>Ga0302202_10000166_pt1 | contig 77962 bp, 67 predicted proteins | sample II_Bog_N3_3_FD_194579 | JGI IMG/M metagenome (GOLD analysis project Ga0302202, IMG submission 194579) | Peat permafrost microbial communities from Stordalen Mire near Abisko, Sweden - II_Bog_N3_3 | ecosystem: Environmental > Terrestrial > Soil > Wetlands > Peat | place: Sweden: Abisko... | reverse complement strand
CCCAAAAGCGGGGATTCCCACCTTCCCACAGGCACGACTACGGCGGGCAGATGAGTCAAAAACAACCCCCCAAAACCGGACCAATGTGTAAACCATCTGCCCGGTCTGAAATGTAAAGGAAGTGCCCCGCTGGACATGGCCGAAAAGAAACGACGGGCTTTAGCCCCTGAGGGATTCTTGGGGACTTTTTGACAGAATCAGGCCGTCTTCCACAACATGTTGAGCCCCGAGGAAATGCATTTACAGCTACATGCATTTCCTCAGCGGCTAAAGGCGTTCCCTTTCAAAACTGGAAGCCCTTCGATGTTCTCCTGAAGTCCCCAAGCCGGGCTGCAAACTCGTCTTATGCCGCGCAAGCGGCGGCTGGCCCCACCGCAGGTGATCAGGGCCGGTCGTAGAAGCGGAAGAACAGTGAGGGCTTGGAGACGGGTTCGGCTTTGGCCACCAGTTCCGCCGTTTGCTTGTCGCTCAGGGGCGTGAACTCCCGCGCCAAGTGGACGTTCTCTTCCAGTTGGGCAATGGTGTCGCAACCCACGATGACCGTGCTGACCGGGCGCGAGAGGGTGTAGTACATGGCCTCGCGCATGGTGAGGGTGCCCGGCGAGGTGGTCTGGATCGTCATGCCTTCCCAGGAGTGTTTCTGTGCTTCGATCGACGGCGGCGTCCAACTGGAGAGCAGGCGGCTGCGGCCGGGAATCTTCATGCCGATGATGCCCATCTGCTTCTCCACGGCCAGCGGCAGCAACTGCTCGTTGAAGCTGTAGTGGTGCGGGTCGGCGGCGTTCATGGCCATGAGCACGGTGTCGAAGGGGTGGCGGCGGATGCACTCCATGAGCGCGTCGGGCCGGTAGTGGCCGGTGACGCCCAGGAAGCGGACCACCTTCTGTTGCTGCATCTCCAGCAGGGATTCCATGGCGCCGCCCTTGGCGAAGACCTCGTTCACGTCGAACATGGTGCCGATGTCGTGCAACTGCCACAGGTCCACGTGGTCGGTCTGGAGCAGTTGCAGCGACTTCTCGATCATGCGCATCGAGCCGTCGCGGGTCCTCTCCTTGGTCTTGGTGGCCAGGAAGGCCTGATCGCGGCGGCGGGCCATGACCTTGCCCACGTACTGCTCGCTCCAGCGCTCGGGGCCGCCGTAGATGGACGAGGTGTCCAGGTAGTTCACGCCCAGGTCCAGCGCGCGCTCGATGATGGGCACGGCCACGTCGAAGTTGTTGCCGCGCTCCAGCGAAGCCTGGCCGCCCAGGGAGAAGATGCCGACCCGGTAGCCGGTCTTGCCCAGATTGCGGGTGGGCATGGCGCTGGGGGTAACGGGGTTCGACGGAAGGCTGGGGAGGGTCTTCGGCGTATCGGCCAGCGCCGAGGGCGCCAGCAATGCGGCCGTAACCGCTCCGCCAGCCTTCAAAAACTCACGGCGGCCCTGCTTGCGCGCCGCCATCGATTCATTCTCGCTCATGTTGACCTCCGGGCGAAACTGGGAACTGTGCGCATTCATCATAGTCGAGGGCGGCAACGGGAGGGAACAGAAACGACGGCCCGCGGAGAGCCGCGGATTTCTGGGGAGAAAACGATGGGTGCAAGCTTGGGTGGTAAACTCGGCAGGGCTTTCGCCTCAAACGCGAGGGAAGAACCTGCGTTTGCTGTTCGGCTTCCTCGGCAATCCGGCAACGCCGCCACAACAGGCCGCTACCGGGCCTGTTCGCCGGTTTCGGCGGGCAGGTCCGGCTTCATCGCCGGCGCCTGCGCCTCCACGGCCATGGCAAGCCGGCGTGTGATCATCTGCAGGTGATAGCCCATCACCGCCAGCGTCATGGCCGCGCCAATGCAATGCCGATAGCGCGTGGCCACCGTCGCCAGAAACTTCCAATAGCTCCAGCGCTGCCGCCCAAGGACCCCCTGGCGCACGATCGAGGTCACAAAGGCGCGCGCATTGCCGCGGGTGAACCACTGCTGCTGCGACTTCCGCTGGCCATGTTTCGGCTGGGTGCGGTTCAGGTAGAGTTTTACGCGCTCATAGTAGGCATCGCAGCTGTAGATCCGCTTCAGCACCGAGCGGTACCCCTCCACCAGCTTGGTCGTGTCCATGTGGGGAAGAAAATTCAAATGGTCGCCGGTGTTATTTCCCGCGTCCATATCCACAATCCGCCCCTCCCGCCACAGCCGCCGGAAAAGCTGCGTCCCCGGCATGGCCTGCAGCAGTCCCACCATGGCGATGGGAATACCGCTCTTCTGGATGAAATCCACCATGCGGTCGAAGATGTCTTCGCGATCCGTGTCGAAGCCCAGTATGAAGCCGCCCATCACCTGCATCCCATAGCTCTGGATGGTGGCGATGCTGTCCAGCAGGCTGCGCCGCGTGTTTTGCAGCTTGTTGCTGGCAATCAGGCCGCACTCGTCGGGGGTCTCGATGCCCAGAAAGACCGAAATGAATCCGGCGTCCTTCATCAGTTGCATCAGTTCCTTGTCGTCGGCCAGGTTGAGCGAGGCTTCGGTCAAAAAGTCGAAGCTCTTCTTGTGCCGTCCGCGCCACTCCGCCAGCGCCGCGCACAACTCCTTGGCCCGCTTCTTGTTGCCGATGAAGTTGTCGTCCACAATGAACACGGCCTCGCGCCAGCCCGCCGCGTGCAGCTGGTCCAGCTCCGCCAGCACCTGGGCAATGGCCTTGGTCCGCGGCCGCCGCCCATAGATCTCGATAATGTCGCAGAACTCGCAGTTGAACGGGCAGCCGCGCGAGTACTGCACGGTCATGGTCGAGTAGCGGTTCATCCGGATCAGGCTCAGGTCGGGCAGCGGGCTGGTTTCCATCTCCGGCCGCTCCACCGCCTGGTACACCGCCCTGGCCGTCCCCGCCTCCAGGTCCCGCGCCAGTTGGGCAATTAGGCTCTCCGCCTCGCCAATTACGATGTGGTCCGCCTTCAGCTCGTCCGCTGAAAGGCTGCTGGCAATCGGCCCGCCCACCACCGTCCGCAGCCCCAGCGCCCGGCAGCGCTCCACCACCGCCACCAGCGTCGCCTGCTGGATGTGCATCCCGCTCACCATCACCACGTCCGCCCAGGCCAGGTCGCGGTCCCTCAGCGGCTCCACGTTCATGTCGATCAGGCGCTTTTTCCACCCGCCCGGCAGCAGCGCGGCCACCGTCATCAGCCCCAGCGGGGGCTGCGCCGCCCGCTTGCCCAGAAACTTGAGCGCGTGTTTGAAACTCCAGTAGGTGTCGGGAAATTCGGGATAAACCAGCAGCGCATTCATGGGGGCCTCCGCAAGCAACAGCGGTTATGCGAGCGGCATTCGAGCCTTCGGGCCGTGCTTCCAGGCCCGGAACCAGCGCCGCCGCGCTCGCCGCGGTCCACTGCTTCCGCCTCCATTCTCCCACCATCGATTTCAAAATCTGCCCAAAATGGACCACTTCGCCCCCGCAGCCCCGCTTTTCCGGCGCCTCTTCAAAAGCCCCTCCCCGTAACCCCGCCGGTGCCCCCGTTGCCCTGCTCACCGCCGCGCCCGCCCCGTTTGCCTTAAACTAGCTCGATGGAAGAGTTCTCTCGAATTCAGCGCCTCCCGCCCTACGTTTTCAACATCACCGGCGAAATGAAGATGACCGCCCGCCGCCATGGCGAAGACATCATCGACTTCGGCATGGGCAATCCCGATGGGGCCACGCCCAAGCACATCGTGGACAAGCTGGTCGAGGCGGCGCTCAAGCCCGCCACCCACCGCTATTCGGTCTCCCGCGGCCTGCCGCGCCTGCGCAAGGCCATCTGCAACTGGTACAAGAATCGTTACGACGTCGATCTCGACCCCGACTCCGAGGCCATCGTCACCATCGGCTCCAAGGAGGGCATCGCCCACCTCTGTCTGGCCATCCTCGATTCGAACGACACGGTGCTGGTGCCCAACCCCAGCTACCCCATCCACATCTACGGCCCGGTCATCGCCGGCGCCCACGTGGTCAGCGTGCCCATCAACGACCGCGAGCAGTTCCTCTCCCAGCTTGAGGACCTCATCCCCCGCATGACCCCGCGCCCCAAGGCCCTCATCGTCAATTTCCCCTCCAACCCCACCACCGAGTGCGTCGACCTGCCCTTCCTGGCCCGCCTCGTCGAACTGGCCAAGCAGTACGGCTTCCACCTCATCCACGACCTGGCCTACGCCGACATCGCCTTCGACGGCTACAAGCCCCCCAGCGTCCTCCAGGTGCCCGGCGCCAAAGACGTCGCGGTGGAGTTCTTTACCCTCTCCAAGAGCTACAACATGCCCGGCTGGCGCGTCGGCTTCATGGTCGGCAACCCCGTCCTGGTCAACGCCCTGGCCCGCCTCAAGAGCTACTTCGACTACGGCACCTTCACCCCCATCCAGGTGGCGTCGATTTTGGCGCTGGAAGGCCCGCAAGACTGCGTCCACGAAATTTGCGAAACCTATCGCAAGCGCCGCGACGTGCTGGTCGATGGGCTCAACAAGTTGGGCTGGCCGGTAGCAAGCCCCAAGGCCACCATGTTTGTGTGGGCGCAGATACCGGAGCAGTACAGGAAGCTCGGCTCGCTGGAGTTTTCGAAGGTATTGCTGAATGAGGCAAAGGTGGCAGTCTCGCCCGGCGTCGGCTTCGGCGACTACGGCGACGGGCACGTGCGCTTCTCGCTGATCGAGAACGAAGAGCGGACCCGGCAGGCGCTAAGAGGGATCAAGGCGATGTTCGCCAAGGGTTAAACGGGAAATTTGTGCGTTCCCAGGTTCCATAAGAGGGGACCTGGGGACCTGCGATCTACTCGTCCTAATTCGGAACAGTCAAAGCCTACCTAAGGATTTTCTCAGATACTACTTGGGCGATGATTCCTCTTGCCTCAACAAGGTGCATATATTTTGAATAGAGCGTCGTTTCGGTAGCGTTCCCACCAATGAGCAACTTAAATTTGCTGTCGTTTCTCCCAACCCATATAACAAGATCCCCTAACTTTGTTGTCCCATCTGGAAGAACAATGCTTAGGTCGAACGGATCACTGCTCAGAACTCTACCCGTAAAGAGATTTACATGTTCAAGCACATTGGAGAGGTTCTGCGCACCGTTCGCGTACGCCCAGGAGGATGCTGGAAATTTCGAATCAATTTGCTTTTGAACGTACTTCGCTGACGCTGAAAGGAGCCTGATTGTATTTAACAGATATGGCTCGTCTACCCGAATTACGACCTCGGGAATTGCGCCTGACGAGGGATATTTCTTGCAGTATTGCTCATCGGGCGTTCCTCCGCGATGGACATACAAGTGGCGTCGGTCATGGATCTCTTCCAAATCACTGAGCGTTGCACCCGCCGGGATAACCTCGATACTCCTTCTCTTGTAGAACTTGGCGATTTCTTTGAATCCTCCGCTAGACAGAGATCGCATTGTCTTGTTTAAGATGTAATTCATAAGTGATTCGCTCTTGGCAAGATGTAATAGGTGACGTTGTGACAAGTCTAAATGTTCATCTGAATTGAGAAACTCTGATGAATATGATGCAACCTCCCGAAGCGTGTCCGTCAGAAGAGCCTCATAGGCGGCAACGAGGCGAATGAGCAGTGTTGAGCGAAGCAACTCCGGGTAAACGTCCCTCGCATGGAATGTCAGTTGAGAAAGAGGTACTTTTCGAGTTTTCTTATCATCGAGTGTGATCTCATGAGTGGGCGGGTGGCCCAGGTGCCGGGAGAAGTGAAAACAACCGCTGAAGATGGGTGCCCCAGGTGCCTCGCTTTTGGGGACCTGGGAGACCACATCTGTTCTATTCGCCGTGTGACGCCGTCTGCACCACCACTCGTTCACCTTTGATGATTTTGCGAAATCTCTCGCCAGTGGTTGCCCAATCCACCAAGTCCACTTTAAAGGGTAAGTCGGACTCGGTGAAATCTTCGGCCAGGTCGGCCATGGTGGAAAGCGGCAGCGGTTGGTCGCCCATAAGGACCAGATCGAGGTCGGAGTAGGGCTTGGCGGTTCCCTTGACGCGGGAGCCAAAGGCCCACACTTCCCGGCCGGGCACATGACGCCGCAGGAGGTCGCGCACGATCTCCCATTCGCCGGGACGAAGATCGAGGGCGGGCGGCTTCATTCCGCGGTGCGTCCTTGCAACTGTTGCAGCAGGAATTGGGCCTCGGCCAGGAAGGCGGGAATGCCCTCGACAACGCCGAGCGCCACTTCCTCGTCGTAGGCGTGGCTGGTCCGGCTGCGCATCTCCCGATAGCGCTTCCAATCGTTCCAGTTGCCCAGCAGCAAGCCCTGCTCGTTGCCTGTCCGGATCAGATCGGCAAAGGGCATGGCATCGAATGCGGCCCGGTTGGCGGAGGCGGATTCAAGATAGCGCTTGAGCATCTTGTGGCTGATCTCATAGGTAAACTCGAAACGCTGGATGAGGCCGTCGCGAATCTGCATATCGCCGGTGTCGCTTTGGTAGCGCGCCAGCCCCTCGGCAAGCCGCTGAAGGACCCTGGAGAACGGGGTAAGGTCCAACAGTGCGGGACTCATGCTGCTTCCTCCAAGGGCTGCAAAAGCCGCCAGCCTCTGACCAGCGATTTTATCCGATCTGGCGGATGGGCTACCCCCGAAGCCTGGAACCAAACCTCCGTGGGTGGCACACCCTTGCTGTCATCCTGAGCGAGCGTAGCGAGTCGAAGGATCTGCTTCTTGCCGCCTGCCGCAAGGATGGGAAACCATAAGGTTCAACCAGACAGGGCCTTCAAACTCGCCCGCCCCCTCATCCGTGGGCGAGCCGCGGCAAAGCTCTCTCTACCACCACTCCATCAGCCGTCCCGACTTGGTTTTCGCGCTGCTCTCCGGCTTGACCGAGCGCAGCAGCAGCACCGGGCACTGCGCCATCTTGAGCACCTTCTCGGCAATCGAGCCGAAGACCAGCGGATGCCAGCCGCTGATGCCGTGTGTCGAGATCACGATCATGTCGATTTTTTCGTGATCGACCACCTCCATCAGGTTGCCGGCTACATCGTTTCCAACTTCGACGCTGGAAGTTGCCTTGATCCCTCGCTCGGTGAGAACGGCCAGGCACTTGGCCAGATGCGCCTCGGCTTCCGTCCTTTCCTCGCGCAGAAACGATGCTTCCGGAACAAAGTCCGGCATGGTGGTGGTGGGAAAGAACGGAATCACATGCAGCAGATGGAGTTTGGCTTGAAAATGCAGAGCCAGGTCCGCGGCCATCTCCAACGCCGCCTGCGACGATGGGCTGAAATCAATGGGCAACAGAATCTTGGTGGGGATGGAAGGGAATGCGGAAACTTCAGGCATGACGGCCTCCTTGCCGAGCCGTTGAATTGGCCGGAGTTCAATTTTATTCGATGATGAGGGGCAGCAGTTGTGCCCTTTTGGACACTTGGACGGTTGCTAACCCCTGCCGCGAGCACCAATTCTCGATTTATGCACCAACCTTGGTGAAATCCACAGATTAATCCATTTTTTGCACTTGCTTCCACAGAGGTAAGAGGCACAGACTCCTATCCAACTGGTGACCCGGTAGGGAATTGGAAACGCAGTTCCGGCCTGGCAAGACGATGCAGGATTTGATTGAACAAGGTGCTCCGCAGCCGGCCTGACCGGATGTGGAGGGCCGGTTCAAGAGTGAAAATGCATCCAGGGCCAGGTGGGAATGTGCAGGACTCGGTTGGGCACGAAGATTCATCCGCCGCCTAGGCCTGGGCGGAGGATGCAAAGTTCGAGTCAAGTCGGGGAGTCATCATCGACCAGCCGTAAATGCAGGATTCGGGGACGCTCGAAGACGCAGATGCGGCAGCGCTGAAGGGTGCGGGATTCGGGGAAACCCGGAGATTCACCGTTGGCACAGCCGGAAGATGAGAATTCGGGGAAACCCGAGGACTCATCGCAGGCGAAGCTGGAGGAGCGGAGATTCGGGGCAACCCGGAGATTCACCAAAGGCGCAGCCGAAAGGATGCGAGATTCGAGGCGACTCGAAGATCCATCGCCGGTGCAGCCGGAAGATGCAGGAGCCGGGGAAACCCGGAGCCTCATCGCAGGCGAAACTGGAGGAGCGAGGATGCGGGGAAACCCGGAGACTCGCCCAAAGGGGACGCCGAAAGGGATGCGAGATTCGAGGCAACTCGAAGATCCACCGCCGGCACAGCCTGAAGATGCTGGATGCGGGGAAACCCGGAACCTCATCGAATGGCTGAAAAGGACGATGATCGTCCAAGCAACTTGCGGGGAAACCGTGATTGAGACGCCAGAGACTTCGGTCCCTGGCGTCTTCGTTTGTGCCTAACTTATGCCCGCCTTGCCTTCTTCATTCTCCTCCGCCAGCAGATCGCCCAGCCGGTCGAGCCTCCGTTCCCACAGCGAGCGGCGATCGCCGATCCATTGCGCCGCCGCGGCCAGCCCGGCGGGGGCAAGGCCGCAGGTGCGCACCCGGCCCACCTTCTCGGTCTGCACCACCCCGCTCTCCTCCAGTACCTGCAAGTGCTGAACCACCCCGGCCAGGGTCAGGCCGAGCGGCTCCGCCAGCCGCGAAACCGACAGCGGGCCTTGGCTGAGCCGTTCCACCATGGCCCGCCGCGTGGGGTCCCCCAGGGCGTGGAAGATGCGGCCGATATCGGGTTTGCTACCCATGGGTGGGCGTCAGTTCCCCGGCCAGGCGATCCAGCAGTTTGACCCACCCCGCTTCCCGCATGGCCGGGCCGTCGGCGCCCTCGAAGAACGCCGCCTGGTGCGTGAAGATCAGCTGGGTCCCGGCTTCGGAAGGCAGCAGTTCAACCGTGCCCAGCGCCGCCGAAATGCACTTTGCCTCCAGGCTCATGGTCGCGGCAAAAACCAGGCGGCGGCCGGGCTGGATGTCCAGGTAGCGGGTGTCGTTGATGCAGGCCACCCCCTCCAGCGGCGTGTCCTTGCCCAGGCGGATGCACGCGCGCTCTTGGCCGCCCACGCTGAAGTTCATCTCATAGTGCTCGACTGTGTGGTGGCCCCCGTCGACAAACCAGCGGCGCTTCCTGGCCGGGTCGGCAAAGGCGGCAAAGACGCGCTCTGGAGGGACGGGGTAGTTGCGCTCGATGACGAAGGTGCTGTGGATCACGGTTGGCTCGGTCATGGGATTCTGTCCTCCAATGGGGAAATACTCAAGCTTTTACTTAACTATCCATCTATTTCAGATAAATTGTCAAGCGAATCCTTAAGTATTATTCGGGAGAATGGCGGTACGCGTCGCTCCTATTCCCTAGTCCCTATTCCCTAGTCCTTGGTCCCTATTCCCTGTCCCTGTCTCCCGCGCTTCCATGAACGATTGCAGGATGAGCGTGGCGGCCACTTGATCCACCACCCGGCGATGTTCCTGCCGGGCGTGGCCGGCTTCATACAGAATCTGGTGGGCTTCGCGGGAGGTCAGCCGCTCGTCCCACAGGTGGATGGGCAGGCCGGTCAGTTCTCCCAGCTCGGCGGCAAAGGCCTGGGTCTTGGCCGCCTGCGGGCTCAGTTCGCCGGAAAGGTGCAGCGGGTTGCCCACCACGATGCCCGCCACTGCAAACCGCCGCGCCAGCCGGGCCAGGGAGCGCAGGTCCTCGCGGCGGTTGTGGCGCCGCTCCAGCGTCAGCACCGGCTGCGCGGTCAGGCCCAGCTCGTCGGACACAGCAACCCCGATGCGGCGGTTGCCGACGTCCAGGGCGAGGTAACGGGGAGGGTTTTCCAGGTTTTTGGCTCCTGGGTTCCAGAGTAACGCGGCCATCCCCCGAAGAAATGCCCCTCTCTGCCGATACCGGCCCGATACAATCGGAATAGTAGAGAATCTTGACCGGGTTTCTGCGTCTCTAATACGTGAAGGGCCAACTTTTTAACCGAATGGCAAGCCGCAAACGGAAAAGCAGGAAAAAGAAGAGTTCTGGCGCGGCAGGAGTCCTGCTGGCGGCTTTTCTGGTGGCGCTTTTGGCGGCAGGGACGGGAGCCTGGCTGATTCTGACGCCGTACGGGCCCGACCATGAGATATTTGTCGACCTGGCGACCGGTTCGTCCACGCTGCGCATCGGAAAGCAACTGGAAACAGCCGGCGTGGTGCGCAGCCAGCTCGGCTTCGATTTGATGCGCTTGTGGAAGCGGGGAACGCTGCGGGCTGGCGAATACCGTTTCGATCATCTGGCTGCGGTGGCCGAGGTTTATGCGCGCATCGAGCGCGGCGACGTCTTCACCAAAGTGCTGATTGTGCCCGAGGGAGCCAGCATCTTTGAGATCGCCGGCCGGGTGGAGCAGGCGGGTCTGGGCACGCGTCAGGAGTTTCTGGACGCGGTGGTGAACGAGGCAAATCTGGTGAGGGATCTGGACCCAGGCGCGACCAGCCTGGAAGGGTACCTGTTTCCAGATACCTATCGTTTTCCCCGCAAGGCCACTCCGGCACAGATTGCCGCGGCCATGGTGAGGCAGTTCCGGTTTGAGGCCGGGCAACTGGGACTGAAGGAGAGGGTGCACGCAGTGGTGACGATGGCTTCGCTGGTGGAGCGCGAGACGGCAGTGGATGCGGAGCGGCCGCTGGTGGCTAGCGTCTTCCAGAATCGCTTGGCCAGGAACATGCCGCTGATGACCGATCCCGCAGTGATCTACGGGCTTGAGGTGGAAGGCCGCTGGCGGGGCGCCATCTACCAGAGCGACCTGAGCCACGACACACCCTACAACACCTACCTGCACACCGGCCTGCCCCTGGGGCCCATCGCCAATCCCGGCATCAAGTCCCTGCGCGCGGCCATGGAGCCGGCACAGACAGACTATCTTTATTTTGTCGCCGCCGGAGCCAATGCCCAGGGCCGGTCGATGTTTTCCAGCACTCTCGATGAGCACAACCGCAACGTGGCCGACTACCGTCACGCCATGAAAAAGGCAGGTGGCCGATGAACGCGGGCCTGCGCCGCGCGGCAGCCGGAGCCCTGGCGCTCCCATTGCTGCTGCTCTCCGGCTGCCTGTTCACCACCCACAAACTGCCGGTGCCCAGAATGCCCTCGATTGTGCAAACGGTCTCTGCCGAGGACCTGGTGGCCCAGCTCAACCAGCGCTGGGCGGCGCTCGAAAGCCTCAACGCCAGCGTCGATATCCAGGCCAGCGTGATGAAGCCCAAAGATGGCCTGGCCAAGGACTACACCAGTTTCCGGGGCATCATCCTGGTGCGCAAGCCGGAGATGCTGCGCGTCTATGGCCGCGTTCCGGTGATCGGCACGCGCATGTTCGACATGGTCAGCGACGGCAAGAACTTTACCCTCTACATTCCGTCGAAGAACAAGGCCGTCAAGGGCTCCAACTCGCTGAAAAAGAAATCCCGCAGCCAGTTGGAGAACATGCGGCCGGGCTTCTTCTTTGATGCCATGGTGGTACGCGGTCTGGCGCCGGACGAGTTCTATGCCGTGGCCGCGGATACCGACACCGTGGTGGACGCCACCAAGAAGCACCTTCTCCTGACCCCGGAATACATTCTCAATGTGATGCGCCGCAAACCCGGCAGCCAGCAGTTGGAGCTGGTGCGCGTGATTCATTTCCATCGCGACGATCTGCTGCCCTATCAACAGGATGTCTATGACAGCGAGGGCAACCTGGAGACTCAGATCTTCTATGCCCGGTACGCCGATTACGGCCCCACCCACTACCCGTCCACGATCACCATCAAGCGCCCGCTTGAGGAATACCAGGTGGTAATGACGGTAGAGAAGGTGGTGGAGAACATGGCCCTCACCGACGACCAGTTCCAGATCAACAACATCCCCGAAGGAACCATCATTCAGAAGCTGGAGTAGCAGGGCAGGGCGCACCGCGGCCAATCGGCGGGTGCCCAAGTCCCGATTCTGCAACCTGGGAAAGACAAGCCCCCAACTGGCCGTCTTTCCGGCTACAAACTCTCAGTACCCCATCCTTGCGACTTTTTCCTGTCGAAGGTGCAGCGCAACTGCAACGCAAGAGAGCGCGCGGTCAAAGACCGGGTTGTCCCTACTTTGCTTCTCGCGCTTACTCTCCCGCGCGCCAGCGCAGGATCGGCTTCCTGGCCGCCTGCACTTCGTCCAGCCGCGAAACGCGCGTCGAGTGCGGCGCCGTCTTCACCAGTTCCGGTGTTTCCTCCACTTCCCTGGCAATGGAGCGCAGCGCGCCGATCAGCAGGTCCAGCTCTTCCTTGGGCTCGCTCTCGGTGGGCTCAATCATCATCGCGCCGTGCACGATCATCGGAAAGCTGACGGTGTAGGGGTGGAAGCCGTAGTCGATCAGGCGCTTGGCAATATCGCCGGTCTTCACGCCCAGGGCCGCCTGCCGCTTGTCGCTGAAGACCACCTCGTGCATCGAAGCCGTCTGGTAGGGCAGTTCGTAGACGTCTGCCAGCTTGGCGCGGATGTAGTTGGCGTTGAGGACCGCATCTTCGGTGGTCTGGCGCAAGCCGTCGGGGCCGTTGGCCAAGATGTACGCCAAGGCGCGGATGAACATGCCCACATTGCCATAAAAAGCCCGCACCCGGCCCACGGATTGCGGCCGATCGTAGTTCCAGTGTTGGGCGCCGTCTTCCTTCTTCACCAGCACCGGGGTGGGCAGAAACGGCTCCAGAAACGCCTTGCAGGCCACCGGACCGGAGCCGGGCCCGCCGCCGCCGTGGGGCGTCGAGAAGGTCTTGTGCAGGTTCAGGTGCATCACGTCCACGCCAAAGTCGCCCGGCCGCGTCTTGCCCACCAGCGCATTCATGTTGGCGCCGTCCATGTAGAGCAGCGCGCCCTTGGCATGCAGGATCTCGGCGATCTTGTGAATCTGGCTCTCGAAAACCCCGATCGTCGAAGGGTTGGTCAGCATCAGTGCGGCGGTTTCCTCGTCCACCTGGCGGGCCAGGGCTTCCAGATCGATGCCGCCCTCGGCGTTGGACTTGAGCGTCTCTACCGTGTAGCCGCAGATGGCCGCCGAAGCCGGGTTGGTGCCGTGGGCCGAGTCGGGAATCAGCACCTTTTTGCGCGGGTTTCCCTGTGACTCGTGCCAGCCGCGGATGAGCAGGATTCCGGTAAATTCGCCGTGCGCGCCGGCCGCCGGCTGCAGCGTAATGGCGTCCATGCCGGTGATTTCGATCAGGCAGCGCTGCAACAGGTCGATCACTTCGAGCGACCCCTGCGCCAGCGAGTCGGGCCGGTAGGGATGCGCTTCGGCCAGCCCCTCGATCCGCGCCACCAGTTCGTTGACCCGCGGGTTGTACTTCATAGTGCACGACCCCAGCGGATACATGCCCAGATCGATGGCGTAGTTCCACGTGGAAAGCCGCGTGAAGTGGCGGATGATCTCGATCTCGCTCAATTCGGGCAGTTCCGCGGGGTTCTCGCGCATTGCGGCGCCCAGCAGCGCTGCGGCATCGACCGCCGGCACGTCCAGCGCCGGCAGCATGTAGGCACGCTTGCCGGGCGAGGACTTCTCAAAGAGCAGCGCCTCATTCTGCGTCGGGTGGGGGCGGACCTTCTGAATGGCCTTGGGGATGATTGTTTCGGTCGTCATTATGCCTCCACCGGTGCGGCTGCCAGAACCTTGGCCGCGGTGTCGATGTTCTCGCGCGTTACCATCTCGGTGGCGCACCACAACGTGGCGTTGCCCAGTTCGGGATACCACCGGCTCAGCGCAATCCCGCCCACAATCTTCTTGTCCATCAGTCGCTGGCTCCAGGCCGCCGGAGCTTCTTCGGTTTCTAGCACAAACTCATGGAAGCGCGGCGCGCCGCTGAACAACAGCTTCGCTCCCGGTTGGGAGCCAAGCGTTTTGGCCGCGTAATCGGCTTTGGCCAGGTTGTGCTCGGCCAGCTCGCGGATGCCCTCTTTGCCGTAAACCGCCAGGAAGATGGTGGCCATCAGCGCAACAAGAGCCTGATTGGTGCAGATGTTGGAGGTGGCCTTCTCCCGCCGGATATGCTGCTCGCGGGTCGAAAGCGTCAACACGAACCCGCGGTTGCCGTTCGAGTCCACGGTCTGGCCCACCAGCCGTCCCGGCATTTGCCGCACATACTGCTCCTTGCACGCCAGCACGCCGCAGAAGGGCCCGCCGTAGCTGAGCGCCACGCCGAAGGACTGCGCCTCCATGCTGACAATATCCGCCTCGACGGGGGGGCGAACCACGCCCAATGAGACCGCTTCGGCAATGGAGACAATCAGCAGCGCGCCCTTGGCGTGGACCAGGGCGGCAATGGCCGGAATGTTCTCGATGACGCCGAAGAAGTTGGGGCTTTGCACCAGCACGGCAGCGGTTTCCTCGGTGATGGCCGCGCCCAGCGCAGTCATGTCCACTCGGCCGGTCTCGCGGTCGTAGCCCACCAACTCCGTGGGCAACTCCTGGTGCCGGGCGTAGGTAGCCATCACCTCGCGATACTCGGGATGGACTGTGGCAGCCACCACGGCCTTGTCCCGCCGGGTGATGCGCATGGCCATGCGGACGGCCTCGGCCGCGCCGGTCGAGCCGTCGTACATGCTGGCGTTGGCTACGTCCATGCCGGTCAGCTCGGCAATCATGGTCTGGAACTCGAAGATCGCCTGCAGCGTGCCCTGGGAGATTTCTGCCTGGTAGGGCGTGTAGCTTGTCAGAAACTCGCCGCGCTGGATCAGCGAATCGATGATCACCGGCCGGTAATGGCGGTAAGCGCCCGCGCCCAGGAAGCTGGCGTAGTCGGTGGCGTTTTTGGCTCCGGCCGCGCGGAAGTAGTCAATGATCTCGCTCTCGGCATGGGCGCGGGGCACGGCCAGGTCGCGGTCCAGCCGGTACTCGGCCGGAATCATGGCAAACAGTTCGTCGATCGAGGCCGCGCCAATCTCGGCGAGCATCAGCTGGCGTTCAGCGGGCGATTTGGGCAAATAGCGCATGGAGATCAGGTCCTTCCTTTGGGCAGCAATGAGGGATGAGGGAACAGGGAAAAGGGAACAGAAAACAGGGACCGCCGATGAGTGGGACCGCCGATGAGTCTGTTGTTTCCCACCCTTGCGACAGAAGCATGTCGCAAGGATGGGGCACGGAACCTAAGTGCGAGAACAGAAGTCAGGACTATCCGAGAACTGGGAACCGGACCAGGCGGCTTCTCTGTTCCCTGTTCCCTACTCCCTATTCCCTCAGTTCCCCGTTTCTTCCGAGATGAAGGCCTCATAGGCCGCGGCATCCAGCAAGGCGTCGAACTCGGCGGGGTCGGAGAGCTCTACCTTGATGATCCAGGCGCCGTGCGGGTCTTCGTTGATCTTGTCGGGCGCGGACTTCAGTTCCTCATTGATGGCCGTCACCGTGCCAGTGACCGGCGAGTAGAGGTCGCTGACCGCCTTCACGCTCTCCACCGAGCCGAAGGTGGCGTTGGCCGTGACCGCGTCGCCCACCTTGGGCACATCGACATACACAATGTCGCCCAGCGAGTTCTGCGCGTAGTCAGTAATGCCGATGGTGCCGATGGCCCCATCCAGCTCGATCCATTCGTGTTCGCGAGTATAGCGGTAGTTCGTGGGGTAGCCCATGGCGGGTTTTCTCCTCAATCGGAATTCAGAACTGCGACTTCCCAGTGTACGACTAAAGGCTGGGGCCAGAGATCAGAGATCAGTGGTCTCCTATGCCGGTCCGAAGCCGGGATCCCCAGTGACGGGTCCTTGTCACTGGGGTGGAAAGCCGGGGTCCCCAGTGACGGGTCCTTGTCACTGGGGTGGAAAGCCGGGGTCCCCAGTGACGGGTCCTTGTCACTGGCGTGGAAAGCCGGGGTCCCCAGTGACGGGTCCTTGTCACTGGAGTGAAAAGCCGGGGTAAGGTTCCAGCGGCGCCAGCGCCACCACTTCCAGCATCCCAGCCTGGGAGATGGGCAGGCTGTCGAGCGCGGCACGCACTTCGGCCTCGCTGGCGGCTTCCCAAAGGATGGCTGCGCCGGGAATGTCGCGCCTCTTCCATATCTGGCGCAGCAGCCCGCTGGCGTAGAGTTCTTTCACGCGCTGGCCCTCGCGGGCCGTCAGTTCCGGGGTGAAAGCTTCAGGCGGAAACGCATCGGTGCGGCGGCGGGAGAGAGAAATGAATTGCATAGGGAAATTGTAGATGCAGGGAACAGGGAACAGGGAACAGGGAACAGGCGTTTCGTGCCAGGAGGAGCGGCTTGTTTTCCCATCCTTGCGACAGAAAAGAGTCGCAAGGATGGAGCACGGAGCCTTTTTGATTGGGCCAGAAACTGCTGGCGGGCTGCATTTCTGTTCCCTGTTCCCTACTCCCTATTTTTTGAAGTACGTCCCCTGCCCGCCGTTGGCCCAGGGATCGTAGTGGGCGGCAAAGTTGGCGCGGTTCTGCACCGAGGGGTGGTTGTAGGTCCAGAACTCGATGAAGGGGCTGGGCCGGGGGTCTTCCAGCCAGGCTTGGCCCAACTGGTTGAAGGCGGCCACGGCGGTCCTTTGCGGGTCGGCGACAATGCCGTGGATGGCTTCCTGCCCGTAGACATCGGCCTGGTGCTCAAAGTAGCGGCTGAAGGTGTTGCTGATCGGCGCCAGGAAGAAACCGCCCACCGAGACAGCAAACAGCAGCACCACAAAGCCGGCCCTGCTGGCGAGGGACTCGACTCCCCAGCGGGCGCCGAAGCGGCGCGCCAGCCAGGCAGCCAGCCCCGCGCATGCCCAGTAGAGGAAGAACAGCAAGACCGCCGTCCCTGCTAGTTGCTTGGGAAGGTGGTGCAGCACGTAGTGGCCGCTCTCGTGGCCAAAGATGAAAAGCACTTCGTCGTCGGGAATGCGCCCGGCGGTTGTGTCCCACACCACAATGCGCTTGGTGGCCCCCATGCCGCTCACATAGGCGTTCAGGCCGTTGGTCTTCACGCTGGCTTTCATCAGGAACATGCGCTCCGGCGGGATGTTGGTGCCGGTGCGGGCGACCACCTTTTCCAGCTCCGCAACCAGCGCGGGATGGTTCTTGTTGAGCGGCTCAAACTTGTTGAAGATGGGCTCCAGCAGCGGAGAAACAAAGATGCTGAGCACCAGCAGCGGCAGTGTGGCCAGCCAGATTGCCAGCCAGTAGCGGCGCGGCCAGCGCCCCACGAGCCAGTTGAAAAGCAGCATGACAGGCGCGCCAAACAGCACGGAGAGCCCCAGCCCCTTGGCCTGGTCGCCCAGCCAGCTGCCCCAGCCCTGCACGCTGATGCCGTAGCGCAAACTGACGTGTTGCCCATACCAGTCCAGCGGCAAGCTGGCCAGCGTAAGAATCACCAGCAGAACCGCGAAGAACAGCAGTCCCTGCAGCCAGCACTGCTTCACCAGGCGCTTCGCCCACGCTGCCAGTCCCGAGGCCGCGCGCGTGGCCAGCAGGATCCACAGGAAGGCCAGCCCCCACAGCGAACCCACCAGATCCAGAATGCGCCGGATGCGGCTCAGGGCAATCGCCTTGGCCAGCTTGTCAGGTGGCAGCGAGTAGGCCTGTTGCGGGTTGACTGGCGCGGCGGCGGCCGGAACCGCGGTGGATGGCCCGGCGGCAGGTTGTGGCTGGGCTGAGGGCGCAGGCTGGGCGGCGCAAAGGCGCGGCGCCAAGCCGGCCAGGAGCAAGCTGAGGCACAGCGCCAGCAGCGTACGGCGTGCAAATGTCATGCGAATTCCCCTGGGAGGTGTGGACTCTGAGACAATTCCGGTTACAGATGCTTTTACTCCAGTTCTCCCGTCCTATGCGAAATATTTTCCCCGCTGCCAGAAAACGGAGCGCTGCAAGGCCCGGATTCCGCGTGGCTTTTGCTGCTCTGGCCCTGGCTTTGCCCGCTGCGGCAGGCGCGCAGCAGGCTTCTGCCCCCGTACTTCTGGACGCCATGACCGCCGAGCTGCATCGCGCCTTCACTTCGCTGGGCAAGCAGGGCGACGCGAATCAGTTGCCGCCCTACTTTCTGAGCTACTCGGTCAGCGACGCCAGCGCCGTCTCGATCCAGGCGCAGTTCGGCGGCCTTGTGGATAGCTCCGCCAACCACCTCCGCGTGGCCGACGTGCAGGTGCGCCTGGGCAGTCCCAAGCTCGACAACACCCACGGAACCCATCGCGGCACCGCCGTTACCAGCCTGCAACTGCCGCTGGGCGACGACCGCCAGGCGCTGGCCCGCACCTTGTGGCTGGCCACCAACGCAGGCTACGGCACGGCGCTGGAGAACTACCTGCGGGTCAAGACCGAGGCTGAAGTGCGCGCCAAGGAAGAAGACTCCTCGCCCGACTTCAGCCAGGAAGCGCCGCAGACCTACCTCGGCAAGCCGGCCCCGCCGGTGGTGGTGGACCGCGCCGCCTGGGAGCAGCGGATCAAAGCGCTCTCCAAGGTTTTCCGCGAGTTTCCTGACGTGTACCAGAACATGGCGGCGCTCACGGTGCAGAACGAGACCGACTACTTTGCCTCGTCTGAGGGCTCTCGGGTGGTTGCGCCTCACCGCCAGGCGCGCGTGGTGGTCTTTGCCGTCACCCGCGCCGACGACGGGATGGACCTCTTCCGCGCCCGCACCTTCGAGGCCGAGACGGTCGAAGGCCTGCCCGCGCAGGCGGAGATGGAAGCCGCCCTGCGGGAGCTGGGCCGGAGCCTTGAAGCTCTGCGCAAGGCCCCGGTGACCGAGCCCTTTGACGGTCCGGCCATCCTCTCCGGCCGGGCCGCGGCGGTTTTCTTCCACGAGGTGCTGGGCCACCGGCTCGAGGGCCAGCGGCAGCGCGGCGACGAGGAGGGCCAGACCTTCACCAAGGAACTGAACCAGCCGGTCCTGCCCGCCTTCCTCAGCGTGGCTGACGATCCCACCCTGACCCACTTTGGCAAAACCTGGCTGAGCGGCAGCTATGAATACGACGACGAGGGCCAGAAGGCGCGCCGCGTGGACCTGATTCAGGACGGCGTGCTGAAGACCTTTCTCATGTCGCGCCTGCCCATCGCCAGCTTTGCCGCCTCCAACGGCCACGGCCGCGCGCAAACCGGGCGCATGCCCACCGGCCGCCAAGGCAACCTGATCGTCACCTCCACCAAAAGCGTGCCTGAAGCCGAGCTGCGCAAGCAGTTGATCGCCGAAGCCAAAAAACAGGGCAAGCCCTACGGCCTCTACTTTGAGGACATTTCCTCGGGCTTTGCCGTTACCACGCGCAGTTCGCCGCAGGCCTTCTCCGTGGTGCCGCTGGTGGTTTGGCGCGTCTATGTCGACGGCCGTCCCGACGAGCTGGTGCGCGGCGTCAGCATTGTGGGCACGCCGCTGGCCGCCATGAAGAGCATCCTGGCCACCGGCGACAAGAGCGAGGTCTTCAATGGCGAGTGCGGCGCGGAGTCGGGCACGGTCCCGGTCAGCGCCGTAGCCCCGGCCATGCTGGTCAGCCAGATGGAAACCCAGAAGCAGGCCCAGGGCACGGCAAGGCCGCCTATCCTGCCCATTCCCGGCGCGGAAGCCGCAGCGCCCGCAACCAAGGAGGCGCAATGAACCCGGTTCGTCCCATCGCATTGTTCTCTGCCGCCGCCCTGCTGGCCTGCCTCGCCGCCTCTGCCCAGCCAACCCGCGCCGATGCCGAAAAGGACCCTGTCCTCAAGGCGATGCTCGAAGAGCTGGACCGCAGCCAGAGCCAGCTCCAGTTGAAGGGCTTTGAGAAACCGTTCTTTATCCAGTACCGCATCGAGGACGTGCAAAGCTACCAGACCAAGGCGGAGTTCGGCGCCAGCGAGGGCTCATCCCGCGCTCACCAGCGCGTGGCCCGGGTCACCGTGCGCGTGGGCGACTACCAGACCGACAGCTCCGGCGGCCGCGGCGACGGCGCGCTGCAACTGGCCGCCGTGGACGGCGATCCCATCGCCCTGCGCTCGGCGCTGTGGGCGGCAACCGACCAGGCGTACAAGAGCGCTCTCTCCGCCTACGCGCAAAAGCAGGCCGCGCTCAAACAGGTGCAAACCCCGCCCCAGGCCGACGACTTCAGCCACGAAAAGCCGCTCATCTCGCTGGCCGAGCCGCTCCGCTTGAAGCTGGACGAGGCCGCATGGGTCGAACGCATCGCCCTCGACAGCGGGCTCTACCAGTCCGATCCCGGCGTCAAGGCCAGCCCCGGCGCGGTGCAGTATTCCTCCGCGGAGTTTCATGCGCGCGTCACCACCACCTGGCTGGTCACCAGCGAGGGAACCATCGTGCGCAAGTCCGCTGCCGGTTACCAGGAGGCATTCGGCGTGGGCACGCAGGCCGCCGACGGCATGAGGCTGGACCGTTCCTACGCCTCGACCGGCGTCTCGCTCCAGGATCTTGACTCCCCGGAGGCCTTTCAAAAACATACCGTCGAGTTGATCGCTTCGCTCGCCGCTCTGCGCCAGGCGCCGCTGGTCGAGGAGGAGTACCACGGTCCGGTGCTGCTCAGTTCCGATGCCGCCTCCGATGCCCTGCGTTCTCTGCTGGCCGGCGGAGTGGTGGCCACGCGGCCCAGGCTGGGCACCGAGGCCCGCACCAATGGTCCCTTTGCGTCCAGTTATCATGCCCGCGTGCTGCCCGAGTTCCTCGACGTGGTGGACGACCCCGGCCTCAAGTCCTTTGCCGGCAAGGGCCTGGTGGGCGCCTATGACGTGGACGACGAAGGCGTGCCGGCGCAGGCGGTGAAGCTGGTTACCGATGGGCGTCTGGAAAGCTACCTGATCGGCCGCGAGCCGGTGCGCGACTTTCCCCAGTCCAACGGCCACGGACGCGCCGGCATTGCCGGTCCCGCCCAGCCGTCGATCGGCGTCCTCAAGGTAACGGCGCACGAAGGCCTCTCGGACGACGCACTGAACCGCAAGCTGCTTCAGATGGCCGGGGATCGCGGCCTCAAGAGCGTCTATTCTGTGGCCACTCTGGGCGCAGGCCTCACCCCGCGGCTGCTCTATCGCGTGAGCCCCGACGGCCAGCGCACACTGGTGCGCGGCGCCACCCTGGACGACCTGGACCAGCGCACCTTGCGCTCCAGCGTGGAAGCAGCGGGCAAGGATTTGTGGGTGGCGAACTATTTCAACGAGGTCCCGGAGACGGTGCTGGCCCCGGCGCTGCTGCTGGACGACGCCACCATCCGCCGCGCCAACGAGAAAAACGACAAGCTGCCGTTCTATCCGCCGCCGGCGTAAGGCGGCGCGGGAGCCAGGCCGCGGCTGAATGCGCATAGCTTGCACGGTTTTGCGCGAGAAATGCGGCCTTTTGGGCTCAAACCGGGCTCAAATCGGAGTAAAGCGGGGCCAAAAGCGCCGTTCTTGTTTACTGATAAGTTAACTGACTTGTTTTATAAATTATTTATTATGCGCCACTTACGCGTGCACGGTCGTCAGAGAATACGCTCCACGGAGGAGGGGGGGTGGGGTACGGACCGGGCAGATGTCTGACAGAACAGACTGGGCACATCTCTTCCTATCTGCCAGTGTGCGCCAAGCGGAGGTAATTGTCGGCAAGTGGGGTTCAAAAATGTGAGTAAACCCCTGCTGATGATTTTCACCCACCGTATAGCTTCCATTTCATGCCAAGGGTCGATGGCTACAGCGGACTTTTACCGGCACTCATTTGGCGGGATTCTGCGGTCTCCCAGGTCCGAAAGTCCGGACCCGGGGCACCCGGATTCCTGTGTGGCAGGTGGTTCACCCGCCCAAGCGCGCTGATGCCGGCGATGCGATAGATTTTCTGGTCGGTCAGGGGGCGGGGCTTCCTTTCTTGCCTGGGGGTTGCGGTCAACCGGCGTACTGGAAGAAGACAGCGGCGATCATGGCCAGGTTGCAGGCGGCGTGGGCCACCATGGCGGCATAGAGGGAGCCGGAGCGCAGGCGGCACAAAGTGAAGACCGCGCTGGCCCCGGCGAGCAGCAGAACCATGAGCACGCCGGAGACAAGACGAAGATGGAAGCCCGCGCCATTGTGCCAGAGGCCATGAACGTGAAGATGGATGAGGCCGAAGGCGAGGCCGTTGACGAGGGTGGCGAAGCCGGCGTTCCAGCGGAGGGTGAAGGACTGCTGGATGAGGCCGCGAAAGAGGATCTCCTCGCCGATGGGTGTGAGGAGCAAGGCGGGGAGGGTGATGACGGCAAACAGGGCGGCAGTCGGCATGAGGGCGCGGAGCTGTTCGATCTGGAGGCTGTCGTGGATGCTGCGGCACCAGTTATCGGGGGAGTTGCCATAAAGAGCCATGCCGATGGCAAAGACGGCGAGGCCGCAAAGCGCCCCGGCGAGAGCGGAGAGGGCCAGCGCTGAGGCGGAGTTGCCCTGCTTGCGGAGGCCGATCTGGCGGCGGCCCTGCGCTGTGAGGAAGATGAACGGCAACGCCCACATGACAAGGATGTGACGCAGGAACAGGATGCGGGCCTGAGGCGGACCGAGGACGGCATAGTAGCGCGCGGCGGCCAGCACGGCCAGCACCAGGAGCGAGATCTGCCAGGGAGCGATCGGAATTCGGCGCCATATTGGGCGGAGGAAGGTGGAGCGATCAGGAGCCTCAGGATTCATGAGGGCCGGTCCTTCTAGTCATTTTTACCAGTTGAGAGCGCTGGAACGCCGGGCAGCCTACCGCCGGGGCAAGAATGGTCTCCCATCCTGCTTGCACATCGCTTGAATCGCGGGCCGGGCCGTCATCAAGCCGGACGGCAGCCCGCCTCCCGGCGCGATCCATTGGCCCACCATCAGGAACCGCCGCAAACCGGGCAAGGTGTTCGGGAATGGCCGGAACCGGGTGCCTGGACGGATGAGCCAGCCTTCCATGCTGCCCTTCCAATTGCCGGTATAGCGGATGATGGTGGCGGGCGTTGAGACATCGATCACTTCGATCGCCGGACGGAGGTTCGGAATTCTCCTTTCCAGGATGGCAATGACCGCCTCGGCGATGCGCTGTTTCTCTGCCCGATAGCCGGCCGGGTCGTGTTGTCGCAACTGGACCCAATACTCAAAATTGCGCGTGGGAAGAAAACACGTGACCGCCGTGCTGCCAGCGGGTGCGAAGGTCGGGTCGAAGTTGAAGATGCGGAATGAGGCCAAATCCAGCTCTGTGCCGGGGTCCACATGAAGCGGCGTATCAAGGAGCCTGGTTACACTGACAGGCTGGTCGGACAAATCCAGCGCCACTCCCAAGGAGACCTGCAGATAGGAGGGGAAGGTTTGCATTCCCCCATACGTCTTCCTGATCGCCTTGTCGGTGTACTTGCCGCCGAGAAGATCGTAGATGGTGGCGTGGCCGTCCGCGGCGGAGATCACCCAGTCGGCCGCCAGGGTCTTCCCGCCCTCCAACTGAACCCCGACTGCAATGTCGTTTTCCACCAGGATGCGCTCGACTTTGGCGCCGAAGCGCACCTGCCCGCCCAGGCTGGCAAGCTTTTCTTCAATGAGCCGAATGATGGCCTGCGCTCCGCCGATCGCATAGGCTGCATTGTGCTGATTCATCCACGTGAGAGAGAAAAACAGCGCGATGGCCGATAGCTGTCCCATCTCGCCGTCGCCAAACATACTTTTCAGCAGCGGGTCGGTGAATCTCTCGCCATATTCCCGGCAGCTGATGCCCATTAACTCCCGCAGCAACGGAAAGCAAGGCACGTTGCGCAGCAGCGTCGCCAGGTTCGCGGCCCATCCCGCGCCCGGATCGGGCATCTTGAAATTGCCGAGCTTTCGAATGGCCGCAGCGAAGCGGCGAATCTCTGCCGCGTCCTGCGGCGCGCACTTTAGCAGCTCTGTCTCCAGGCGGTCGACGTTGGTGTAAATGCCCAGGGAGTCGCCGTCTTCTCTCTCGACGCGCCCAAACTCCTCCTGATCCACGAAGGTCAGCTTATCGAGGTCGCAAATCTCCAGCCACTGCGAATGCATCGGCCCATTGGGGTTGGAGCCGTACAACCAATGCAGACAGGTCTCAAAGGTGTAGGGGCCTCGGCGCCAGCTGGTCGCCAAACCTCCGGCCATGTCGTGCATTTCCAGAACTTCGGCCTGATAGCCGCATCGTTGCGCATAGACCGCGGCGCAAAGGCCCGCGATTCCGCCGCCAATGACGATGACTTTCCCGCCATCCTGCTTCATGCTGGTAGTCTCCTGCTGCACGTCCCGCGCGCCAAACGATTCCCAGCCGGACCGGGCGCGCTGTCAGCACTGCGCCAGAACACATGGGGAGAAGTCTTCTGAAGGCAACCGCCAGGACGGGAACCGCATGTTACTCTCATTTTCACCGCGGATCGTAGCGCCCATGCCTTGACCTCGCTGTGATGGAAAGCACATAACTGGCAGCAGTGCGGCTGTATTCGTTGCCCGCGCCAAGGCAGAACCGCAGAAGAGAACCTGGATATAAGGTGGACTTGCCATGGGAAGACTGGCCCCGCTAACAATGGGATTTTCAAGGGCGAAGCCTTTGGCCAGTTGTGGAAGTCGCTGGATTTCCATGACTCGTTTGCAGAAGTACTCGGCGACCGGTGGGGGGTAGAATGTTGAGCGGGAGGGTTGGCGCATGAAGCTATCGCTGTTCATCTGCACTGCGATCCTTTTGCCACAGGCGATCCAGGCCGCTCCTCAATCCGAACAGCCGCACCCGCCCGACGGTCTCGAATTACTGCAGAAGGTGGCGCAGCACTATGCGGACGCCAGGCAGTATTCGATCGAATTGATGGAAGAGCGCACTCTAAACAACGATTACGTTCGCCAGTGGACGAAGACGGTGGCCGTCGCAGCCGAGGAACCGGGCGGGCGTGCCCATTTTGAGGGCTGGACCCAATTCGGTGACGCGTCCGAGATTTCGGACGGCCGGACCACCTGGAAGTACCACGCCAATCAACACCGGTACACGGCGAAGCCCGTGGTGGAAGGGCCTGCGGCCACAAAGCCCGGCCCCTCCGGCGTCTCCGAAGTGGGATTGTTGCGCGCCAAAAGCCTTCGCAAAGCACTCGCGGCTTCTACCGAACGAATCAATTCTGCGCAGCGTCTTCCGGGTGCCGTCCTGGTGGTGGATGGCCGCACGTATTCCTGCGCAGTCGTTCATATCGGACGATCCGACCTGAAGCGAACGAGACCGGGCGAGAAGCTCGATCAGAGCATCTGGATCGACAAGAGCACAAATACGATTCTGAAGGTGATCGAGCGCACTTCCGGCACTTTCAATGGGATTGCGCAAGATGTCGAAGTCACCACGCTCTATCCTCACACGGTATTGGATAGTCCGCTTCCAGAGAGTTTCTTCGTGTTCTCACCACCGTCCGATGCGCACCAGGTGAATGAGTTTCCGAGTTCGGTGGAGGAGTCGTTCGGAGGGGACCTGATTGGCGATCGCGTGCCGCCGTTGAAGTTCAAAGCGGCCGATGGGACGGTCACACCCATCGAGTCCTTCCGTGGCAAAACGGTGCTCATTGATCTGTGGGCGACCTGGTGCGCGCCGTGCGTTGCCGCGCTTCCCTCACTCGCCAAGCTCGGCGAGGAAGGCAAGGAGAAAGGGCTCGTCCTGATCACCGTAGACCGCGACGAAGACGCGAACAAGGCTGCCGCGTACCTCAAAGAGAAGGGCCTGGCCGTGACGAACTTCCATGATGGAGACGGGCAGATCGAGTCGCTGCTCGGCCCTTCGCCACTGCCGCGGGAATTGATCATCGATCGAGCTGGATGGGTTGTGGTTGATGCGCAGCTCGACGAAAACAGGCTGCGCTCGCGTTTGGCGGAACTCGATCCGGCGTTCAAGGACTTTGCTTCGAAACCTCAAGCCAACCCCTGTGCTGCGTCGAAGTGAGAGATGTTGGCCTTGGCAGGAAAGACGCGGCCTCAACGGGACGAGCAAGCGGCTTTTGGGCCTGCGTGGTAACTGGATAACCGGCCCCAATCTGCTTGCACGTTGATGTTAAGCGAAGCTGTTTAGCATCAAGCAGTTTTGCCGGGTATCTTCGACAGAGCTTGGCTAACGGTCATCCGCAAAAGACGAGTTGGAACTTTGCCTTCGAGCGTGATTTGCGCGATCCGGTTCGGTCTTTAAACGTCGACGTCGCCCGGAGTGTTTCTCGCTTTAGAGCGCCGAGTCACTCGTCGAGCAACCCAGTCGCAGGAATCCATGATTGCCGAATTCCGGGCGAATCGCCGGCAAACCTGAGGCTGATCCACAGACTCGAAGAGCATACCTCAGGGCCTGAAGGCCGGAGTTGATTGTGCCGACGGGTGCTGCCGGGACTAAAGTCCCGGCCTACCAGTCCCGCCCTGCCAGTTCCGGCCTGCCAGTTCCGGCCTACCAGTTCCGGCCAGTCCCGGCCTACCAGCGCGGCCTGGCAACGACGGCCGATCTTATCTACTTCTTCTTCCAGGCGCCGACGATTGCGCCCATCAGGATCATGCCCAGCAGCCAGAAGCCGCAGTTGATGGCGAAGAGCTTGAGGCTGCGCACCTCGAAGATGTATTCGGTGGCCCAGATGGGCAGCACAAAGCCGAACCACAGGGGCACGGCCACCTTGATGCCGCGCCAGGCTGTCTGCGGGCCGGTAAGCTGGATAACGCAGGAGATGGCCGTGGCCATCAGCGCCTCCGCCACCAGCGCCGTGCCGTATTGCAGGGACGGGCTCACGCCTGAGCTCATCAGCCACTCGCGCGTGTGTCCAATGCCCTCGAGCCATCCGTTCAGGAAGAACGAGTACCAGCCGGCCTCCAGCAGGAAGCAGGCCACCGCGGCCACCACAATCGCCAAATAGTTCTGGCGAACCCTCGTTATTTCGCTTGTCATTCCGGCCTCCATTCCCGACTCCCCATCGGCGCTGGGGCGGGCCAGCGATCAAGGCGCATCCGGGGAAGCCTCTCAGGCGCACCGGCCTGAGCACAATCGGGAGATGAGCGGAATTCTAGCCTATTTCCGGCTTGATTGGTGCGCATGCGCGATCGAAATGCGAATTTTTTCGAGGGGTGTCTGCGGTTCAGTCCAGCCGCGTCAGGAAAGCTTCACCCTCGGCGGGGCGAATGCGGCGGGCAATCGACTCGGCCATCTCCCGGCTGTCGCCCTGGGGGCGGATGCGCACCCAGTAGCTGTTTTCGCCGGGGAACTCGATGACGTTCGAGCTGGGGTACTTGCGCATCAGCTGTTCCTTCAAGCCTAGCGCCAAATGCTGGCTTTTGAAGGCGCCGATCTGCACGCACCAGCGGCCGCCCGTTTCGATGGGCTTGGGGGTCTCGTACACGTCGAGCCGCACGCGCGCCAGGCCGGCGCGGTAAATGCCGGTGGCCTTGGCCGAAGCCACGGTGAGATCCACGATCCGCCCTTCCACAAAGGGGCCGCGGTCGGTAATGCGCATGGCGCTGGATTGGCCGGTCTGCAAATTGGTAACCACCACAAGTGACCCCATGGGCAGGGTACGGTGGGCGGCGGTGCGGGCGGTGCCGTCAAAAACCTGGCCGTTGGCGGCTTTGCGGCCCTTGTAGGGCGCGTTGTACCAGGTGGCCAGGCCGACTTCGGTCAGGATCGGCCGGTGCGTCGCAACATATTCAAGGTCTTCGTCGCTGACTCCGCCGGGCGGAACACGGGTGATGGGAATGCGCCCCAGCGGCTCGGGCTGGGATTCCGGCGCATAACTCTGGGGGCCGGGCTGCGCCTGGGGAGGAAGCGCCTGCGGGGGCGGCGGAGCCGCCTTCTTGTGATGACCGCAACCGGAGGCAGCCAGCAGCACCAGCGCCAAGCCAACCAGGGCTGGCGTGCGCCTCGCTTTCCTCGGTTGGGGCGTTCTGTCCATCAGGGGCGCGGGTCCTTGGGCGGGTTGGGCGGCTGGTTGTCAAAGCGGTCGGCCAGGTTGCGCAGGGTTTCAGACATCGCGCGTATGGCGGAGACCGACTCTTTGCGGACCTGGGGGACCACGGCGTCGTTCACATAGGCAATGGTGTGCCGCAGTTCCATCTCAATCAGTTCGATGGCCTCTTCAAGGCGGCGGCCTAGGCCGCCGTAGCCCGGACCTGGAGGCGGAGGTGGGTATGCGCTCATGGCAAGTAACCTCTAGAAGTAACCTTTTAGGGGTAACCTCACCCCCAGTTTGCGGGGTGCGGCTCGGCGCGTCAATGGCGCAAACGGGGAATCTTCCCCCGCAAAAGGGGAATGTGCCCCAATCGTCAACAGCCGAACTCACTTGCCCATGGCTTAAGTCATCCGACTTTGTTATGGTCGCCGGTTACCTTCCGGTGAGAATCTGCGTCGAACTTTGATAGCCGCCGTTTGCAGCGGCGTTTGAGCATCCTGGCTAGGGCCTTTTCGGGCAGCGTGCAAGGGCCGGGGTGGGATGGCACGACACCATCGCCAGGACCACTGAAGTGCTCCAGGCGCAGGCTCCGATGTCTGACCAGGAAGGAACGCAGGACTGCCCCGGAGTCAGAGATCGGCGTCAGTCCGCGAAAAGGGCAAACAGGCTAGAGCGCCAAGCAGCGAGGATCCGGCCAGTGCAGAGCCGTTCAGCAAGGTGCAACCAGGTTCGATGCGCCGGCCGCCGCGGCCGGTTGCACGCGGCAGGCCTTGCCGCCGCAGCGCTGCTGGTGGCGGCACTGCCTTGCTGCTGCTGCCGTGTCTGGGCCGGCCAGGCGCAAAGCCCTCCAGCCGAGCTGCCTGAGGCTCCCCAGCCGCAAGAATCCGTCCTCTCCAGCGCCGCGCCGACAGCTCCCTGCCTGGCGGCCAGCGGCGCAAGAGTCGCGGTTCCTGCTGCCCTCCAGGCCGCCGGCGCCGGCAACGCCCCGCCCGCCGGCAATCCCGTCGCCCCGGCCTGCCCGCCACCCGCAATCAACTGGTATATGCGCTTCACCAATGGGCCGCAGGTGAAGCCGCTCACGGCCAAGGAAAAGGGTTGGCTGGCGGTGCGCAATGTGGTGGACCCCTTCAACGCCATCACCATCCTGGGCAGTTCCGCAATTGCGGTGGGCTTCGACGCCCACTCCCCTTACGGCCCGGGGATGCCCGGCTTCGGGCGCTACGTCGGTGTCAGCTACACCCAGGACCTGACCGGCGAGTTCCTCTGCACCTTTCTGATCCCCTCCATCGTTCACCAGGACCCGCACTACCATCGCCTGCCCAACGCCTCCATCCAGCGCAGGATTGCCCACGCCATGTACCAGGTGGTCTGGACCCAGGGCGACAACGGCCGGGGGATGGTGAACTACGCCTATATTGTGGGCGCCGCCGCCAGCGACGAGGTCAACAACCTCTACGTGCCCGGCCGCGAGACCAACATGCCGGCAAGTGCGGCCCGCTGGGGCATCGGCCTGGCCACCGCGCCCATTGACAACTTCGTCTCCGAGTTCCTGCCCGACCTGGCCCGCCACATCCACGTCCAGATCGTGGTCATCCAGCGCATCATCAACCAGGTGGCCAAGACGGATGGGCCGGCGCAGCCGTAATAGCAGGCCTTTTCCTTTTCCCCACGCCTCCGTTCGCCCCGGCCCCGCAGCCGTTCAGGCGGAGTTTTCGCCGTTCGCTGCGCAGTGTTTGGGTTGACCAGGCACCCCCGTTACTCTAGTGCTGGAATTTCAGCGCCCAGGTTTTCCCGCCATTTGGGAACCGAGGGCTGCGCCGGACGAGCCACCGGGGTCCGCAGCGACAGGCTTTCGTCGCTGGGGTGGTCCTCAGGCCCCGGAGTCCAGTTCATTCAAGGAGACCGCAATATCATGTCCAAAGCGATCAAGTACGCCGAGAAGGCTGCCGTCTACGCTGCCAAGGGCGCGTGGGTTGTTTTTGAGAGGCTGAATCGCATCAGTCCCAACCCGTCGTTCACGCCCAAGTGGAGCGACAAGCCGCTGCAGAAGAGCTGGGAAAAGGAAAAGCCGCCCCTGGGCTGGCCGCGCACCACAGATTCGCTCTGTCCCAAGTGCGTCCCCGAAATCCGCAAGCAGATTCTGGACGGCAAACTGCCCCACGAAGTCTTACTCAATGAGAAGGTGGGCGAAATCAAGGCCCAGATCATCGAGCGCGACGGCCAGATCCTGATGGTGAAGGACTGCCCCAAGCACGGCCACTTTGAAGACCTGATGTCCATCGACCCGTCCTTCACCCAGCATTTGCAGGACAACTTCCCCGGCCGCGACGTGCGTGCCCACGGGGAGGGCAGCGACAAGCTTCATCACCACGGCACCTCGACCGTCACCCACGGGCGCGGCGCCGTGCTCACCATCGATCTCACCAACCGCTGCAACATGATGTGCGATCCCTGCTTCATGGACGCCAACCAGGTCGGCTTTGTGCACGAACTCACCTGGGAAGAAATCAAGACCATGCTCGACAACGCGGTCACCATCAAGCCACGCCGCCAGATGAGCGTGCAGTTCTCCGGTGGCGAGCCCACGCTGTCGCCCTACTTCCTCGACGCCATTGCCTACTCCCGCAAGGTGGGCTACAACAGCGTCCAGGCTGCCTCCAACGGCATCGAGTTCGCCAAGAGCAAGGAGCTTTGCCGCGCAGCGGCCGAGGCCGGGCTGCGCTACGTCTACCTCCAGTTCGACGGCATCGGCAACGCCGCCAACTCGCACCGCAAGGTGGGCAACCTGTTCGATGTGAAGCTGCAGGCCATCAACAACCTGCATGAAGCCGGCGTGGACATCGTCCCGGTGACCACCATCATCAACGGCATCAACAACGAGCAGGTCGGCCACATCATCCGCTTCGCTCTGGACAACCCCAAGAAGATCAGCTTCCTAAGCTTCCAGCCGGTCAGCTTTACCGGCCGCGACGAGGAGATCACCGACGAGCGCCGCCTGGCGCAGCGCTACACCCTCAGCCACATGGCCCACGACATCAAGAGCCAGATGGGCTTTGGCGAACCCAGCCGCGACTGGTTCCCCATCAGCTTCATGAGCACCTTCACCGACTGGGCCGACCTCATTCACGGATCCGGCGCCGAGTGGGGCCAGCTCTCCTGCGGCTGCCACCCCGACTGCGGCATCGGCATGGCGCTGATGGTCGACAAGGAAACCAAGGAAGCCGCCCCGGTGACCGCCTTCCTCAACATGGACAGGGTCTCCAAGGATCTGGCCAAGGTCAACGACGCCGCGCGCGGCCGGTTCCTCTCGGTCGTCGGCTTTGCCCTGGCCCTGATGCGCAACTACGACCCATTCCAGGCGCCCACCCACTTCCGCATCACCGACATGATGAAGAAGATGGACAAGACCTTCGGCGCCAGCGGCAAGGACTACGGCTCGGTCAAGGGCGACCGCACCATGGACGACATCAAGAAGCGCCGCGCCGACCGCTGGAACTTCCTGTTCATCGCCGGCATGTGGTTCCAGGATCTGTTCAACTACGACTTCCGCCGCACCGAGCAGTGCATCATCCCCTACGCCACCCAGGAAGGCGAAATCAGCTTCTGTGCCTACAACACCGGCATCGGCTGGAGAAACATCATCGAGAAGATGCACATGACGGCGACTCTTACCAAGTGGTACGAGGAGCACGGCCGCCACGAGATCTTTGCCGGCGGCAAGAAGGTGAGCATGACCGAAGTGGGCCACGACCTCACCCTCAACATGGCCGACGTGAACGCCGAGGCCAACCACACGCTCGACAACCTGGGCATTGCCAAGAACGCCCGCGAAGAAAAGATGCGGGCCCGCGAAACCAAGCTGAAGCAGGAGGCGGAAAACGCCCACATGGCCAAGCTTTATCGCGAGCACGTCCTGGGCGAAAAGCCGGTCGAGGGCCTGGTCAGTCTGGACTCCATCGCCCCTGCCAAGCCTGTCGAGCAGCAGGAACCCGTCGCCGGAGACTAACTCACTTTCCTTGGTTCTCCACACAACAAGGTCCGCTCCCTCGGGAGCGGACCTTGTTGCATTTATGGCTTGATTTACGCTATGGGCTGCTATCATGAGCTAACTACCAAACAGCCTGAGTGGAGACCAACATATTAGGCAGCCACTTGACTGATCATGATCTGGGGACTCGATTCGCAGCCAGGTCCAGGCGGATCCGCAGGAACAGTGTTTTTCCCAGCCAACCGGAAAAGGTCAGTCTCGTGTCCTCACCCTCTCCGGAACACGCGCAGTTGTCACACTGCACCGCATTTCCAGCCGCTACCCAAACCGCTGAGTTCCCCCCAACAAGGAACCCACTTGACAAATATCTATATCAGACAATATATATATTGGACATGATCGAGACCCAGATCCAATCCTTCCTCCCCCTCAAGACACAGTGGTTCCACATCATGCTGTCCCTTGCCGGAGAAGAACAACACGGCTACGGGATCATGCAGGAAGTGCTGCAGCGCACATCCGGGAAAGTCCGCCTCTGGCCGGCTACTCTCTACGGTTCTATCAAGCGGCTGATCGAGGCCGGTCTGATTGAGGAATCCACTGCCCGGCCCGCTCCCGAGTTCGACGACGCCCGCCGCCGCTACTACCGTCTTACACTGCTGGGCCGTGGTGTGCTTGATGCGGAGTGCGAACGCCTTCAGGAGTTGGTTCAGGCAATTCAGACCAAGCGAACGATTGCGACACAGCGAGGGTAATCGAATGAACATTGCATGGCCAATCTACCGGCGGCTGGCTGCGGCCTTCCCCCACGAATTCAAGCTGGCATTCGGCAGCGAGATGATGCAGGCCGGAGAGGACGCCATCGCCCACATCGCAAAGCGCCACGGAGTTCTGGGCCTCGTCCCTCTCATCGCCGACCTGCTGCTTCGCCTCCCCATCGAATATCTGAACGAAATGCGTCGCGACCTGCCTTACGCCGCACGCACCCTGATCAAGTCGCCGGGCTACGCAGTGGTTGGCGTTGTTTCCATGGGACTCGGTATTGGGCTTACAACCAACCTCTACTGCACGGCCTGGGTGGTGCTCACGCGCACCCTTCCAGGCGTGGCCGACGCAGGGCAGTTGGTCACAGCGGAGAATCCCGCATCCTACCCCTACATCGAACGCTACCGCGAGCAGAAGAATCTCTTCGCAGGCGTTGCCGCCGTCCAGAACTTTGTCCAGTTCAACGTTGCCTTCGAGGGCAGCAACGCCAAACCCGAGCGCGTCTACGGGCAACTGGTCTCGCCAGACTATTTTTCCGTTCTCGGCATGAGTGCGCAGCGGGGACGCCTCCTCAGCGCCGATCTGGACAAGACCGGTGCACCCGCGTCTGTGGTAGTCAGCGACCGCTACTGGCGCAGCCGCCTCAATGCCGATCCCGACGCAATCGGGCGAACGATTCATCTCAACGGACAACCCGCGACCATCGTCGGCATCACCCCGCGCAAGTTTGATGGTGCTCTCACTCGGAATCCGGCTGAGGTTTTCGTCCCTACGACGGTATCGCCCAGGCTGGCTCCGGAACTTGGCAACAATGTCCTGCACAACCCCAGCGCAAAGGACTTCCACTTGCTGTACCGCCTTGCGCCGGGCATCACCATCGATTCTGCCGAGGCAGCACTGGATGGCATCACCCGCCGTCTCGACAAAGACAATCCCCTCGCGCCGTCTCAGCAGGATACAGCGAAGCGGGTCGTTTTGATTCCCGCGGGAATCCGCGCGCCGATCCCACGCGATGTCCGCCCAAAAATTATGGGATTTTACCTTCTGCTCATGGTAATCATCGTTGCCATCGCGTGCCTCAATCTCGCTACCATGGTCCTGGCGCGTGCTGCTGGCCGCCGCAAGGAACTGGCCATTCGCCTCGGTGTCGGAGCCAGCCGCTACCGCCTCATCCGCCAACTGATCACCGAAGGCATCTTGCTTTCCTTAATTGGTGGCGCAGCGGGATTCGCGATGGCCTATGGTCTGTGGGCGTTGACCGCTCATACACAGCAGCCCGCGGGCGCGCCAATCAGCGTCGATACGGCTCTCGATTGGCACACAGCGATCTTCGTCTTGGTGCTGGCTGTTGCGTGCGGCATCGGCTTTAGTATCCTCCCGGCTCTGCAGGCGACAAAGACCAACGTCGCCTCAGCACTCAAGGATGGCGCGGCACTGCAGTTGTCCGGATACCGGCGCTTTGGTCTGCGCAATCTGGCCATGAGTGCTCAGGTAGCCGGCTCGATGCTGCTGCTGCTCATAGCCGGATTCCTGGTCTTGGGGATCATGAACGGAAACAGCCTCCAGACGAACTTCAGTCAGAAAACCATGGTCTTCCTCTCGATCGATCCAGTGCGGGACGGCTATACCCCGGATAGAGCACAGGCTTTCTTTGAGAGGCTGCCGGAGCGGTTGCGGAGCGCACCGGGGGTGACCAGCTTCGCGCTTGCTGAGCAGCCGCCCTATCAGCCGGGCGGCGGTGGCCAGTTTCATCTCAAAGTCGACGATCCGCGGGCATCGTCGCCGGTAGAGAAGAATATGGAAGAACAGACCGTCGGAGCGGGCTACTTTGCCGTCCTCAATGAGCCCATCCTGGCCGGGCGGGAATTCGAGGACCGCGATCAACGCGTCGATGCGGAGGCGCTCAAAGCCTCCGGGGCCCCGGTTCCGACGTTGCCCCTGGTGCTGAATGAAAAAGCCGCACGCGCTCTGTTCGGCAAGGACAACCCTATTGGCAAGCACCTTCGCGGAGACCGGCGTGGGTATGAAGTCGTGGGTGTGGTGCCCGATAGGAAAGATGCCGGCGGCAGCATCCTGGCCATTGCTTATCTTCCCCTCACGCGGCACGATTTCGGCCAGCCTCCAGGCGGTGGAATCACGATTATCGCGCGCGGCCATTCGGCAGAGGATGCTCTCGGTGGGGTGCGAAGCGTGGTCGCTTCCATGGATCCGAATCTGACTCTCTTCAACGTGCAAACGCTGAGCGAGTACCTCGAACTGATCCGCTCCGCTATCCGTACTGCCCTGCGCACTATAGGCAGCATTGGCGTCTTCGGCCTGGTACTGTCGGCCATAGGGCTAGCCGGAGTTACCGGGTGTGCGGTGGCTCAGCGGCGCAAGGAGATCGGCATTCGCATGGCGCTGGGTTCGCGCAAATCGCAGGTGTTGGCGCTGGTGCTCCGCGAGAGCGGTGCGCTGATTGCAGTTGGGACCGTGATCGGATTCCTAGGCGCAGTCGCGGTGGCCAAAGCGCTATCAGCAATCACCTCTGACTTTAGCGATGCCGTCGCTGTCGGTGTCGCCGATCCGCGTCTTCTGATCGGCGCCCCGCTCCTCCTCGCCGGTCTCGCGCTGCTGGCCTGCTACATTCCCGCGCGCCGAGCCGCCAAGATTGATCCAATCCAGGCCTTGCGACAGGAGTGAACCCCAGACGCTCCGCGCTTAGGGTTCCGGTAAGGTTCTGGGTCGCTCCGAGGCGACAACTACGACTGCTTGTATTTCAAAACTTGAAGGCGATCATTGGATTCGAGGAGAGCTGATTGTGAATATCATCATCAGCTCTTCGAGATGTGTGCTCAGTCAGAGTGCAATCTGTCTGAGTGACCGATTCGCCTTCACTTGATGCAAATCCCCTTACCACTTATCCAAAAGAACGGCCCTTCGGGACGCCGTCAAAGAGTTGACTCCTGGTTCCGGTCGAGTCACCGGCAAACCGTAGATCGTTCCTGTTGGACGTCAAATCCCCTTGGCGTGAGAGGAAGGCGAGGTGTCGGACGAAGAGCGACGGCAGCGCCTCTCGTTCGCCCCCGCTTGCCGATCATTCCCCTCCCGTGGCGCACACTGACAGTTGGGAAGACAGGCGGGTGAAGCCCCGCATCGGCCTGAATGGGAACTGCACCCCCACCCCCCTACCCCCCCTTTTGGAAGTATTGTTATAGCCCTACATATGCAGTAAACAGCACGAAATGGGCAGCTTAAATGCAACTTTTAGTGGCCTTTTGGGTTGAAATCGAGGCTATTTTAGCCCGATTTTGAGCCGTTTTTGGCCCTTTTTGAGCTAAAAACACCGCTTTTTGCTTCAAATTCCCACCACTCCGTGGGCTCCAACCCCACCGCAGAAACGTCAGGCCGGTGTTTTCAATTGCACAGCCAACCCGCCGCTCGGAAGAGCAAGCTACCTGCATGACAACGAAACGGCAGTTCGCAGCGTTATTCCTCGGAGCCGCTCTGGTATGCGGACCGGCTCTCGGATGGAGTCTACAGCCCAACCCCAGTCAGGACAGCGGCGCAAAGCAGGACATGAAAGACGCGGGCCACGAAACCAAGGACGCTGCCAAAGACGCTGGGCGCGGCGTGCATCAGGGAACGAAGAAGGCCTACCACAAGACCAAGCGCGGCACCAAGAAGGCCTGGCACAAGACCGAGAACACGACCAAGGGCGCGGCGGATGGGGCCAAGGAAGGCGCAAGGAAGCCGGAGTAAAGCTTCCTGAACTGCGCTTTTGGCTGCGCCGGGAACCCCGGCAGGGCTCTCAGCGCAGCACAACGCCGGCTGCCCCAAAGCCTGCCCTGGGCTTGGCGAAGGGGCGCGCCCTTGTGGCCTGGACAGGCACGAACTCCGCCCCAGCCAGCCAGCCCCCCAGGCTTCTTGGAGAAATCACGCCTCACCATCACGCCTCACCAGCACTCGTCAACATCAATCGAGCACTCCTCACCAGCACTCGTCACCAGCACTCCTCACCATCAATCGAGCCCTCCGTTTATGATTCCCTGTGAACGCCGCCGCCGGGCAAAGTGTCTCTGGCGGCGCGGCACAAATCCATGGAGGCGCGATGAAGGTCCTTTTCCTTGGGGGCACCGGGAATATCAGTACCGCCGTGACGCGGTTGGCGGTGGAGCGGGGCATTGAGGTAACTCTGCTGCGGCGGGGGCAGCGGGCCGCCGATCTGCCGGAAAATGTCCGCACCATCACGGCCGACGTTGTGGACGAGGCGGCAGTATCCGCGGCGCTCGGCGGGCAGACCTTCGACGCCGTGGTGGACTGGATCGCCTTCACGCCTGTCCATGTGGAGCGGGACATCCGCCTGTTTCGGGACCGCGCGCGGCAATTCATCTTTATCAGTTCGGCCAGCGCGTATCAAAAGCCGGCTGGGCACTACCTGATTACGGAATCAACCCCTCTGGCCAATCCATTTTGGCAGTATTCGCGCGACAAGATCGCCTGCGAAGAACGGCTGTTAGAGGCGTATCGCGAAGAGGGCTTTCCGGTCACCATTGTGCGTCCTTCGCTGACCTATGGCGACACGCAAATTCCGCTGGCGGTCAATAGTTGGGAAAAGTCCTGGACGGCAGTGGACCGGATGCGCCGGGGCAGGAAGGTCATCGTGCCGGGAGATGGCTCCTCGCTCTGGGTGATTACGCACAACAGCGATTTTGCCCAGGGACTGGTGGGCCTGCTGGGGCATCGCCAAGCCATTGGCCACGCGTTCCACATCACCAGCGACGAGGTGATGACCTGGGACCAGTTTTACAGGATCACGGCGCAAGCGGCGGGCGTGGAAGCGCAGATTGTTCATATCGCATCGGACTTTGTGGGCGCCTGCCTGCCGGATGAAGTTGGCGGCCTGACTGGAGATAAAGCCGTGAGCGTGGTCTTCGACAACAGCAAGATCAAGCGCTTTGTCCCCGGCTTCTGCGCCAAGGTTCCGTTTGCCCAGGGAATTCAGAGGACCATTGAGTGGTTCGATGCGGATTCGCGGCGAAAGCAGATCGATGAAGCCGCGAACGCCTCCTGGGACAAGCTCATCGACGCATACGAGAGCGGGCTTGCAGAGGCACTGCGCAGGTTCAGGCCATAAGGCCTGGCGGTTCTCGCTCAACGCTCCGGCAGGATCGACCCTTCCGGCGGAAATAAGCTCCGTGCCCCATCCTTGCGACTTGTTTCTCTTGCAAGGGTGGGAAACCAACACTCTCAACCAGCCCCGTTCACCGGGAGCCGAGTGCGGCGGGGGCGAATTGCCTGCGGAGGTTGACGCTGGCGGTCAGGCGCGCGTGCGGGAATTGCGGTCCAGCTCTTCCAGCGCATCGCAGGCCGAGCGCACGCCGTCTTCGTGGCTCAGCCGCTGGGCCACCAGCCTGGCCCGCAGCGCAAACATCGGTTCGGCCAGCATCGCTTTCAGCTTGCGCGCCACGCGCAGGGGCGTGTAACTCGCTCGCAGGATGACCCGCGCCACCTTCAGCCGCCGCATGCGCCGGGCGTTGTCTGGCTGGTCGTGGGAGTAGGGCATGATGAGCATCGGCTTGCCGGCGCGCAGGCACTGCGCAGTGGTGCCCACGCCGCCCTGGTGCACCACCATGGCCGCGCGCGAAAACAGCGCCGAGTACGGCGCGTATTCGGCCACGCAGATTGACTCCGGCAACGCGCGCCGCGGGCGGTTGCGCGGGTCCGATCCGATCAGCAGCACCGCGCGAATGCCCAGTTTGATGGCCGCCCGCGCCGAGTATTCGTAGAAATGCCCCGCGGTCAGCACCGCCGCCGAGCCCAGCGTAAACACCACCGGCGGGGGCCCGGCGGCCAGGAACGCCTCCAGGTTGGGCGGCAGCACCTGGTTGCCGGCGTCCGCGTCGTAAAAGCAGAATCCGGTGATGAGCGTGTGCTCCGGCCAGTCTTTCTGCTCCTGGCCCAGCACCCGCGAAAACAGCGCCAGCACCAGATCGGGCGAGTGTTTGGCGTCGAACAGCGGATTCCGGCCCCTGGGCAGTCCCAGTTCCTTGCGCAGGTCGTAGATGGGCTGCGGCCACTTGCGGCTCACAAACCGGGCCAGCCGCTTGATGGCGCGGCCCAGTCCCGGCACCGCCTTGTCGGCCCGCGCCAGGCGGGGATACATGGGCAAAACCGGCGGATCGAAGGCAGAGAAGAACGACAGCGGCGCCAGCACGTAGCTGGCCCACTTGATCCCCGTTACCTCGGCCACCAGCGGACCGGCATAGTTCAGCTCGCCCAGCAGCAACAGGTCGGCGCGTTCGGGTTGGGTGGCGGCATCCAGCAGATCGTCGTAGGTTTGGCGCAGTACGGGAAACAGGAACTCCCTGAGACCCCGCTCGGTGCCCTTGCGTATGTCGTAGATCAGCTCCGCCTGAAGCGTGTCGGTGGGGTCAATGTCCGGGCGGACAGCGTGGAATTCCAGGCCCAGCGGCAGAATCTTTGGCCCGTACACGGCGGGCAGGGCCATCACCGGCACGTGCCCGCGCCGTTTGAGTTCCAATGCCAGGGCGATCAGAGGATTGATGTCGCCAAAGGTGCCGATGTTCGAGAGAACAATGCGCAAGTTGGAGTCCCTGAGCCGTTTGCGGCTCCCAGCTAAGAGGGTAAAGCATCGGGGGGCTGGATAGGGCTGGCAACGCAGGATGCCACCGCACCTGTCGAATCGTCAGTCGGCATTTCCCCAATATTCCCTTGACGCAACTGCGGCTTAGCCGTAGTCTTTCGTCATGCGCTACGCTTGGGACCCGGCGAAAGATCTTCTCAACCGGCGCAAACACGGGTTATCTCTGAAAGACGGGATTACTGCCCTTGAAGATCCGGAAAGAGACTGTTGGATCGATAGCCGTCTCGATTATGGAGAAGAACGGATGGTTACGTTGGGTATGGGGTTGAAACGGGTGCTTTATGTGGTCTCAACGGAGCAGGAAGAGGACTGCATTCGCATCATTTCCGTCAGAAATGCGGTGAAGGATGAAATCGAGCGATATGGTATGGGTCGATCGTGAACCAGGCGATCCGCCGGTCAAGACGGATACGGATTGGAATGCGGTCAATGCGCTGACCGAGGAACAGATTCACGCGGCCGCGCTGGCGGACCCGGAAGCGCAGCCGATTCCCCTCGGCAGCGATGAGGAACTGGCGAAGCAGGGCTTGATTCACGTGGTCAACGTGAAGAAGCTCCGTGAGCGGCTCGGCCTCACCCAGGAAGCCTTTGCCGCCACCTACCGCATCCCCGTTGGAACCCTCCGCGACTGGGAACAGCGCCGCAAGCTTCCCGATGCTCCCGCGCGCGCCTATCTGACTGTGATCGCCAGCAACCCGGAAGCCGTGGCAGGGATGCTGGGAGAAGCCGCATAGGCGGGGTGCGCCGGCGTCGCTTTCTAAGACTCGACCAGTCTGGGCCGGTCGAATACGGCTCAACTATCGGCCCGCCCAATTTGCACGCCATGCAACCACCCGTAACTGGGACCGGGAAAGCATCTTCCAGCAAGATAACCCGGTTCAGGCTGGTTTAATCTTGCTGCGGAGATAATGGCCCTTATGCGTGTGCTGCTGGTGGAAGATGAAGTTCGGCTGGCCGACAACCTGGCCGCCGCCCTGCGCGACGGTCCCGGCTTTGCCGTGGATTGGGCCGAGGACGGCCAGATGGGCGACGACTGCGCCTGCAACCGCTGCTACGACCTGATCGTGCTGGACCTGATGCTGCCCAAGCTGGACGGGCTCAGCGTGCTCAGGCGCCTGCGCGGCCGCCAGGACGCGACGCCGGTTCTGATTCTTACGGCCAAAGACGGCGCGGACTCCATCATCCAACTGCTCAACGCCGGGGCCGACGACTACCTGGCCAAGCCCTTCGACCTGGGCGAGTTGATTGCCCGCGCCAAGGCCCTTATCCGGCGCGGCAAGGGCGCATCCCACCCCACCCTCACCGCGGGCAGCCTGGAGTTGAACACCCTGGAGCAGACGGTGCGGCGGGACGGCATTTTTGTGGAGCTGTCGCCCACCGAATACCACATTCTCGAATACCTGATGCATCGGCCCCGCGTCATCGTCAGCAAGCGCGAACTGCTGGAGCACCTCTACGACTACAACTGGGAGCACCACTCGAACGTGATCGAAGCCCACGTCTCCAACCTGCGCAAGAAGCTGGACGCGGATCTGCCCGAGCCGGGAGCGGTGATCGAGACCATGCGCGGCCGAGGCTATCGCCTGGCCCTTGAACTGCAACCGGACCGGAATGAGGGCCAATGAGATTGCCCTCGCTCAACCTCCGCTCCATCGCCTTACGGCTGATTGTGGCCGTGCTGGCGGTAGAGCTGCTTTCCGCGGTTCTGGTGGTTTTTTTGTCGTACGGGTATGAACGTCATATTCACTTTCACGCCTTCGATATCGCGCTGCACGGACGAGTCGATTCCATCCTGGGCGCGGTGCAGGACGCCGAAGATCCCCCGCAGGACCACGTCATGCTGGTCCAGTCGGACCTGCACCTGCCGCCCGACGACATCTACCAGGTCTACGACGCGAACAGCCGGCTGCTGGGCCGCTCCGCCAACTGGCAGGGCGTTGCGCCCGACTTTTCCGCTCCGCCGCGCGGCCAGTTCACGCGCATGATCGTCAACGGCCGCCATTACCGCGTGCTTCTCTTCAACGGTTCGCGCAACATCGACGTCGCCGAGCCGGGCGGCGGCAAGCTGCGCCGCTTCACCATCCTTTACGGCGCACCCACGGAACACGTCTGGCACGCGATCAACGGAGCGGTCGAGTTCTATGCGGCGGGCAACCTGCTGCTGCTGCTGGTTACCGGCCCGCTGATCGCCTGGCTGCTGCATCGCGGCCTGCTTCCGCTGCGCCAGTTGGCCGCGCTGGCGGCTCTGGTCTCAGTCGATTCCTGGCAGTTTTCGCCCCCCGCCAACGCCCGCCTGACCCCGGAGCTGGCCCCGCTCACCCAGGCCATCGAAAACGTGCTGCAACGGCTGGAGCGCTCCTTCGTGCAGCAGCGGACCTTTGTTTCGGATGCCGCCCATGAACTCAAGACCGCGGTTGCCGTGATCAAGTCCTCTCTGCAACTCCTGGGCATGAAGCGCCGCACCGCCGCCGAGTACCAGGCCGGGCTGGAGCGCTGCCTGGCCGACTCCCTGCGCCTGGAAGAGATTGTGGCCAAGATGCTCACCCTGGCCCGCGAAGAAAGTGGCGCGACCGTTGGCCCGCAGGCGGGCGCCGATTTGGCCGAGAGCCTGCGCCAGACGGTTGCCCAACTGGAGACCGTGGCTGTCTTGCGCGGCGTTCAGGTGACCGTCACGCTTCAACCCGCCGCGGAAAAGCCCGTTTGGCCGGCAGGGCAGGGCATGATGAAGCCTGCCCCGGTAGGTCAGGGCTTTAGCCCTGACGTTATGTCAGCAGAATCAAGCGGGGCTTCAGCCCCTGAGGTCTGCTTTTCCATCCCCCTGGTGGCAGAGGACTGCTCTCTGCTGCTCTCCAACCTGCTGCTCAACGCTCTTCAGCACAGCCTGCCTGGTTCGGCCGTCGAGGTCCGCCTCGCGCAGCAGGCTGACGCCGTCGAAGTGCAGATTCAGGACCACGGCGAAGGCATTGACCCCGCGGCCCTGCCGCACGTCTTTGACCGCTTCTATCGCGGCGATCCCTCGCGCGCTCGCGCCACCGGCGGCACCGGCCTGGGGCTGGCCATCTGCAAGGCCATTACCGAAAGGGCCGGCGGCTCCATTGTCCTGGCCAGCCAGCCTGGCCCCGATCTGCCCAACCAGGGAACCACTGTCACTGTCCGCCTGCCACTGGTCAGGGAAGCCTCGGCCAGCCAAACTTCGTCCATGCTGCCTTCAGCCTGAGTTAATCCGGCTGTGCCACACTTCTTGTCGCCGGTGAACGTTCCCGCGAACTTCACCGAGTTTTCTGTGGAGACTTTCATGCCCATGCAGCGTAGCTCACGTCTTCTTGCCCGGCTTTACCTCGCAGCGGCTCTGCTTTGCGGCCTTCTTGCCGCCCCAGCCCTGCTGGCTGGGCAGCAGCCTTACCACGTCATTGACCATTGGAAGATCGGCGGCGACGGCTTTTGGGATTACCTCATCGTCGACTCCCCGGCGCACCGCCTCTATTTGACTCACGGCACGCGCGTCGATGTTCTCGACACCGAAACTGGCAAACCGGTGGGCAGCATCAACGGCCTGCATGGCATTCATGGCGTGGCCTTCGATGACGCCCGCAAGTTCGGCTACATTTCCGACGGCGGCGCCAATGCCGTGGTGGTCTTCGATCGCGCCACCCTGGAAACCGTGGCCTCAATCCCTGCCGGCACCGGCCCCGACGGCATCATCTTTGAACCGGCCACGCAGACGGTGTTGGCTTTCAATGGCCGTAGCAAGGACGCCACCGTCATCGACGCCGCCACGCAGAAGGTGGTCGCCACCATCCCCCTGCCCGGCAAGCCGGAGTTTCCGGCGGTCGACGGCAAAGGCACGGTCTTCGACAACATTGAAGACAAGAGCGAGATTGTCCGCCTCGACGCCAAAACAAAGACGCTGACCGCAACCTGGCCGCTGAAGGACTGCGAATCTCCCTCCGGCCTGGCCTTCGACGTCGCCGGCAGCCGCCTCTTCCCGGTCTGCGACGGCAAGAAGATGGGCGTGGTTGACTCCAACACCGGCAAGACGATCGCTACTGCCGCCATCGGCGACGGCCCCGACGCGGCCGGCTGGGACGCCGTCCACAAGCTGGCCTTCGCCTCGGCAGGAGAGGGTGTCCTGTCGGTTGTCGATGCCGGAGTCCCCGGCTATCCCACCATCGAGAGCCTGCCCACCCAGCGCGGCGCGCGCACCATGGCTTATGACCCCGCCACCGACCGCATCTACCTGGTCACCGCGGAGTTCGGCCCGCGGCCCGCGGCAACGCCGGCGAATCCCCGTCCCCGTCCGGCCATTGTCCCCGGCAGCTTCACCGTGATCGTTGTCGGCCGGTAAGCAAGCAAATATTCGGGTGCCCCAGGTCTCGATTTTGAGACCTGGGAAAGCACAAACTGCATCGGTACCTCTGTCATCCTGAACGCAGCGACCTGCATTTTCTTCTCGTCTTGCCAACAGACGTTCCGTGCCCCATCCTCTCGCCTTTTTCTGGCGAAAGGGTGGGAAAACACAGACCCGACCCTGCCGCGCTTTCCCCGGCGGCTTATCCAATCACTACCAACCCCCCACTCGTGCGATCCTGAAGGCACCATGAGAATCCTCTTCGGTATCGTCGCCGTGATCGTCGTTGCTGCCTTGGCATTCGCCGACTACAAGTGGCGCCAATGGATGGCGGCCCGGCGCCGCGAACGGCGGTAGGGGTACAACTTTTCCGGTTTTCGCCCGTTACAATGAGTACCAGGGAGCCGTCAAATACCTATGCATCGCTTCTTTTGCCTTGTCCTTCCTGCCCGCAGGCGTCACCACCGGGCTGGTCTTTTCCTGAGCCTTGCCTCCGCCGCGTTGCTCGCAGCGGCAGCCGCCGGGGCCCACGCCCAGTTTGGCGCTCCAGCGCCCGGAACCCATGTGCTCGACCCCGCCGCTCTTCGCCCCCCCGCGGGCGCCCGCGTGGCCATTGTTGAATTTGAAGACATGGAGTGCCCCGACTGCGCCATGGCCAACCCGCTTTTGAAAGAGGCCGCGGCCAAGTACCGGATTCCCTGGATGCGCCACGACTTCCCGCTGCCGCAGCACAACTGGAGCATGCAGGCCGCCGTCAACGCCCGCTGGTTCGATGCCAAAGGCAAGAACCTGGGCGACGAGTATCGCGACCAAGTGTTTGCCGCTCAGGCCAGCATTTATAGCCCCGAGTCGCTGCGCCAGTTCACCGAGAAGTTCGCGCAAAGCCGCGGCGTTGCGCTGCCCTTCGCCATCGATCCGCTAGGCCGGTTTGCCCGGCTGGTCAAGGAAGACTACGCCCTCGGACAGCGCATTGGCATCGAGCACACCCCCACCATCTGGGTAGTCACCGCCAACAGCAAAGGTGCGCCCTTCGTCGAGGTGGTGGACCGCAGCAAGCTTTACCGGCTCATCGACCAGGCGCTTGCCGACACCAGTTCCGGCAAAGGCCGCACCCGCTAGCAATTTCGCTGGCGGGCGGTCCGCGCCGGGAAGCCAACCACTTTTTCATTGCAGTTGTATAGGGTGAACCGCCCAATGCGTATGCCTCGCTTGTTTCGCACGGCCCAGTCCGTCTCTGCCAACCGCAACCGCACCAGCCTGTTGCTGAGCCTGGCCTGCACCGCGATCATGGTTGCCGCGCCCGCCGCGCGCGCCCAGTTCGGCCCTCCAGCCGCCGGAACCCAGGTGGAGGATACATCCGCGCTCAAGCCGCCCGCCGGCGCACGCGTGGCCATTGTCGAGTTCGACGACCTGGAGTGCCCCGCCTGCGCCCATGCCAACCCGATTCTCATGGAGGCCACGGCCCGCTACAGGATTCCCTGGGTGCGTCACGACCTGCTCATCCCCTCCCATGCCTGGAGCTTGAACGCGGCCGTCAAGGCCCGCTGGTTCGACACCAGGAGCAAGGCCCTGGGCGACGCCTACCGCAACCAGGTCTTCGCCAACCAGACCTCCATCTATAACCTGGCGATGCTGGGCGAGTTCACTGACAGGTTCGCCGCGAGCTACGGCGTCAAGCTGCCCGTCTCCTTTGACCCGGAAGGCAAACTGATGGCGGAGGTGCAGGCCGACAACAGTCTCGGCAAGCGCACCGGGGTCCACCAAACGCCCACAGTCTTTGTGGTCTACGCCGATGGGAAGGGTCCGCACTTTGTTGAGGTGCGCGACCTGGAGCAGAATCTCGACTCGACCATCGACATGGCCATGGCCGACACCAAGGCGGCCGCGCCGGCAAAAGCCAGGCGCCGCTAGCCGGCCAATCGGCAAGGAAACAAGAGCGGCGCATCCCTGCGGGGTGCGCCGCTTCTTTCATCCGGCCGTCCCTTTTGCCGCCGGGGCGCATCTTGAAATAAATTTTCTCGCGCCTCGATTTATTCTCTATTATTGAATTAATGACAGACCGAAGCTATCTCGGCGAATTTGAACTGATGATCCTGCTCGCCGTCATCCATCTGGGCGACCAGGCCTACGGCGTGCCCATCTCCAGGGAAATCGAGAGAAACCGGGGCAGGGATGTCTCGGTGGGCAGCGTTTATGCGGCGTTGGAGCGGCTGGAGAACAAGGGACTGGTCTCGTCCAGCTTCGGCGATCCGACCCCGGAACGCGGCGGCAAGGCCAAGCGCTTTTTTCAAGTCACGCAAGCGGGCCTCCGCCAGGTGCATGAAACCCGCCGCGTGCTGTCCGAGCTATGGCGGAGACTCCCGGAACTGAAAGGGGAACGCTCATGAGACAGACAGAGCCGCAATCCGCAGCCACCTGGATGCTGGAGCACCTGACTCCCGGCCCGCGCAACGAAGCGCTGGTCGGCGACCTGCTTGAAGAGTTCCGAGAGAGGCGCTCCGCTGCCTGGTACTGGCGGCAGGTGCTGTCGGCCATTGCCGTTGGGTGTTCACGGGAGATCCTCAACCATCGAACTGTGCTGCTCTTCGCGGCGGTGTGGTCCATGCTTGCGCCCGCGTGGCTGCTCCTCCTGGCCCGCATGGAGGAGCATTTCAACTTCAGCGCGCGCATCTGGCGAATGGACTGGCCCTGGTCCACCGTCTGCGACCTGGGTTCGATGCTGGCCGCCAACCTGTTCTTCATCTGGGCTGGAATCTTCCTGTATCTCCTGCCTCATTTGTGGGCCACGAAAAACCTGAGGGTCCGGCCGCTCAGCCGGGGCATTCTGGCGAGCCTACCTGTGCTCCTGGTGGTCTGGGTTGCCCTGATTGTGCTGCCCAAAATCTTCCTTCAGGGCCAGGTGGTCGATCAGCATTCCGTCCCTCCGGTCAGCACCTACTCCAGCAGGCAGTTGGCGCAGGTCGAAATCCAGCAGGTCTCTCCGCAGCAGCAATGGGACGTGCGCTATGGCTACAAAGTGATCGACCCGTACAACGACCCGCGCAACGCCATCGCCGATATGCGCACAGCCGCCCTGGCCGTCCGCCTGCCCTTCTTCCTGACCGTCCTTTGCACTCTTTGGGGCTTTGCCTCCCGCCGCCGCAACCGGATCGCTGCCTGAGCGCATGGCTTCTCCTGCACAGGCCGGCTCCCTTGCGCTCCTGGCGGATCGCCCGCAGCAGGGCATCGCCGCGTGGGCCGGCCGTCTGGTGATGGCCGGCGTACTCAATGCGCTGATCGCGGCATTCCTGCTTTGCCATCTGCCCAACGCTCCCGCCCCAACCCTGCCCGCTCTGGTCGAGAGAGCTTTCTTCTACGTCTGCGCGGCTGCCTTGGCAGGCATGGCCGGCGTCGGGTTCTATTGGCGGCGTTCCGCCGATCCTTACGGCTCAAGCGCGCCACGTTCCTTTGCTCTCTTCGTGCTGACCAATGCCGCCGGCTGGGTTTGGGCGCCCTCGGTCGTGTTTCTCTCGCGCCAGGACTCGCTGGCCACCGCCCCCATGGCCGGCCTCGGCGCCGCTCTGCTGGCCACGGGGCTACGCAAGGCCATGCCCTGCGCCGCCAACCCTCTCCATCAACGTTCCAGCGGCCATGAATGGGCAGAAAGGGAACTCTTCGCCGATTCCCTCCGAACCCCGCCGCGCGAAGCTCACGGCTACGTCATCGCCCTCTGCATCTACCTTGCTGCCTTTGCACTTCTCGCAGGGGAGAATCTCACTGCCTGCATTCCGCTCGCTCTCTGCGCCTTCCTGACGGCCTGGAAGCTGACTCTCGCCCCCGAACCCAACCCGGACAGTACGCAGATAAACACCCGCGCCGCCCTGTGCCTGGCCCGCATCGCCGCGGCCGCTGTTCTGGTGACGGCCGCCGTGCTGTTTGTGGGGGTCGCCAGCCGAAATCGCGCCGCCGCCGTCCTGGCCCACGGCTCTGGCCCGAATCAAGGCGACGACTCCAGCCAAAGCTCCACCCACCCGGCCCAGGATTCCGCCTTCGGAATCTCCGGCTACGAGAGCATAATCCTCTGGCCGGTCCCCGAGAAGAAGCAGATCGTTCCGCCCCTGCCGGCCCAGGACTCGCTGCTCGCTCGCGGAACCACAAGGCCCCTCGTCATCCGCTTCGATGGACCCTACTGGTACTTCCAGCCGCCCGGCAAGCGCCCCGGCCCCCAGGCTCGCCAGGCGCAGGGCAGCCCCCTCGCCTACGACATCGAGGCCCACAACTTCATCCCTCTCACCATGGAAGCCCATCAGAGCCTGGGCCGCTCCATCCGCATCTCCCGCTGCCGCGAAATCCAGGTCGCCGTCCTGAACCGCGACAATCACCCCGGCCGAGTCAACCTGGCGGTTCTGCTCACCGATTCTGCCTCACGCGCCACCCCTGCCCTCTACCTCGGTCAGCAGCCTCTTGTCAGCAGCCTGCCGGGCCACTTCGCCATCAAGTCCTCCGCGGCCGGCGAGGTCCTCCGCTTTCCCATCGCGGCGCCCACAAAAATCCGCAAATTCGACAAGATCACCGTGATGTTCCTGCCGGATGGCGAGAACTTTCAGGCTGGCCCGAAAGTCGCCATTCAGCAGTTCGAGTTGCTTCCGCGCTGACGGGCCGGCAGCTTTTGCATGCGCCAAAGAAAAGAGCCGCACCTTTGCCGGTGCGGCTCTTGCGGAACGGATGGCCCGTGACCTAATTCCCGAGCTGAATATTTACCAGAGCGGGGGCTTCGGCTCCGGTGCCGCCCGGCGATACGGTTTGCGTCTGCGGAGCGCGCCAGTGGTCGATGTGGCTGATCCGGTGGACGCAGCCGATGGTGCAGTTGGGCGAGCAGCTTTTGGCGGTCAGGAACTCCCGCTTCACATCGGCCGTGGTGTAGCCGCCAATGGGCACGCCCGGATAGCCGCGCTGCTGCGAACAGTAGTGCACCAGCCCGTCCTCGCAGATGTAGAGGTAGCGCGACCCGGCCCGGCAGCGCCAGTCGTTGGGCCGCCCCTGCACAATGGCTTCCTGGAAGCTATCGAAACGCGCGTAATTGGTCTTCTTCCGGTGGGTCATCTGGAAGTAGACCTTGGCCTCGTCGTCCTTGAGCGGCTTCAGTTGCCCGCTGCCGTCGTGGATAATTCCGATGGTCGATTCAAAGCCCAGCTCCAGGGCCCGCTTGCCGATCACCAGCGCGTCGTTGGGATCCTTGAAGCCGCCGCCCACCACGGAGTTGATGTTCACGTGGAACTCGGCGTACTGGGCCAGCATCTCCAGCTTCTTGTCCAGCACCTTCAGGCTCTTCATCGACACATCGTCCGGCTGCAGGTTGTCGATGGAGATTTGCATGTGGTCCAGGCGGGCCTTGTTCAGGCGCTCGATCCGCTCCGCGTTCAAGAGGTAGCCGTTGGTGATCATGCCGGCAATGGCCCCGGTGCGCCGGATGCGGCGAATGATTTCGTCCAGATGCGGATGGGTGAGCGGCTCGCCGCCGGAGATGCCCACCATGGCCGTCCCCAGCCGTCCCAGGTGATCGATGCGGCGGTACATCTCTTCCAGGGGGACCGGCTCTGAGACCTTGTCGTACTCGTTGCAGTAGCCGCAGGAGAGGTTGCAGAAGCGTGCGGGCACAATCTGCGCCAGCACCGGGTGGCCGGTGAAAGCCAGGGCGCGGCCCACCATCATCAGTTCGCGCACCTTGCGCGTGGCCGCAATCCAGCGTCCGCGCAGCGTCGATTTTCGGGGAATAGCCATCCTCTCCATTGAATCACATTACCGCCCAGGGAATTCAAGGGACACAAAGACCGCTGGGAGGATGGCGATGAAGCCAGGCGCCGGGAGGCCATGCTGCGCCAGGGTCAGCCCGCCACTCGCGGACCGGAACCCTCCGCAACCAGGGAACTGGCGCGCAGCTTTCGTAAACTGGAGAGATGAAGAAAGCTCGTTCCCCGTTCTACGTCACGACCCTGATTGCCGGAGCCTTCTTCATGGAGATGCTGGACGGCACCATTATTGCGACGGCGCTTCCGCAGATGGCGCGGAGCTTCCATGTCGGGCCGGTCAGCCTCAACATGGGCATGACCTCGTACATGATCACGCTGGCCGTATTCATCCCCATCAGCGGCTGGGTGACGGACCGCTTCGGCTCGCGCTCCATCTTCGCCTCGGCCATCGGTGTATTTACGCTGGCTTCGGTGCTCTGCGGCCTCTCCAGCACTCTGCCGCATTTCATTCTGATGCGCATTCTGCAGGGCATCGGCGGCGCGATGATGGTGCCGGTGGGACGGTTGATCGTGTTGCGCACCGCGCCCAAAGACAAGCTGACCCAGGCGCTGGCCTACATCACGTGGCCGGCGCTGTCGGCCCTGGTGATCGGCCCGCCCCTGGGCGGCTTCATCACCACCTACGCCAGTTGGCACTGGATCTTCTTCCTCAATCTGCCGGTCGGCATTGTGGCGCTGATTCTGGCGCTGCTGTGGATCGAAAACGTGCGCGGCGAAAAACTGCATCCCTTCGACTGGCTCACCTTTCTGCTGGGCGGCTTCGCCTCTGCCGGAGCCGTCTACGCCATGGAGGAACTGGGCGGCGAGGGCGGGCACTGGCAGCTTCCGGGCGCCATCCTCGCGCTCAGCCTGCTCAGTGGAACGGTGGCCGTGCTGGCCGGCCGCCGCCACCCCGCCCGGTCGCTGATCGATTTCGAAGCCATGAAACTGAAGTCCTACTCGCTCTCCATCTATGGAGCCAGCGCCTTCCGCATCTCCGTAGCGGTGCTGCCCTTCCTTCTTCCCCTCATGTTCCAGATCGTCTTTGGGCTCACTGCCTTCCAATCGGGCTTGTACCTGCTCGCCCTGTTCGGCGGCGATCTCTCCATGAAGATCTTCATCATTCCTACCCTGCGGCGCTTCGGCTTCCGCCGCGTGCTCATCATCAACGGCGTCATCACCGCCGGCTCAATCGCCCTCTGCGCCATTTTTTCGCCAACAACACCCACTTCCCTCATCGTCGCCATCCTGTTCTTTCATGGCCTCTGCCGGTCGATGGAGTTCACCTGCATGACCACGCTGGCCTACTCGGAGATCGAATTCAGCGGGATGAGCCGCGCCAATGGCTTTCTGAGCACGGTGATGCAGCTCAGCTCGGGCCTGGGCGTGGCGGTGGGCGCCATCACCCTGCGCCTGGTGGCCCACGCGCACGGACACTCCTCTGCCGCGCCCCGGCTCAACGACTTTCACATGGCTATCCTGCTGCTGGCAGTGCTGGCGCTGGGCCCCGTCTTCGACAGCCTTGGCCTGGCAAAGAACGCTGGCGCTGACACCAGCGGCCACAGAGAGCCGGCGCTCGAACCGGCCCATTAGGGCGTTTCTCCTGAAGGTGTAGAGCTTTGGGTGCCCCACCCTCGCCGCGTTTTTGTTTTTGCGGCTAGGGTGGGATACGAGAGAACCACTCTGCAGAAACAGCAGAAATGCTCTAGAACGGACGGGGCGCAGGGTTCGCGCTTTTCCACCCGTGCCTTCCGAGCCAGGAACGCACAGGGCGCCAACCGGTAGCTCCGGTGGCGCCCTGTGCGGTGCTGAAGGGTGCAAACTCTCAGACGCGGCCGTCAAAGCCCGGCGCCTTCATCTCTTCCATCTGGCGCTTCAACTGGTCCATCTGCTGGCGGAGCTCATCCATCTGCCGGGGATCGATCTGGAGGTCTTCCGGCTTGAAGGTCTGGCGAAACTCCTCCATCTGCTGCCTCAACTGGTCCATCTGCTTCTGGTCGATGCCGAAGTTCTCGCCCTTGAAGCTGCCGCGCAGGGCTTCGGCCTGCTTGCGCATCTCCTCAACCTGCTGCGGATCGATCTGGAGGTGCAGGTCATCCAGCTGACTGCGCAGGGACTGGGCGGCATCGTCCGCGGCAAACTCCGGGGCCAGGCTCTGCACAAACTCCGGATCGATCCCGGCCATTTGCTCGCAGGTGCACTCCGGGAAGAGGTCCTGGATCTCCAATTCGCTGTGGCGCTTGGAATCTACCTGCAGGGTCAGCGTCTGCTGTTTCTTGTCGCGCAGGATGGTCACCTGCACCGGCTTGCCCTGGTTGGCATGCAGGGCGCGCTCCCAGTCGGAGAGGGTCCTGATGCCCTCGGGACCAACTTTGAGAATCACGTCGAAGGCCTTGAACCCGGCGGAGGCGGCCTCGCTCTTGCGGGCTACCTGTTTCACCATCAGCCCGTTGGGCACGCCCAGGTAATCGGCCATCTGCGAGGTCAGCGGCTCCACCAGCGCGCCCACGTTCAGGGTGCTGCCGAAGAACGGCAGGCGGAAGCCGCCCGGCAGCGGCGCATCGCCTCCGCCGGCCAGGATACCCATCCCCGGCGGCGCCTGCGCAAACAGATCGCCGCCATTCCCGATCTTGTTCCAGACGTCGTGTTCCATCGCCTTGCGGTCCACCAGTTCAACGGCCATCGTCTGCATGTTGCCGTCGCGGCTGATGACCAGGCTCACCTTGCGGCCGGCGGGAATTTCACGCAACAGGCGCCGCAACTGCTCGGCGCCCTCCACATTTTGCCCGTTCAGTTGCAGAACCACGTCGTTGACCTTGAGCCCGATCTGCCCGGCCGGCGCGTCGTGATCGATGAGCGTGATGACCGCGCCGCGCACCTCCTTGAGCTTCAGGGCCTGCGCCTTCTCCTGGTCAACGTCCGTCAGGTCCACGCCCAGATAACCCTGGGAGCTGGAGTGCAACAGCAGGGGAAGGGGTGCGCGCAGCAGGGCGACGATGTGCACGGCCTGCCCCGCGGCCCCTGGCGGCGCCAGGGCCACCCCCGCTGCAACGCTGAACAACACGGCAAATCCAAGACTCCGGTAAGGCCTCAAAATGTGCTTCATGGTTCCTTCTCCTGGTGCTTCCATTGCTTCCGGTCCGCACTCTTCTTGACGGTGCGATAGCTGGAAGGCAAGGCTACTGAATCTCCGGAACCCGGCTCAGAACCTGCCGGGAGACGGTGCGAATATTGGGATTCCGGTCTGAGTAAGCCACCGTGTGCAACACCTGCCGCACACTGGTATCGGCTTCCACCGGCTCCAGGATGTTGATGGCCGCGGTGCGAATCCGCGGGTCGGCGTCGTTCAGAAGCGCCTCCAGCACCGCATCGCGCACCCGTACATCCTGGGCGACGTAGGGTTCCAGGCCCTCCAATGCCTTTTGCCGCACGCCCGCGTTCCTGTCATAGCGCAGGGCCACCATCAGCGCGTCGCGAATGCCCGTCGCTTGGCAGCCGTGTCCCGCCCGGCATTCGGCCGCCAGCAGGCCCACCGAGTCGTCGCGCACCCCGGCCGAAGCCGAGTTCTCCGAAGCCAGCATCAGCAATTGCCGGATGGCCGGATCGTTGAGCGAGCCCGCGATCCGCTGCGGCACCACCTGGTTGTAGCGAACCTCCACCATCTGGCTGTTGGGCTGGCGCACGATGCTCGAGATGTTGGCGATGGTGGCGCCCTCCGCGGGTGCGGCCACGGGTTGCGCCTGGACCCTTGCGGCCTGGGCCGCGGCGGCGTGAGCGGCACGATTCTGTGCCAGCTCGAAGCCCCCCAGGCTGCCCACCCCGGCTCCCGCCACCAGCAGCAGCAGGGCGGCCACCGGCGCTGCCTGCAAACTGGCAAAGTTGTTCGTCGTGCGCTGGCTCAGCCGTTCATACCAGCGCATCGGCGGAAGCGCATCCAGAGCCTCTTCCAGCCGCAGCCGCGAACGGGCCATCAGATTGGCATCGACCTCCGCCACCGGGTAGGCGTCGGCCAGCAGCTTCAGCGCCCGCAGTTGTTCCCGCTCCGCCTGGCAGCTCGCGCATCCGGCCAAGTGCCGCTCAAGCTCATGGGCCTGCTCGTCGGGCAACTCTCCATACGCGGCCGTCACAATCCGCTCCTGTGCAAGTTCACAATTCATCGCTACGTCCTTCCAGCCTCAAAAAGTCCTGCCTGTTGCCCTGAAAGTCCGGCATCCCGTGGGGGGATTGCCCAGAGCACCTACCGCAATCCCGCCAACTGCAAGCGCAACTTCTTGGTCGCCCGGAAGAGCGTGTTCTTGGCGGTCTCTTCCGTGGTGTTCAGCATCTCTCCGATGGTGCGCAGGCGGAGTCCCTGGTAGTGCTTCAGTTCAAAAACCATCCGTTCGCGCGGCGTCAGCTTGGTCAGCGCCGCTTGAATCCGCTCGCCCAGCACCTTGCGGTCCAGTTCCCTGGCCGGGTTGGAAAACGACCGGTCGTCGGAGACGTTGGCCAGCAGGTCAATCTCGTCCCCGGAGCGGTCCGTCACCACCGCGTGGTCCTCGCGGCGGGTCTTGCGGCGCCGCATCTGGTCCAGGCAGAGGTTGGTCACAATGCGGTAAATCCAGGTGTAGAACGAGCACTCGAAGCGAAAATTCCCGATGTACCGGTAGGCCTTCAGGAAGGCTTCCTGGTAAATATCCTCCGCGTCATGCTCGGACCCGGTCAGATGCAGGGCCAGGCGCAGCACCTGGTGCTCATACTGCCGCACCAGTGCGTCGAAGGCCGCCCGCGAACCCGCTTGCGCCTCGCGGATCAGCTCCATCTCAGGCGCGCGGGCCTGCATCCGCTCCTGTGCGCTTTTCGGTTTGTCCATTGCCGTGGTCGCAGCCATACCTGGGGAGGATTGTACCCTCCTCATAGCCGGCCAAGCCAAAGATGCCGGGGCTGCAATCGGGGAAGTGGGGTAAATCACCGCATCCGTTGCCATTAGATTTCTGCTCCCGGGGAAGAGAAGTATCCGCACCGGAATAGACGCCGCCTGGCTCTTTTTGTGAGCCGTAACGCCTTGCGCCGGCTTGGCTTTGGAATCCCAAGGCAGCTCCGTGCCCCATCCTTGCGATTTTTTCTATCGCAAGGGAGGGAAAACAGAAAGTCCCGAACGGCGCCGCTCACCAGGAACTGAGAACTTTCGGAGGCTACACTAGAAAACGATGAACGGAAATCTCTTTGACGCATCCGCACCCTCCGCAGCCAACAAGGCAGACGACTGGTTCACCGCCCACTGCGACGGCGGCTCGCGCGGCAACCCCGGCCCCTCCGGCTATGGCGCCGTGGTGGAAGACGCCCAGGGCCGCACCGTGGCCGAGCTGAGCGAGTTCCTCGGCAACCAGACCAACAACTATGCCGAGTACCACGGGCTGCTGGGCGTGCTCAAGTGGGCCATCGAACACAACGTGAAGCGCCTGCGGGTGGTCAGCGACTCCGAGCTGATGGTCAAGCAGATGCAAGGCAAATACAAGGTAAACAGCCCCGGCCTTCGCCCCCTGTGGGAAGAGGCCCGCAAGATGTCCCGGCGGCTGGAAGGCTTTGAGATGCGCCATACCCTGCGCGGCGGCAACAAGGTGGCCGACCGCCTGGCCAACGAGGCCATGGATCGGGGGATGGGGAAACCGGTTGGCGAGCCAGCGAGTCAACAAGGCCTTGGGTCGGCGGGCCACCAAGTCAGCAAGTCGACGGGCCAGCCGGCCAGCCCTGCGGCCATCCGCCCCATGGCGCAACCAGCCGCCAAACCTGCGCGCCAAGTCCTCGATGGCTATGTGAAAGACGGCATGATCCACCTGCTCGGGGGCGAACTGCCCGACGGCATCTTCGTGAAAATCATCCGCGAATAGCCTGCACCCGGCGGGGTTGGTCCAGCATCTCCTCTAGAGAGCCCCACGAGGAGAGTGCATGGAGCTTGCTTCCCCCTTCGCAAGACTGAGGTTGATTCTTCTCTTGATCCTTGGCGCCCCCGGGCTATGGGCCCAGGGGCCTCCATTCCAGACCGACGATCCGGTGCCGGTGGACTTTCAGCACTACGAGTTCTATATCTTCGGCGGCGCGGATGGCACCCCGGTGGAGATGGCCCAGACCGGTCCGGCCTTCGAGTTCAACTGGGGCGCCGTTCCCAACCTGCAGTTGCACGCCATTCTGCCCTGGGGCGCAATCGTCCCGGCGAACAGCGCGGTGTACCTACCCAGCGGCCCAGGCCCCAGCGCTTTCGGCCTGACCGACATGGAATTCGGCGCCAAGTGGGGATTCATCAAACAAACCCGGCGGCGTCCGCAGATTGGCTCGTTCACCATGCTGGAGGTTCCCACCGGAAACTCGACCAAGGGGCTGGGCGTGGGACGCGTCTGGTACAAACTTCCCCTGTGGGCGGAAAAGGATTGGGGCCACTGGACCACCTGCGGCGGAGCCGGCTACCAGTTGGTCAAACAAACCGGGTTGCGCAGCTTTCCTTACGGCGGATGGCTGATCAAGCGGGAGATGAACAAGAGGCTTGAACTGGCGGCGGAAGTCTTCTCCCACGCGGCAGAGGGCCCGGCCGCCGCGCAGACGCAGGCTTCAACCCTGATCGACGCCGGCGGCTACTACCACTTCAAGAACCCCAATACCCAGCTGCTTTTTGCCTACGGGCACTCCATCGCCGGCCAGACGGAGAATTACGCCTATCTCGGGATGTACTGGACCTGGGGAAAAGACAAGCCGGCCACGGCGAGAAACGCGCTGCTCTCGGCCCGCCAGGACAAGAGCGGATTCTAGGTCTTCAACCGCTTGAATCTGTGCCAATGCTGGGTGCCCCAGGTCCCGCTTTTGGGACCTGGGAGAGCTTCGAGTGGGTGGGCTGCAAATCTCCACGTCCTGCCGGCCTGCCGCCTCCCAGGTCCGAAAACCCGGGGCCTGGGGCGCCCGTTCCTGTGAGGGAAATCGAGATGTGCCCCACCCGCCGCCGCGTTGCCGGCAACGCGGGATGTATCGTACCATCGCACTGGTTCGGAATGGCCGGCTCGGCGGCCTGTCCCCGTTCACGCTTGACCTTGAGTTCGCGGCAGCCATGCGTGCGGCATCCTTCCATCCCTTCCTCAAGAGGAAAACTATGGCAGACGTAACCCTTTCAAAAACACAACGTGAAGAACTGCTCAGAACATTGCAAACCCGTTTTGAGAAAAACAGGAACCGCCATAAAGGTCTCGAATGGGAAAAAGTAGAGGCAAAGCTGACAGCCAATCCTCAAGCCCTATGGTCCCTCCATGAAATGGAAGGAACTGGCGGCGAACCGGATGTGATCGGTTACGAGAAAGCAACGGGCCAATACATCTTTTGCGATTGTTCGGCAGAAACTCCCAAGGGCCGCAGAGGTGTCTGTTACGACCGTGAAGGGCAGGAAAAAAGAAACAAGGAAGGTTTGCATCCAGCAGGGAACGTCCTGGATATGGCAGCCGCCATGGGCGTCGAGCCTCTAACGGAAGAACAATATCGGGAGTTGCAGAAACTCGGAAGTTTCGACACAAAAACGCAGAGCTGGTTGAAAACGCCCGCCGCGATTACGAAACTCGGCGGCGCCATCTTCGCCGATCGCCGCTTCGACACGGTCTTCGTGTATCACAACACCGCCCCCTGTTTTTATCGCGGCAGGGGCTTCCGTGGCTCGCTGAGAGTCTAGGATTGGCCTGGCGCCCCGGATTTGCGGCAGGTCCACAGAATGCGGGGCGGCTGCCGTCCGCAGCACCTACTCCGCCGGGGCGATCAGGTATTGCTCCAGCTTGCCGTCGGGATAGGTGTAGGTGGTGAGGCTCAGCCGCTGGTTGGGATAGACGATCTGGAAGGCGCGGAAGGTCATGCCGCCGCGCAACTGCTCGGCGCTCTGGCGGAAGCTGAGCGGCTCGCCCAAGGGCGCCAGGCTCGCCTGGAAGTCGGCCACGGCCTCGGCGGTGAAGTAGTCGTTGAGGTTGGGAGCCAGCAGGCTGCGGTCAATGTGGCCGGCTTGCAGGCCGCGGAAGATTGCCAGCGCCTGCTTCTCTGCCGGGGAGGCGTCGGCCGTGCCCAGAACCGCCGGGGCGGCCAGCCGGGCAATGGCCGAGGCTGCGCCCACCGCGTCCTGGTTGGTGAGCACAGCCACGGCCACGCCGTCATCCACCAGCACCTCATTGTCTGAGACGAAGCCGGAGACCTCACCACTGTGTTCGATTGACCGGTGGCCTTGGCGGTCCATCACCTCCACGCCCAGGCCGTAGTGGGTGCCCTTGCCGTCCTTGAGCTTGACCTCGGTAAACATCTGCTGGTAGCTCTCGGGCTTGAGGAGGTTCTGCGCGATCAGGCTGCGGTCCCACAGGGCCAAGTCGTGGGCGGTCATGGCCAGCTCGCCGGCGGCGAACATCCAGCCGCGTCCCTCCTTGGGAGCCACGCGCAGGGGGCCGAGGGCGTGGCGATAGTAGGCGGTGGCGTCGGTCTGGGTCAGCCTGGTCTCGTCGGAGTTCCACACCGACTTCATCTTCAAGGGGTGGAAGATGCGCTGGGTCAGCAGGTCCATGAGCGGCTTGCCAGTGATCTGCTCCACGATGCGGCCGGCAATGACGAAGTTGGTGTTGGAGTACTGCCACTGCGTGCCGGGCTCAAAGTCCAGCGGCTTTTTGCCCCAGGTGTCGAGGATCTGCTGGGCGCTTTCCGGGGCCAGCATGGGGGTCATCACGTAGTCCTCGGGCCAGTAGTCCTGGTAGCCGCTGGTGTGCGAGAGAATCTGCCGGATGGTGACCTCGTTGCCGCGGGTGAGGCCGGGAACGTACTTGCCCACCGCGTCGTCCAGGGAGAGCTTGCCTTCCTCCTGCAAGAGCAGAATGGCGGCCGCCGTGAACTGCTTGGAGATGGACCCGATGGAGTAGCGCATTTCCGGGGTGGCGGGGGTAGCGGGGTCCAGCCGCGCATTGCCGTAGGCGTGGGTGTAGACCAGCTTGCCGTGCTCGACCACGGCCACCGAGGCCGAGGGCACGCCGGTCTGCTCCAGTACCTGGGAGGCGATGCGGTCGATGCGGCTCTTTACGGCGGGGCCTATGGCATCGACGGTCTGCGCGGCGAGGCCGAGCGGCGAGGCGGCGATGAGGGCGAAAAAGGCGATGCGAACCAGAGTACGCTGCATGGGTGCGGTAGCACTCCTCTCAAGCCGCATGGTAACCGATTGCATCAGGCCGTGCGAGCCAGGGAGAGGACCGTGATGTCGTCCTCTTGGCCGAAGGCCTTGGCGGTGTCGGCGATTTCGCGGGCAGGCTTGAGGGTGAGCGTGGCGAGCCGGTCGAAGCCAAGGAGCTCGCCCGTGGCCGAGCGGGCCTCGACAACACCGTCAGAGAGAAGGACGAGTTCTTGGTTCACTGCGAGGCTGCCTGAGATGGATGCGCAGTGCAGATTGGGGGTGACGCCGAGCGGCAGCGAAGGCGGCGTTGCGACTTCCTGGCCGTCGACGTAGGGAGCGATGTGGCCTGCGTTGGCAAGGGCGTAGCGACCGTCGGGGTTGATCCGGAGGCTACAGGCGGTGGTGAAGCCAATCTCACCCTTGGTGAGGAGCGCTTCGTTCAGATTGTGGAGGACCTTGGCGGGCTCCCAAGAGTCTTCTCGGCGGAGAACCCCGAGGATCATGGCAACGCGCATGGCGGCGATCAGGCCCTTGCCGGATACGTCGCCGACGATGGCGAAGAGGCCGCCACCGGGGCAGGCGGTAACCAGGAAGAAGTCGCCGCCAACTTCGCTGGCGGGATGGTAGATGGTCTCGACATGGAAACCGGGCGTGGGCTGCGAGGAACGGGAGAGGAGAAGCTGCTGGGTGGTGCGCGCGGCTTCCAATTCGGCGGCGGCGCGCGTGCGCTCTCGGGCAATGCGGACGGTGCGCTGCACCAGGAACACCAGCACGGCAACGTCAAAGACGAAGTCGCCGATGCGGTAGAAATCCACCGAGTAGGTCCCCAGGGAAATGCTGAAGGTCAGATAGCGCAGCAGGCCGTTGAGATGAGCGTAGAAGAGAAGATTGAGGATGAAGTTCCAGTAGTCGGCGAGGCTGCCGATCAAAATCGCCGGCAGCAGCAGCAAAGCCTCCCGGTTGCCGCGCATCCCGCCCCGCAGCAGCAGAACCGGCAGAATGATCTTCATGGCCAGGACCGGCAGGTAGAATCCCGCAAACAAGACGGCAGGAGATATGAGTCCAAGGTTGCGAAGGGGAAAGACGAGGAAAGCGAGAAAGGAAACAATCTCCAGCGCCAGCAGCCAGCGTGTGCGAGGCAGGTGCAGCACCAGGCGGACGAATTCGATGAGCGCAAAGGTCTCCGCGCCGAGAACAACAAATTGCGCAAAGAATATAGGGAAGGAGTATGAGCCGAGAATGAACCAGACCAGAGTGCCTGCCACAATACTGGAGGCAAGCAGATAACCGGCGATCGCCAAATACTCCTGCTGGCTTTGCAGCGCAAAAAAGAGTGCAAAGGCAATCAGGCTGGCGACCAGGGCCAGACCGCAGAGCAGGAAGGCCGGCCCTGCGCTGTGGGCAACGATATAACTGGCGTATATGGGCGCCGACCTTTGACCGATGAGGTAGGCGGATTCGGATCCGAGCGGTGTGCTGGCGCCACGGCCCCTGGAGCTTCCATAGTTGACTGCGAAGCGGATAGCCAGGACGAGATCGCCAGGCGAGACATCCGGACTCTCTGGAACGGCAAAGGAGAGGAGCGACTCCTGCCATGAATCCAGCCCATGGATCATTTTGCCGCGTCCGCCGATCCGTGCGCCGTTGGCAAAGATCTCGTAATTGCCGGCAACGTCCGTGATTCCAATCGACACATTTCGAGTGCCGGGGCGCAGGTGAATGTGCAGCCGATACCAGACACGGGGCAGATAGGTGTAGCCGTAGTCGGAGAGCGGTTTGTTGCTGGAGATGGTCTTCCAGCCGCTGTCGTCCAACGTGGGCGATGCCCAGGCGAGGTCATCGCCGGGGGCGAAGAGCCAATTGGGGCCGAGACGGATGTAATCGCCGAAGTTGGTGGCGTCGAAGTTGCGCGGATCGGGCGCGGCGGCCTGGGGACGCGCCAACGGGGCGCAAGCTGCCATGGCCAGCAGCAGCAAACCGAACGCTGAGAATTGGCGGAGGCGCATCGAGGTAACTATACCCCATGGAGAGGACGGCAGATGCGGTAGGCTGGGCTGAGGCTGGCCAAAAAGCGGGCGGGCGGTTCAAACGGCGGAGGGTTGCATGGAACGGTTGATCGAGGGGCACAAGCGGTTTTTGGCGGAGGCGTTTCCCGGCAAGCGGGACCAGTTTCACCTGCTGGCCGAGGGGCAGCAGCCGGAGACTCTGTTTGTCACCTGCGCCGACTCGCGGGTGGTCCCGGACCTGGTTCTGCAAACCCAGCCGGGAGAGATGTTCATCTGCCGCAATGCGGGCAACGTGATTCCGCGGGCCGGGGAGCCGGCGGGGGGCGTTTCCGCCACCATCGAGTACGCCGTCCAGGTGCTGCGCGTGCGCCATCTCATTGTCTGCGGCCACTCGGACTGCGGGGTTATCCGCGCGCTGATGGCGCCGCACGCGCTGGACGGGCTGCCCAGCGTGCTGGATTGGCTGCAGCATGTGGAGCCGGCCTGGGAGTACGTGGACGAGGTGGAGCGCCACGGGGGGGAGTTGACCCGCCACACCGCCCTGACCCACGCCAATGTGCTGGTCCAGTTGGACAACCTGCGCACCCACGGGTTTATCCAGCGGGCTTTGGCGGAAGGCCGCCTGGCGCTGCACGGCTGGTACTACGACATTCTGAGCGGGCGGATCGAGCAGTACGACGAGGTGCGGCGGCGGTTCTTGCCTCTGGTGGGATGAGGGGCTGTGTTCCCAGCCACTCCTGACCGGTACAGTGCTGGGAGGCGCGCTGTTGGTGTCCGCCAGACAGTTGGTCGTTTATGTTTTGAAAGGGCGCGACTTCAGTCGTGCCGTAAACAACCCAAGAAGAATTGGGCTTCACAGGCTTCGGAAAAACTCAATTCAAGGGCAAGAAGTGTCAGGGCACGACTTTAGTCGTGCCACAAGCCGCACAAAATGAACGGCGGGCTTTAGCCCCTGAGGGAAGCCGCTTCCACGCATTCGACCCATTCAGGGAAATCGGTAAATGACCCTGATTGCGGCGGTCTGCGCTGGATTGTCTCGGCCCGCGCAATGCACCACGGCGGCCGGTTGCCTGATCAGGCTACCGGCTTCACCTCGATGCAGAGCCTTGGCGCAGGATCGGCCACAGGCCCGCAACCACGCACACCGCGGCAACCACGACTCCCATCAGGCCAAACTCCCTGGTTGCCCCGTGCATTGCCGCGGCGACTTCGCGGTACTGAAGCGCCGCGTAGCCGCGCACTAGCCAGCCGGCCACCACGATCACGTAAACCGCGGCCAGAGTGCGCATGGCCGCCATCAACCGGCCCATACGGCGCAGGGCGATTTCGCGGGCCATGCGCCGCGACCGCTGCAAAATCCAATGCGGATCGGGCGGATGGCAATGGACTTCCGCGCGCGCGGCCACGGCGCGCAGCGCCTCGGCCAGATGCAGCGCCTGGCTGCAATCCGGGCACTCCGCTACATGCAGACGCAATTCCCTGGTCCACTCGCCCGAGTGCAAGGCCCGGATAACGCCCGTCTCATGCTCGCAACCCATTCGCTTCATCACTTGATCCTCTGCGGGCGCAGAAAGCCGCTCGCCTTTTGCCTGGCGCGGTAAAGCAGAATCCGTATGCTCAGGGCGCCCAACCCGGTGGCGGCGGCAATCTCCGCGTGGCTCATCCCTTCAACATAAGCCAGCCAGAGCAGTTCCCGCTCGCGCGGCTTCAGGTGCCGCATCGCCGCCTGCACATCCAGCCGAGTCTCCTCGTCATTTTCCACGCCGTATTCGGCAGGCTCCTCCTGGGCGGCGTCATCGCGGCTGCGAGACCGGTTGTGCAGCAAATTGGTGGCGATGCGGAAGAGATAGGAGCGGGTCTGCGCCTCATCCATCGCCGGCGCCTGGCGCAAAAGAAATCTGCAGTAGGTCTCCTGGAGCAGGTCGTCGGCCACGTCGGGGCGCCCGCTGGCATGGTGCAGATAGCCCCACAGCGGGCGGGAAGTCGCTTCATAGAGCCGCTTGAAGCCTTCCTCGCCCGCTGCTGTCTGTTCTCGTCCCGGTGCGGCCCAGGCCGCAATCGTGCCTGCATCTTCCATACCTGGACCTACGATCAAGCCTTCGGTTCCGTTCCCACCAGTCCCATTGCCCGGGCGGCAAAGTAGGAGATTGCCGCGGCCGCTTCCAGTCCCACGCCCAGCGCCACCGCCAGAATGCCGGCCACCTGCGCGTCGTGGTCAACCACTTGCGCGGCATGCATCCAGCACAGCGTTCCGCCGATGATGAGGAAGACGACGCCCCAGCGCATGCAGTCCAGAATGCCGCCATAGCTGGTTCCGGCTTCGTGCGCCAGCGAGTTGAGAAACTGTTTGCCGCCATCGGTTTCAACGTAGGCCAGCATGGCCTGCGCGGAGTCGAAGCGCATGAGCATGGTTTTGGCCACATCGCCCTGCACGCTGGCCACCTTGTAACGGCGGACGGTAGAGAAAATCACCCACACGATGAATCCGATCATCGTGAATACTCCGAGAGGAACCAGCCAGTTTTCCATATTTGCCTCCGAGCTGAAGAATTGATTTCACCGATAGAACACACGGACGGGCTGAAAGGTTAACAGGAAATCCGCGGCGGTCCGGACTTCTCATTCAAGGGAAGCGCGGGAGTGGTGGCTCGGCGGCGGCGTATGGCGCGGACGGATTCCGCCGATAAGTGAAGTAGCGAAAGGGAATGCTATGGAGGGTTCTTGCTGACTGAAATCGGTCTTGAAGATTTGAAAGCGCGGTATTTCGAGATCATCAAGCACGTGTGCCAGGGTGAGAGCTTCGCAATCACCATCGAGGGGAAGCAGGTGGCGGAGATGCGCCCTCACGCCGCGCGCTGCGGCGACGAGGAAACACTCAAGGTCCTTGAAGAATTGTGTTCTCCGCGGTTTGAGGGGGCAACTGACGAGGCCATTCGGGAACGGCTTGGGGAAGGACTGCGGTAAAGAGCGAATGAGGTCCAGCCCCTGCTGCAATTCTGCTGTTTCATTCGGCTTCCCGGCCGCTCCTACGATAGTAGGATTGGCCAAATCGAAGAAGACGGCGAGCGGCGGCAGTGGCGTGTGAGGCTGCTCCAGCATTGACGCCACTTTGGGTAAAAGTGTCTGGACATTGGGATGCAAACGTATACAATGTTCGCTGACTTCGCTTCTCGGCGCGCTTCGCTCTGGGCCCGCCGGAAGCAACACCGCCCAACCCAAACCTTTTCTGCCAAAAGGAGCCTCATGGATCGTCGCGATTTTCTCAAGGCCACTGGAACAATGATTGCCGGCGCCACGGTCGCCACGGGCATGCCCGCCGCCGGCCAGGCCGCCGCAAAAACCCCCGCCGCCGCCGGACGCCTGCTGCTGCCCATCAACCGCAACTGGCGCTATAGCCCCAAGGCCACGCCCGCGGCCCACGCCCGCGACTTCGACGACAGCCGCTTCACCCGCATCACCGTGCCCCACACCAACATCCGCGAGCCCTGGCACAGCTTCGACGAGAGGACCTACGAGTTCGTCTCCGTCTATCGCCGCCGCTTCCGCTTGCCCGCCGAGGCGCGCGGAAAGCGCGTCTTTGTGGACTTTGAAGGAGTCATGACCGCCTCCACCGTCTGGCTCAACGGCGTGCGCCTGGGCGAGTACAAGGGCGGATTCACGCCCTTCTCCTTTGAACTCACGCCCCATGTGGACTTCGCCGGAGACAACGTCCTGGTGGTGGATGTCGACTCCAGCGAGCGCCCCGACATTCCGCCCTTCGGCTACGAGGTGGACTACCTCACCTTCGGCGGCATCTACCGCGAGGTCTCGCTGCGTATCGTTTCGCCCACCTTCCTTGAAAACATTTTTGCGCAGCCCACGGACGTGCTCTCCGGCCATCCGGCGCTCGATGTGCAGTGCTTCCTCCAGCACGCCGAGAAGCCCTCCGAAGCGCACGCAGAGGACGCCGCTCTTACTCTGGAAGCCGCTCTTTACGACGGCGACCGCCTGCTGGCCAAGACCACCCAGGCCGTGCCGCCGGAGGCCACCGAACTGGCGGCCCACACCCTGCACCTGGACAACCTGGGCGCCATTCAGCTGTGGGATCTGAAATCGCCCAAGCTCTACCGGGTCGAAGTGCGCCTGCTCAGCGGCAAGCATCTGCTGGACCACGACACCCGCCGCATCGGCTTCCGCGAGGCGCGTTTCACCCCTCAGGGCTTCTCGCTCAATGGCACGGTTATCAAACTGCGCGGCCTGGACCGCCATCAGACCTTCCCCTGGGCAGGCCAGGCCATGCCCGCCCGCCCGCAGCGCCAGGACGCCCTCATCCTGCGCAAGAACCTGCACTGCAACCTCGTCCGCACCTCTCATTACCCGCAGTCGCGCCACTTTCTCGACGCCTGCGACGAGATCGGCCTGCTGGTGCTGGAGGAGATTCCCGGCTGGCAGCACATTGGCGATCTGGCCTGGCAGGACATCTCGGTCGACAACGTCAGCCGCATGATCCGCCGCGACTGGAACCACCCGTCGATTATTTTGTGGGGCGTGCGCATCAACGAGTCGCGCGACAACCACGACTTCTACACCCGCACCAACGCCCTGGCCCACCAGCTTGACGCCACCCGCCAGACCGGCGGCATCCGCTACTTCCAGGAATCCGAATTCCTGGAAGACGTCTTCACCATGAACGACTTCGGCTGGCCGCTCAAGGCGCCCAATCATCCCCTTTATCTCAATACCGAATTCGTGGGCCACACCTACCCCACCAAGACCATCGACAACATCGAGCGGCTGCGCGAACACACCATTCGCCACGCGCGGGTGCACGATCAGCTGGCCTCCAATCCGCAGTACGCCGGCGGCATCGGCTGGTGCGCCTTCGACTACAACACCCACGGCAACTTCGGCTCCGGCGACCGCATCTGCTACCACGGCGTGACCGACATCTTCCGCGAGCCCAAGCCCGCGGCCGGCTTCTATCGCTCGCAGTGCGACCCCGACGAGGAGATTGTTCTGGTGCCCGCCTTCCACTGGGCGCGCGGCGATGAGAGCATTGGGTTCACCAACGCCCTGGTCTCGTCCAACTGCGACCACCTCAAGTTCTATGTGAAGGACAAGCTGGTGGCCGAGGCCGATCCCGACCGCAAGCAGTTTCCGCATCTCAAATACGCGCCCTTCACGGCGGACCTGAGCAACCTTGTGGACCCCTGGGGCGATCTGCGCATCGAAGGCTACATCCAGGGCAAGCAGGTCATCTCGCGCAGCTTCTCCGGCAAGGGCTACGATCAGAAGTTCACGTTGCGGCCCGATGACACCGCTCTCGTCGCCGATGGAGCCGACACGACCCGTGTGGTTCTCCGCGTCACCGACGAGTTCGACGCCATCCTCCCCTTTGCCGACGAGGCCATCCGCTTTGAGCTAACCGGTCCGGCCCAGCTCATCGGCGACAATCCTTTCGCGCTGGTCGGCGGTACCGGCGCCATCTGGATACGCGCCGGCGAACAACCCGGCAAGGTCCGCCTCACCGCCCATCACCCCGATCTCGGCGTCCAGCACGTCGAGTTCGAAATTGCCGCCGCCCCACCCGAACAGGCCTGACGCTGTTGGGGTCGAGTCTCGCATAACCGCCAAGGCCCCTGTTCCGATGCAATCGAATCGCATCGCAACTGGGGCCTTGGCGCTGACGAGGATCGCTCCGTCTCCAGGCTTCCCTGCGGAGTGCAGCGGTTCTTCCCCAGATGACAAGCGATCGAACCTCAGTGCAGTCTGAAATACAGAAGATACTGCGCTGTGACGATCAGGCCATCGCCCACGTTGTGCGCCAGGATCGGATTCAGCAGACTGCCGGTAGCGAGTTTTCAAGAAGATAGGATGCCAGCCGCGCCGCCATCTTCTCAGTGCGCTCCCGGCGGCAGCGGCGCGTGTTTGACGGGTTTCTGGAAGAGCCACACCGCGGCGGCGCAGAAAAAGGCCAGCAGCGCCGTCCAGCGGAAGATGTCCACATACGCTTTCAGGGCGGCCTGCTGCTCCATCAGGCCATAGAGCAGGCCCATGGCGCCGGGCCGCGCCTGGGCGGGGCCGATGCGGTGGGCCAGGTGGCCGGCCACGGCCGCCGATTTCTGCTGCAGTACCCAGGTGGACGAGGTAATGTTGGCGCCGATCGCGGTCTGGTGCAGGTCTGCCCGCCGGATCAGCGCGGTGGTGGCCATGGAAATGCCGATCGACCCGCCGATGTTGCGCAGCATGTTCGAGAGCCCGGTGGCGGCGCCCATCTCCCGGTTGCTGATGGTGGCCATCATCAGCGTGGCCATGGGCACAAAGACAAAGCTGAGCGCAAAGCCCGTCAGCACGATGGGAACCAGCAGGGTATAGGGACCGGTGCTCAGGTCCACGGTGCCGAACATCAGCGCACACACCCCAAAGGCGATAAAGCCGCCGCACATCAACTTGCGGTTGTCGATGCGCGAGCCCAGGATGCCGATCACCGGCGAGCCGATAAAGGAGCCAATGCCGCGCGGACCCACCACCAGGCCGGCGGTGAAGGCCGTGTAGCCCAGAATCTCCTGGTAGTAAAGGGGCAGAATGGCGATGGTGATGTAGATGCACATGCCCAGCATGGCGACGAGCAGGCAGCCGGTGCGGAAGTTGCGGTCTTTCAGTACGTGCAGATCCACCAGGCCGTTGGGGTGGGTCCAGGAGTGCCAGATCCAGCCCACCAGCGAGACCACCAGCGCCGCCACCGCCCAGCGCACCCACACGGCGCCAAACCAGTCGTCTTCCTGGCCCTTGTCCAGCACGATTTGCAGGCAGCCGCTCCACACCACCAGCAACCCGAAGCCGATGTTGTCGAAAGGGCCCACCTTGGCGTTCTTGATGTAGGGCGGATCGTGGACGAAGCGGCTGATCAAGATCACCGCCAGGATGCCGAAGGGAATGTTGATGTAGAAGGCGTAGCGCCAACTGAAGGTGTCGGTCAGCCAGCCGCCCAGGGTCGGTCCCAGCACCGGGGCCAGCACAATGCCCAGACCGTAGGCGGCCATGGACATCGAGCGCTTTTGAATCGGAAAGCTTTCCAGCAGGATGGACTGCGACAGCGGTTGCAAGGCGCCGCCGCCCGCCCCCTGCATCACCCTGGCCAGCAGAATCACGCCCAGCGAGGGCGCCGCGCCGCAGAAAAACGAGGCAATGGTGAAGATGATCACGCAAGTGAGCAGAAAGCGCTTGCGGCCAAAGCGGCGCGCAAACCAGTTGGAGGCGGGCAGGATGACGGCGTTGGCCACCAGGTAGCTGGTCAGCACCCAGGTGGCTTCGGAGTTCGAGGCCGAGAGCGAGCCGGCAATGTAGGGCAGGGCCACCGAGGCGATGGCGGTGTCCAGCACCTCCATGAAGGTGGGCAGCATCACCGAAACAGTGACCAGCCACGGGTTCACTCCCTGGGTAAGCGGGTAGCGGGCTTGAGCTTGAGCGGCGGCTGTGGTCATGGCAAGGGAACGCTTTGAGGGTAAACGATTGGAGCGCATGCCGCCAGTGACGGGGCCATGCCAGCCGCATTCCTGGTCTCCCCGGTCTCGGAATCCAAACCTGGGGCGCAGGGCTGCTGGTGGAGCACCGGCCTGGGATCCGTCCCGCACCGGGAGCAGCCTTTCCCGCGCCGGCGTCTTCGGGCCAGAAATTAACCAAGGCAGGACCCGCCACCAAGACTCCGTGCCCCATCCTTGCGACTTTTTTCTGTCGCAAGGGTAGGAAAAACACAAACCCTAACCGGCCCCGTTCCTCAGCGGCGGGACGGATGATTTATGGAGATGTCATCATATAAACTTGACAGCAAGTCACTCAATCTGAGATGCTGGCAGTGTCAAGATTTCTCATCAAGGCGGGAGCCAACCATGGCAAAGATCATCGGCATTGACCTCGGCACCACCAATTCGTGTGTCGCGGTCCTCGAGGGCGGAGAGCCCAAAGTCATTCCCAATGAGGAGGGTGCGCGCACCACTCCTTCGATCGTCGCGTTTTCCAAGAGCGGCGAGCGGCTGGTGGGCCAGGTGGCCAAGCGCCAGGCCATCACCAACCCGGAGAACACCATCTTCTCCATCAAGCGCTTCATGGGCCGCCGTTACAACGAAGTGAACGACGAGATGAAGATGGTGCCCTTCAAGGTCTCGCAGCAGGGCGACCATGTGGGCGTGCTCGCCCAGGGCAAGGAGTACACTCCGCCCGAAATTTCGGCCATGATCCTGCAAAAGCTGAAGGCGTCGGCCGAGGCCTACCTCGGCGAGACGGTCACCGAAGCGGTCATCACCGTTCCCGCCTATTTCAACGACGCACAGCGCCAGGCCACCAAGGACGCGGGCAAGATTGCCGGCCTTGAAGTCAAGCGCATTGTGAACGAGCCCACCGCGGCGGCTCTGGCCTACGGGCTGGACAAGAAGAAGGACGAAACCATCGCCGTCTACGACTTCGGCGGCGGCACCTTCGATATTTCCATTCTTGAAGTGGGCGAGGGCGTGATCGAGGTCAAATCCACCAACGGCGACACCCACCTGGGCGGCGACAATCTCGACCAGCGCATCGTCGAGTGGCTGATCAGCGAGTTCAAGCAGGAGCAGGGGCTGGATTTGGCCTCGAAGGGCAACGAAATGGCCCTGCAGCGCCTCAAGGACGCCGCGGAAAAGGCCAAGATCGAGCTTTCGACAACCATTGAGACAGAGATCAACCTTCCCTTCGTCACCGCCGACGCCACCGGGCCCAAGCATCTTGTTCGCAAGCTGACCCGCGCCAAGCTCGAGCAGTTGGTCGAGGACTTGCTCGACCGCTCTCTCGAACCCTGCAAGAAGGCGATTGCCGACGCCGGTGTCAGCATCGGCGACATCAACGAGGTGGTTCTGGTGGGCGGGCAGACGCGCATGCCCAAGATCCAGGAAATGGTGAAGAAGATGTTCGGCCGCGAGCCGCATCGCGGCGTGAACCCGGATGAAGTGGTCGCCATCGGCGCGGCGGTGCAGGCCGGCGTGCTGGCCGGCGAAGTGAAGGATCTGCTGCTGCTGGACGTGACCCCGCTGACCCTCTCCATCGAGACGCTGGGCGGCGTGGCTACCACCATGATCCCGCGCAACACCACCATCCCGACCAAAAAGACCGAGACCTTCTCCACCGCTGCCGACTCGCAGACCGAGGTTGAGGTCCATGTGTTGCAGGGCGAACGGCCCCTGGCGGCGCAGAATCGCACCCTGGGCAAGTTCAAGCTGGCCGGCATTCCTCCGGCGCCGCGCGGCGTGCCGCAGATCGAGGTCACCTTTGACATCGATGCCAACGGCATTCTCAACGTGACCGCCAAGGACAACGCCACCGGCAAGGACACCCGCATCACGATCACCTCGAGTTCTGGCCTCAGCAAGGAAGAAGTCGAGCGCATGGCCAAGGACGCCGAGTCGCACTCCTCCGAGGACAAGGAGAAGCGCGAGGAGATCGAAGCCCGCAATAGCCTGGATGGGCTGGTCTACAACATCGACAAGATGCTGAAGGAGTCGGGCGACAAGATCCAGGGTCCGGAGAAGGCGGAAGTCGAGACCGTGCTGGCTGAGAGCAAGAAGCTGCTCGAAGGCACACCCACCTCGACGGAGCTGAAGGCCGCGCACGAGAAGCTGACCCACGCCAGCCACAAGCTGGCCGAGGTGATGTACAAGGCCAAGGCCGACGAGACCGCCGCCGCAGCCCCTCCTGCCGCCGACCCCGCCGCCGAGCCGAAGAAAGAGGGCGAAGTCATCGACGCCGAGTACGTGGACGTGGACGACAAGAAGTAAGCACCTGCGGTGCGGCGGATCCGCCCGTTGGGCGGAAAAGCCGAACTGCATATACCGGCAACAAGCTGGGTGCCCCATCCATTCCGCGTGCCGGGGTCCCCACGGACTGGTCTTCGTCCGTGGGGTGGTATTCAGCGGAATGGGTGGGAAAGCACAAAGGCTGACGAGTCAATGGGGTGGACAGCGCTTGCGTTGTCCACCCCGACTCATTTCTTCAACGATGCTGTCATCCGAATCGAGGCGGATGGAGTCGAAGGACCTGCGGGTCAGCCAGAAAGACCGAGAATTCCGACGGGATATTGCTTACCGCTTCCCGTGTTACGATAAGCGTTAAGCATGATCCAGTCCTTCGCCGATGAAGATACGGAAGCGGTTTACCTGACCGGATCGAGCCGGCGATGGGCGAACATTGCGCGGGTTGCTGCACGTCGCTTGCAGGCATTGGACTACGCCTCTGCAGTCGAGGATTCAAAGAATCCGCCCGGCAATCGGCTGGAGAAGCTGAAAGGCGACCGGGAGGGCCAGTGGAGCATTCGGATCAATGACCAGTACCGGGTGTGCTTCCGTTGGGACGGCAAAGATGCCTGGGATGTGGAGATTGCCGATTATCACTGAGGAGATCGGGTTATGAGCATTCCGCGTAAACACGAGCAGAGGGGCGTGGCGATCCACCCCGGCGAGTTCCTGCGTGAGGATTTTCTTGTACCGCTGGGACTTTCGGCCAATGCTTTGGCCCTTGCCTTGCGAGTACCTGTAACGCGAATCTCGGAGATTGTGCGGGAGCGCCGGGGAATCACGGCGGATACGGCGCTGCGTTTGGCTCGGTATTTCGGCACCACGCCCGATTTCTGGATGAAGATGCAGATGTCCTACGATCTGGCGCTGGCCAGCCGGGAAGTGACGGCCCTGATCGAGGTGGAGATTTTTCCCGCTCCGCGCACGGACACGGGGGAATTGAAGGCTCGGCAGATCGCATGAGCCGGACCCGGTTGAGGCCCGTGGTCTCCCAGGTCTCAGAAATGAGACCTGGGGCACCCAGCTGATGAGCCAGGGACAAACGGAAGCAAGCACTAGCGTTTGACGAGGAAACGAGTCCACACACACATGGCCACGACCCAAAACAAGGACTATTACGCCACGCTCGGCGTCAAGAAGACGGCGACGCCGGAGGAGATTCGCAAGGCCTTCCGCAAGCTGGCGCGCAAATACCATCCCGACGTCAACCCAGGGGACAAGAAGGCGGAGGAGAAGTTCAAGGAGCTCTCCGAGGCCAACGACGTTCTGAGCGACGACAAGAAGCGCAAGGTCTACGACCAGGTGGGCTTCTACTCCGACCAGATCGACCCGGCCCAGGCTGCGGCCTATGCGCGCCAGCAGGGCGCGGGCGGACGGCCGCCGGTGGACTTTGACGGGTTCGATTTTTCCGGCTTCCAAGGCGGGCCGGGGCAGCCGGCGGGATACCAGAGGGGCCACCAGACCGGGCCCGGCTCGGCGGGATGGGGCGGCTTCAAGGACATCTTCTCCGGCATCTTCAGCGGGGCGCAGCATCCGCAGCGGCCGCGGGGGCCGGAGCCGGGCACCGACCTCGAGTACCAGGCCACGGTGGACTTCTGGACCGCCATTCGCGGTGGCCAGGCGCGCATCCAGGTGAACCGCCAGGAGACCTGCCCCAGTTGCCACGGGCAGGCACAGTCCAACGGGCCGGTGCAGTGCCCGGAGTGCGGCGGCACCGGCCAGGTGACGCAGATGGGCGGGCGCATGAAGTTCAATATTCCCTGCCCGCGCTGCAACGGAACGGGCCACACCGCGCACGACTGCTCCACCTGCCACGGCGAAGGAGTGGTGAACCGCAGCGAGTCGGTCGAGTTCCGCATGAAGGCGGGCACCCGCGACGGGCAGCGCATCCGCCTCCAGGGCAAGGGCAACGCCGGGCAGAACGGCGGCACGCCGGGCGACCTGTTCGTGATTGTGAAAACCGGCACCCACCCGGTGTTCACGCGCGTGGGCGACGACATCCAGGTCACGGTTCCGGTGACCGTTCCCGAAGCCTCTTTAGGCGCTAAAGTTGAGGTGCCCACCATCGACGGCCGGGCCCAGTTGAAGATTCCTCCCGGCACCCAGAGCGGGCAGAAGCTGCGCCTGCGAGAACGCGGCGTGGAGAACGCGCAGCGCCCCGGCCAGCGCGGCGACCAGATTGTGACCGTCGAGGTGGTGGTGCCCGCGCTCAAGGACGAGCGCAGCAAGGAGATCATGCGCGAGCTGGCCAAGCTCAACAACCAGGACCCGCGGGTAACGCTGTTTGACAAGCTGTAGGGGGGGTGGGTGGAGCGTCGCCTCCCACCCTTCGCAAAAGACGCGAAGGATGGGGCACCCGCACTTCACCAGCGGCCCCGCAATTCACCAGCGGTCCGGCACTTCACAAACGAATTAAGGTAATCTGATTCGGGAAAAACCATGGCGGCAAAACGGAAGACCAAAGGCGCGTACATGATCTCGGCGGTGGCCGAGATGTATGAAATTCATCCCCAGACGCTGCGCCTGTATGAGCGCGAGGGCCTGCTCAAGCCGTCGCGCACCGAGGGCAACACGCGCCTCTACACCGACGAGGACCTGGAGCGGCTGGAGTTCATCCTCAACTTGGCGCGCGACCTGGGGGTGAACATTGCCGGCATCGCCATCATCCTGCAGATGCGGGAGCGCATGGAAGAGATGAACCGGCAGATGCAGAGCTTTGTGGAGTACGTGCGCACCGAGATGCTGGCGCGTTTCCAGCAGAACGCGCCCGGCGCCGCGGGAGCCATTGTGCCCATCCGCAAGCCGGGCGTCGTGGCGCGCCCTGTGTCACCGCGCAAATCGTAGGCGCGCGCCGGCTTTGCGGCCAGGCCACCGCGTTTAAGAGCTTATTCGTAAATAGGTAGCGCCGACCTCCAGGTCGGCTGTCCTGTGGGTCTCCAGGCCCACAGAGCACGTCTGGTGGCGTGGACGCCGCCAGTTCAGCCGGTCTGGAGACCAGCGCTACTGTCCTTTCTCAATTTACGGATAGGCTCTTAATCGGCACTCACTCTCCCTTCTTTCGCAACATGCAGGTATTCTTGAGCCTGTATGTCTTACGTTCTTCTTGCATTGGCCGTCTTCGGCCTGGTGACTTCCACGGTGTTCGCCGGCATGGTGCTGGCGGCGGTGCCCGGCTATCTGCGCGAGGTGCTTGCCGCACGGGCGGCCCTTGCTTCGCAGCCGGAATTTACCCCGCCGCTGACGCTTTTGAAGCCGGTGCATGGCGCCGAACCGGGCCTTGAAGCACACCTGGCCAGCTTCTTCGAGCAGGATTACCCCCAATACGAAATTCTTTTCTGTGCGCGCGAGCCCAACGACGCCGGCCTGGAAACGGCGCGGCGCGTGGCGGCCCGCTATCCGCATATTCCGGTCAAGTTTCTCTCCACCGGCGAGCCCGCCTACATCAATGCCAAGGTTGCCTCGATGGAAGCCATGGAGGCCGCGGCGGCGTACGAAATTCTGGTCATCAGCGACAGCGATGTGCGCGTGACGCCCGACTACCTGCGCGCCGTGGCGCTGCCCTTCGCCGACCCGCGGGTGGGGGCCATGACCTGCCCCTATCGCGGCGTGGCGGCCGAGGGCGGGCTGTGGGCGCGGCTTGAGGCCGTCGGCATGAGCGTGGAAATGACCTCCGGGGTGCTGGTGGCGCGCAAACTGGAGGGGATGCAGTTCGTGCTGGGGCCGACCATGGCCTTCCGGCGCGAGGCGATCCGAAAGATGGGCGGCTTCCGGGTGACGGCCGACTATTGCGCCGATGATTTTGTGCTGGGCAACGAGACCTACAAGCTGGGCCAGACCGTGGTCCTGAGCCACCACGCCATCGACCACATGGTCATCAATTCGACGTTTGTTTCTTCGCTCAAGCACCAGGTCCGGTGGATGAAGTCCACGCGCTTTTCGCGGCCCAAGGGGCATTTCGGCACCGCGCTCACCTTCAGCCTGCCCTTCGGGTTGCTGGGCCTGGTCGCGGCGGCTTTGCTGGGGCATTGGGGTTGGGGACTGGGGCTGCTGGGCTGGGCGGTGGCCACGCGGCTGGCGCTTTCGCTGGCAGTGGGCCGGCTGGTGGTGCGCGAGCCGAGCTGGTTCGGGCTCTTGGTTCTCTACCCGATTCGCGACCTGATGGGCTTCGGCTTCTGGGCGTCCAGCTACCTGGGCAGCCGGATTCTGTGGCGGGGAAGGGTGTTTCAACTGCTGCCGGGCGGGAAGATGCGGGCAGCGGAGTAGAAACGATCCTGCGGCAGCCGACCTTCATGGGGTTCGAAGCAAGTGAGGTAAGAGCAACCGCAGGTCCTTCGGCTCCCGTCGCTTTGCTCCGGTCGCTCAGGATGATACATCATGCTCTGGTGCAGCTTTTTGGGTTGATCAGTCGCAAGATCGTGGAATTCTACCTACGGCAACAGCAAGGGCGCGGCCAAAGCCGCGCCCTTGCTGTTGCAACCTGAACTTACTTCAGCGGCCTGTCCGTCCACAGCGCCTTGTCGGCGATGGACTGGACGGGGTAGAGGCGCCCTGCCAGCAGTTGCTCGGCCTTGGACTGGTTCACGTCCTGGGCAAAGAGCCACTTGCGCTGGCCCGTGCCCCAGGCCTTGGAAAGCTGGTCTTCGCTGAGGAAGATCCTGGGCGCGTCCGGGTAGCAGGAGCCCCACAGCAGCGTGGAGCCGGCGCCGTGCGGCGAGCACTGCTCCTCCACCAGCAGGGCGGGCTTGCGGAAAAAGTCGTGGGTGTAGAAGACCACCGAGGAAGCGTCGGACTGGTCGCCGTAGATGATGAAGGAGTCGGCGGGCGAGCCCTTGGCCACGATGGTGTCGGCGATCTGCTTGGAGCTGAGCATGGGCTCGAAGCGGGCAAAGGCGATGTGCGCGGCGATCAGGAAGACGGTCATGGTCAGCGCCATGCTGACGGTGGAGGCCACGTGCTTCTTCTTGAGCCGCAGCAGCACACCGGCCAGCGGGCCAATCAGCAGGGCAAGGGCGGCCAGCGCCGCGGGCAGGCGCAGGGCAGCAAACGATGGCCCGGTCAGGTCGAACAGATGGGACATCGACAGGGTGTAATCGCCCACGGCGCGATGGGCCAGGAGGGTGCCGATGTCGTCCACCTTGGGCAGGTTGCGGCTGGTCCACAGACCCCAGCCGAGGGCGGCGGCAGAGAGCGCGCCCACAGCAGTAAAGACGGCTTGCGCGCCGGTGAGCCAGGCGGTCGAAAGAGGCGCCCTGCCGCCTGCCGGGCCACGATCCTCTTCAATGCCGGCGACAATGCTTGCCAGCAGGATCAGCAGCGGCGGCCAGGCCGGGAAGGTGTAGTACTCCTGATTGGTCGAGAGCGAGAAGAAGAGCAGCGTCAAGCCGGCAAACAGGCTCAGCAGCCAGCCCGAGCGCACCCGGAACTTGAGCCGCAGAACGTGGCTGGCCACATCCCCGCGGGAGGCGGCATCCAGGTAGAAATCGACCGTCTGGCCGGCGTCGTGGTGCAGGTGCTGGAGCCAGTTCTTGCGGGTCTTCCAGGCCACCACCAGCATGGCGGGCAGAAACAGGCTCCAGGGATAGAGCCACACCAGGTGCAGTAGCCAGTAGGCGGCAAAGGGCAGCCGGTTGTAGTCGTGCGGGAAGCGCTGGCCCAGGAAGCGCAGGTAGTGCTCGTTGACGAAATAGAAGTACCAGAAGCCGTGGACGTTGCCGGGCGTGGGGTGATTGCCGAAGGGGTGGCCCTGGTCGGGATTGGCCAGGCCGGCCAGAATGTGCCAGGGCGCGGCGATAGCCAGAAAGAGCAGCGGGCCGGAGATGAGCTTGAGATTGCGCCAGCGGCGCCACTGGCCGGTCAGCAGCATCAGCGGAATGGCCGCCCCGGCAAAGAAGACGGGCGCGATGAGGCCCTTGGTCAGCGTGGCCAGGGCCAGCGCCGCCCACATGAAGTAGAAGCGCACCGGCAGACTGGATTCCAGGCCGGTAAGCAGGCAATACAGAGCAGCCAGCAGCAGAAAGCTGAGCAGCGCCTCGGGAATCGCGAACCGTGTAAAGAGAAACGGCCCCACGGCGGTGAGGATGAAGAGCGCGGCATAGAAGCCTGCGCGGTTGCCCCAGGCGCGGCGCGCCCACAGCCAGCCCAGCCATGCGCAGCCCAGCAGGGCCAGGGCGTTGGGCAAATGGGTGGCAAAAACATTCTGGCCGAAGACGCGGTAGAGTCCGGCGTCAAGCCAGTAGGGAAGCGGAGGCTTCTCCAGGTAGCGGATGCCGTTGACCTTCAGCGTGACCAGGTCGCCCGTTTCGGCCATGTGCTGCGCGGCCTGGGCGTGGGAGGCGTCGGCGTCGTCCAGCAGCGGCGGGGTAAACAGGGAGGCAAACTGCACGGCGGTAAAGATCGCCGCCAAAAGCAGCCAGACAGCCAGGGTGGAAGGCGTCTGGCGCGGGCGATTGTGCGTGCTCGTATCGTTGGTCATCGTAGTTTGCACCGGAGTTGAGGTTCTGCCGCGGTGGAAGGGTGAAGCCGCCGGGCGCCGAAAGGGCTGCTTTTGCGTAGGGCTGACAAGGACACCTCCAGGGAAAACCGCTCCTGCTTGCAGGATACCAGCCGAAATCACGCAGCGTTGCAGCAGAAAAGACGCGGACAGGGGGGTGCGCCAGGCGCTTTCCCCGGAATCCGGCAGGCAAGCCGGACAGAAAAGGCCCATCGGACGCTGCGGCAAGGTGCAAAATATGGAGCAGGAAGGCTTTACTGGGATGCAAGCTGGTTCTGATCCGACGGAGGGGAGATTTGCTGCGCCGCTGCAACTGGAGTGGTGGCTCCAACTGGAGTCATGGCGCGACTCGCTCGACCGCTGCGCCTGCAAGGCCAGCCGCAAGCGGGTTCATGAGCTGCGCATCCTCACCTTGCGGCTGCAGGCGTCGCTGGAGTTCTGGCTGAGCGAGCAGCCTCCCGATGCCCAGGGCGTGCGCGCGGTGAAGCGCTGGAAGACCCAGGGGCAGAAGCTGCGGCGTGCGCTGCGCCCGGTGCGGGAGACGGACGTTTACCTGGAGCGGCTGGCCAGCCTGCGCGGCCCGGCGGACGGCCCTCACGGCCAAGCGCAGATCTGCAGCCGCGGCTGCCTGCGCGAGATTGAGGTCTTTGAGAGCGAGCTCGTGCATCGGCGCAAAGCCGCTGCGGATGCGCTGAGGGCAAAGATCGAAGAGCGCCGCCAGCGGCTGGAACGCCGTACCGCCGCGTTGGAGAAGGTGCTGGAGTCTGCACTGCCGGGGAAGTCCGGCTCGGCAGCACAGACCGCGTTTGAGCTATTTGCCAGCCTGGACGAGCAATTCAAGGATCTGGATGGCGGCGACCTGCACGCCTATCGCAAGGCGCTGAAGAAGGTGCGCTACCTGGCCGAGACCGGAGCCGATCCCGCGTCAGGGCGGCTGGCCGCAATTTGCCGGAAGATGCTGAACGCCGCCGGCGACTGGCACGACTGGCAGGTGCTGGCCAACGAGGCGCAGCGCCTGCTGCCCGGCAAGGAAGGCGGCCTGGCCGCGATGCTGGCCACGAGGACAGACGAAGCCCTGCATCGGGCTCTGGACATTTGCCAGCGCTCAAGGGCGCGGCTGCTGAAGAGCGGCGGCGGAGATCAACTTTTCCCGCCGGGTTGATGGACCGGCTCGATTGGGGTTAGTCGTTCCCCACCCTTTCGCCAGGAAAAAGGCGAAAGGATGGGGAACGGAGATCTTTGCGGCTCAAGGCCCGCTGTTCATTGCTGTCTCAACTCCTAGTACCCAGTCTGTGTGATTTGGTAATGAATCCAGAACCAATGCGGGGGTGGACTGCGGTGGCCCCGGTTGTTCGGACAGTTTTCGCCGATTTTTAAGTGGAAGTTCTGTTTTTTCGGTTTAGGCTGCCAGAGGTTCTGGCAGGCGGTTGAAG
>Ga0302202_10000163_pt1 | contig 78484 bp, 75 predicted proteins | sample II_Bog_N3_3_FD_194579 | JGI IMG/M metagenome (GOLD analysis project Ga0302202, IMG submission 194579) | Peat permafrost microbial communities from Stordalen Mire near Abisko, Sweden - II_Bog_N3_3 | ecosystem: Environmental > Terrestrial > Soil > Wetlands > Peat | place: Sweden: Abisko... | reverse complement strand
CCGCAAGAAGATGGACGCCACCCGGGCCCGCATGAAGGACCTGCGGGCCTCGCGCAAGGCGGCCAAGCTCGAGGCCAAGGCGCAGAAGGCCGGCACATCGGACGCCCCTGCGGACGCCGAGGGGAGCGACTGACCCATGCTCCACGCTGTGCCGCTCCTGGCTGCCACGCGCGCCACCTGGCCCGACATCCTGGTCTTCGCTGCCTCGGCCGCGGTGATCCTGGTCGGCGCCATCGGTGTCGTGACGTCCCGCAACCCGGTGCACGCCGCCCTCAGCCTGGTCATGACGCTCTTCGGCGTGGCCGTGCTCTTCATTGAGCAGGAGGCCGACTTCCTGGCCGCCGTGCAGATCATCGTCTACGCCGGTGCCATCGTCGTCCTCTTCCTCTTCGTGATCATGTTCCTCGGCGTCGACCGGTCGGAGGACATCACCACCGAACCGCTGGTCGGCCAGCGCCCCCTCGCCATCGTCGCCTCCCTCGTCACCCTGGGCGGCGTGTTGGCCATGGCGGCCACGGCGCACTGGGTCACGGGGGCCAAGCAGGTGGTGGGACCCATTCAGGGCCACATCGCCGGCCCGACGTCACCGGCTGGCGAGCCGGCCCAGCTGGGCAAGCAGCTCTTCACCACGTACCTGTTCGCGTTCGAGGCCACCGCGGCGCTGCTGGTCATCGCCGTGGTCGGCGCCGTCGTCCTGGCCCGCCGCCCGCCGACGGTGCAGGCCGATCAGGACGAAAGCACCGAGAGCGAGTTGTCGGCATGAGCCTCTCGGGAGCCTGGTACATCGGCCTGGCCGCCATCGTCTTCACCATCGGCGCCATCGGCCTGCTGGTGCGGCGCAACGTCCTGATCATGTTCATGTGCATTGAGCTGATGCTCAATGCGGCCAACCTGACCTTCGTCACCTTCGCCCGCATGCTCAACGACATCGGTGGCCAGGCCATCGTCTTCTTCGTCCTCGTGGTGGCAGCAGCCGAGGTCGTGGTCGGGCTCGGCATCGTGGTGACCAACTTCCGGCGCCGTGAGAGCACGGTGGCGGACGACCTGGACTCGTTGAAGGGCTGAACCGTGGTCCATCTCGCGTACCTCATGTTGCTGTTGCCCCTCGCGGGCTTTTTGTTCCTCCTGACCTTCGGCCGGCGCATCGGCGACCCGGTGGCCGGGTGGATCGGGACCGCGGCCGTGGGCGGTTCCTTCGTCGTGGCCTGCTTCGTACTGGCCGGCCTGCTCGGCCTGCCCGACAACGGCCGGGTGGTGGTGGACAACTACTTCACCTGGTTCAGCTCGGGCGGCCTGACGGTTCCCGTGGGCACGCTGGTGGACCCGCTGTCGATGACGATGTGCATGTTCGTCACCTTCGTCAGCGCCTTCATCCACCTGTACTCCATCGGCTACATGAAGGGCGACCGGGACTACTCGAAGTTCTTCATCTACCTGAACCTGTTCGTCTTCTCCATGTTGCTGCTGGTGCTGTCGGACAACCTGCTCCTCACCTTCGTGGGCTGGGAAGGCGTCGGCGTCTGCTCCTACTGGCTCGTGTCCTTCTGGTTCCAGCGCGAGTCGGCCGCCTCGGCCGGCAAGAAGGCCTTCATCTACAACCGCATCGGTGACGCCGGCTTCCTGCTGGCCATCTTCCTGATTTTCGAGCGCACCGGCACCATTCAGTACGAGAGCGGCCCGGGCGGGGGGATCTTCGGCCAGCTGCACCACCTCGACGGCGGCGTCGGCCTGGCCGCCGTGCTCCTCCTGTTCCTGGCCGCGGCCGGGAAGTCGGCCCAGATCCCGCTGTTCAACTGGTTGCCCGACGCCATGGAGGGCCCCACGCCGGTGTCGGCCCTCATTCACGCTGCCACCATGGTCACGGCCGGGGTGTACCTGCTGTGTCGCATGAACCCGCTGCTGCACGTCACGGCGACAGGCTCCGAAATCATCGCCATCGTCGGGGCCGTGACCGCATTCGTGGCGGCCACCATCGCCTGCGCACAGCAGGACATCAAGAAGGTCCTGGCCTTCTCCACCGTCTCGCAGATCGGTTACATGATCCTGGCGGTCGGCACGGGCGCCTATATCGCGGCCGTCTTCCTCATGGTGGCGCACGCCTTCTTCAAGGGCCTGCTCTTCCTGGGCGCAGGCTCGGTGATCCACGGGCTCGAGGACGAACAGGACCTCAAACGGATGGGTGCGTTGCGCCGCTACATGAAGTGGACCACCGTCACCTTCACCATCGGCTTCCTGGCCATCGCCGGCATCCCGCCCCTTTCGGGCTTCTGGGCCAAGGGCGACGTGCTGGACAACACCTTCGCCCACTTCAAGCCGCTGTGGGTCCTCGGCCTCCTCACCGCCGTGCTCACGGCCTATTACATGAGCCGGCTCGAGACCCTCGCCTTCGGGGGCAAGGAGCGCTTCGACAAGGAGGGCCCACACGGGGAGCCAGCGCTGCACGCGCCCCACGAGTCGCCCTGGGTCATGCGTCTCCCCTTGGTCGTCCTCGCCTTCTTCGCCTTCTTCGCCGGCGCGCTCGACCTGCCCTGGGTCCACACCGACAACCTGTCGAGCTTCCTGGCCCCGGTCTTCGCCGGCACGCTCTACAACGACCACCTGGGTGGCGGCGCAGAGTGGGAGCTGGCGCTGGCCGACATTGCGGCGGCGGTCATCGGTGTGATCGTCGGCTGGTGGCTGTGGCGGGGCGACGAGATCTACAAGCCGAAGCTGGAGCCGGCCTTCCTGCAGCGGGTCTGGTACTGGGACGACTTCTACGACACCATCATCGGGCGCCCGGCCCAGCGCCTGGCCACGTTCCTGGCCTGGGTGGTCGACGTCCGCATCATTGACGGCGCGGTCAACGGCACGGCCCAGCTGGCCAAGTCCACCGGGCAGGCGGCCCGCAAGCTGCAGACCGGCTACGCCCGGAACTACGCGCTCGGGATCGCCATCGGCATGGCCCTCATCATCGCCTTCATGCTCAGCCGGACCTGGTGGGGCTGATGGCGCACTCCATTCCGTTCCTGACGCTGCTCATCCTGCTGCCGGCCATCGGGGCCGTCGCCCTCGGCCTGCTCAGCTTCGACCGCTCGCTGCACAAGGAAGTCGTCTACGCGCTGGCGCTGATCGTCTCACTGGCCACCGCCGTGATCGCCGTGACGGCCCTCATCGCCATGAAGGTGCACGACGGCGGCTTCCAGCTGGTCTCGAACCACGAGTACACCGGCACCAGCCTCGGGGTGCACTGGTACCTGGGGATCGACGGGATCTCCATCTTCTTGGTGCTGCTCACCGCGCTGCTGTTCCCGCTCACCATCATCCTCGGGCGCAACCGGGAGAACCCGCGGGCCTACTTCGCCTGGATCCTCCTCCTGGAGGCCGCCGTGATGGGGAGCTTCCTGTCGCTCGACCTCATCGTCTTCTTCTTCATGTTCGAGCTGACGCTCGTGCCGGCGTATTTCATCATCGCCGGGTGGGGCCACCAGCGACGCGCCTACGCCGCGATCAAGTTCTTCCTCTACACCTTCCTCGGGTCCGCCTTCCTGCTGGTCGGGATCCTGGCGCTGGCCTTCATCCACGAGTCGCAGTACCACTACCTGACCTTCGAGCTCGGCCCGCTGATGCAGACGCACCTGTCGTCGTCGACCGAGATCCTCCTCTTCCTGGCCTTCACGGCGGCCTTCGCGGTCAAGGCCCCGCTCTTCCCGTTCCACACCTGGTCGCCCGACGCCTACACCGAGGCCCCCGAGGAGGGCTCGGTCCTGCTCTCGGGCGTCCTGGCCAAGCTGGGCACCTACGGCATCATCCGCTTCGATCTCAACCTCTTCCCCCACGCCACCCGGACCCTGGCCCCGATCATGCTGACGCTGGCGGTCATCGGCATCCTCTACGGCGCCATCGTCGCCTGCGCCCAGCGCGACATGAAGCGCCTGGTCGCCTACTCGTCCCTGGCCCAGATCGGCTTCATTGCGCTGGGGACCTTCGCGCTGAGCACCCAGGGCCTGACCGGCGCCGTCCTGTTGATGCTCAACCACGGGATCATCGTGGCGGCGCTCTTCATCCTCATCGGCTTCCTCTACCAGCGCCGCGGCTCCTGGCAGACGACCGAGATGCGCGGGCTGCAGAAGGCCGCGCCCGTGCTGGCGGCGGTCTTCACCGTCGTCATGATGGCCTCCATCGGGGTGCCCGGCCTCAACGGATTCGTCAGCGAGTTCCTCGTGCTGGCCGGTACCTTCATCACCCATCGCTGGTGGGCCGTGGTCGCTGTGGTGGGCGTCATCATCGCCGCCATCTACCTCCTGTGGGCCTACCAGCAGGTCTTCCACGGGGAGCCCCGGGAGGCGGACGAGAAGACCCGTGACCTCGTCCTCATTGAGCGGCTCGTCATGGCGCCGCTCATCATCCTGATCGTCTTCCTGGGCGTCTACCCCAAGCCGGTGCTCGACCGCATCAACCCGTCGGTCAACCAGCTCATTGCGCATGTGGAAACCGCCACGGGCCAGGCCCAGCCCCCGGTGGCGGTCCACGGCGTGGAGGGATCAAAGTGATCGCACCCCACCTCGCCGCCACGCACGTCGCGGCGCACGCCGCCTCGAACTCCATCACGGTGCCGCCCATCCGCTGGCTGGCCATCCTGCCGCCCATCATCATGATCGGCGGCGCTGTCGTCCTGCTCGGCCTGGCCTCGCTGGTGCGCAAGCCGCTGCGGGTACGGGTCAGCACCATCGCCACCGTCATCATCTCCGGCGGCGCGTTGGGCGTCTCATTGTGGCAGTGGGCCGACGTGCAACAGCACGGAGCGCACACCTACGTGAAGAATGCCGTCGTGATGGATGGTTTCAGCGTCCTGATCGTCATGCTGGTCGCCATCGCCATGCTGCTCACCGCGTTGGTGGCCGACGGCTACCTGCGCCGCGAAGGCATACAGGGTGCCGAGTTCCACGTGCTGGCCATGGTCTCGGCCTCCGGCGCCATGTTGATGGCCATGGCGAACGACCTCATCATCGTCTTCCTCGGCCTCGAGATCCTCTCCATCGCCCTGTACGTGCTGACCGCCTTCAACCACAAGCGCGCCGCGTCCGGCGAGGCGGCGCTCAAGTACTTCATTCTCGGCGGCTTCTCTTCGGCCATCTTCGTCTACGGCATCGCCCTGACCTACGGCGCCACGGGGTCGACGAACCTGACCCAGATTTCTGACTTCCTGTCCAAGAACGTGGTGCTGACCAACGGCCTGCTCCTGGCCGGCCTCTCGCTCATGCTGGTCGGCTTCGCCTTCAAGGTGGCGGCGGTGCCGTTCCACATGTGGACGCCCGACGTCTACCAGGGCGCCCCCTCGCCGGTCACGGGCTTCATGGCCGCCGTGGCCAAGGCGGGCGCCTTCGCCGCCTTGCTGCGCGTCCTCTTCTCCTCCTTCGGGGTCATCGAGACCGACTGGCGCCCCATCATTTACGGGTTGGCGGTGCTCTCGTTGGTATTGGGTGCCTTCGTGGCCCTTCGCCAGCGCGACGTCAAGCGGATGCTGGCGTACTCGTCCATCAACCACGCCGGCTTCATCCTCCTCGGGGTGGCGGCCGGCACGGCCCGCGGCGCCAGCGCCTCGCTGTACTACCTCTTCGTCTACATGTTCATGACCGTGGGCAGCTTCGCCATCGTGACCCTGCTCGGGCGCGAGGGCGACGCCGACCACGACATCTCCCGCTACCGGGGCCTGGCCGGACGCCAGCCGGTGCTGGCCTTGTCACTGGCCGTCCTGCTGCTGGCGCAGGCGGGCGCCCCCTTCACCACCGGACTGTGGGCCAAGCTGCAGGTGGTCTTCGCCGCCGTCGGGGCGGGCGAGGTGCCGCTGGCCGTCATCGCCATGGTCACCGCAGCCGTGGCGGCCTACTTCTATCTGCGGGTGGCCGTCCTGATGTACGCCGGTGGCGGCTTGGGTGAGCCCGAGGGAGGGGTCACCGGGTCGGCCGAGCTGGGAGCCGGCGGCGGCATGACAGCCGGTGGGACAATCACGGCGGCCGGTCAGGACAAGGGCACGGCCGGCGGCCTGGCGTGGGCCACCCCCGCCGCGGCGGCCAGCACCGTGACCACCCTCAACGAGCAGATCCTGCTCGAGGACGAGGTGGTCGAGGACGCGGCGGCCGACCCGGAGCTCGAGAAGGTGCCCGTGCCGGCGCTCAGCGCCCTCGCCATCGCGCTCTGCACAGGGGTCACGGTGCTCTTCGGTGTGTGGCCGCAGCCGCTGATCGACTTCGCCAACCACGCCACCCTGCTGTTCCTGCCCCACTAGGCCGAGAGATCACCAGGGCACCAGGGCGGGTCAGTCCAGGGCGCTCTCCGCCTTGCCCTTCCGGATGGCGGCCAGCAGCGCCTTGTGGTCCCGCTCGTTCTGGTCGGCGTAGCGGCGGGCGAAGCGGCGCATCGCCTTGGTGAACACGTCGCTCTTCCCCATGTAGGCGTCAATGGCTGCAGGGTCGCCGGAGCGGGCGTGGGCCCGGGCCAGCGAGTTGCCGCAGGCGATGGCGAATTCCACGAGGACGGGTGCGATCAGTTCGGTGGTGGGTATCAGCTTCATGTCGCGGAACTGACGGACGTAGAAGTCGCGCTCGCCCAGTGAGCCCCAGCCCACGAAGATGTCGGTGGCGCTCTGCACCATGCGCTTGCCGGCGATGACGCGTGCGCCGTGGTTGTCGTGCTCGCTGGAATACGTGTAGGACTCGTAGACAGAGGGGCCGGCTTGCTTGCACTGCAGGAAGAGCGGGTCGCCCGTGGCGCTCCCTTCCAGCAGCACGAGGTACACCACCATGCCGACGCTGCCGACCCCGACGACCTGCCGAACCATGTCCACCGGGGTGAAGCGGTCGAAGAGCCGGCGGCGGTCCTCCTGCAGGGTGAGGCGGTACTCCGCCAGCAGGCCCTCCACGATGTCGCCCTGCTCCTCGTCGTCGAGCGTGACGCGCACCGGGGGCGCCGGCGTGATGCGTGCGCGCCCGCGCCGCTCGGTGGTGATCTTCTGGAATGCGCCGCGGCTGGTGCGCGACTCTTTGTTCTTCTCGAACTGCACCTGTACCTGACCGCGGTCGGCCGGTTCGAAGTAGTCGATGAACTGGTCGAAGCGGGTACCCTCGTACCAGATGTCGAGCAGGGGCAACGTCGAGTAGTACCGCATCCGGTTGCGGTAGGCGTCGATGGCCGCCGTCACGGCGGTGTCCGCCTTGTTGGGCTTGACCCCGTTCTCCCGCGCCGCGACCACCAGGCTGGCGGCGAGGCGGGCCACGTCCCACTCGAAGGGTCCGGGCAGCGTTTCGTCGAAGTCGCGCAGGTCGAAGTTCAGGTTGCGCTCGGGCGTGGCCCACAGGCCGAAGTTCAGGACGTGCGCGTCACCGCAGAGCTGCACCTGTATGCGGCTGTGCGGCCGGGAGGCCAGGTCGGCCGCCATGACGGCGGCGGCGCCACGGTAGAAGTTCCAGGGCGAGACCGCCATGCGCTGGTGTCGGAGGGGGGCGAGATCCGGAAGCCGGATTTCGTTCTGGGCCAGGATCGTCTCAATGGGTTCGTGCCCGCGGGACCGTTCGTCCCAGTCGCCCAGATCGGCCCGGGGCGCCAGAATGCGGGCCTGCCGGCCCACCTCGCGGCGCTCGGCCTCCGTGGCGGCGAGGTCGAACCTGGCAGCCACGGTGGCCTCATAACTCGCCTCGCTCACGGCACACTTCTCCCTCGCACTCAGAACTCAGAACTCAGAACTCGGAACTCGGAACTCATCCTTGCAGCAGGTCGGGCCTCACGGTAAGCCGGCCCACCCGCCCCCGGTCCCCGAGCCCGGACCACCGGTCACGCAGACGCGCCATGGAATGGATCGACATGTTCGTCCAGGGGGTTGAGGGCTTGGGGCCCGGCGGATCCAAACCCCGGGCCGCCATCGCGATCCTCTGAGGAGTGGACATCGAGGGCGGGGCGACCCCCAGACAAACCTCGGTCGCCCCGCCCGCAGGACCGATTGTGGCCGCACGGTCCGTTGACCAGTAGGGCCGTTCGAACCAATCAGCGCAACCGCAGCACAACGGTCATTGCGACGCGACGTGGTGCGGCGGGCGCTCGTGGCGCTGCTGATCGGACCAGCAACGGTCGCAGTCGTCGCAGGGCCCGTTGTCGCCGCGGCTGTGGTGCACGCCCGGATGCCCGCAGCGAGGGCAGCGGGACTCGCTCATGGTCGCGGGGCCGTCCCGGCCTCTTCCCGGGAGGGTGTCCCGTTGCCGAGGTGCTCCTGGGCGGCGAGGACCTCCTCGGGCACGGCCGGGCCCGAACGCTTGGCAACCCCGGTGGTGAGCAGACGACCGATCACCGGGACCTCGGTCAGGGATTCGGCCCGCATGATCTGCACGGCGACGGGCACGAACTGCTCGGCCGAATCGAACACGATGTAGCGCGGCAGCCACCTCGGCTCGTACTTGGCGTTGAAGCGCCACAACGTCTCGATCTGGAGGACGCCGGACAGGCGGCGCAAGGCCCAGCGCTCCACCCGTTGGGTGATGCCATCGCCGTTGTCGCCCTCGAGCACCGAACGCAGAGCGGCGAAGTTCAGGCTGAGACCCTTCATCCCCATCTCTTTGAGATGGTCGATGGTGGAGCAGAGTGCGAAGTCGAGCAGTCCGTTGGGGTGCTCGCCCGGGTCCCTGCGCATGAGGTCCAAGGAGTAGCCGCCGATCGCCGGCGACGGCACGAATTGGCACATGGCGACCGGTGCGCCGTCCGGGCCTTCCACCAACGTGAGGAGCAGTCCGGTATCCCGACGGTCGAACAGGCGTCCCAGCATCATGGAGAAGCCGCGCTCCTGCTCGCCCCGACGGCTCTTGGACATCAGCTCGGTCATGCGGGCGGCGTCCTCCGGTTGGAGACGGGCCGGGTCGAGAAAGCGGACCGTGTAGCCGTAGCGAGCCACGCGGTTGACGGCCTGGCGCAACCCCTTCATCTTCCCGCCCTGGAGCGAGAATTCCCTCGGGTCGACCACCGCCTCGTCACCGATGTAGAGGAAGCGCATCCCCGAGGCCTGGTACGTCGGCAGCCATTCCTCGCCGGCCCCCATGACCCCGAGGCCCCATCCGTTGCGGTCGACATAGTTGCGGAACGAGTCCCAGACGTGCGCCCGCTCGGAGAAGGGACCGATGGGGTCGGGGGACACGAGGCAGACGCCGCCGAAGACGGCGTAGGCGACGAGCGAGTCGCGATGGAAGAACCATTGCTTGTCGTCGCGTAGTGCGAAGTAGTCGAGCGTGCCGGTGCCGTGCCGCCGCACAATGTCGCGAGCTCGGATCTCGGCGGCGCGCCGGCCGATGGTGGCACGCCCCGCCGAGAGCCGGCGGTCGACGACCGGCCGGGTCAGCAGGTACAGCGCCACGACGATGAGGCTGATGCCCATGGCCAGGAGACTGATGGAGGCGTAGCGGTCGATGGTGGGTGGGAACGCGACCCAGTCCACACCGACCAGGCGTTCGGCCGAGCCGAGGAGCACGTCGGGCCACCCGGGAAGGGGATGGTGGTGCACGTGGCCCGCGACCTCAACGGCGATGAATCCGCCGAGGGTGGCGATCACGCCGCCCACGGCCAGGATGACGAAGGCGGTCACCGCGGTGGCGCTCTCGGTCTGGGCCCGGAAGCGCTCCCGCTCGACGAGCAGCAACGTGAGGACGCCGGCACAGACGACGAGCGTGATGATGTCGGCCGCGTGCAGGAGATGCAGGGCGAGGGAGGCGATGAGCAACAGCACGGCGACCAACCACGAGCGGCGCTGACCCCGGAGGACGCCGCGCGAGAGCATGATCATGCCGATGCCGGCGATGGCGGTGAGCGCTCCGGCCGCCTGCACCACGGCGATGGGCAGGTACTGCGCAATGAGCTGCAGGTGCTGGCGCAGGGGAGTCGTGACCGAGGAGAGCAGATCGATGGCCCCGGCCGCGAACAACAGGACGGCGGCGAGGCGGCGGATGCGGCGCACCCGGATGTGGTCCGCTGCCACCTCGGGTGCGGGCGGCCATGATGCGCCGCCCGGCCAGCTGGCGACCAGCTCGGCATGGACGTCGGCGGCCTTGGAACGACCCTTGACGACGGTGTCGGCGGTGACGAGCCGCTCACCCATGGTGGCGAGTGGCAGGTCCGCTTCGGCCAGGAGCAGGCGGACGTGCAGCTCGGCTCCCGTCTCAATCTCGAGGGTCGACTCCTGGCGGTGGTGGAGGAACGTGGGCGGGAGCCCGAGACGGCCCCGGTGCTCGTGCACGATCTCGGACGTGGCGCCGGGACAGGCGAAGAAACCGCTATTGAGGTGGGTCAGCTCCGGGACGAGCGCCCCGCCGACGACGACGCCCGAGACCCCCGACTCGACCGCGGTGCGCGTGGCGTCGAGTGCGTCGACGCCGTCCAGCTCCAGCTGCTCGTGCGCGATGGGCCGGCTGCCCGACGGGCCTCCGGCCCACGGGGCCGGCAGTCCCTCCCCGCCGAGCGCCCGCCAGATGCCGCGCGAGGTGATGGCGACCACGATGGCGAGGACGGCAAGGAGGGCGAGGGCGATCACGACGGTCACGATGAAGCGCGAAGCCCAGGTGGCGTTGTAGGCCCGTTGGAGCGCGGTCTGTTGCCGGGGGGTGCGGAACACCCGGCCGAGGCCATCGATCACGAACTCGACGCGCAGGAGGAGGGCGATCACGGCGAGGGCGAGGGGCGGGGCCCAGAGGTAGCGGCGCAGCCGCCGGTAGAGCACGCGCGAGGTGACGAAGCGGCGCGCCAGTCTCGGGTCGTCCAGGCGCTCCATGCCGGTCAGCCAGGGTCTGTCGTCGGACGGAACGGCGTCAATGGGGGGATTCCCGTCCGGCCGCAGGGTGCCGGCGCGCACGAGCACGGTGCGCGTGCCGGCTCCGGTCTCGCACTGCAGGTCGACACCGTCGCGCACGACCACCCCAAGTCGTTCCAACACCTGCACCAGTGCGGGGTCGCGCTCGGACGGCGCCATGACGACGATCACCTGCGAGTCGGCACGGGCGGCAAAGCTCGCCAGCGCATCGGTGAGTACCGCATGCTGCGCGACGACACCGGCGGGATTGTCGCCGCATCCCGGTGCCACCAGCCGTCCGCACACCATCACGATGCCGGGCCCCTGCCATTCGTCGAGCCGCTGAGCGATGTCGCGGCAGGCGGCCCGTGAGCTGTCGGAGGGCTCGGGGGGGAGCAGGAGGTCGCCGATGATCTCCACCCGGCGTCCCAGACCGACCGCCAGGGAGCGGTCGACGCCGGCCGTGAAGGCCTCGCTGTCTCCTGCCTCCGTCTCAGCGTCGGATCCCATACACCGTCCATCGTCTCACCTTCAAAGGGTCCCACCGCTCCCCAATTCGGTGGATATCTCCACTCCAGAGGTGGGGAGGACACCGTTAGGCTCATTCTCCGTGCCCGAGACCAGGCCAGAAGCCGACCGGATCAATTGGAGATGGCACGCCCCCGAAGGTGCGCCGGCGCACCCGGGAGGGCCGGCCGTCGTCTTCGACATCGACGGGGTCCTGTCCGATGCCGCCGGCCGTCAGCACTTCTTGGACAGCGGGCGGCGGGACTGGGCTGCCTTCTTCGAGGCCTGCGGGGACGACCCGGTGATTGAGGAGATCGCCCGCCTGCTGGAGCTGCTCGACCAGTCGCTCGCCGTCATCCTCCTCACCGGGCGACCCCACCGGGTCCAAGAACAGACGCTGGCCTGGTTGCAGCGGTACGGGCTGCGCTGGGACCTGCTCGTGATGCGCTCGCGGGGGGACTATGCCCAGGTCACCGAGTTCAAGCAATCGGTGGTGCAGGATCTCCGGACGTATGGCTTCGACCTGCGGCTCGCCTTCGAGGACGACCCGTCCAACCACGCCATGTACGTGGCGGCCGGGGTGCCCTGCGTCTACATCCACTCCGGCTATTACGAATAGCGCAGTTGCCGGGCCCAGCCGGCGACCACCGCCGCGGCGGCGAGCAGCAGCAGCGGCAGATCACCCCAGTCGTCGTAGGGCGTGAAGCCGCGCCGGAAGGCGACCGTGGCGAAGAGCACCTGGCGTCGCCCGAGCGCGCTGCGCTGGAGGACGACGCCCCGCTGTGTGACCACCACGCTGAACCCGGTCGGAGCGGCCTGCACCAGGTCGCGACCGGTCTCCACGGCCTGGACGATGGCCGCCGCCACCTCTTGCGTCGGGACCTGGGACGTGCTGTAGGAGGACGTGTTCGTGGGCACCGCCAGCAGCTGGGCGCCGGCACGGACGGATTCGTGGCTGCGCCCGGCGTAGAAGACCTCGAACGAGACCAGGAGCCCGAGCGGCCCGGCGGGCGTGCGCATGAGGCCCGTGCCGTGGCCCGGGACGGCATCGACCGGTACGCCGGACAGGTTGGCGAAGTGCGAGAACAGGGAACGGAGGGGGACGTACTCGCCGAAGGGCACCCGGTGCACCTTCTCGAAGACGCCGACGATGTGGCCGCGGGGCCCCCAGGCCACGATCTCGTTGCGGAACGAGGTGGTCGACGCCGGTTCGGTGACCCCGACCACGAGTGTCGTGTGGAGTTGTCGGGCCAGCCGGCCGAGCAGCGCTGCCTGGGGTGAGCCGGCCAGGGGTTGGCCGAGAGCGACCACATCCTCGGGCCACAGCACGAGGCTCGGCGAGGGGTGCGCCGTGGCGACGACGAAGGTGGCCGCCACCTGGGAGGCGAAGACCGAGCTCGGCGTCACCTCTTGCTTGCTCACCCCCCGTTGCCCGCCCCCCTGGACCAGGGCGACGCGGGTGGTCCGGACGGGTGCACCCCCGTCGGGCGCAACCGTCCCGACGACGGTCAGCACGACGATCCCGGCCGCCACGACGGTGGGGCCGATGAAAGAGGGACCGCTTCTGTCGTGGTGGCGATGGGCGGGGCGGTGGTGCCGTCGCCACGCCCACGTGGCCGTGCAGGCGGTGGCGAGCGCCACCCCGCCGGCCCAGATGCCGGCCGTGATGAGGAGGGGCCCGCCGAGGCGGGCCAGCTCGACCAGTGGGCTGCCGGCCTGGCCCAGGAACACGCCGCCCAGCGGCAGTCCGCCGAAGGGCCATGTCATGCGCACGGCCTCGGCCAGGGTGCAGGCCCCTACGAAGGCAGGGGCACGGCCCCGCCGGGGCGGGGTGGCCAGCGCGGCGGCCGCGAAGAAGAGCGCCTCGACGAGGACGAGGACGACTGCGCCGTACCAGTTGAAGGCCCGGGCCCAGAAGAGCCCGATGGCGTAGCAGCCCAGACCGGCCAGCCAGCCGGACCAGATGCGGGTCCGCCACGACAGACCGGCCAGGCGCCAGTAGAGGAGCCCCGCCCCCACCAGGCCCAGGGGCCACCAGCCCCACGGGGGGAGTGAGAGCGCGAGGAGGACTCCCGCCGCGACCGAGGGCATGACGATGCGGCCCCGGCCCGGCGGGGGGCTCACAAGAGTGAGCGTGCCGCGGCCCGGCCGCTGGCGATGCACGCGGGGATCCCGACGCCGCGGTACGCCGCGCCCGCCACGGCGACACCGCCCAGGCGGGCCAGCGCCGACTCGACACCGGCGGTCCGCAGGAGGTGGTGGACGCGGTACTGCGGGAAGGCATTGACGTAGCGCGTCACCCGCGCCTCCATCGGCTGACCGCGCACGCCCAGCAACAGGCCCACGTCGTCCCAGGCGCGGCTGATGACTTCTTCGTCGTCCCAGTCACGGGCACGGGTGTCGTCGACGCGTCCGAGTGAGGCGCGCAGCAGGGCCTCCTGGTCGCGCTCGAGGTGGGGCCACTTGCGGTCCAGGTACGTACCGGCGGTCACGGCCCACGGCTCGCGTCCCTTGCGCGGAGTACGGCGCGGCACCAGGAACCCGGTGCCGTGGCGTGTCGTCGGGATGTCGTCCGCGCCGACGCGGAACGTCACCACCACCACGGAGGCGTAGTCGATGGCGTCCAACAGTCCGGCCGCTTCGTCGTCATGGGGGCGGAGGAGGGTCGCGGTGGCCGGTGCCGGGGTGGCCAGTACGACGGCGTCCGCCTCCGTGGTGTGTCCGCTCGCTGTGGCGACGGTCCACCCGCCGGCCGAGGCGCGCTCGAGTCGCACGGCGGGGGAGTCGGGCCTGATGTCGACGCCGCGTGCCCGCAGGCCGGCCGCCAACGTGCTCACGAGGGACGCCATGCCGCCATCCAACGCCCAGAAGAGCGGCGGCCCGTCGGGATCGGGGGTGGGCACCTCGGCCCGGAGGCCCCGCATGAGGCCGCCCCGGCGCTGCGCGGCCGCCAGCAACGGCGGAAAGGTGGCGGCGGCGGACATGTCGTCGACCGAACCGGCATGGATCCCGCCGATGAGGGGATCGACCATGGTGTCGACCACACGGTGGCCGAGCTTGCGCGCCACGAGGGGACCGATGGCGCGGTCGCCGATCGGACCCCGGACGTCGGGTCGGGGCAGCACGGCGTCACGGGCCAGTCCGAGCGAGCCCCGAAGGCCGACGATGCCCGAGCGGGCCGTGGGCCAGAACCGGGTCGGAATCCCGAGCGCGTGGCCCTCGGGCAAGGCGCGCAGGCGCCCCCGGGCCCAGATGGACGCGCCCCGGGCGCCGATGGGCACGAGTGCGTCGGCCAGTCCAACCTCGCGGCACAGGTCGACCGCCTCGGGCCGGCGTCCGAGGAAACCGTCGGGACCCAGGTCGACGATGCGACCCCCGAACTCCCCGCTCTGCAGGGGGCCGCCGAGGCGGTCGGACGCCTCGAGCACGGTGACCGCCGGGGCCGAGGCGTCCGGTGCCGCTCCGCCCGTGAGCTCCCAGGCGGCGGCCAGGCCACTGATCCCGCCACCGATGACGACGACCCGTCGGATCGCCACGTCAGGGAGCGCCGTCAGCGGCGATGATCACGTCAGCCAACGTCGTCATGAACTCCGGGTCGTCGTTGAGGGATGCCGTGCGGGCGTAGGCCAGGCCGACTTCCGCCGCCACGTCCGCCACCTCGATGTCGAGGTCGTAGAGCACCTCGAGATGGTCGGAGACGAAGCCGATCGGACAGCTCACGACGGCATCGGCGAGCTTGTCGGCGGCCAGCTGGCGCACCACGTCGCGCACGTCGGGGCCGAGCCATGGCTCCGGCGTGCGTCCGGCGCTCTGCCACGCCACCACCCAGTCGTCGTCGTCGAGTCCGGCGGCCCGGCCGACCAGCCGGGCCGACTCGGCGAGTTGCTCGGGGTAGGTGTCGCCCGTTTCCCGGATGCGCTCGGGGAGCGAGTGTGCGCTGAAGATCACGGTGGTCCGTCCCGCCACGGCTCGTTGCGCCTCCTGTACGCGGGCGGCGAGGAGCGCGACGAAAGACGGGTGGGCGTACCAGGGACCCACGGGCACGAACGGCGTGGCGCCGAGGGCGGCCCGGGCGCGGTCGAGGTACTCCTGGGAGCCGAACGTCGATCCGTGAGGGGCGAGGACGAGGCCGATGACCTTCTCCAGGCCGGCCGCGTCCAGATCCGATGCCGCTTGCTCAATCAGCGGGTCGGTGTGCTTGGCGCCGAACGACACGAGGTAGTGCCCCGGCGCCCGCGCCTCGAGCGCGACGCGCACGGCGTCGACCTGTGCGGCGGTCCGGACGGTGAGGGGTGAGACGCCCCCGATGGCGGCATAGCGTCCTTCGAGCTCAGCCAGCTGCTCGGCGGAGGGGGGGCTGCCACGCCGGATGCGTGTGTAGAAGGACGCGATATCCGACGCGCGCGCCGGCGTGCCGTGTGCCATGAGCAGCACGCCCGTCGTCATACCCGGGCGGTCTCCGCGTGGACCAGCTCGACGACGGCGCTCAGGATGCCCGGGTCCGTCTCGGGCAGGACGCCGTGGCCCAGGTTGAAGATATGACCGGTCCCACTGCCGTCGTCGGCGCGGGCCAGCACCGATCGGCTCGCTTCGGCCACGACGGGCCACGGCGCCAGGCAGAGAGCGGGGTCGAGGTTGCCCTGCAGCGCGTGTCCGGAGCCGACGCGCCGGCGTGCCTCGTCGAGCGGGACGCGCCAGTCGACGCCGACGACATCGGATCCGGCGGAGCCCATCAAAGCCAGGAGCTCACCGGTGCCGACGCCGAAGAGGATGGTCGGGACACCGAGGTCGGCGATGCCGGCCAGGACGGCGCGGGTGGCGGGCAGGGCGAAGCGAGCGTACTCATCGGGCGCCAGCGAGCCGGCCCAGCTGTCGAAGAGCTGGACGGCCTGGGCGCCGGCCTCGATCTGCGCCCGCAGCGAAGCCACGGCCATGGCGGCCAGCCGGTCGCTCAACTGCTGCCAGAGCTCGGGATTCCCGTGCATCAGGGCCTTGACATTGGCGAAGGTGCGGGACGGCCCGCCCTCGACGGCGTAGCTGGCCACGGTGAAGGGCGCGCCGGCGAACCCGATCAGGGCCACGCCGGACCCCTCGAGCTCCCGACGCACCAGGCCCACCGTCTCGGCCACATAGGGGGCGTCGACGGCCGGCTCGAAGGGCCGGAGGCGCTCCAGGTCGGTCTCGCTGCGGAACGGCTCGGCCACCACCGGCCCCCGCCCCGGCTCCACGTCGACGCCGAATCCGATGGCGTGGAGGGGCACCACAATGTCCGAGAACACAATGGCGGCGTCCACGCCGTAGCGCCGGACCGGTTGCATCGTCACCTCGGCGGACAGCGCAGCGTCGCCGATGGCGGACAGGATGGACCCCGAACCGCGGGCCGCCCGGTATTCGGGCAGCGCACGCCCCGCCTGGCGCATGAACCACACCGGTGTGCGGGACACCGGTTCCCGCAAGCAGGCGCGCACGAGATCGGTGCGGGCATCTGCCGTCGGGCTCACCCGATCGGCTCTATGACGACGGCCGTCCCGTAGGCGCAGATCTCCGTCCAGTTCCCGCCCATCTCCGATGTGTCGAACCGCATGGCGAGCACGGCGTTCCCGCCGCGGGCCTCGGCCTCCTCGACCATGCGATTGACCACTTCCTCACGGCTCAGCTGGAGGTTCTTGGTCATCCCTTTGAGCTCGCCTCCCGCCAGTGACTTGAAGGCGGCGCCGAACTGGGATCCGACGTTGCGCGACCGGACGGTGAGGCCGAAGACCTCGCCGAGCACCGAGGTCACCTTGTACCCGGGGACATCGTTCATGGTCGAAATGAGCATCGCAATCCTTTCGGTCCGGCTCATCGTATGCGGGACCACCCCGGCTTCCCGGACGTTGGCAGCCGTCTAGACTGAACCGTTTCCCCGTGGGCGGGGGGAGGAAGGGGAGAGGTGCCCGAACATCCAGATCTGGAGGATGAGCAGGAGTTCCTCAACCGTGCCTACGACGGGTTGGAGTTCATGCGGGGCGAGGCGCGGCAGATGCTCCAGGGCGTGCTCGATCTCGGCCGAGGGGGCACCTTCCAGTCGCGCACCGAGCGCGACATCGTGGTGCGGACCAGCCTGGCCCGCCTGGAGCAACTCGACATCGGCGATCAGGCGCTGTACTTCGGCCGTATCGACCGTCTCCCCGAGCCGGGGGTGGAGTCGACGACGGGGAACCCGCTGTTGGGCGAGTCCTTCCACATCGGCCGGTTGGCCGTCTCGGGCCCTGACCGCGAGCCGTTGGTCGTGGACTGGCGCGCCCCCGTGGCCGAGCCCTTCTACCGGGCCACGGGCCTCGACCCGCAGGGGCTGGCCCGCCGCCGTCACCTTGCCGTGCGCGGCCGGGCGGTGCTCGGGCTCGAGGACGAATACTTCGTGGATCCGGAGGGCCGCGCTGGTGCCGCCGCGCCCGGAGGGGCGGGTGGCGCCCAGATCCGCGACGGCGGAGAGCGCCTCCTCGCCGACGGGCTGGTGCTGGGCGGTCCCGGCGCGTTGCTTTCGGCGCTGGGCCAGGCCCGCACGGGTCAGATGGGCGACATCATCGGGACGATTCAGCGCGAGCAGGACGAAATCATCCGCTCGCCCCTGCCCGGCGTGCTCGTCGTCCAGGGTGGGCCCGGCACGGGAAAGACGGCGGTCGCCCTCCACCGGGCCGCCTATCTCCTCTACACGCACCGCTTCCCGTTGGAGCGCCAGGGCGTCCTGGTGGTCGGGCCGAACCCGTTGTTCCTGCGATACATCGAACAGGTCCTGCCGTCGCTGGGCGAGACCGGGGTCAGCCTCTCGACGGTCTCGGGGCTGGTGCCCGAGGTCCGGGTGCGCGGCGTCGACGATCCGTCCGTGGCCAAGCTGAAGGGCGATGTCCGCATGGTCAACGTCCTGCAGCGGGCGGTGCGGACGAGGGAGCGCCCGCTCCGCCGAGACGTCGAGATCCCGTTCGGTGCCGGGGTGCTGCGGCTGCGGGCCCGGTTGACCGAGGACATCGTGGGCGCGGCGCGGCGCCGGCCCGGGACGCACAATGCCCGCCGCCGCGTCGTGGAAGCGCAGGTCCTCCGGGCGCTGGCGGACGAGTACCGCGCCAGGCTCGGGCGGAGCGGCGTCGACGGGGTGGACGACCCGCCCACGGCCGAGGAGCAGAGGGACCTGGCCCAGCGGCTGCGCCGCGTGCCCGAGGTCGCCGACGCGCTCGACCGCATGTGGCCACGGCTGTCCGCCCACGAATTCCTGCACGATCTGCTGGGGGCGCGGGCGCTGCTCAGCGCCGCGGGCAAGGGCATTCTGAGCGCCTCGGACGCACTGCGGCTCTACCGGCCCCGCAGCACCTCGCTCGATACGGTGCAGTGGACGATCGGCGATGCCGCCCTGATCGACGAGGCGCGCACCCTGCTCGGCCCCCGCCGGGGAAGGCCCGCCCGGACGAGGGCCAAGCGCGCCGAGGAGGGAATGGCCTCGGAAATGGGGTTCTGGCCGCAGGGCTTGGCGGCTTCGCCCGAGCCGGCGCCCATCGCAGTCACCACACCGGAGGACGAGGTCCGGGCCTTCGGCCACATCGTGGTCGACGAGGTGCAGGACCTCTCGCCGATGCAGTTGCGCATGCTGGGCCGCCGATCGCTCTCGGGCTCCATGACCGTGGTGGGGGACATCGCACAGGCCACCGGGCCCTGGGCCCCCGCCGGGTGGGACGACATCACGCGTTACTTGAGCCCACAGCGACCGACCCGGCTGGTGGAGCTGACCGTGAGCTACCGCACCCCGGCCGAGGTCGTGGCGCTGGCCGCCCAGGTCCTGGCCGTCGCCGCGCCCGATATCGCCCCGCCGCGCCCGGTGCGCCAGTCGGGCTTCCCTCCGCGCATCGTCGCCACCAGCAGGTTGGGGCTCGGCCCCACACTGGCCGAGCTGGCCCGCGAGGAGGTCGCCGCCGTCGCGCCGGGCCGGGTGGCCGTCCTCGGCCCGATGGTCATGCTGCCGGAATTGACCCGGGCCCTCGACGAGGCAGGCCTCAACCCGATCGATCCACGCGACCCCGCGGGAGACGGTCTGGCCGCTGGCCTGGTGGTCCTGCCGGCCGATGAGACGAACGGCCTCGAGTTCGACTCGGTGATCGTGGTGGAGCCTTCCCTGATCGCCGCCGTGGGGGACGACCTCGCCGGCGAAGGCCCGCCGGTGCCCACCACAAGGGGCCTGCGGACCCTTTACGTGGCTTTCACCAGACCGACGCGGCGGCTCACGGTGCTGCACGCCGAGCCGCTCCCCGTCGAGTTGCGCTGACCTGGGTCTACGGACCACCGATCGGCGCCGGAACTGCTCCACCCCCTAGTTGGCGTGGTCACGCTCGGGTCGACTAGAAATTCATCTGTGACCCAGGCTCTCTCGGCGGAGGTCCCCGCTCCCCAGGGAAAGATCACCCACGACCGGCCTCCGATGCTGGCCATCGGCGTCATGATCTGGCTCGGGTCCGAGCTGATGTTCTTCAGCGGCCTCTTTGCCGCCTTCTTCACCATCCGGGCCAACACCATCGGGCCCTGGCCGCCGGCGGGGACGGACCTCGACACGCTGCGGGCCGGTTTCTTCACCCTGATCCTGGTGTCGTCGAGCTTCACCATGCAGCGGGCCGTGTTCCAGGTGGAGTGGCGCAAGCGGCGCTCGGCCCGGATCTGGATCGGCGTGACGATCTTCCTCGGCGTGGCGTTCCTCGGCAACCAGGTCTACGAGTGGCTGTTCAGTACCACGCGCTGGTACACGAACTCGTACGGATCGCTCTTCTACATCATGTCCGGACTGCACGGCTTGCACGTCTTCATCGGGCTGGTCGCCATGGTCTTCCTCCTCGGTCGCATGCGCGGCAATGTCGGCGGCGACCCCGGTGAGCTCTCGGTCGTCCAGGGCGTCTCCTATTACTGGCACTTCGTCGATATCGTCTGGGTCGGGCTCTACAGTTGCCTGTTCCTTCTCAAGTAGGCATGCGAGGCGTGCGCGCACCACACAAGAAGACAACGAAAAAGAAGACGGTCAGTAGCAGGTTCCTGCTGCCGGCAGGCCTTCTCTCCGTGGCGGCCCTGGCGTCGCTGGCGATGTTCTTCCCGGGCACTCTGGCGGGTGCGAGTGGCCATTCGGACGCGGCACAGGTGTCCATCAGCCCGACCCACGTCACCACCCGTGCCTGCGGCACGGTCAATGTCAAGGGCGTCACCAATGCGGTGCCCAACGCCGGGAACCCCTTCCTCAGCAACTCCAAGACGTGCCTGAACGGCCACCTGATCTCCTACGGCAATACGGCCATCACGTACTCCAACCCCCCGCAGTCCTTCATCTCCGCCGGGCGTCTGCTCTTCGCCCAGACCTGCTCGAGTTGCCACGGCAACGAGGCCAACGGCGTGGGCCCCGACGGGCAGGCCTCCATCGGGCCGAACCTGCAGGGCGTCGGTGCCGCGACGGTCGACTTCTGGGTCAGCACGGGTCGCATGCCCGCCGCCGACGTCAAGGCGGTCGAGGCCGAGCGCAAGCCGTCCCGTCTCACGCCCGTGCAGGCGCTGGAGCTCGCCGCCTGGGTCAACTCTCTCGACCCCTCCGTCCCGGCGGTGCCCAATCCGCACCTGGGCCGGGCCAGCCAGTCGGTCGGAGCGGACCTGTTCTCGCTCAACTGCGCCGCGTGCCACACCATTGAGGGATCCGGGGACGCGCTGGCCTTCGGTACCAACGCCCCGTCCCTGCAGGACCGCGAGGTGACGGCACAGCAGGTGGCCGAGGCCGTCCGCACTGGCCCGGCCAACATGCCGCGCTTCTCGGGGAACCTGAGTGACGCTCAGGTGGCCGACATCACCGCATACGTCACCGAGAAGCTCCAGCACCCGCAGAATCCCGGTGGACTCGCGCTCGGTGGCGTCGGCCCGGTGGCCGAGGGCTTCGTCGCCCTTCTCATCGGAGTCGGCGGCCTGGCCCTCATCTGCTTCTGGATCGGGGAGCGTTCGTGAGCGACATCGACCACCAGCCGTCGCGCACGCGGGTGCCGATGCCGGTCGCCGCCCTGAGCGATCCGCACATGGGTGACGCGGCGAAGAATCCCGAGCGCACCGAGCAGATCATCGCCGCCATCCTCCTCGCCGCCATCGTCTTCTTCGGCGTGGCCGGCGCCGCTTACTGGCAGAACTGGAACGACTGGATCTTCGGTGGCGCGCTCGGCATCGGCCTGTTCGCACTGGGATTCGGTCTCACCGCCTGGGGCAAGTACCTCATGCCGCAGGGCCCTTTCGTCGAAGAGCGCCACACGCTCGCCTCGACTCCCGAAGAGCGCGACGTCATGTCGGCCGCCCTGGTCGAGCGCTCTGCCGTCGTCGTCAAGCGGCGCCGTGTGCTCGGTGGGCTCTTTGCGGCAGGTGCCGGCGTCTTCACGATTGTGGCGGCCTTTCCGCTGATCCGCTCACTCGGTCCGGTGCCGGGGACGTCCCTGCAGACGACCGGCTGGCGCAAGGGCATGGTCCTGGTGGATTCGAGCGGCCGGCCCGTGCGCAAAGAGACGCTTGTCGTCGGCGGCATCATGACCGTGTACCCCAAGGACACGGTGAGCGCCCAGACAGGGTTCATCACCGACCAGGGGCAGGCGGTCGACCAGACTGTGCTGATCAGGGTGTCGGACCAGCCCTTCACGACCGAGCCCGGTCGCGAGAGCTGGACCCCGGACGGCTACGTCGCCTACTCCAAGGTCTGCACCCACCTCGGCTGCCCGGTCGGCCTCTACGAGCAGGAGCTCGAGCTGCTGGTCTGCCCGTGCCACCAGTCGATGTTCAACGTCCGCAACGGTGCCGTGCCCCAGTTCGGCCCGGCGCCCCGGCCGCTGCCGCAGATGCAGCTCGGCTACAACACCGACGGGTACCTCATCGCCATGGCGCCCTATGACCAGGCCATCGGCCCCGGCTTCTGGGAGCGGAACTCGTGAGCAGCACCGCCGCGACCACCAAGCGCAGCAAGAAGGCGGCCCTGGGTCCCTACGGACGAGTGGGTCACGTCGTCGGCGAACTCGACGACCGACTCGGTGTGGCCAAGGGCGGCCGCGTCTTCCTCGACAAGATCTTCCCGGACCACTGGTCCTTCATGCTGGGTGAGATCTCGCTGTACTCGTTCGTGGTCCTGCTGGCCACGGGCGTCTTCTTGTCGCTCTACTTCGTCCCGTCGACGCAGCAGGTCATCTACCACGGCAGCTACAAGCCACTCGACGGCCAGTGGGTCTCCGAGGCCTACAAGTCGACGGTCGGCATCTCCTTCGACGTGCGCGGCGGTCTGCTGGTGCGCCAGATGCACCACTGGGCGGCCGACATCTTCACCGGGTCGATCATCGTGCACATGGCCCGCATCTTCTTCACCGGAGCCTTCCGCAAGCCGCGCGAGCTGAACTGGATCATCGGCACCACCATGCTGATCCTGGCCATCCTGGAGGGCTTCATCGGCTACTCGCTCCCCGACGACCTGATTTCGGGCACCGGGCTGCGCATCGGGTACTCCATCGCCGAGTCGATCCCCCTGGTCGGGAGTTACCTGGTGACATTCCTGTGGGGTGGGCAATTCCCGGGGACCGGCATCATAATTCCGCGCTTCTTCATCATTCATGTCTTGATAATTCCGCTGGTCATTCTGGGCTTGCTGTCGGCCCACCTGGGCCTCCTGGTGCGCCAGAAGCACACCCAGTTCAAGGGTGAGGGCCGGACCGAGAACAACGTCGTCGGCTCGCCGATGTTCCCGACCTTCATGGCCAAGACCACCGGGTTCCTCTTCATGGTGACGGCGGCAACGGCGCTGCTCGGCGCATTCGCCCAGATCAACCCCATCTGGCAGTTCGGTTCCTACAACGCGTCCAAGATCTCCTACGCCGTGCAGCCCGACTGGTACATGGGCTGGCTCGACGGCGCCCTGCGCATCATGCCTTCGTGGGAGCTTGCGATCTGGGGCCACACGATCCCGCTCGAGGTCTTCCTGCCTGCGGTGATCTTCCCCGGACTCGTGTTCAACATCGCCATCATCTGGCCCGCGATCGAGCGCCGGTACACAGGAGACAACGAGATGCACAACCTGCTCGACCGGCCGCGCGACAGGCCCAAGCGGACGGCATTCGGCGTTGCCTTCTTCGCCATGCTGTTCACGCTGTTCGCCGCGAGCTCGACCGACGTGCTGGCCAACTTCTTCCATGTTTCGCTCAACGTCGTCCTGTGGTTCTTCCGGTTCGCCTTCTTCATCGTTCCCATCATCACCGGCCTGGTGGCCTATCAGCTGTGCCGGGAGATGCAGGGCGTCAGTGGCATCGGGAAACGCAAGCGCGCCCTCATCGTGCAGCTCTCCCCCGAGGGCGAGTACACGACGGTCCCCTCCGCGCCCCGCCCCGACGACGAGCACGAAGAGCTCGACCCCGAGCCAGTGCCGGTGCGCATCGACGTCGAGCCGTTGAACACCGGTGGTATCCGGCAGCCGGAAAGCTCGCCCTCGGGCGCCCGGCAGGTCAGCCGCTGAACACACGGCGGGGCCGGCCCACCGGGCGCGGCCTGTGGGTCACCGCGTCATGTGCCCTTCCCCATCCCATGGGGCTGCCGCGTCCCCGCCCGCTCGAGTGCTAGGACGGTCGAGGCGGGGGCCAGCCGGGCACGAGCGAGAGCTCTTTGCACAGCTTGCGTGACGACACCATCTGGCCGGAGTAGCGCAGGGCATCGGGGTCGTGGCCCAACCACGCAGCCACCTCGCCCGCCACCTCCGGTGGGGCGGGCACGTGACCGGCTCCCACGAGCACCTCGTCCATGCCCGAGGCCCGCATCGACTCGGTCAGGGTGAGGCCGGGCGCGATGGAGAAGGCGGCAATGCCGTGCGAGGCGAACTCCACATGGCACATATCCGTGACGCGGTGGAAGGCCGCCTTGGCCGCCGCGTAGGCCACGCCCCACCCGCCGGCGCCGGCGGGTGCCGGCGGCGTGGTGAAGGCCGCCTCGGACAGCATGTTGACCAGCCGGCCCTGCCCGCGTTCGAGCATGCCCGGCAGGAGCAGCTGGGTGAGGAGCAAGGGGTGGAGGTAATCGCCCACCAGACAGCGTTCGGCCAGCTCGAGAGGCAGGTCCAAAATGCGGTCCATGGTGCCCGGCCCCTGGTAGATCGCGTTGTTGACCAGGACGTCGACCCGGCCCATGTCGGCCAGCGCCACCGCCGCCAGACGCTCGACCGACGAACGGTCCATCAGGTCCATGGGCACCGGCAGGCAGGTCCGTCCGAGCAGGGCGATCTCCGCTGCGGTGGTGTCGAGGCTTCCGGCAATGGGCATGGGCTCGTCGGGCACCAGGGTGCTCGAGGCATGGGCGCGGCCGTCGCCTTCGTGCACCGTCCGGGCGGTGATCACGACGTCGTACCCGCGTCGGGCCAGCGCGACGGCGGCGCAGCGGCCGATGCCCCGGCTGGCGCCGGTCACGAGCGCCACTCGGCGTGTTTCAGGCATCGGCCACCTACATCATCCCGGCGATCTGGTGACCGCCGTCGACGTGGAGCACCTGGCCGTTGACGTAGGCCGCGTCGTCGCTGCAGAGGAACACGACGACGCGCGCGATGTCATCCGGTGTGCCGAGGCGGCGCATGGGGTTGGCCTCGGTGAGACGCGCCTGTATGGCGGCCGGAACCTGGGTCGCCGCCGTCTCCGTAAGGATGAAGCCGGGCGCGATGGCGTTGGCGCGGATCCCGTCACGGCCGTAGCGCACGGCCAGGTGGCGCGTCAGTTGATTCAGCGCGGCCTTCGCCACTCCGTAGGCCACCCGGGTCGACTCGCCGATGGTGCTGGTTCCCGACGAAATGGTCACGATCGACCCTCCGCCGCCCGCGGCCATCACGGGGATGGCCTGGCGCGCCAGCAGAAGGGCACCCCGTGTCGTGATCTCGATCGCCCGCTCCCACACGCCGAGATCCACCTCGACAGCATCGGTGTCGAGTCGCGGATGACTCCAGGCCGCGTTGTGATCGACCGCATCGACGGTCCCAAACTCGGCGACGGCACGATCGACGAAGGCGGCGACCGAGTCCTCGCGGCGGACGTCGCAGAGCAGGCCGATGGCGCGCCCTCCGGCGCCCTCCACCTCTTCGGCCACCGACGCCGCGCCGTCCGGCGACACGTCGCCGATCACCACGGCGGCGCCGGCTGCGGCGAGCCGCAGGGCGGTGGCCCGTCCGATGTCCGAGGCACCGCCGCTGACCAGGACGACCTTGCCTTCGAGCTGTCCCCCGGGCGGCGCCATGGGGCCATCGTAGGAGGGCGGCCCGGCCGCCACCATCGGGTGCCTGCGCCCGCAGAGAATTGGGCCGGAGGACGCCGTACATGGCAGCATTCGGTCGTGCGGGTGCATCGCAGCTTCGCCTTCGTGGACGTCTCGGGCTTCACGGCCTTGACCGAGATGGAAGGGGACGAGCGTGCGGTCGACGTGCTGACCGCGTTCCGCTCGCTCCTACGCGATATCTGCTCGCGCCGGGGTGTGCGCATCGCCAAGTGGCTCGGTGACGGCGTCATGCTGGTGTGCGTCGACACTCGACCGCTCCTCGAGACCATTTTGGAACTGCACTACGTCGTGCGGGAGGTCGGGGCCATTGAGACCGTCTCCATTCGCTCAGGGATCACGTGCGGCGACGTGATCCTCATGGAGGGTGACGACTACATCGGGCACTGTGTCAACGTGGCGGCGCGCCTGTGCGACCTGGCCTCGGGCGGGGAGGCGCTGGCCGCCCCGGCGGTGATGAGCCACCTGCCGAGTTGGGGTCAGGTCGTCTCGGAGACCCATGTCACGTTGCGCGGGGTCGAGAAACCCGTCCCGGCCTCCAGTATCCGCATGGCGGGGAGCGGGGCCGACGGGTCGCACGACCCCATCTGCGGGCTGCCACTGACGGAGGACACGGCCCAGGAGATCGCCCACGATGTGCGCGGCCGCACGGTCCTGTTCTGCTCACCGGGCTGCCTCGACACCTGGCGTCGCCGGCCGGCGCGCTCACTCGCCGGCTGAGCCGATTCACCACGTCCGGCCTGCTCCAGGGGCGCCCTCGACTCCCGAACATCTTTCTCAACAACTGTTGTGAATCGGCCGATACCGGGAGGTCGGACCAGGGAACCCGAGGCCAATGCATGCGTCAACTTCCAGCACTCGACATGTCGTCCAGCGTGACCAAGTTCTGGCGCAGTTACGTGTACGTCGGTGTGCTCACCTACAGCCTGGGCGCCTTCGCTGTCCTGGCCTATTCACTGACCACGCCGGGTCCACATCGGCAGGCTCTGGTGATCCTGAGCGGTCTCAGCCTGATCGCCTCCGTCGCGGGGTTCCGGCTCCTCGGTCTCCGCCTCGTCGAGACGCGCTGGTCCAAGCTGTTCTTCACGTCGTGGGCGGCCTGTACGTTCGTGTTCGTTGCCGTGGGTGCCGTCCTCGACGGTGGCGTCCGCAGTCCCATTTCGTACTTCCTGATTCTGCCGATGCTCTTCGCCGGCCTGGCGTATTCCGCCGGGACGGTCTCCTTCCTGGCCGGCTTCGGCGTCCTCACCGCGTTGGCGGTTGGTCTGCTGACCCCGGACCGCAGCTGGTCCACGACGGCGTTCCTGGCGGTCGGCATCGTCATCGCCGGTCTCATCACCGCGGCGGCGGCCGCCCAGCGGGACCGCCTCATGCGCCACCTTGTGGCTGCGGCCAGCCTGGACGCGCTCACCGGATGCCTCAGCCGCGGCGCTTTCGAAGTGCGTCTCGACCATGAGTCGCTGCGGGCGGAGCGCCACTACGCCACGTTCAGCGTCATTGTGGCGGACCTCGACAACCTCAAGACCCTCAACGACGCCAACGGCCACCATTGCGGGGACCGCGCCCTGAAGCTCCTGGCGAGCGTGCTCCGGCAGGTCGCCCGCGAGACCGACGTCGTCGGCCGCCTGGGCGGTGACGAATTCGCGTTGCTGCTGCCGGAGACCGACCAGGAGGCGGCGATGGCCGTCGCCATGAGGCTGCGCGCCGCGCTGCACGACGTGACGGGTGCGGACTGGGTCACTGCCAGCATGGGGGTCAGCTCGTGGCAAGGCCCGAACGACGCGCCGGACGCCCTCCTCCGACGGGCCGACGAGGCGCTCTACGCGGCCAAGCGGCGCGGCCGGGATTGCGTGGCGCAGTGGGAGCCGCCATCGACGGAGACGCCGGTAGGTCTGCAGTGGCTGCGGGACCGCTCGCGCCACATCACCTCTCGGCTGTCCGCTCCGGCCGAAGTGGTCGGTTGAGGCAGGCACCCGCCACCCGCACCCGCACCCGCACCCCCACCCCCACCCCCACCCCCACCTCCACCCCCACCCCCACCTCCACCCCCACCTCCACCCCCACACCCGCGGTCAGGGCGCTGACCTGGGAGGACCTTGACATGTGACCAGAAGGTCACATATAGTCATCGTCGTGGATGAGGTATTCAAGGCCCTGGCCGATCCCACCCGGCGCGACTTGCTCGACGAGTTGTTCCGTCAGGACGGACAGACCCTGGGCATGTTGGAGGAACGGTTCTCCATGACCCGCTTCGGCGTCATGAAGCACCTCAAGGTGCTCGAAGAGGCAGGGCTGGTGGTGACCAGGCGACGGGGCCGCCAGAAGCTCCATTTCCTCAATCCGGTCCCGATCCGGCTCATCCACGACCGCTGGGTCAGCAAGTACGCCGAGCCCTGGGTGGCAGGGCTCAGTGAGATCAAGGAGAGACTGGAGAGCCAGATGGAAAAGGTGTACGAGATATTCATCAAGACCACGCCCGAAAGGCTGTGGGAGGCCATCATCGACCCCGACATCCGGGCCAGGTACAACTTCGGCGCCGCCGTCTACTCGGAGTGGAAGGTGGGCGCTCCGATCAGTGTGGACGTCAGGAAGCACGACGTGCACCTGGGCGAGGGCGAGGTCCTCGAGGTCGACCCGCCACGTCGGCTGGTCCACACCATGGCCGCCTTGTGGGACGACGACGTCAAAGCCGAGGGGTTCTCCCGGGTGACATGGGAGATCGAGGCGGTGGGCGACTCGTGCCACCTGACCCTCACGCACGACCACATGCGCGAGGGTGCCAACTCGCAGATTTACGGGGGCTGGCCGATGATCCTGTCCGGCCTGAAGACCTGGCTCGAGACGGGTGAGGAGCTCACCACGCCCGGCTCCATCCGGTACGGCTGATGATCATGCTGACGCTCGACGGCGTCATGCCGCGGCCCGGGTCACCCGGCGGCTGCCCGTGATCACGGAGCTGCACACCGTCGGCATCCCGGTCAACGACCAGGACCGGGCCCTGGCGTTCTACCGGGCGCTCGGATTCGAGACGCGCCGGGACGTGCCCATGGGCGAGGGTGCGCGGTGGATTGAGGTGGCGCCCCCCGGCGCGGCCGTGACCATGGAACCTGCAGAAGCTGAACGGCCCGCCGGGGTGGAGACGGGGATCCGTCTGACGACGGCCGACGCCGACGCCGCCCTACGCGCCCAGGGCGTCGATGCCGACGACGTGCTGCGCTGGCCCGGCGTGCCGCCGATGTTCGCCTTCCGTGATCAGGACGGCAACGGGCTGGAGATCGTCGAAGAAGCCTGAGCCCTGCTCGGTGGTCGGAGGCGGTCGTAGGCCGACATGGCGAGCGTCAGGAGGCCCAGGCCGGCCCCGAGCAGGCAGACGCCGGCCCAGCCGTGGGTGCCGTAGACCGCCCCGGCGCCGAGCGAGCCAGCCGCGCCCCCCAGGAAGTAGCAGACCATGTAGGCGCTGTTGATCCGGCTCCGCGCATCGGGACGCAGGGTGTAGATGATCGCCTGATTGGTGATCTGCATGCCCTGCGTGCCCATGTCGAGGACGACGATCCCGATGATGAGGGCCGCCAGTGACGTGCGGCCGGCCCACAACAGCGCGAAGGAGCCGGCCAGCAGGATGCCGGCGACAATGGTTGTGACGGTGTGCCGGTCCGAGTCCGCCAGCTTGCCGGCGAGGTTGGCCGCCAAAATCCCACCGGCACCGACCAGACCGAAGAGCCCGATGACCGCGTTGGAGTAGTGGTACGGATTGCCCGAGAGCAGGAATGCCAGCGACGTCCACAGCACGCTGAAGGCGGCGAAGGCGCAGGCGCCGTGCCAGGCCCGCCGCCGCAGGACGGGCTCGGTCACCAGGAGGCGGAGCGACGACCCGACCAACCCGGGGTAACTCCGATGCGGGCGCGGTCCCTCGGACGGGAGAGCCCGCCAGAGCACGACCGCGAACCCGACCATGAGTGCGGCCGAGAGCCAGTAGATGGCCCGCCAGCCGGCCGCCTGGGCCACCAGCCCCGACACGGTGCGGGCGAGGAGGATGCCCAGCAGCAGCCCCGTCATGATGCGGGCCACGACCCGTCCCCGCCGCTCCTCGGGCGCCAGGTCGGCGGCGAAGGGGATCATCACCTGCCCGGCGACCGAGGCGGCGCCGACGAGGATGGACGCCACCGCGAAGATCCACAGGTCGGGGGCGAGCGCACAGCCGATCAGGGCCACCGCGCTGAGGCAGAAGAGACGGGTGACGAGGCCGCGCCGAGGGTGGAGGTCGCCCAGCGGGACGACGAGCAGCAGGCCGGCGGCGTAGCCGATCTGGGTGGCCGTGATGATGGTCGAGGTCGGCCCGGGCCCCGAGTGGAAGGTGCCGGCAACCTGATGCAGCACCGGTTGCGCGTAGTAGAGGTTGGCCACGACCGCGCCGGTGGCCACGGCGATCAGGACGACGAGGCCCCGAGGCAGCTCGTTCGTGGGGGGCGTTTCGGTGTTCGCCTTTGCCACCGGGTCAGGCTACCGGCGGCGTCCGCTGGGTCAGACGGTGCCGCCGCGCCGGCTCTCGGCGGTGACGCCGGTCAGCGCGGTCACGATCAGCGGGACTCCGAGGAAGAGGAGCCAGGTGCCGAAGACCAGCGCCAGCACCGTCATGAAGGCGCCCATGCCGAGCACGAAGGGCCAGATGGACGTGCCGGGGAACGAGTCGATGGTCCCGGCACCCTCTGCGAGCGTCGCGTCCTCGCGGTCAGAAGGACGGTCGCCTGCCGCGTGGACCTTGCCCCAAAAGAAGTACTTGTGACCGTGGAAGCGGCGGTGCCAGAAGAAGTAGTAGAAGCCGGGCAGGAAGCCGAGCAGCGTGGCGCCGAGCAGCATCACGCCACCACCGTCGTCGTAGCCCCAGAACCAGTAGACGAGCCCGACGACGCCGAAGAAGGCGCCCAGGAAGATCAGGAAAATCGATTCGATCTTCATACGCCCGCGGTCACCTTTCCATTGCCTTTCCCGTTGCCGTCGCCATTGGAGGTCCCGTGCCCGTTCCCGTGCCCGTTGCCGTTGGTGTGGGCCGACCGGCCGTGCGGCACCGTCAAGGCGTCAGGGTGGTTGTAGTCCCACGTCGGGCGCTCCGAACGGATGGGGGGGAGGTGGGTGTAGTTGTGGTGCGGCGGCGGCGAGGTGGTGAACCACTCCAGGGTGTGGGCGTCCCAGGGGTTGTTGCCGGCGGGGACCGGCTTGCGCCAGGACACGAAGAAGTTCACCAACAGGAAGGCGAACGAGATCCCGATGAGGAAGGCGCCGACCGTCGACACGATGTTGTAGCTCTGCCAGCCCAGGTTGGACGGGTAGCTGGCCACGCGGCGGGGCATGCCGAGCAGGCCGACCACGTACTGGGGCATGAACGTCACCCAGAAGCCGATGAACATCAGCCAGAAGTGCCACTTGCCCAGGCTCTCGCGCAACATGCGGCCGAACATTTTCGGGTACCAGTAGTACACGCCGGCGAACCCGGCGAAGACCGCTGTCCCGAAGAGCACCTGGTGGAAGTGCGCCACCACGAAGTAGGTGTCGTGGACGGCGAAGTCGATCGGCGGGGAGGCCAGCATGATGCCCGTGACCCCACCCATGAGGAAGGCGAACAGGAAGCCGATGGAGAACAACATCGGCACGGTGAAGCTGAGCTGGCCATGCCACATGGTGCCGATCCAGTTGAAGAACTTGATACCGGTGGGCACGGCGATCAGCAGGCTCAGGAACGAGAAGAACGGAAGCAGCACGGCACCGGTCGTGAACATGTGGTGCGCCCACACCCCGGTGGACAGCGCGGCAATGGCCATGGTGGCGAAGACCATGCCCTTGTAGCCGAAGACCGGCTTGCGGGAGAACACCGGGAGGATCTCGGTCACGATGCCGAAGAAGGGCAGGGCGAGGATGTAGACCTCCGGATGGCCGAAGAACCAGAAGAGGTTCTGCCACAGCAACGGCGAGCCGCACGATGGCATGGACGCGCCACTGACGAGGTGGCATCCCACCGCCGTGTAGATGTGCGTCCCGAAGTGCCTGTCGGCGAAGAGCATGATGAGCGCCGAGGTGAGCACCGGGAAGGCGATGAGGATCAGGATTCCGGTCACCAGCATGTTCCAGGTGAAGATGGGCATGCGGAACATCGTCATGCCCGGCGCCCGCAGGTAGAAGATCGTCCCGCACAGGTTGACGCCGGTGAAGATGGCGGAGAACCCGGTGAGCGTGAGGGCCATGATCCAGAGGTCGGGACCGGCGCCCGGGGAGCTGGTGGCGCTCGAGAGCGGGGCGTAGGCCACCCAGCCGAACTGCGCGGCGCCGCCGGCCACGAAGAAGGTCATCAACATGGTGATCGACCCGGTCAGGAAGAGCCAGTAGCTCAACGCATTCAGGCGGGGGAACGCCATGTCGGGCGCACCGATCTGCAGCGGCACCACATAGTTGGCCAGGCCACCGAAGGCCACCGGTCCGGCGAACAGGTACAGCATGATGCTGCCGTGCATGGTGAAGAGCGCGTTGTACTGCCCGAAGCTCAACAGTGAGGAGTGCGGCGTCGTCAGCTGCAGCCGCATGAGGAGGGCCATGATCCCTGACAGGTAGAAGAGGGCGATCGCCGTGATCATGTAGCTCAACCCGATGACTTTGTGGTCGGTCGAGGTCAGCCACTTGAGCAGGCCGGTGGGGCCGTGGTCGTCGTGCCCACCGTGTGTCGGCTGGTGGCTGTCGCCGGCACCATGGTCGGCGATCGACGGCGGCAGGTCGAGCTCGTCGTGCTCCTGAACGCCCGGCGGGGCAATGACGTCAGTCACCGTAGAGGACTCCTCCTGAGTTGCCGGTGTTCCCGCTGCCGGAATTGCCAGAGTAGCTGGGCACATTTCCGTTCTGGTTGGCATGCAGGGAGGCCGGGAGCTGGCCGATGGACGCGGGGTGGGCCGTCTGGAAGGCACGCGTCGTCCGCAGCCAGACGGCGTAGGCCGCCGGGGAGACCGAGCGCACGTTGAAGAACATGATGGAGTGGTACAACCCGCACAGCTGCGTGCACTGGCCGCGGTAGACGCCGTTGTGCAGGACATTGAGATCGAAGCTGGTCCAGTAGCCGGGGCTGGCGTAGCGGCTGAAGTTGAACTCGGGAACGTAGAAGCCGTGCAACACGTCGTAGGAGCGCAGGTAGATGCGCGTCGTCTGTCCCGTGGGCACCACCATGGTCGGGGCGTCGGTCGTCTGGCCGATCACCTTGACGCCGTTGGGGTACTCGAACTCCCAGCCCCATTGGAAGGCGTAGACGTGGATGACCGTGCCGGGGTTGGGCTCCACGGCGGTGACCTTGTTTTCCACCACCACCGTCGCCCAGAACAGCCCGAGGACGATCAGGATGGGCATGACGGTGTAGATGACCTCGGTGAGCGTGTGGTACTGCGTCTGCACGGGCATGGCGTCGGAGCGGCGCCGGTAGCGGAAGATCGCCCACACCATCAGGAGGAGCGTGAAGCCGCCGACGATGATGCCGGCGATGAAGAACCCCTGCCAGAGGTGGTAGGTGGACTGGGCCTGCGAGGTGGACCCCTTGTAGGCGCCGAAGGTCGGGAGCTGACAGCCGGTGAGGAGCAGTGCCCCCAACCCGACCACCACGGCGGCCAATCGGCGGCGTGGCCTCTTGGCACTGCGAGCTGGGGTTTCGGGTGTCTCAGAAGACGGGCTGGTCAGCGACGAGTCCACCGCGCCGACACTATCGAACCCGACAAAAAAATTGGAAATCGTCGGGGGGGTTCGGGGTCAGTGCGGATGCGGGTGCGGTGGGGCTGTCGACTCGTTGGCGGCCCAGTTGAAGACGCCCCGCGCCATGGTCGAGGTGGCCCGCGAGGCCCGGGCGGCGAAGACCTGCTGGCGCGCCCGCTGCACCCCTTCGTCATCGGGCTGGGCCAGCCAGGCGTGCTCGGCCAGGTGGCCGGCCAGCCGCAATGCCCCTTCGGCCCCGGCGCCGCCCTGGTCGGACAGGGCGAGGAGCTCGAGGGCCCGATCGGCCAGGGTGCCGGCCCCGCCGGCCAGCTCGGCCAACTCGGTGGCCAAGGCGCGCTCGGGCGCCGGCTGCAGCGTGGCGGGGTTGCCGTCCCACCACCCGCCGTACTGGCGCCATACCGAGTGGACGATGAATTCGGGCTCGTCGTAGACGGGTTGGAGGAAGGGACGGGACTCCAGGGCGGCGGGGACGCGCACGGAGTGGATGGCGTCGTCCAGCCGCCCGCCCGCATTCATGACGGCCAGCGTCTGGTCGACCAGGGAGTCCAGGAGGTCCGCCGTGTCGGTGAGGGCAGTACGGACGCGGTCGGCGCCGATGACGGGGAAGCCGTGGCCGGGGAGGAGGAATTCGGCCTCGAGCTCGAGCATGCGCCGGAGGGCCACCGCCCACTCCCGGGGGTAGCGCTGCACCTTCTGGGGATTGCCGGCGTTGGGCGAGGCCCAAATGAAGAGGTCGCCGCAGCACAGGACCCGGGACTCGGGCTGCCAGGTCACTGTGTGGTCGTCGGTCTCGCCCTTCTCGTGGCGCAGCGAGAAGTCCCGGCCGCCGACCGAGAGCTCGAGCGTGTCGTGGTAGGTCCGGTCCGGGTAGCGGTACTCGGTCGGCCACTGCAGGTCGGTGAAGCCGAACTGCCGGCGGTTGATGATGGTGTTGTAGCCCGCCGTGAAGATGTAGCGGTCGAAGCGGGCGGGCAGCGCGTGGTGGGCGATGACCTCGGGGGCGGCCCAACGCCGGGCGACGGCCTCCTCTTCCCAGACGGGCACGCCGAAGACGTGGTCGATGTGCCCGTGGGAGTAGACGGCCGTGTTGAGGCGGGCCGGGCTCCAGGTGCGGATGTCGTCGTGCACGATCTGGGCCAGCGGGGCGCTGCCGGTGTCGACGAGGACCAGGCCGTCCTCGGTGGCGAAGGAGGACACGTTGGCGAAGGAGGGGCAGAAGCCCACGCCGTCGGTGATCTCGACGAACCCGCCGATGTGGTCGACGGGATGGATGGTGGACGTCGACAGCTCGCCGTTCCACAAGCGGTCGGCGATGGCGAGGACGTCAGACGGCATGGACCCCCCGGTGGTCGGTCTGTGGCGGCCAGGTTCGGCCGATCAGGCGCCGGGTGTCTTCCCCTCGGCCGGCGTGTCGGTGGCGGCGGACGTGGTGGCGTCCGGGTCGCCGGCCTTCTTCCCCTCGTCGAGGCCCTTCTCGAACTGCGTCTTGGCCGAGCCGAGGCTCCGGGCCAGCTTGGGGATGGCGGCGCCGCCGAAGATGAGTACAGCGATGATCACGATCGCCCAGATCGCATCGAGACCGAAAAGATCAGCCAGCATGTGGTTCTCCTTCACCTAAGTCCAAAGGCGGTGAACTGGGTTCCAGGTTAGACCCATTCCCGGCCCGGGATTCCTCCACGCCGGGGCACCGCCGGCAGGTATTCGGAGTCACCCCGCCAACAGGATGCCCATGACCAGTGCGGCCACGCTGGCCAGGCCTCCGACCGAGCCCCAGACGGCCAGGCCACGCTTGGTGGTGGCCCGCTGGTGCAGCAGGACGCCCACGCCGGCCAGGACGACCACGGCGATCTTGGCCATGAGGACGGCCTTCCAGGCCGCATCCATGCCGGCGTACCCGACGGCGGTGACGTTCCAGATGCCGGTCACCAGCAGCACGACGTAGGCGGGCCAGGCCAGGCGGGCAAAGGCCCTGGCCAGGGTCTTGGGGGCGTCCGGACCCAGCCCGCGGGCCGGGCCGACCAGTCCCGTCATCACGATCTGCCCGCCGACCCACACTGTGGCCGCCAGGACGTGGAGGGTCAGGCGGATGGTGAGCAGGGCGGGGGCCAGCACCTACTTGCCCTGCCAGTTGGGGGCGCGCTTCTCGGCGAAGGCGATGGGGCCCTCCATGGCGTCGGCCGAGCTGAAGACCACCCCGACGGCCTTGCCGTTGATCTTCCAGCCCTCGGCCTCGGCGACCTCGGCGGCCTGCTTCATCACGCTCTTGGAGTAGCGCACGGCCAGCGGGGCGTTGGCGGCGATGCGCTCGGCCAGGGCGATGGCCTCCTCGAGCAGTGTGGCGGCCGGGACCACCTTGTTGACCAGGCCGAGGTCGTGGGCCCGGTTGGCGTCAATGGGGTCACCGGTCATGGCCATTTCGAGGGCGATGGCCATGGGGAGGCGCTTGGGCATGCGGATGAGGCCTCCTGCTCCGGCAATGAGGCCCCGCTTGGCCTCGGGGATGCCGAAGGTGGCGTGATCGGCGGCCACGACGAGGTCGCACGAGAGCATGATCTCGAAACCGCCGGCCAGGGCCGACCCGTTCACCGCGGCAATGATCGGCTTGGGGAACTCGCGCTGGGTCAGCCCGCCGAAGCCGCCGCTGGCGCCCATGATGTCGCCGCCTTCGCCGCTGCTGAACGCCTTGAGGTCCATGCCCGCGCTGAAGGCCTTGTCGCCGCTGCCCGTCACGACCACCACCCAGCAGTCGGGGTCCTCGGCCAGCTCGTCCATGAAGCCGGACATGGCCAGGCTCACCGGCCCGTTGATGGCGTTGCGCGCCTCGGGGCGGTTGATGGTGAGGATCTCGACATGCCCCCGGCGTTCCCGCAGCACTACGTCGGCCATGGTGGACTCCCTTCGTCGTCGGTGAGGCTAATCACACCCCGGTCAGGGCTGCGGCGGAAGCTGCGGGGCGGCCCCGCCTTCCTCGCCGGACCTGGGACCGGGGGCACTCGACGCCGCCGACCAGAGTTGTGTCCGCTTCGTGTAGACGACGGTGAAGGCGAAGAGGGTGCCGATGACGCTGCCGGTGATGAAGGGCGACAAGGCGATGAAGGTCCCGGTGGGAAGCAGCTCGGCCAGCGTGAGGCGGGTCGAAGCTTCCACGACGAGGCCGATGCCCCAGACCACCGACAGCGTACGGAAGGTGTGACGCCCGAGGGGCAGGTCGTGCAGCCGGTCGAAGGCGGACACCTTGACCGGGTCCTTCCCGGCCGAGAGGTAGCGGCTGACGTAGAAGAAGGCGGGCCGATCGTGTGTGTAGAGCGTCACGATGCAGGCGACGCCGAACAACAACGTGAAGAACCCGTCGCGCACCTTGAGCACGTAGGCGTTGCCGCCGAGCAGCGTGGAGGTGATGACGCCGACGGCGAAGCCGGCCAGCACCGCCACCCCGACGAGGTCGACCGTCCGCTGGCGGACGAACTGAATGAGGATGTAGCCGGCGGAGAAGCAGCCGGCGACGATCAGCGCCTGCGTGTCGCTCGACACGTGCCGGCGGACGATGAAATAGACCCCGATCGGGAGGGCGGCGCCGAAGAGGAGGCTGGGCAGGTACTCACGGATGGACGGGATGCCCGGCTGCCAGGCCGGTGCATCGGAGCCCTCCGGTTCCATCCCTGCAGGGTACTGCCGAGGATTCGAGAATCTCCCGCGTAGCATTGGTGGTGTGGCCTTCATGGAACACGTCCTCGAGTTCTTCCTCATCGCCGGGTTCGTGGTCGCATTGGGCCTGGTCGCCGCCTTCTTTGTCGCCCGCGGCTACGTCCGCCGGCACTGGCGGCTGCTGCACGGCCACGTGGCCGTGCGCGGCGTCCTGGCCACCGTGGCGCTGGTGGCTGCCGGTCGGGAGCGCTTCGCCGGGCGGGCCACGCCCGAGGACCTGAGCCGGGGCGCCACCGCCCGGGTCCGCCGGCGCATGCGGGTCGCCGTCGAGGATGCCGAGATCGCCGTGGCCCACGCCGAGTCGCGCCAGGCCCCCGTGGCCGAGCTGCCGGCGGTGTGCCGCTCGCTCCAGCGGGTGGCCGATGAGCTCGACGGGTTGCTCAAGCTGGAACGCCGCCTGCCGCCGGGCGCCGATGTGCGTCGCCAGGTGGCCGAGGTCATCGGTGCGGCCCACGACGTGCGGGCGGCGGCCGTGCGGGCGGGGAGCGACGCCACCGAGCCGCAGGTGCGGTCCCTGGTGCGTCACGCCAGCGACGAGGTCGATATCGTCTCGACGGCGCTGGCCGCCATGCGCTCGGTGGCCCGGCCGCACTGACCGGGGCGATGGGGCGGGAGCGGTCCCGGGACAGAGGGCCGCTGCGCCTGCCAAGCTGATCGCATGCCTTCCGAGCCATCGCCATCGAACGTCCCGACGAGCCTGCTGGGTGAGGGCTTCGCCGTCGGCGTGGCGACGTCGGGCTACCAGGTCGAGGGCGGTTACAACGGCGACGGCGAGCCGCACAACAACTGGGCGGCCTGGGAAGGCGCCGGCCGTGCCGCCCGCTCCGGCCTGGCCTGTGACTTCTGGCGCCATCCCGAAGAGGCGCTCGACCGCGCCGCGGCCATCGGCTGCAACGCGTTCCGCCTGTCGGTCGAGTGGGCCCGGCTCGAGCCCGAGCCGGGTGTCTTCGACGACGCCGCGCTCGAGCGCTACGCCGAAATCCTGTCCATGTGTGTCTCACGGGGCCTCGAACCCATCATCACGCTGCACCACTTCACCCACCCGGCGTGGCTGGGTGAGGAGTTCTGGTTGCGGCCGGGCTCGCCGGACATCTTCGCCCGCCACGTGACCCGCATCGTGCCGGCACTCCTGCCCTACTGCCGGCGCTGGGTGACGATCAACGAGCCCAACATCGTCACGCTGATGGGCTGGATAGAGGGCTCGTGTCCGCCGGGACGGCGCATGGCCGTCTCCGACGCCTTCTGCGCGCTCGACAACATCCTCACGGCGCACGTGCTGGCGGCCGATGTCGTGACGGCCATGCAGCCCGAGGCCGAGGTCACCGTCAACACGAGCTCGTCCTCCATTTACGAGCACGACCGCATGCTGCTCGATCTGTTGCAGGTGCGCGAGGCCGGCATCGATCCCGATGACGTCGACCGCTACGTGGACGAGCGCCGGACGGTCCACGACGCCGCCTTTCCACCGCGGCACGCCGGAGAGGCGGTGATTCGCCGCTTCTTCGCCGCGGTGTCCCCGTACGGCGCGGTGCACGAACTCGGCCGTGGGGCCGCCTGGGTCCGTCTCCGTGGCGCCACGCGCCGCCAGGCGCCCCGCCGCGTGATCGACGCGGTGTACGCGTCGCCGCGGGCGCGCAGCATGGATGCCGTCGGCTTCGACTGGTACGACCCGGTGGCCAGCCACGCCATGCGCGTGCCCGGACGCCGGACGCCGTCGGGCGGGCGCGACTGGTCGTTCGGCCGCGCCTACTGGGATGTCGAGTCGCACCCGGCCGCTTTGCGCGCTTGGTGTGTCACCGAGTCGGCGCTGCGCCCCGGTCTGCCGCTGTGGGTCGTGGAGAACGGCATGGCGACGCGGACGCTCGATGGGCAGGCTGTCCCGCGCGAGGACGGGATGGACCGGCCGCGCTATGTGCGCGAGCACCTGGGCGCCGTGGTCGACGCCGTGGCGTCGGGAGCCCCTGTCACCGCCTACTTCCACTGGTCGCTGATGGACAACTACGAGTGGGGCACCTACGAGCCCCGCTACGGGTTGTTCGGGGTGGACCGCAGCGACCCCACCGCCGTGCGTTTCATGGAGACCGATGCGGTCGGCGACGATGCCGCCGGCGAGTTCGCCCGGGTGGTGGCCGGCCTGCGGGCGGGGGACCGCTCCGTGCTGGGCCGACCGGCCTGATCACCCGGCGGCGTCGCCCTCGGGAGCCGATGATGGCGCCGTCTGCGCCGATTGCGCCGTCGGCGAGGGTCCTTCGAACTCCTCCTTGTCCTTGCGGCGATGTCGCACGACGAGGACCACGATCGCCACGAGGATGAGGCCGAGGATCGCGTCGGACGCATACCCCGAGACCTTCTCCACGCTCTGCCCGACGAAGTAGCCGAGCAGGACATAGAGCACGCCCCAGCAGAGCCCGCCGGCGGCGTTGGCCCACAAGAAGGTCCGGTAGTGCATGGAGGACAGGCCGGCCAGGCCGGGGATCACGGCGCGCAGGAAAGCGGAGAATCGGCCCACGAAGACGGCGAGGGGACCGCGGCGGCTCAGTTGGTCGAGCGCGGTGTCGATGCCCTTCTGCCGTTTCTTCAGCGGCCCGACCTGCAGCAGTTGACGCCCCCAGCGCTCGCCGACGGCGTAGCCCACCGAGTCACCGACGATGGCGCACAGGACGACCACGACGAGGATGGCTTCGAGGTTCACCCCACCCTTGGAGGCCAGCACGCCACCCAGGATGGCGGCCGTCTCGCCCGGGAAGACGAAGCCGAGCATGATGGCCGCCTCGGCGAAGACGAGAACGCCGACCAGCGCGTAAGCCGGCCAGCCGTGCAGCGACAACAGCGGTTGGAGCAGGCGGTCGATCACGGCACTCTTCCCGTTGCTTCAGCGCGCGCGGCCCGATGTCTTGTGCCGGGCCCTGTCACGGGAGTAGTCAGTTCACGGCGCGCAGCGTGTATTCGCGCGGAGTGAGTTGGCGCCAGCGGTCGTCCACCTGCGCCGTGAAGGTCCTGCCCTGGACGAGATGCGTGAGGATGTCCGCCTGGCCCTGGGGCCGCGCCAGCATCCAGCTGTGGCCGCCGGGCACCCAGAGGACCGGTGACCGCGCGATGGCGGCGAACTCGAGGGCGGTGCTCCCGGGCGTGATGCGGTCGAAGCAGCCCCATTCGGCGAGGATCGGCATCTCCTGGGCGGCCAGGTGGCGCACCTCGCTGCGCTGGTCCACCCCCATCAACATGCTGCCGACGGGCAGCGTCTGGGACATGGTGCGGATGTTCTGGCGCATATCGGGCAGCACGGCGCGCACGGTGGAGTACATGCTGCCGAGAAAGAGGTCGGGCAGGTCGATGACGACGGCGGCCACCATGTCGACCATGGGTGCCACGTCGGGCAGGAACAGTGAGAGCACGGTGGGGAGGGCGCCGCGGCGCTCCTTCCAGGCGGGGGTGGCCACCCCGTCGCGGTAGATCACGCCCAGCGTCCGCCGCGGGTGGTCGTTGGCGAACTGCACGGCGACCGCCCCGCCCATGGAGTGCCCGAGCAGGACCACGGGCCCGGCGTCGACCTTGTGCACGATGGCCATCACCTGGTTGGCCAGGCTCTCCATGGAGACGTCGGACCAGTCCAACGGGTCGCTCCCGCCGAAGCCCGGCAGGCTGGGGTTGATGACGCGCCAGCCCAGTTGCTCGGCCAGCCGCGCGCTCTCGCGCCAGTACATGCCGCCGCCGGCGAAGTAGCCGTGGATGTTCACCGCCCAGATCGGGGGCGAGCCGGGACCGTCGGGCCCGTAGGCGCCGACGTTGTCCGAGACGGCGAAGCGGAGGCGCCGGCCCTCCACCATCATGGAGCTGGGCACCATCCGGATGGTCGGCTTCTTGCGTATTTTGCGCTCGTACTGGTCCCGCACCACGCCGAGACCGTGCGGGGCGCGACCGGCGTCGACGAGCTGGACGGGGGAGGGGCCGTCGGAGGGGGCGACGATGGCGCCGGAGATCTGCAGGGAGTCGTCAGGGGGCGCCGCTGCCTTGGAACCGAAAAACCGAACCGCCATGCGCCCTCCAATCCCGCTCATCACGACCCGCAATTGACGGGTTTTCCCTGTCCACGGTATCCGACGACCGCCACGATCCCACCATGGCGCGTGCAACGGGGCGTGAGGGCTGCGACGATGGACGCCATGCACGCCGACATCGTCATCAGGGGAGGAACCGTGGTGGACGGCACCGGTGCTCCGGGGAGCCGCGCCGACGTCGCCATCACGGGCGGTCGTATCAGCGATATCGGGACCGACCTGCGGGGCGACCGCGTCCTGGACGCGTCGGGGCAGGTCGTCAGCCCCGGCTTCGTCGACATCCACACCCACTACGACGCGCAGGTGTTCTGGGACCCGAGCCTGACGCCGTCGTCCTTCCACGGGGTGACGTCGGTCATTGCGGGCAACTGCGGCTTCTCCATCGCACCTATCCGGGCCGACGGCGTGGCGCTCCTGGCCCGCACACTCCAACACGTGGAGGACATGAGCTTCGACACCCTGGCCGCCGGTGTGCCGTGGGGTGAGTTCGAGACGTTCCCCCAGTATCTCGACGCGGTGGAGTCGAGGGGCACCGCCTTGAATTTCGGGTGCTACGTCGGGCACACCGCCGTGCGGCTCTACGTGATGGGCGAAGACGCCTACGAGCGCCCGGCCACCGACGAGGAGATCGCCTTGATGCAGGACGTCGTGGCGGACGCCATGGCGGGCGGCGCCGCCGGCTTCGCCTCGAGTGCTTCGCCGACGCACAACGGGGACAGCGGGCGCCCGGTCCCCTCCCGGGTGGCCGATCTGGCCGAGCTGCGCGCCCTGCTCGAGCCGGTGAAGCAATGCAGGCGTGGTGTGGTGGCGCTGCTGCCGGGTGGCGTCTTCACCAACGAAGAGGTCTTCCGGCTCCAGCGCGAGGTGGGACGCCCTTTCACCTGGACGGCGCTGCTGACCGTGAAGGGCTACCCGTACCACGAGAAGGTGATCGCAGAACATGATGCGGCCTGGGCCGACGGCGTCGAGGTCTGGCCGCAGGTGTCGTGCCGGCCCCTCGTCTTCCAGATGAACCTGTCCGAGCCGTTCACCCTCAACATGCGCCCGACCTTTGCCGCGTTGATGGGCAAGTCCAAGTCCGAGCGCCTGGCGGCGTACCGCGACCCGGCCTGGCGGGCGACGGCGTGGGAGGACGTGAGCGGCCGGGCGGGCGGCTTCCCGCTCAACTGGGCGGCCATTTCGGTGGCCGAGTCGCGCAGCCACCCCGAGTTGGCCGATCACCCCGTGGCGGTGCTGGCGGAGGAGCGGGGCTGCACGCCGCTCGACGTCATGCTCGACGTCTCACTCGACGACGACCTCGAGGCGCGGTTCTGGTCGGTGCTGGCCAACGACGATCCCGAAGCCATCGCCTGGCTGCTGCCGCGCGACAACGTGCTGCTCGGCCTGGCCGACTCGGGCGCGCACGTGTCGCAGCTCTGCGATGCCTGCTTCTCGACCGACCTCCTCGGGAACTGGGTCCGCGAGCGCGGCGTCATGCCGTTGGAGCGGGCCATCCACAAGCTGACCGGCGAGCCGGCCGGTGTCTACGGTCTGGTCGATCGGGGGACGGTCGAGGTGGGCAAGGCCGCCGACCTGTGTGTCTTCGACCCCGAGACGGTCGGTCCCGGCCCGTTGCGACGCGTGCGCGACTTCCCCGCCGACGGCGAACGCCTGACGGCGGACGCGCCGGTGGGGATGACCCACACGCTGGTCAACGGTGTGCCCATCCGAGTCGACGGTGCGCCGGCCGAGGACGGGCTGGCTGCCCGTCCCGGCGTCGTGTTGCGCAGCTGAGGTCGGCCGGACACAGGTCAGCCACGGCGCGACATCGACTGCGACATCGACTGCGACATCGGCTACGCACGGAGGCGATGCCGGCTGCACGAGGTCCCGCGGGAGGTCAGGTGGTCAGGAGGTCAGGAGGTCAGGTGACGTCGCGGCGGAACGTGGTGAAGTAGCCGAGCGTCAGCGGCCCGAGGCCCCAGGCCAGCAGGACCAGGCCGCCTTGCCACCAGTTGAGGAGTTGGATCCCATCGTGCCCGTTGCCACCGCCGAAGCCGCGGGCGATGTCCCCGGCCAGTGCGGCGCCGGCCCCGTTGGGGAGCCAGTTCAGGTCGTAGTGGAAGATGGCTCTGGCGAGCGCGATGAGGATGCTCTCCAGAATGAGGGTCCCACCGATGGTCAGCAGGATGGCGGCCACCTGGTTCTTGACCAGCGTCCCGAAGCCCAGGCCGAAGAGGCCGAGCAGGACCGCCGACGCCAGCAGCCCCGGGACCACGGCGCCGATCTGATCGGTCACCTGCGACGTGACGCCGCCGAGGGCGGCGTTCCAGGGCAGCGCCACGGCGGCCACGGCCACCAGCCCCAGGAGCGCGACGAAGATGGACCACAGGGCGACGGCAATGACCTTGGCCAGCAGGAGACGGGTACGCACCGGGACCAGGACGAGCGAGGTCGTGATGGTCTTCTGCCGGTATTCGCTCGTGATGCAGAGGACGCCGATGATGGGCGCCAGGACCTCTATGGAGAAGTAGCCGGCGCCGAGCAGCTGGCGCCGCTGGCTCAACGTGGAGACGTAATAGAAGGTGTGCCCCGCGAAGCCGCCTGCGGCAGCCAGCACGGCCAGGACGATGAGGACCGTCAACGGGAAGGCCAGGCCGAAGGAAACCCACACCCCGGGCATGGTGCGCATTTTCAGCAGCTCGGCACGCAGGGCGTTGATCACGGGGCTTCCACGCCGCCGAACCCGAGTCCGGAAGTGAGGGAGAGGAAGACCGACTCGAGGTCGCCGCCTTCCTGCATCAGCTCGTACAGCACAATCTGGTTGGAGGCCAGCAGCGGCCCCACCTGCTCCGGCTTCACGCCGTCCATGGCGATCTCGTCGGGGGCGAGCCGGCGGAAGGTGATGCCGGCCTGCGTGAGGACGCCGGCGAGGCGGTCGGCCTCCGGGGTGCGGGCCCGCATGACCACGCCCGTGATGCCGGCCGTGATCTCCTCCAGTGTCCCCTGGGCCTTCAACTGGCCGAAGGAAACGATGATCGCGTTGTCGATCGTCTGGGCCATCTCTGACAGCAGGTGCGAGGACACGAGAACCGTACGGCCCTCGCCGGCCAGGTACCGCATGAAGTCGCGCAGCCAGGCGATGCCCTGCGGGTCGAGCCCGTTGGACGGCTCGTCGAGGATGAGGACGTCGGGATCACCGATGAGGGCGGTGGCCAATTCCAGGCGTTGGCGCATGCCCATGGAGAAGCCGCCGATCTTGCGCTTGGCGTCACCGGTCAGGCCGACCAGCCCCAGCACCTCGTCGGCGCGCTTCTCGTCATGTCCGCCGGCGCGGGCCGCCATGCGCAGGTGGGTGCGGGCCCGACGGGCCGGGTGGAAGCTGGTCGCCTCCAACACGGCGCCGACGCTCGACGTCGGGTTCTCCAGATCCTGGTAATTGCGGCCGGCGATGGTCGCCGTCCCCGAGGAGGGGTGCACGAGCCCCAGCAGCATGCGCAAGGTGGTCGTCTTGCCGGAGCCGTTCGGCCCGAGAAAGCCCGTGACCCGTCCCGGCTCCACCGTGAACGACAGGTCGTCGACGGCCCGCACTGGCCCGAAGGTCTTGGAGAGGCCCCGGATCTCGATCGGCAGCCCGCGGGTGGTGGGGCTGGCAGTCATGCGGGCGCGACCCTAGCGCGGGCGCTCCCGCCCGCATGGTCAACATCCGCCGGCCGTGCGGGCGGAATGCCCAGGTCAGGCCAGCGTGCGGCGTTCGACGAGCTGATCGGGCAATAAGAGGCGCACCGACACGGCCAGCTCGTCGTACACGCGCGCCATGGTGGACCAGCCGTTGACCCAGCCGACCAGGGCCGAATACCAGACGTGGCCGATCATGCGGGCCCGGTCGGCCATGTCGGGCACGTCGCGCTCACCCATCGCCCGCGAAATGATCCCCTCCATCAAGAGGGTGATCTGCTGTTGGCACCCCACCGCCGCCGGGTCCGGCGAGGACAGCGAGGTGAACACCGCCGTCACCAACTTCGGCTGGCGGCCCATGGCACGGAGGGCGCGGTCGAGCACGTCGAGGACCCGGTCGGCCGGGTGGTCACCGCGGGGCGGGTGCTGCCCTATCCGCGTATCGAGCAACTCGACCCAGTGGACGAGGGTGGCGGCGAGCAGGTGGTCCTTGCTGGTGAAGTAGCGGTACACCGTGCCCATGGCGACGTCGGCTTTGGCGGCCACGTCGCGCATCTGGACCGCCTCGTAACCCCCCTCGAGCCCCAACGCCATGGCTGCGTCGATCACGCGCTGGCGCCTGGCCTGCTGGGCGCGGGTGAGCGGGCGAGCCAGCGTCTGCTCCATGCGCACAGCGTATCCGCACCGCCACCTGGGTCTTCGGGGACGGGGCCGATACGCTGGGCCGTCATGTCAGGACGCAGCCCCGGGAGTGAGGCCACCGTCGTCGACCTCGAGGCCTATGCCGAGCAGGTGGCGACGACCGACGGTCGGGTGCCCGGGGAGCGGGGCCGCCAGACCCGGCAGCGGTTGCTGGACGCCACGGTCGAGCTCTTGGCCACCACGTCCTGGCGGTCGGTCAAGGTCACCGACATCGCCCGGCAGGCCCAGACCTCGCCCGCCACCTTCTATCAGTACTTCGCCAACGTCGAGCAGGCGATCCAGGTGTTGGCCGAGGCCATGGTGGACCAGGCGGGGCAGCTGGCCGACCTCGTCGGCGGCGACTGGTCGGAGGAGGCCAGCTGGGACACCGCCCTCACGGTGACGGAGGGTTTTCTCGGTTACTGGGAGGACAACCGCGCCGTCTTCCGGGTGGTCGACCTGGCCACCGAGGAAGGCGAGGGGCAATTGCGGGGCATCCGGGTGCGGGCGCTCAACGCCGTCACGGTCGCCCTGGCCCAGGTGATCGCCACGGCCTCGCCGTCCCCCGAGGGCGGGCCGGCCGGGGCCACGTGCTCGCCCGCCGGCAATGACCCGATGGCCGTGGCCGGCACCCTGGTGGCCATGTTCGCCAGCGTGTCGGCGCACCGCTACGGCTTCGAGTTCTGGGGGATACGGACCCGGAACCTCATCGACACCCAGGCGCGGACCCTGCACTGGGCCGTCACGGGGCGGCAGGCGCCGCCCGGCGACCTCCCGTCGCGTGAGAGCACACGGCCGCGCACGGGGCCGGTGCTGGGCGGCGCCACGGCGCGCCGCCGGGGCAGTACGACTATTTCAGGGCGACCGGATTGAGGGGAGTGCCCAGCCCCTGGGTCAAGGGCAGCGGGGTGGCATCGAGCAAGAAGCTGTAGCGACCGTCGGCGGCACAGTCCTCCGCCAGCGCATCGAGCACCCAGTTCTGGCCCTGGGTCAATCCCATCTCCACCAGGTGCAGGAGGTGCACGGGCAGGTAGGCGTCGTCGTGCTGGCTCGGGTAGACCTCGAACACCAAGGTGTCCGTGGCCACCGCGGCAACGTCGTGGTGGTGGAACCAGCCGGCGGTCTCGATGGTCAATCCCGGCGAGGGGAAGGTGTAGGCCATCAGGTCGCGCCGCCCCGGAGCGAGGTGCACCATCTGTCCCGTCCGCACCAGCACGATGTCGCCGGGCTCCAGCTCGACGCCGGCCAAGGCCAACGCCTCGTCCAGGTCGCCCGGCATGATGGGATGACCCGGTTCGAGCACGTCGCGTCCGAGGGCGCGGGCCACATCGAGCAGGACGCCACGGCTGACCACGGTGCCCAACCGGTGGATGCCGCAGCGGGCGGCGCCGTCGGCCGAGACCGTCGAGGCCGGGTAGCCGTTATAGATGACGCCGCCGTAGCTGGCGTGGGCCAGGGCGTCCCAGTGCGTGGCGCACTGGGTGGCCAACGTCACCACGTCCTCGCTGAAGCAGACCCACTCGGGCTGGTCGGCGTTGACCGGCTGATTGATGTGGACCATGGTGCGGGTCGGATTGACCCGGCCTTCGACGAACCCCAGCTGGATCCCCTCGGCCTCCGAGAGGGGCAGCCCGAGGGGGAAGGCCCGGCCCGAGACCACGGCCGCCGCGCCCCGCCGGCGGGCCGCCTCGTCGATCAGGTTGAGGGTGCCGATGTCGTCATCGGGCCCCCACCGCCCCCAATTGCGCACCCGGGCCGCCATGTCGGTGAACACGGGGGGGACGGCCACGCGCGCACCTTATCGCCGGCCCCGGTTGTTCCCAAGCGGGAGTGGGGCGATACTGAGTGGGCGACCATGGTTCTGGTTCGCCGCAACCTCAGGGAGGGATTGCCCCAATGACAACGACGCGCGCCGCGGTGTGTACAGGCCTCAACGAGCCCTGGAAGACGGAAGAGATCGAGATCGACCCCCCGGGCAACCGCGAGGTCCGGGTGAAGATGGTCTGGTCGGGCATGTGCCACTCCGACGAGCACCTGCGCACCGGCGACATCAGCCAGACGCCCGAGGTGCTCGAGATGATGGGCGTGAAGTCCATGTTCCCTGTGGTCGGCGGCCACGAGGGCTCCGGCATCGTCACCGAGGTCGGGACCAACGTGACCCAGGTGGCCGAGGGCGACCACGTCGCTGTGTCGTTCATCCCCTCCTGTGGGACGTGTCACTGGTGTGCCTCCGGACGACAGAACATGTGCGATCTCGGGATGATGACGCTGGCCGGCGGCATGATCAGCGACGGCACCTACCGCTACCACCTGGCCGGCGAGGACCTGAACCGGATGGCGCAGCTCGGCACCTTCGCCGACGAAATGGTGGTGCACGAGAATTCGCTCGTGAAGATCAACCCCTGGGACAACATGAAGGCGGCCGCCCTCATCAGCTGCGGTATCGCCACGGGCTTCGGCTCCGCCGTCGACCGGGGCAAGGTGAAGCCGGGTGAGACGGTGGTGGTGGTCGGTGCCGGCGGTGTCGGTTCCGGCGCCATTCAGGGTGCCCGCATCGCCGGGGCCCGCACGATCATCGCGGTGGACCCCGTCCCCTTCAAGCTCGAGAAGGCCAAGGAGGTCGGTGCGACGCACACCGCGCCGTCGATGCTCGACGCGCAGATGATGCTGCCGGAGCTGACCATGGGTCGCAACGCCGACGTGGTCATCCTGACGCCGGGCGTGCTCAAGGGCGAGCTCCTCGCAGGCGCGTGTGCCCTCGGGTCCAAGGACGCGCGGATCGTCGTGACGTCCATTGCGCCGTTCGACCAGATGGACGTGCAGCTCAACCTGTTCAATCTGGCCATGTTCAACCAGGCCATCCTCGGCACGGTGTTCGGCTCGCAGAGCCCGCGGGTGCAGGTGCCCAATCTGCTCAACCTCTTCGAGGCCGGCCAGCTGAAGATCGACGAGATCATCACCCAGGAGTACACACTCGACCAGGTGCAGCAGGGCTACGAGGACCAGGCGGCCGGCACCATTGTGCGCGGCGTCGTCAAGTTCGACAGCTGAGCGGCGCGCCGCGGGCGGACGGGCGGGCGGGTGCCCCGGAACCGCACCGCCATCGCCAGAGATGACGGGCTGGTGAGACTTTGTCGCAATCCGGCCGGCGCAACGGAATCCGGGAGCAGGCATGAGCAGTGAGGTGGAACAACGCCGTCTCGAGGTCCTCGAGGCACATTTTCGGTCCGAGGTCGCACACGACTGGGAGTCGTGTCTGGCGACGTTCGGTGGTCACGCCCGGTACGAGATCATGGCCACCGGCCAGGTCCACGATGGGAACGCTGAGGTGCTCGCCTACCACCGAAGCCAGCGGACCGCTTTTCCGGACCAGCGTCACGAGAACCTGCGGATCCACGTGGCCCATGACGACACCGTCATCACCGAGTTCGATCTGTTGGGGACCAACACCGGCGAGTTCTACGGGCAACCGCCGACTGGGAAGTCGTTTCGGGTCGCGGTCATCGCGGTGTTCTTCTTCGAAGGAGACCGCATCGTCAATGAGCGCGTCTACCTCGACGGCGCCAGCTTGATCCGCCAGATCGGCCAAGACGATCTTCTGGCGCTCGCGGGCACCTCTGTATCCCTCTTGGCGCTCGAAGCCGGCCCACCACTGCGTTGACGAGGCGAGGCCGAGGCGGGGTCAGCGACAACGCAGCGACAGTGCGGAGTCTTCGGATGTCGGTACTGCGCCGGTCAGTTAGCGACCCGCAGGTCGGATCTCCGGCGTGTCCTGGTTCGTCCCACTCACCTCGACGCCCTTCCAGAACGCGACGTATCCCTTGATGTCCTTCGCGGCGTCGTAAGGCTCGGGGTAGTACCACGCTGCATCGGTGTTGCGACTGCCATCCACAACGATGCTGTAGTAGCTGGCGTCTCCCTTCCAGGAGCAGTGGGTAGAGGACGCACTCTTCTCGAGCGCATCGACCCGGACGTCATCTTCGGGGAAGTACTGGTTCCCCTCGACAAGAATGGTGTGGTCGCTCTCGGCCACTACGGCGCCGTTCCAGGTTGCCTTTACTGTCATGAACTGGTCAACCGCCAACGGAGCAGGGTATTCCCGGCGCGATTCTTGCGACCGACGGATCCAACTCGGGATGCTCACATCGAACCGTCCAGCACGGCCGATGCCGATGTGCCCCAATTCGGCGTCGGGAGTAGGACATACGCAACCGGGCTTTCGGGAAGAATCATCGGCATGACGGGCCTCGAGGAGTTGCTTCGAGCCATAGCCAGACACGACCACAATGCGGCCTTGGTTCTTCTCGCCCACGCACCATCCTTGGCGACGACGTCCCTGGCCCGGCGCGACGAATTCTTCCTCGCTGAACGTTTCGCTCAGGTCTACGAAGGCGATACCGCGCTCCACGCCGCTGCGTTCAGCTACGACTCGGACATGGTCCGAGCGCTGGTCGCTCGTGGAGCCGACATCCGGGCCACGAATCGGCGTGGTGCAGAACCGCTGCACGCGGCGACGATCGGCAATCCGGTCTCGCCGACCTGGAACCCGACAGCACAGCGTGACGTGATCATGCTCCTGGTCGAGTCCGGCGCGGATCCCAACGCGGCGGCGGCGGGAGGCGTGACACCGCTGCATCGAGCTGTCCGGAATCGATGCTCGGCTGCCGTGGAGGCCCTGCTGCGCGCCGGTGCCGACCCGCTCCTCCCCAACGGGAGCGGCTCGACCGCACGCGACCTGGCCATGTTGACGACCGGTCGCGGTGGTACGGGTTCCGCCGAGGCCAAGGCCGAGCAGCGCATCATTCTCGACCTGCTCACGACCGACGCCCCCTGAGATACGACCATGCGGCAATCGCCGGGAAGGTGGTACGCCCCCGTTCAGCCGAGGTGGCGGCTGAACCCCTCTGGGATCACGAGGTCGTCGGGGCTGAGGTCGTGGATGGACGCGTGCCCGAGACCGAGGAGCGCCGACTCAATACCGCTCCGCATGATGTCGAGCACGTTCTCCACGCCGGCCTGCCCGTTGGCGGCCAGGCCCCAGAGCGAGGCGCGGCCGATCATGACGGCCTTCGCCCCCAGCGCCAGCGCCTTGACGGCATCACCGCCGCGCCGGATGCCGCCGTCGAGGAGGACGTCGATCTGATCACCCACGGCTGCGGCCACCGCTGGAAGGGCGCGGATGGTGGCCGGGGTGCCGTCGAGGTTGTTGCCGCCGTGGTTCGACACCGAAATGGCGCTGACGCCGGCGTCCACCGCTCGCTTGGCATCGTCGACCCGGCTCACACCCTTCAACATGAAGGCGCCGCCCCACTGCTCGCGGAGCCAGGCCACGTCTTCCCAGCTCGGCGGCGGCGTCCCCATCCACTCGCCGTAGGCGCCGAAGAACGTCGGTCCCATCTGGTCCTTGGGCACCATGTTCGGCGTCGTCAGGTCGGGCACCTTTCCTGAGCGGGCGAACGAGAGCAACCAGCTCGGATGGGCCAACGCCTCGGGAGCGAAGCGCGCCATGGCCCGCAGGTCCACTGTCTCGGGGATGGTGGGGCTGCCCCAGTCGCGTCCATGGGAGAAGGACCAGTCCAACGTGGCGATGAGGCCGACGGCACCGGCGGCCCGTGCCCGCTCGACCCGCGCCGCGATCTGATCCCGCGTCCCGATCCAGTAGATCTGGAAGAAGGTCTGCGGGTTGGCCGCCACGACATCCTCGACCGGCATGCTGGCGAAAGAGCTCAGACCCATGGCGGTACCGCGGGCGGCGGCCGCTGCGGCCATGGCGACCTCGCCGCCGGGGTGGACGGCCTGGACGCCGGTGGGGGAGATGAGGACGGGGAAGGAGATCTCCTGGCCCATCACCTTGGTCGTCAGGTCCCTGCTCTGTGCCAGGCCCGCCACGTGGGGGGCGAAGCCCAATTCCGAGTAGGCGGTGATGTTGTCCTCGAGCGTCAAGCCGCGCTCGGAACCGGCGACCAGCGCGCCGTACACGGACTTGGGCAGGCGTTTCTTGGCGCGGCGCTGGGCCTCGGCCACTGTCTCGAACCACTTGTTAGCCATAGCGAACCTCTCGTGCTGTCCCGTCGTCCCTGTACCCGCAGCAGGTGCATCGGTGACCGAGAGACTCTACGCGCCCGGGCGGATCCTCCCCACTCGGAGCGTCCCGGCGGGTTGTCGACGTAGGGTCGGCGACATGCCGGAGAGCCAGCCCACTCCCCTCACCCCGGAACAGAAGGCCAGGCGCGCCGCCAGCTTCGGCGGGGCGGCCTCGCACTACGAGCGCTACCGCCCCGGCCCACCGGCTGCGGCCGTGGACTGGGTCCTCCCCGAACCGGTGCGTACGGTCGTCGACCTGGGGGCCGGCACCGGCGCCCTGACCCGGCTCCTGGTCGGGCGGGCCGACGACGTGGTGGCCGTCGAGCCCGACGACCGCATGCGGGCGGTGCTCTCCGAGTCGGTCCCGGGGGTGCGGGCCCTGGCCGGCCGGGGCGAGGCGATCCCGCTTCCCGATGGCAGCGTGGATGCCGTGCTGGCGTCGTCCTCGTGGCACTGGATGGACACGATCCCGACCCTGCGCGAGGTCGGTCGGGTTCTCGTCCCGGGCGGGACGCTGGCCGTCATGTGGTCCGGCCCCGACCCCGACGCCGGTCTGATCGCGCAGGCGCAGGCCCTCCTCGGCGGCGACGGGGATGCGGCCGTGCCGGGCCTTGACGCGCAGAGTCAGGCGGAGCTCTCGGCGGCCATGCAGGATCAGAACGCCTTGCCACAAGTGCTCGAGATCCCGCTGGGACTGCCGTTCGACCAGCCCGAGCAAACGGTGGTCACCTGGGACGTGGCGCTGACGGCTGACGATCTGATCGGGCTGCTGGGCACCTTCAGCTGGGTGATCCTCATGGAAGACGGGGCTCGGCAACGGCTCTTCGAGACGGCCCGGCGGGTCCTGCGCGACGCGCTCGGAGTGTCCGGCGCCGTCACGGTCGACGTCGGCTACCGGGCCGAAGTGTTCAAGACCCGACGCCGCGGCTGAACGCACGCGACCATTGACCCGTGCACAGTGAGCTCCGGCCGGCGACGGCGGACGACATCGAGGGTGTGCTGGCCTTCTGGCGGGAGGCGGCGCAGCCGACCTCCACCGACTCGGCCGAGGTCCTGGCCAGCCTGGTGGGACGCCAACCCGGTGCCCTGATTGTGGCCGAAGTGGACGGCCACATTGTCGGCTCCGTCATTGCCGGGTGGGATGGCTGGCGGGGCTCCATCTACCGTCTGGCCGTCGGACCGGATCAGCGACGGAGCGGGCTCGGCCGGGCCCTCCTGCGCGCCGCCGAGGATCGTCTGACCGCGTTGGGGGCGCGCCGCCTGCATGCGATCGTCGTGGCGTCCAACGACGACGCCGTGGCCTTCTGGACGGTGTCGGACTGGGAGCACCAGGCCGGCCAACTCCGCTTCGCCAAGGGATAGCCAAGGGATAGTGGCTCAGTCCCCGTCCGATGGAGATGGTGCCGGCCGCAACTGGTCGCGCAAGGCCGGGGTGGACCACACGCGAGCACGCCACACAAGGCGGGGGATGAGCGGCACGAGTGTCCGTTCCCGTGCACAACCGACCCAGACCCCCGTGCCGTAGGCCACGTCGTCGGCCACGTGCACGGCGACGGCGCGTACGGGATGATGGTCGGCGGCCCACTCGTGCAGAGCCGGGACGACCAGAGCCAGGGCCGAGGCGCGGCGGGTCCGGCGAAAGGCCAGTCCGAGCACGAATGCGGGCGCCCACGCCCGCGTCAACGAGGCGAGCGCGGGCAGCGCCGAGCGGACCGTCCCACCGCCGGCGATGTGGGCGGCCACGCCGACAGGGTCGCGCACGAGCCCGCGCAGGCGGCGAGCCAGCAGCACGATGGAGGCCGACAGGGCGGCCAACGCCAACACGGGTCGACGGGCCAACAGCAGGCCCCAGACCGCCAGGGACCAGGCCGACAGGTGCACGGGCGCCAGCGCTTCCCCGTGGCGCCGGCTCAACGGCGCAGCCGTCGTCCCGTAGAAGGCCCGGCGGCCCAGGAAGTCCCTCAGTGTGGTCGGGCCCTCGTGGGCGACCGTGCTGGCCGGGACATAGCGCACGTCCCAGCCCGCCTCGTCCAGGCGCCAGACCAGGTCCACGTCCTCGCCACCTCGAAGCGCGGCATCGAAGAGGTCGGAGGCCGCCGCCACGTCGACACGGACCAGCAGTGCCGCGCTGGGGACGAACGGAATGCGGCTTCCGGGCCGCACCGGCCCTTCACGCAGGCCACGATCGAGCGATGCACGCGCCGCTCCATGACGGCCGGCGCCATCAGCGACAATCCGCGGCGCAACGGCGGCGACCAGGGGATCGTCGAAATGACCGAGCAACGGCCCGAGCCATCCCTCGGCCGGCACGCAGTCGGAGTCCACGAACGCGACGATGGGGCTGTGCACCGCAGCCAACCCGGCATTGCGGGCGCCGGCCGGTCCGACATTGGAGGACAGCCCGATGAACGAGGCGCCGTGTCGCTCGGCGATCTCCTTGGTCGCCCCGGCATCAGCTGACGCATCGTCGACCACGATGCAGGCCAAATCTCCGAGCGCGCCCAGCAGCCGGTCGAGTTGGGCCGGCCGGTCACGGACCGGCACCACGACGGTCACGACGTCGGTCGTGGGTCCACTCGTCGTTGGCTGCGGGACGAAGGCGCCCCCCGACGCCAGCCGCCGCGCCAACAGCTGCGCAGAACGGCGCGGCCCTACCGCAGCGCCACTCCTCCAGCGCCCGACCAGCTGCTGCGCCCGCTCGGAAATCCTGAACAGACGGAGCGGGCTGCCGCCGAGGAGCACGGTCCCGCCGTCGAACGCCCGTGTCGACGCGTCCTCGGTCAAGGTGAAGGAGGCGGGGAGTGGCGTGCTGGCCCGGGGGGGCGCCGGTCGGAGCGCCGAGGGATGGGCCACCGGGCAATCTTGGCAGTCGGGGCCGGGGATAGGCTGGGCGGGTGCCCAGAGGAGGTCGGGATGCTGGCTGAGGACCAAGACACCCAGGACGTCGAGGAGCTGTCCGACGAGGACGTCGACGAGCTCCTGGTGGAAGAGGTCTCCATCGACGGGATGTGCGGCGTCTATTGAGTGTGACCGAAGCGCGGCCCGCTGGTGCAGCGTTCGCCGTCGAGCAGGCGTGGCAGCTCAACCCCCAGGTCGCGTTGCGAGACGAGTCGTTCGGGGCGTTGGCCTACCACTACGGCAATCGCCGCCTCGTCTTCCTGAAGTCGCGCACGCTGGTGGACCTGGTCTCGTCGCTGCAGGACTATCGGAGTGCCGCCGAGGCCATTGCCGCCATCGTGCCCGACGGCCAGCATGAGGCGTATCGACGGGCCCTCGCCCGCCTGGCCGGCTCCGAGGTGATCGATGTCCGCTGACAACGCGCCGACGCCGACGCCATTGCCGTTGCAGGAGCAATTCACCCGCGGCCTCGACGCACCCATCTGCCTGACCTGGGAGCTCACCTACGCCTGCAACCTGGCCTGTGTGCACTGCCTCAGCTCGTCAGGCCGTCGCGACCCCAACGAGCTCACGCCGGCCGAGGCCCGCGGCATCGTCGACGACCTGGTCGACATGAAGGTCTTCTACGTCAATATCGGCGGTGGCGAGCCGATGCTGCGACCGGACTTCTTCGACCTCGTGTCCTACGCGGTCGACCGTCGGGTCGGCGTCAAGTTCTCGACCAACGGCACCCGGCTGACGGCCGAGCGGGCCCGGCGGCTGGCGGCGCTGGACTACCTCGACGTGCAGATCAGCATTGACGGCGCCACCGCCACCACGAACGACGCTGTGCGCGGTGAAGGCTCGTTCGCCGCCGCCCGTACGGCCATGGACAACCTGGCGTCCGCCGGCTTCGGCCCCTTCAAGATCAGCGTCGTCGTCACCAGACAGAACATGGAGGAGCTCGACGCGCTGGCCGCTATCGCCGAGGGGTACGGCGCCCAGCTGCGGCTGACGCGCCTGCGTCCCTCGGGCCGTGCGGTCGACACCTGGGACGCGCTGCATCCCACCGCGGCGCAGCAACGCACGCTCTACCACTGGCTGGTCGAGCGCCCCGGTGTGCTGACCGGGGATTCCTTCTTCCACCTGTCGGCGTTGGGCGAGCCGCTCGACGGCCTGAACCTGTGTGGCGCGGGGCGGGTGGTGTGCCTCATCGACCCCGTCGGTGACGTCTACGCCTGCCCCTTCGTCATCGACCGCCAGTTCCTGGCCGGCAACGTGCGCGACGACGGAGGTTTTCCTTCTGTCTGGCGTGAATCGGCGCTGTTCACGTCGCTGCGTGAGCCGCAGAGCGCCGGCGCGTGCGCGTCGTGCGGCTCCTTCGATGCCTGCCGGGGCGGCTGCATGGCCGCCAAGTTCTTCACCGGCCTCCCGCTCGACGGCCCGGATCCCGAATGCGTGCACGGCCACGGCGAAGCGGCGCTGGCGGCGCTGGAGGCGCGGCCGCAGTCCGTGGTGGGGCACTCCAAGATCGGCCGGGACGGGACACCGATTCCGGTGCCGACGCCGGTCCGCGTCCGCTTCCGTTCGCCGGCCCGCGCCTGAACCGTGGATCTCGCCGGCGCCACCTGGCCCCAGGTGGAGGCGACCGGGGGGCGCACGGTGCTGGCCATCCCGTTGGGCTCCCTCGAGCAGCACGGACCGCACCTTCCCCTCGACACCGATAGCCGCATAGCCGGCGCCGTTGCCGCGGGGCTGGCCCGACGCTGCCACGGCGTCACCGTGGCGCCCACGGTCTCCTACGGGGCCAGCGGCGAGCACGCCGACTTCCCGGGCACGCTCCTCATCGGCCACGACGTCCTGGCCGATCTCCTCGTGGAGCTCGTGCGCTCGGCCCGGCGCTCCTTCGCCGGCGTGGTCTTCGTCAACGCCCACGGGGGCAACGAGGAAGCACTCACGGCGGCCCGGCTCCGCTGCACGGCCGAGGGCGACGACGTGCTCACCTGGCGCGCCGCGACGCGCCCGGGCGGTGACGCCCACGCCGGGCGGACCGAGACGTCGCTGCTGCTGGCGATTGCGCCCGAGGCCGTCCGCCTGGACCTCGCCGAGCCCGGCTGTACCGAGCCGCTCGCCACGTTGCTGCCGCGTCTCCGCGCCGAAGGGGTGCGACCGGTATCGTCCAACGGCGTGCTGGGCGATCCCACGGGTGCAAGCGTCGAGGAAGGCCGAGGGCTGCTGGACGACCTCGTGCGCGACCTGACCGCAGCCGTCGCCGCGCACTGGGCATCGTCGTGAGCCCTGCCGCAGTCGTGACCGGCGCCGGGCGCGGCATCGGGGCGGCGACGGTGGATCTCCTGGTGGCCGCCGGGTGGCAGGTCGTGGCGGTGGACCGCTCGGCCGACGACCCCGATCTGGACTACTCCCTCTCGACCAAGGCTGACCTCGAGGCGGTGGCCGGGCGCCACGGCGCCTCCGTGCGCACCGTCGTGGGCGACGTGCGCAGTGCGTCGGACATGCGCGCCGCCGTGGAAGCGGCCGTCACGCATTTCGGGGGGCTGCAGGCGGCCGTCGCCGCGGCCGGAGTGATCAGCGGCGGTCCGCTGGCCTGGGAGATCCCCGACGCCCAGTGGGATGTGCAATTCGATGTCAACGTGAAGGGCGTGCGCAATCTGGCCGCGGCCGCCGTGCCGGCGCTGCTGCAGGCGCCCAAGCCCCGACAGGGACGCGTGGTGGCCATCGCCTCGACCGCCGGCGTGCTGGGTCTGCCGCGTCTCAGCGCCTACAGCGCGTCCAAGCATGCGGTCATCGGCTTCGTCCGCTCCCTGGCGGCCGACCTCGCCGGCAGTGGTATCACGGCCAACGCCGTGTGCCCGGGCTCGACCCGCGGCCCCATGCTCGATGCATCGGCTGCGGTCTACGACCTGCCCTCGACCGACGAGTTCGCCACGCACCACTTGGTGCAGCGCCTGCTCGAGCCGGCGGAGCCCGCCGCATTGATCGCCTGGTTGTGCGGCTCGACCTCGTCGGGGCTGACCGGGGCCGTCCTCCCGGTCGATGGCGGCATGACGGCCTCGTAGGGACGAGCAGGCCAGAAGACTTACGACGCGAAATACGAAATACGAAATACGAGACAGGAGACCCCCAGCATGGCTGCGTGCACGCATCTGGAACAGATCGCCGACGTGGAGCCGCAGACGCCGGCGGGTTGCGGCGAATGCATGAAGATCGGCGGCACGTGGGTGCACCTGCGCCTGTGCCTGTCGTGTGGAGAGGTCAACTGCTGCGACTCCTCGCCCAACACGCATGCGACTGCGCATTTCCATGAGTCGGGCCATCCGCTCGTGCAATCCTTCCAGCCCGGCGAGGACTGGATCTGGTGCTACGTCGATGAGCTGGCCATGGAGCCGGGCTGATCGCTATCCATCGGCGTCGGCGGGGAATCGCGAGTCACCCTGTCCGTATGTGGTGTCACGCTGCTCGGTGCGGCTCGACCCCACCTCTTTGACCGCTCGTCGCAGGTCGGTCACCAGCGAGGGCACGGTGGCGGCGCTGCCGGCGTGCACGGTGGCGTGCAATGAATCCGGCCGATTCTGCCGGTCGAGGTACCAGCCCTCGGCGGCCAGGCGTTCGCCCACGGCGAAGATGTCCAGAGCCTCCGGATCACGGGCGCCGAACGCCATGACAGTGGCCCGGGGGTCACCCCGGACTTCGAGGCCATTGATGGACTCAATGCCGGCCCGCAGCGCCAGGGCCGCGTCGTGCGCGGTGCGCGTCAGCTCGAGGTAGCCGTTGTGGCCGATGTGCATCAGCGCGGCCCAGGCTGCCGCGACCGGGCCGGCCGGCCGGGTCCCGGCCATGGCCGTCGAGGCGTAGAAGCCACCCAGCCAGTCTGTGGTCACGAACAGCTGCTTCCGGGCCAGCTCGTGGGTCCGGTACAGAATCACCGAGACGCCCTTCGACGCGTAGCCGTACTTGTGGACGTCGGCCGACATGGACGTCACGCCGGGGAGCCGGAAGTCGAAGGGCTCCTCGAGCCGGCCCAGCTCGGCCAGGAACGGGAGGAGGTAGCCGCCCATGCAGGCGTCGACGTGGCACAGGATGTCCCGGTCCAGCGCCAGCGCAGCGATGTCCGCAATGGGGTCGATGACCCCCTGCGGGTACGTCGGGGCAGAGCCGACCACCATGATCGTCTCGTCGTTGCAGGCCTCGGCCAGTGTGTCGGCCCGGACGCGGAAGTCGGCCTCCACCGGCACCCGCACCAGCTCCACATCGAAGTAGTCGGCTGCCTTGGTGAATGCCGCGTGGGCGCTCACGGCCGCCACCACCCTGGGCCGGGCGATGCCCCGCTCGCGCGCAACGTCGCGCGCCGTCTTCACCGCCTGCAGCAGGCTCTCGGTCCCACCTGAGGTCAGGTACCCCTCGACGGCGCCTCCGGCGGCGGGGTCATCGGCACCGAGCAGCGTGGCGGTGTTGGACACGATGTCGTGCTGCATGACACCGATGCTCGGGAAGGCCAGCACGTTGAGACCGTTCTCCGCGCTGTAGAGCGCCAGCGCATCGGAGAGGAGCTCGTGCACCTCCTCGCCGGCCGAGTAGACGAGGCTGAACACGCGACCGCCCCGCCAGTCCTGATCGTCCTGCTTCATGGTGATCAGGCGTTGCATGACCTCGTCGCGGGGGAGGCCCTGGGCGGGCATCGGCGTGTGGGGGAACGTCGCCATCCACTGTTCTTACTCCACGTGGCGCCCGGCGCGTACGGTGGTCCCATGACCGACCAGTCTCGAACGAGTGACGGCGAGCGACGTGACTTCATCGGGGCGTTGACCAGGCAACGAAAGCTGCTCCTGCGGACGGTGCGCGGCCTCTCGGAGGACCAGGTCCGCCTCCGTCCAACGGCGAGCGCACTGTGCATCGGGGGCGTGATCAAGCACGTGACGCTGGCGGAGCGGAACTGGTCCAGGTTCATGACGGAGGGCGCATCGGCCATGGGTGGGGACGATGCGGGCAGCATCGCCCATCACGCCACCACCTTCGAGATGACGGACGACGAAACGGTGGTGGCCCTGCTCGAGCGTTACGAGGAGACGGCCCGGGCCACCGATGAGCTGATCATGACGTTGCCGTCCCTCGACGTCTCGCACCCGCTGCCCGACGCGCCATGGTACGAACGCGGCGCGTCGTGGTCGGCCCGGCGAGTGTTGTTGCACATCCTCGCTGAGACAGCCCAGCATGCGGGCCACGCCGACATCATCCGGGAGACGATCGACGGCGCCAAGTCGATGGGCTGACGTCCCGTCCCGTCCCGCCCCGCCCCTTCCCGCCCGAGCCCCGCCCGAGCCCCGCCCGAGCCCCGCCCGAGCCCCTACGAGCTCCAGATGATGGCCTGGGGCTCGGTGTAGGCCAGGAGCCCGTAGTCGCCCCCGTCTCGCCCGATCCCCGACATCTTGAAGCCGCCGAAGGGAGCGTCGTGGTGGCGCTGCGCCGTGTTGACCCCGACGTGCCCGGCCTGCAGCCGCTTGGCCACCCGCAGGGCACGGCCGCCGTCCTTGGAGAAGACGTAGTCGTAGAGGCCGAACTCGGTGTCGTTGGCGATGGCGATGCCCTCTTCTTCGTCGTCGAAGGGGATCATGGTGATGACCGGACCGAAGATCTCCTCCCGCGCCACCCGCATGGTGTTGTCCCCGGTGATCAGAGTCGGCGCCACGTAGAAGCCGGTCGGCAGGTCCGCCGGGCGCTCACCGCCGATCACGATCTCGCCGCCGTCCTCGATGGCCGTCTGGATGTGCGCCTCAATACGCCCACGCTGCGCGGCCGAGATGACCGGCCCGATGATGGTGGCGGTGTCGGTCGGGTCGCCCACCTTGAGGTAGCCGGCCATCTGCACGAGCCCGTCGCGCACCTGGTCGAAGATGCTCCGGTGCACGACGGCCCGCGTCGGCGCGGTGCAGATCTGGCCCGAGTGGAAGGACCAGGTGGAGCCGATGCAGCCGATGGCGCCCTTCACGTCGGCGTCCTCGAAGACGAGGCAGGCGCCCTTGCCGCCGAGTTCCAGCAGCGTTCGCTTCATGGTGCGCGCCGCCTGCTCGCCGATTTTGACGCCCACCTGGGTTGACCCCGTGAAGCTGACGCAGTCGACCTCGTCGGAATCCACCAAGGCGGCGGAGGAGGCCGGACCGTTGCCGTTGACCAGGTTGACCACACCCGGGGGGAATCCGACGTCGTTGAGGATGCGGACGAGCTCCACAATGGCGAGCGGGTCTTGCGGCGCCGGCTTCACCACGACGGTATTCCCGGCGGCCAGCGCGGGCGCCACCTTGCCCGCCATGTTCACCATGGGGAAGTTGTACGAGGTGATGCAGGCCACCACGCCGAGTGGTTGGCGATTGACCATGGCGCCGATGATGCCGCCCGGTGCCAATGGTGTGGCCATCGCGGTCTGGGGGACGAGGGGCGTCTGCAAGACGGCTCGCGGGTCGCGGGAGTAACGCTCGAAGCGGTCGGCCGCGACCGGGACCTGCATGCGCGAGCCGACGGTCGCTGTCGCCCCGGTCTCGGCGATCACGAGGGGCAGCAGCTCGGAGGACTTGGCCCGGATGGCTGCCGCGGCGTCGCGCATGAGGGCGCCGCGCTCCTCGGCCGACCAGGCCGCCCACCCCGGCTGGGCCTCCTTGGCGGCTGCCGCAGCGGCGAGGGCATCGTCCGCGCTGGCATTCGGAGCCAGGCCGACGATCTCCTCGGTGGCGGGGTTGACGATCTCGTAGGTGCCGTCTGACGCATCGACCCACTTGCCCCCGATGAGGAGCTGGTGCTCATTGCGCTGGGTGGTCATGTCTGCTCCCGGCTCGGGCACCGCCAGCCGATCTGACGGCGCGTCACATTCAACCCCGCCCAGACGGGGGTCCGCCAAAGCTGCAGTACCTGGCACCATCGATCAGGTCCTTCGGGCAGGTGCATGGTCCGGCCAGCTGAGAGCCGATGCAGGTTTTGACCGGGAACAATCGGGCAATTTATGACTTTAGTCACTTCGCACTGCCGTTGACCTGTGCGAGGCTGTCAATAGCTATTCGTCCTCGGGGGAGTGAACGGAGTCGGTCATGAGTAGGCCTGCTGAGAAGGTCACTGGCCCCGCACGCCCCAGCGGAGAAGATCCGGTCAGCGTCGCCGGCCACTCCGTTGCCGGCATCGTGGGTGACACCGTCCTGGGCAGCGCCGATGTGGCCCAGGCCCGTGAGCGCCGCCGCCTGGCCCGTCTCCGCCGCCTCGTGGCGGTCGTCGCCCTCGTCCTCGGCTGGGTCGTGATCCGCCGGGTCACCGGCCACGGCATCTTCCCCACGGTCCACTTGCCGCACGGGCTGGGCACCATGGTCCCGATCCTCCTCATCATCGGCATGCTGGGCGCCGTCATGCTGGCCCCCCTGCTGGCGGCCGGGCGGTCGCCGCACACACTCATCCGGCCGGGTGAGACCCAGGTGGGGCTGGAGGACCTGGTCGGCATCGACCCGATCAAGGCCGAGGTCGTGCGTTCCATCAACCTGTTCCTGGCCCACCAGACCTTCCGCGACACCATGGGTGGTTCGTCACGGCGTGGCGTGCTCTTCGAGGGGCCGCCGGGAACGGGCAAGACATTCGTGGCCAAGGCCATGGCCAAAGAGGCGAACGTCCCCTTCCTGTTCGTGTCGGCGTCGGCGTTCCAGTCGATGTACTACGGACAGACCAACCGCAAAATCCGCTCCTTCTTCAAGCAGCTGCGCAAGCACGCCCGCAAGGAGGGCGGCGCCATCGGCTTCATTGAAGAGATCGACGCCATCGGCGCGAGCAGGCGCGGCATGGGCAGCGGCGGGGGGACCGAGGGCGTGTCGGGTGTGGTCAACGAACTGCTCGTGCAGCTGCAGTCCTTCGACACCCCGACCCGCGGGCAGCGCGTGGCGTGGGCCTGGATCGACCTGCTCAACCGCTACCTCCCCGACGGAAGCAAGCTGCACAAGCCGGCCGTGGTGCCGGCCAACGTGCTGGTGGTGGGAGCGACCAACCGCAAGGACGACCTGGACCCGGCACTCATCCGCCCGGGACGCTTCGACCGCTCTATCTACTTCGGCCTCCCGGGACGCCGCGCCCGGGCCGACATCATCGCCTACTACCTCGGCAAGAAGGCCCACGCCGCCGATCTCGACGAGCACGGCGCCGTCGACATCGTCGCCGGCATGACCTTCGGTTATTCGCCGGCCGCGTTGGAGCGGCTGATGGACGAGGGCCTCGTCATCGCTCTGACGCACGGTCGCTCGGCCATGACCATGTCCGACGTGGCCGAGGCCAAGATGCTGGTCGAGCTCGGCGTCACCGACGAGACCATCTACACGCCGAACGAGCGTGACCGCGTGGCCACCCACGAGGCCGGTCATGCCACCGTGGCCTACTTCGTGGGCCAGACGCGCCAGCTCGACGTGCTCTCCATCGTCAAGCGACGTGACTCCCTCGGCCTGTTGCAGCACTCCGACACCGAGGAGCGCTTCACCAAGAGCAGCGAGGAGCTGCACGCGCTGCTCCAGATCGCCATGGGGGGCATGGTGGCGGAGGAGCACTGGTTCGACGAGGTCTCGACGGGCCCGGCCTCGGACCTGGCGGCCGCCACCTCCATCGGTGCACAGATGATCGGCGCCTGCGGCATGGGCACCTCGCTCATCTCCGTCGCGGCCGCCGGCAACGGCTACCAGGAGGGCAGCCTCGTCGACAAGGTCCTCGGCGACAAGGCAGCACGGGCCGAGCTCGACACGCTGTTGATGGGCAGCTGCGACGCCGCCAAGGCCATCGTGTCCACCCATCCGCAGGTCGTCGAGGCTCTCCGTGACGCTCTGCTCGAGCGGGACGAGCTCGTGGGTGCCGAGATCACCGAGGTGATCGAGACGGCCCTCAACCAGTCCACCATCGCCGAACTGCGCCCGTCGGGGACGACCGGGGGCCATTAACGCGGGGGCGGGTTCTGGCCCCCGCGTAGGCGCAGCACCAGACGGCCCAGCCTGCTCGGAGGCTTCGCGTCCTGTGCCGCCTTGGCGGCGGTCTCATGGTAAGCAGGCCGCCGAGACGCCAGTACCGCCTGCCCCCACCGGTGTAGCGCACGTCGTCGGGGACCCGGGGGAGCGGACGCTTTGGTTTGCGACGACGCTTCCGGTCTGCGTTCTGGCTCGCGTGGTGAGTGTGGCGCACGGGCGCGGCGGCCCCGCCGCTCGCGTCTCAGTCTGAGGCTGAGCCTGAGCCTGAGCCGATCACCCTCGCACCGGCCGACGCGCGGGTCCAAAGCACCGAAGGGCGCGACAGCGTGACCCGGCCCCCCGGGTTCTCGATCCTGAGCTCCTCGTTGGCGTTGCCTTCCATGGACCAGCCTTTTCGGTGCACCACCCCGTGGTGATGTCGGCATAAAAGGACCAGATTGTCGAGGTCCGTCCCACCACCGGGCTTCCAGGGCACGATGTGGTGGACGGCGGCAAAGGTGGCGTTGGCGCAGCCGGGGAACCGGCAATGGCGGTCCCGACGGATCACCTCTCTCCTTTGGGCTCCGGAGGGGAACCGCCGGGCCCGGCCCTCGTACATGGTGTGGCCGACGTTGTCGTCGACGGCCACCACCACGGTGGCGTCACAGGCGATGCGCTGCACCGTCTCGACGTCGATCAGGCCGTCGTGCTCGAGCTCGGCCGCCAACTCGCTCTTCTCGCCTGCGTCATCGACCAGGTCCTCGAGGGGGACGTGGGCCACCACGAAAAACGGGTTCGGGGCGGCGGTCGCCTTGGATGTGCCATGGGTGGCGACGTCCACGATCCCCATGAACCCGTCGCAGCGCCGCTGGTCCAATGGTGTCTCTTCTTCAGAGGAGACACCGGCCGCATAGGCATCGACACAGGCCTTGGTCTGGGCATAGGACTCTTTGGGCAACTGGAGCGACATGGTGCGGCGCTCATCGTTGAAGCGCACGTAGCGGCCGTCGTGCTCTGCACCCGATGGGGAAACCGAAGCGGACCTGGCCCGGGCCGCCGTGGTGCGGGCCACCTCGGCCAGCTCCCGGACCGAAAGCTCCTTGGCCTGCTCGCACAAATCCCGTTCGTTCTCGGGGGTGGCCACATCGACGACGGCGCGTACCTTGTCAAAGGAGATCTCGCCCGCACAGAAGGACCCCATGACGCGGGGCATGTCCTGGGTCTTCTCGGCGACGTGGGAATAGGAGCGAGCCGTCGCCACCGACACCCCCAAGTTCTCAGCGCTCCAGGACTCGAGCGAGGTGGCGCCGTCGTCCAGGTAAGCCTGACGCCGTCCGAACTCGGCCTGGCGGAGTACGAGACGCGCCTGGGCCATCGTGATCTGGCGCCGGTCCGCTTGCATGCCGGCCGCCAGCGCTTCGTTGGACTCGGCTGCCGTGACAGTGATGAAGACGGCGATGCCTTCGGCACCCAGTGCGGTCGTCGCAGGAGCTCTCGTGGGCATCGGAAGTTGAACGGTCCCGTCCGCCGGTGCAGAGCGCGCAGAAAAGGCGCGGTCAGCTTGCTGCGTGCGGGTCAGCGATTCAGATGCGGGTCAGCTGTTGAGCGCGGCGGCGATGGCGGCGCCGGTCGGCGAGGAGTTGAGGTAGGGCTCGGGCGCGTGGGCGCGGTGCCCGTTGTCGATGACGAGCTCCTCCACCCGCGGCCCGAAGTGATCGGCCAGGCAGGTCTCGCAGGCCTTGTCGTTCAGCGCGCGCACGTTGACCCATCGTTGCACCGAGCCCGGCCAGGCTCCGCGGCCGTCGACGGGAGCCGGCTCCAATCCGTTGAAGACCATCGGCACCGCCAGGGGTGAGCCCAGCGTCACGAAGGTGTGGACGGGCCAGTCGTCGTGCGCGGCCAGCGCCGCATAGGACAGGACCGTGCCCAACGAGTGCGCCACCAACACGCGCGTGTCGTCGGTCACCTCCGCTTCGATGCGGGCGCGCAACCGGTCGCGCAGATCAGCCTCGGTCAGCATGGCCGTCGCCAGGTCGACCGTGCGGTCGAAGGTGGCCTCCCCGGCCGCCTGGGACAGCGCGGCGATGGCGTCCCCGCCCATGTCGGCGAGCATGTCGGCCACACCGGCCCGGGACTGCTCCAGTTTGCGGTCCTCGTCGCTGCCCGGACGATGACGGAAGAGATCACCGTAGAAGCAGACGGCGACGTCATCGGATTCGACCTCCACCCCGTGGTGCCAGAGGCCGTCCCGCACGGCCGGCAACCATCGAGCTTTGAGTTCATTGGGCCCCCAGAGCTCGTTGAACGCCCCGTGGACGATGACGATGCGTGCCATGACCTTCAGCCCTCCAGGTGCGACGTGTCGTTGTAGCCACGGATGATCCAGCGGTCGGGTGTCACGATCAGGCGTGAGATGGACGCGTTGTCGGGCCCCACGAAGGCGAAGGGCTCCGAACCGGTGGCTTGCGCCAGGATTTCGCCGATGGCGGCGCCGTGGCTGAACACGACCACCCGCCCGCCCGGGTGGGCCGCGCTGATGCGTTCGATGGCCCGTCGCAGTCGACCACCGAAGACGGCACGTGATTCGGCGCCGGGGATCACGTCCCAGCGCTGCTCGGCCAAGACCTGCGTGAAGAGTGGGTCGCCGTCGGCCGACTTCATGCGCAGAATGCCGCCCTCCCAGTCTCCGAGGAAGACCTCGCGCAGATCGGCCTCGACGAAGGCAGTCATGCCGCTGCGGGCCACCAGGGGCGCCGCCGTCTGCACCGTGCGCTGCAGGGTGGTGACGTACAGTGCGTCGAAGGGCTCCTGGGCCAGGCGCAGGCCCACGCGCTCGGCCTGGTGGTGTCCCGCCTCGGAGAGCGGCGGGTCGCCTTGCCCTTCGACCAGCTCGAACGTCTCGCCTTCCAGCGAGTCGGCCGAGGCGCCGTGGCGGACGAGCCAGAGCTCGGTGGAGCCGGGCGGTCCCACGTAGGGCCGTTGGCTGAAGCTGCGGGGCGACGTCACGGGCGCCGAGTGTAGGGAACCCTCAGCGCGGTGCGTGTAATTCGGGCGGCCCGTGGTCGTCGTCGTCCTCGACCACCTCGGCGTCAATGATGTTGGGATCATCACGTTGCGACGCTGCGCCGTGACCCTGGGCTTGTCCGGCGGTCCAGCCGGGCGGCGTGTTGAAGCTGGCGAAGAAGGCGGCGGGCGACTGGGTGAACTGGGTGAATTGCACGCGCAACGGTCGTCCGGCGTCGGGCCCGAGCTCGGCCCACAGCGGCAGGGCCCGTCGGAAGACGACGTAGTTCTGCACGCCCAGGGTGACGCCCAGGTAGAGGAGGAAGCTCGCCCCTTCGAGGCCGGCCGCCCCGGCGTGGCTCTGCCCGGTGTCGCCGGCGAAGTGCACCAGCAGGGACACGAGCCACAGCGCCATCGTGATGGCAGTGCCTTGGCGCAAAACCCAGCCGTTGCCCGACCACACCCGCATGGAGACACCGCGCAGGACGCCGAGACCGAGCGCGCCGACGGCCAGAGTGCCCAGGACCCAGAGCCAGGCGCTCGACGAAACGTGGTGGTTGTCGGCGTAGGAGAACATCTCGAAGAGGCCGATGACTCCGATGACCAGCGGGAGGCGGGGCTGGAAGGCCCGCCGCACCGGGCGCACCCTGACCTGGCGCAGCAGCACCAGAACGAGGATCAGCGCCCCCAGGGCATAGGAGAAGAATGCCATCGGGTTTGAGCCTATGGCCGCGGCCTGTTCAGTGGTTCAGCAGGGGCCCCACTTCGACGCCGAACCGGGCCGTCTGCTCGCAGAATTCCTCCACCGATCGGGCCATGAAGCGCACCTGGAGGTGGTTGACGCCCATGTCGACCAGCTCGCGCAGCGACGAGGCCACTTGGTCCGCGCCTCCGGAGAGGACCCAACGGGGCAAGTCCCAGCCCGAGCCGCCCGACGTCAGGTAGATGGGCTCCACAATGGTGCCGATATCGACCGGCGCCCCGCCGCGGTATTCGTCCCGCAGCTCGCGCAGACGGGCGATCTGCCCCGGGAGGTCGGGCCGACGCGTGCCCTGCGGGAGCCAGCCGTCTCCGAACGCGGCCGTACGGCGGATGGCGGCCGGCGAGGAGCCACCGATCCAGATGGGCGGTCGGGGTTGGCGCGCCGGGCGGGGCGCGATCCCCATGTCGCGGGCCGGAAAGCGGGGCCCCGGGAGTTCGGGGAACTCATGGGTGAAGGCCAGTGCCAGCGCGGAGACGGCTTCGTCGGTGTGACGACCCCGCTCGGCGAAGTCTCCCGTCAGGAGCTCGTACTCCTCGGGCACGTGACCGGCGCCCACGCCGACAATGAGACGCCCGCCCGACAGGTGGTCGATCGTCGAGAGCTCCTTGGCCGCGCGCAGCGGGTGGCGCTGGGCCAGGATCAGCACGTGGGACAGCAGGTGGGTGCGCGTCGTCACTGCGGCCAACCAGCCGAGTGTGGCGGTGGTGTCGTACCAAATGGTGCCCATGGCATCGGCCAGGCGTCGCGGGATTGCCGTGTGATCGCACACGCCGAGATAGAAGAAACCTGACTCATCCGCCACGCGGGCGATGCGGGCGAGCTCGGTCGGACCGGCCTCCTTCTCCCAATCGGCCACGTACAGCGTCGATTGGGACTGAATCGGGAGCTGCATGCCGTAGACGACCTCCCCCTCGGGGACGGCACGCACGACGTCGGCAGGAAACGGAATCGGAATCGGAATCGGTATCGGTGCAGGGTCGGTCATGGGCGGGGCTCCGATCGGGCGGCGAGGCGAGGGGTGGTCGACGAAGAGGGGAGCATGAGCGTTGTCATGGTCGCTCAGCGGGCGGGAGCCGGTCGGAGCAGGCTGCCCAGCAGGCTCGACAGGAAAGCCGATGTCCCGAAGGTGGTGGCCAGCACGCGTGACCGCTTGAGGTGCAGGTGCAGCGGCACCTCCCACGTGTAGCCCATGCCCCCGTGGACCTGGATGGCGACCCGGGCATTGGTGATCGCCGCCTCGTCGGCCAGCAGCTTGGCGCCGGCCACGGCACGTTGCTGCCAGGCCAGCGGCGTCGACCCTGCCGACGCCGCCTCCGCTTCCAGCACGTCGGGCGCATCGGCCAGGCAGGCCGCCGCGTGCACGGCGGCCCGGGCCACCTCGGCGCGCACGAGCATGTCGGCGCACAGGTGCTTAATGGCCTGGAAGCTGCCGATGGGCTTGCCGAACTGCTCGCGCTCCTTGGCATACGCCACGGCGAGGTCCAGGGTCTCGGCGGCGTGGCCCACCTGCAGGGCGGCGGTGAGGATGGCGCCGTCCCGGAAGAGCTCCTGGTCGGGGTCGTCGAGTGTCGGACATGCCGGCAGTTTGGACAGCTGCCAGAGCGGCGTCAGGGGGTCGAGGGGCGCGGTGACCCGTTGCGCGGTGGGCGCCTCGCCGATGGCCGTCATCAGGCTCCACCCTCCGCCGGTGCCAGCGCCGGGTATGAGGAAGGCGGCCTGGAGCGAGGAGAGGTGCTCCACCAGCCACGGGGGCTCACCATCGGCGTTGGCCAGGACACCCACCATGGCCCGGCCCTCGGCCGCGCCGGGCACCATGGTGGCGGCGAGGAAGGTTCCGACGAGCGGGCCGGGGACGAGCGCCCGTCCCAACTCCTCGAAGACGACGGCCGCGTCGGCCAGGGCCAGGCCGGTGCCGGCGGGCTCGGGCAGCGTCAACGCGAAGACACCGGTGTCACCCAGGGCGGCCCAGTCGTCGGCGTCGACGACGCGTTCCTCACCCTCGCGGGCGCGGATGCGTTCGAGGGGCAGCCGCCCCGCCAACATGGCGCGTATCCCCTCGGCCAGCTCGCGCTGGGCCTCGCTCACCCGGAAGTCCATCAGCGCGACCTGGGCAGGCCGAGGATGCGCTCGGCCACAATGTTGCGCTGAACCTGGGACGTGCCGGCGGCGATGGTCAGGTTGATCGACTTGTACCAGTTGTGCACCTGCTCGGCGTTGCCGATCGGACCGTTGGGCCCCGTCAGGGGATCGGCGGTGAGCGCGGCGGTGTCGAGCATCTCCATGGCCAGGTCGCCGAGCGCCTGCGCGTGCTCGGAGAACGAGAGCTTGAAGACCGAGCCCCCGATGCCGGGCACGCCCGTCTGCGCCGCCTCCGACACGTTGCGTTTCGTGAGGGCCCACAGCGCGTCGAAAGCCGCCGCCAGGCGACCGATGCGCTTCTGCAGGCCGGCGTCGTCCGGCAAGAGTCCGAGGCGGGTCCCGATGTCGTGCAGCTCGCCGAGCAGCCGCATGCACTCGAGGAGCTCGCCCACGAATCCTGTGCCCCGCTCGAAGGACAGCGTGACCATGGTCACGCGCCAGCCGTCGTTCTCCTCACCGACGCGGTTCGCCACCGGGATGCGCACATCGTTCAGGAAGAGTTGGGCGAACTCCGTGGTCCCTTCGATGGTCCGCAGTGGTCGGATCTCTATGCCGGGGGTGTCCATGGGCATGATCAGCCACGAGATGCCGCGGTTGCGCTCCTCCCCGGTGCGCACCAGGAGCTCGCAGTAGTCGGCCACCTCGGCGTGGGACGTCCAGATCTTCGAGCCGTTCACGACGTAGTGGTCGCCGTCCCTGACGGCCTTGGTCCGCAAAGAGGCCAGGTCGCTCCCGGCGTCGGGCTCGCTGAAGCCCTGGCACCACACTTCCTGGCCGCGCAGGATGGCAGGGAGGTAGCGCTCCTTCTGGGCCGCCGTCCCCTCGGCAATGATGGTCGGGCCGGCGTGCAGCAGGCCGACGAAGTTGACGCCCACGTAGGGTGCGCCCGCCCGCTCGCACTCCTCCTTGAATATCAGCTGCTCCACCGGGGACGAGCCACGGCCCCCGCCCTCGGCCGGCCAGTCCACGCCGGCGTAGCCCGCCTCGAACAAGAGCTGCTGCCAGCGCAGGTCGTAGGCGCGGCGGGCGGGCCAGTCGTCATGGGGAGGCGGTTCTCCGACGTTCCCCAATGTGGCAGCCAACCAGTCGCGGAGTTCCAGCCGGAAGGCCTGCTCCGGCGCGGTGTAGCGGAGGTCCATCAGTCAGCGGTCATCAGTCAGTGGTCATCAGTCAGTGGTCAGTGGTCAGCGGTCCGAACCGACAGAGAAGGATGATCAGGCGGGGAAATCGAGGCCGAACAGCTTGATCGCATTGCCGCGCACGATTTTGCGGCGCTGCTCGTCGGTGAGATCCGCCATCTGCTCCTCGGCGATCTCGCGCGTGCGGGGCCAGGTGGAGTCCGAGTGCGGGTAGTCCGACTCGTACGTGATGTTGTCCTCGCCGATTTCGTCCACCGACTTCAACCCGTGGGCGTCGTCGAAGAAGCAACCCCACACGTGGTCCTTGAAGTAGCTCGACGGCTTCTCCGGCACAATGTCGGCGACCCCGCCCCACCCGCGGTTGTCCTCCCAGACGCGGTCGGCCCGCTCCAGAATGTACGGAATCCAGCCGATCTGGCCTTCCGAGTAGGCCACCTTGAGTTCGGGGATGCGCACGAAGACACCGCTGAAGAGGAAGTCGACGAGCGAGAAGGTGGCGTTGGTGTGCGTCAACGTCGAGCCGACGGCGGGCGGCGCATCGGCCGACGTCGACGGCATCTTCGAGGACGACCCGATGTGCATGTTCACGATGGTCTGCGTCTCGGCACAGGCCTGGAAGAAGGGATCCCAGTAGTGGTCGGGGTCGTGCACACTCGGCAGGCCGAGGAAGGGCGGGATCTCGCTGAAGCACACGGCCCGCACGCCCCGCGCCGCGTTGCGTCGCACCTCCTTGGCCGCCAGCTCGGCGTCCCACAGCGGGATGAGGCAGAGGGGGATGAGGCGGCCGCCCGAGTCGCCGCACCACTCGTCGACCATCCAGTCGTTGTAGGCCTCAATGCAGAGCAGGCCCAACTCCTTGTCCTTGGCCTCGGTGAAGGTCTGGCCACAGAAGCGGGGGAAGGTGGGGAAGCACAGCGCCGCCTCAATGTGGTTGACGTCCATGTCCTCGAGTCGGGGCTTCACCTCGTAGGAGCCCGGGCGCATGTCCTCATAGGTGACGCCCTTCATGGTCACCTCGTCGCGCGGCACACCGACCGCCGAGTCGACGCGCAGCAGCGGCCGCTTGAGGTCCTCGTAGTACCACCAGTCGACGGGCAGGCCCTTGGACCCGGGCTTGACCTTGAGCGATCCGCCCCGGTACTCCACCTCGGGCATCGGGGCGCGCACAATGCGCGGCCCGATGTCGGCGTACTTGGAGGGGAGGCGGTCCTGCCACACGTTGGGCGGCTCGACCACGTGGTCGTCGACCGAGATGATCATCGGCAGGGGCTCAGGCATGAACATCGAGCGTAGCCCGCACCTGACGGGGCGTCAGATGCGCCGGGAGGTGCCCGGAGAACCCGGCTGAGCCGGCGCCCTGGTCAAAAGACCTCCTCGAACAGGTCGACCATGGCCCGCCAGGACCGGCGGTCGGTCGCCTCGTGGTAGGCGATACCCGGGAAGGTGTCGGGCGAGGCCAGCTTGTTGGTGAAGGAGTGCACGGCGCCGCCGTGGACGTGCAGCTGCCAGTCGACCCCACCGGCCCGCATCTCCTCCTCGAAGGCCCGCCGCTCCTCGGCGTGCACCATCGGATCGTCGGCGCCGATCAGGGCCAGCACCTTGCCCGTGATGTTGCGGGCGTCCTCGGGGTGCACGGTGGAGAGGCCCGAATGGAAGCCGACGACCGCCTTGAGGTCGGCTCCGCCGCGGGCCAGCTCCAACGACAAGGTGCCGCCGAAGCAGAAGCCGATGGCGGCCAGACGCGCCGGGTCGGTGCGCGGCTCGGCCCGCAATATGTCGAGACCGGCCGTCCCCACGGCAAAGGCGCGCGCCGGGTCGGACCGCAACTCGCCGATCCGGCCCATCATCTGGTCGCGGTCGGTGACCGGCTGGCCCCCACCGTGGTAATCCAAGGCGAAGGCCACGTACCCGAGCTCGTCGGCGATGCGGGCGGCCCGGTCCCGGGCGTGATCGTCCAGACCCGGCCCTTCATGGCAGACCAGCACCCCGGGGCGCAGGTCATCGCCGCCGTCGTCGGGCAGGGCGAGGGTGCCGATCATGGTGCGTCCGTCGGCTTCGTAGGTGATGTCGCGGGAGGTGGCCATGGGTGCACCGTACCCTCCACCCGTTGCGGCGATACTGGCGGCAATGCGCGGCAAACCAGGTCTGCGGCTGCAATTGGGATTGGCCTTGGTCATCGGGGCGCCCTTGGTGCTCGCCGCTTGCAGCTCTGGCGGCGCACCGACACCGACCTCCTCGGCTCGCACGTCGACGACCACCACGGCGGCGGGAGGCGCACCGACCACCACCGTCCCGGCGGCGCCCTCGGGCCCGTTGACACTCGGCGCGCCCATTGCGCTCCCGTTCTCGGCCGACCGGGTGACCGCGGCGGAGAGCCCCGATGGCGCCGTGTTCGCCGCCCCACAAGATCCGACCAACCCGTCACCCGCCGTCGCCTGGGTCATCGACGGCAATGGTCCGGCGGTGATCGCCGAGCACGTGGCGACCGGCATTGCCGCGCTGGCCGCCGACGGCACCAACTTCTACGTGGCCACGTATTCGACGGTGTTCGCCTACAACCGCGCCAGTGGGAACCAGGACGGGCAGTGGACGATGCCCCCGGTGCCGACGGCGAACACCTCGAACAGCGACCTCGTGGCCCTCGCCGCCGCCAACGGCTCCGTCTTCGTGTCGGTGACCCGGGGCAACACAGTGAGCGTCTACACCATCGACCCCGCCACAGCGGCCGCACCGCACCTGCTCCTGCGCGGTCTCGGCGCGGCCGTGGGGTCCGACGGTTCGGTCTATTACGAGCGCACGGACCACCGGCTGGCGGCGCACCGGCCGGGCGGCGCCACCGCCGTGGGCCCGGCGCTGGCGGACACGCCGAACGGTCTGGGTGGGGGCGTGCAGTACGTCCAAGTGGTCGCAGGCGGCGCGGTCTGGGCCAGCGAGCCCGCCGGCCAGGGGCTCGATGCGACCTACAGCACGTACGACGCCGCCACGCTCCACCCGCTCGGGACCTTCCAGGGCTCGGTGACCAGCACCGTGGTGGACTCCAGCGCCGGTGCACTGGTCCTCGAGGCCGCCGGCAGTGACCCGGCCTGCCCGCTGGCGTCGCCGTCCACGCCGACATCGTGCGTCTTCAACATCGTGCCGCAGGGCACCGTGTCCAACGCGGTGGGCGTGGGCGGGGCGGTCACGCTGCTCGGTCCCGACCCGGCGGTGATCGCTGCCGATACCAGCACCGGTCAGTTCGACCTCATGCGGCTGAGCTGATCAGCCTGACCTGCGCCCAGCTCAGTAGGACATGGAGACGCCGCCGTTGGGACTGAGCAGCTGTCCCGTGACGAAGCTGCTGGCGTCCGAGGCGAGATACAGCACGGCGTAGGCCACATCGGCCGTCTCGCCCACGCGCCGCAGCGGGGCGAAGCGCGCCATCGGCGCCAGCGTTGCGGCCTTGGCCGCCTCGTTCACGCTGCCGTCGGGATTCGTGTAGTAGCGCGCCGTCATGTTGGTCGGCACGAAGCCCGGCGCCACCGAGTTCACGCGCACGCCGTGCTCGCCGACCTCGGCCGCCATCGACATGGTCAGTTGGGCCACGCCGGCCTTGCAGATGGCGTAAGGCCCCACGCCGGGAGCGGGGGCCAGGACCGCCGCCGAGGTCATGTTGATGATGGAGCCGCCGCGCTGCGCCACCATCACCTTTCCGGCGGCCTGACATCCGTACAGCACGCCCTTGAGGTTCACCGCCAGGATGCGGTCGAACTCGTCGGGGTCGACGTCGATGATGGGGCTGTCGATCATGATGCCGGCGACGTTGCACAAAATGTGCAGGCCGCCGTGACGTGCCGCGATGTTCTGCACGAGCGTCTCGGCCGCGCCCCGGGCCGCCACGTTCAACTCGGCGCTCTCGGCCCGGCCGCCCTGCCCCATGATGGCGGCGGCGGTCTCGGAGGCGGTCGCTGCGTTGATGTCGGCGCAGACCACGGTGGCCCCGGCCCCGGCCAGCACCTCGGCGGACGTGCGCCCGATGCCGCTCCCGGCCCCGGTGACGAGGGCCACCCGGCCCGTCAGGTCGAAGGCGTCGCGCACACTCTGGGCCGTTTCCATCCGGCGCACCCTATGCCGTGACGCCCTCCAGCGCGAGCAGCGCGCGCTTGACCGCCACGCCGCCGCCGTAGCCCCCGATGCCGTTGCCGGCCAGCACGCGGTGGCACGGCACAATGATGGCGATCGGGTTCTTGCCGTTGGCCTGGCCGACGGCGCGCGGTCCTTTGGGCCGCCCGACCCTCCGGGCCAGTTCGCCGTAGCTGATGGTCTCGCCGTAGGGGATGCGCGACAGCTCGGCCCATACCTCGCGCTGGAATGTCGTGCCGTCGAGCTCCAGCCGGAGGTCGAAGTCGGTGCGCTCACCCGCGAAGTACTCCTGGAGCTGCGTCGCCGCCTCCTTCAGTATCGGCGTCTCCTCGTCCCGGCGCCCGAGGCTGCCGGCGTTGGGGAGCCGGAGGCCGATCAGCACGTCGTCGTCGGCCTCCAGGACGATCTGGCCGATCGGTGTGTCCAGGGGCATGGTGGTGGTCATGCGGCACGTCCTTTCATGATGGTGGTGGGCATCGCCCACAGGTGGGCCATGGCGTAGCTGCGCCAGGGGCGCCAGTGCTCGGTCAGCCGGCGCAGATGCGCCGGGTCGTCGGGGAGGCCGAGCGCGACCGCGGCCCGCCGGATGCCGAGGTCCGTCGGCATGAAGGCGTCGGGATCGCGCAGCGCCCGCATGGCCACGTACTCCGCCGTCCACGGTCCGATGCCCGGGAGCGCGACGAGGGAGCGGCGCACCTCGGCCGGATCGGCTCCGGGGTCGATGACCACGTCGCCGCGATCGACCGCCAGGGCCAGCGCCACGAGGGCCCGTCGGCGGGCCGCCGGCATGGAGAAGGCGCCCGGTTCGCGCCCGGCCAGCTCGACGAGCGCGGCCGGCGTCGGGAAGAGGTGCGTGACGTCCCCGACGGGGGTGGGCAGGGGCTCGCCGGCGGCCAGGACCAACCGCCCCGCCACTGTGCGCGCACCGGGGACGGAGACCTGCTGCCCGATGACGGCGCGCACGGCGAGCTCGAAGCCGTCGGCTGCGCCCGGCACGCGGCGTCCGGGATCGTGGCGCACCAGGGTGCCGACGAGTGGGTCGCGGCGGAGGGCCTCCCATATGGCGACCGGATCGGCATCGAGGTCGAGCAACTGGCGGCAGCGGGCCACCGCCGTCTGCAGGTCGCGCAGGTCCGACAGAACGAGCTCGCCCTCCACGAAGGACGGGCCCTGGCCGCCGTCCTCCGGCGCGCGCAGGGTGACGATCCCGTGCCCGTGAGGGAGTCGCAGGCTGCGTGTGTAGGACGCGCCGTCGAGCGCCTCGACGCCGGGCAAGGCCCGCAGCCCGAGGAAGTCGAGCACCGACGCCGGGTCGAAGGGCCGCCGGCACGGAAGGCGGAGCCGGATGGCCTGGGCCGCCGGCGCTCGCTTGGCTCGCCTTCCTTCGGCGGTGCGCGCCGCCCGGGCCCGCAGTCCGCTCGGCGTGTCGGCGAAGGTCTGGCGCACGGTGTCGTTGCATTGGCGCACGCTGGCGAAGCCGGCGGCGAAGGCCACGTGGGCCACCGGGAGATCGGTGGTCTCGAGCAGCACCCGCGCCGTCTGGCTGCGCTGGGCCCGGGCCAGGGCCAGTGGCCCGGTGCCCACTTCGGCGGTGAGGAGACGGTTGAGCTGGCGGGTGCTGTAGCCGAGCCGGCCGGCCAGACCTTCGACGCCGTCGCGGTCGACGACGCCGTCGCGAATGAGCCGCATGGCGCGGGCGACGACGTCGGCCCGGATGTTCCACTCCGGTGAGCCGGGCGTGGCGTCGGGCCGGCAACGCAGGCAGGCGCGGAAGCCGGCCTGCTGGGCGCCGGCCGCGGTGGCGTAGAAGCGCAGGTTCTCCCGCTTGGGTGTGCGGGCGGGGCAGCTCGGGCGGCAGTAGATCCCGGTCGAGATGACGGCGCAGAAGAACTGCCCGTCGAAGCGGGCGTCCTTGCTCTGCGCCGCCTGATAGCAGCGGTCCGGATCCTCCAGCACGGGAGCCAGCGTGCCACGCGGCCGCGCCAGTTACTGGCGGGAATCGGACATTGCCGTTCGCCGGCAAGCGGGCAGATCCGATTCAGCGGGCGCGTAGCTGGGCCAGCACGAGCCGGCGGTGGGTGGCGGCGTCGCCCCAGGCCCGCGACAGGGCCCACGTCTGCTTCAAGAAGAAGTGGAGGTCGCACTCCCAGGTGTAGCCGATGGCACCGTGGACCTGCAGGGCCACCCTGGCCGCCAGGTCGGCGGCGTCCGAGGCCATGGCCTTGGCCATGGAGGCGTCGTGCGAGAGCGTGGGCTGCGCCGTGGCGAGCGACCAGGCGGCGCGGTAGGTGGCAGGCCGGGCGAACTCGAGCGCCACCCGGGCGTCGGCCAGAAGGTGTTTGACGGCCTGGAAGCTCCCGATCGGCTTGCCGAATTGGTGCCGGTCCTTGGCGTAGGCCGCGCTCATGGCGACCATGCGGTCGGCCAGGCCGATCAGCAGGGCGGCGGTCCCGGCGGCGGCGCGGTCCGCCAGCAGTCCCACCGCCGCCTCGGCCGCCACGCCGTAGGCCAGGAGCGTGTCGGAGGTCAGGGGCCACTGCACCGTCGAGAGATCGCGTGACGCGCTCAGCGCGGGCGTGTGCACTGCGGTGCACGAGGCGGCGGGCACGGCATGGAGCTGCCAGCCCGAGTCGGCGTCGCGCACGGCCAACAGCAGCACCCCCGCAGTGCGGGCGCCCTCGACGCGGGGCGTGCGCAGCGTGCCGTCGGCCGACACCTCGGTCGGCGACGCCGGGCCGGTCGGCGTCACGTCGATGCCGCCCACGGCGAAGCTCACGTCGTCGTGCACCAGTGCGGCGAGCGCCGCGGCGGCGGCGGGGTCGGGCAGCAGGGCGGTCAGCGTCGGCGCGGCCAGCGCGGCCGTCTGCAGCAGCGGCTCGGGGAGTCCCGCCCGGCCCGCCTCCTCCAGCACGCCCACCAGGTCGACGTCGCTCAGGCCCAACCCGTCGGCCGACTCGGGCACGACGAGGGCCGTTGCGCCCAGCTCGGCCAGCACGGCCCAGCGGTTCTGCGACTGCTCGGCCCGGGCCGCCTCGTCGGCCATGTCGAAGGCGCGCAGGGCATCAGGGGTGCACTCGGTGTCGAGGACGACGCGCACGCCTGCACGCAGTGCCTCCTGTTCCTCGGTGAACGCGAAATCCATGGCTTGCCCGTTCGCCCGTTCGCCGCTCAGCCCCGGGGCAGCCCGAGCAGGCGCTCGGCCACCACGTTGCGCTGAATCTCGTTGGTCCCGGCGTAAATGGGCCCCGCAAGCGAGAAGAGGTAGCCGTCGAGCCATTCGCCGGGCGCACCGGCCGAGAGGAGCTCCGCCTCGGGGCCGAGCAGGTCGAGGGCGGCGGAGTGGATGGCCACGTCGGTCTCGGACCAGAAGATCTTGTTGCAGCTGGCTTCCGGACCCACGGCGTGGCCGCGGGCCACCCGCGAGGCGGTCCAGTAGGTGTGCAGCTTGTAGGCCTCGGCGTCCATGTGGGCCTGGGCCACGGCGTCGGCGGAAGCACTCGGGCCGCCGCGCGACGCGTAGAGCCCGAAGAGGCGGTCAGCTGCCTCCGTATAACGGGCCGGCGAACGCAGCGAGAGGCCGCGCTCGGACCCGGCCGTCGCCATGGCGACGCTCCAGCCGGCGCCCACCTCGCCGAGGACCTGGTCCTCGGGCACCTCCACGTTGTCGAAGAAGATCTCGGCGAATCCGGTCTCGCCGTCGATCTGGGGGATGGGGCGCACCGTGACGCCCGGCGCGTCCATGGCGATGAGGAAGTAGGTCAGGCCGCGATGGCGCTCGGCTTCGGGGTCCGTGCGGAAGATGCCGAAGCACCACTCGGCGAAGGCACCGCGGCTGGCCCACGTCTTCTGGCCGTTGAGGATCCAGCTCTGGCCCGTGGCATCGCGTGACGCCCGCGAGCGGATGCCCGCCAGGTCACTGCCGGCGTCGGGCTCGGACCAGCCCT
>Ga0302202_10000161_pt1 | contig 79436 bp, 84 predicted proteins | sample II_Bog_N3_3_FD_194579 | JGI IMG/M metagenome (GOLD analysis project Ga0302202, IMG submission 194579) | Peat permafrost microbial communities from Stordalen Mire near Abisko, Sweden - II_Bog_N3_3 | ecosystem: Environmental > Terrestrial > Soil > Wetlands > Peat | place: Sweden: Abisko... | reverse complement strand
GGCATCGGGCGCGTACTCGTCGTCTCGGGCATCGAGGACAGAACGGTCCCGCCCGCCGGTGCGGAGTGCAGCAGAACCGGCGCGGTCAGCCGCTCAGAAGGAGGCCGCGCCCACGTCCAGTTCGGCCCGCACCGGCCGGTGGTCCGAACCCGCATGCGGGAGGACGACGCCGGCCACCGGCCGCACCGCGTCACCCCGGACCAGAATGTGATCGATCTGGCTGTGTGGCCGCCACGCCGGCCAGGTCGGGCCGATGACCGCCCGCTTCCAGCCGGGCATGAACCGTTTCACCAAAGGCCCCCAGGTGTTCATGTCGCCGGCCAGCACGGCGTCCGGGCGGGCCGAGGTCCGCAGTTGCCGGCGCAACTCGGCCCAATTGCGGTAGGAGCCCATGTGCAGGTGCGACATGTGCGTCCCCGCCACCGAGATCGGCTGGCCGCCGACGGTGAGGTCGACGACCAACGCCACCCGCCGCACCCGGTCGGCCCGCAGGGTGCGCATCGACAACAACCTGGTCGCCTCAATCGGCAGGGAGGGCCGCACCAGGATCGCAATGCCCCAGGTGCCCTGTTCGGCCTCCTGCCAGCGCGGCATCGCCTGCACGCGTGCCGACACCGGCCGCACGCCGTCCAAGTACAACGCCTTGTTCTGGTCCTTCCAGATGGGCCGGGGCCTCCAACTGGCGGTCGTGGTAGCGGCGGCCGCGGTGGTGGCGGTGGTGGGCTGCGGACGGATCCGGCGTCCCGAGCCGAGCGTGTGCGCTTCAATCTGGTACCCCAGATGCCGGGCCGCCTCGGCCGACTGGCCCCCGGTGTCGTCCCCCGCCACCGTCCATGCTTCCTCGAGCACGACGACATCGGCGTCCAGCGCGGCGATGGCGGCGACGTAGTCGTAGGGCCGGCCCCACCCGTCCATCCCACAGTGCATGTTGTAGTTGGCGATGCTCAGCACGGTCCGGGCAGACGATAGGCCAGTCGGATGGCGGTTGGTACCATCGTCGCGGTGGCAGCGGGGGATGCGTATCTGGCCCGGCGCCTGCAGCCCTTCACCACCACCATCTTCGCCACCATGTCGGAGCTGGCCCTGGCGACGGGCTCGATCAATCTCGGTCAGGGCTTCCCCGATACGGACGGGCCCGAGGAGTTGCGCGAGGTGGCGATCAGCGCCATCCGCGAGGGGCGCAACCAGTACCCGCCCAGCCAGGGCGTGCCCGAGCTGCGCCAGGCCGTGGCCACCCACCAAAACGATTGGTACGGCCTCGATCTGGACCCCGACACCGACGTGCTCGTCACCGTCGGGGCCACCGAGGCCCTCGCCGCCACGTTCCTGGCCCTGTGCGAGCCCGGCGACGAGGTCGTGATGTTCGAGCCGACCTACGACTCCTACGCCGCCGATGCGGCCATGGCCGGCGCCGTGCCGCGCCTCGTGCGCCTCCACCCGCCCGACTGGCACTTCCACGCCGACGAGCTGGCCGCCGCCTTCGGCCCGCGCACCAAGGCGGTGTTGCTCAACTCACCGCACAACCCGACCGGCAAGGTCTTCTCGGCCCAGGAGTTGGGGCAGGTCGCCGCCCTGTGCCGGGCCCACGACGTCCTGGCGGTGACTGATGAAGTGTACGAACACCTGGTCTTCGATGGATCACACGTCCCCTTGGCCACGCTGCCCGGCATGGGGGAGCGCACGCTGACCATCTCGTCGGGGGGCAAGACGTTCTCCTTCACCGGGTGGAAGGTGGGATGGGTGAGCGGCCCCGCGCCGCTGGTGGCCGCCGTGCGGGCCGCCAAGCAGTTCCTGACCTACACGAGCCCGGCGCCCTTCCAGCTGGCCATCGCCCGCGGTCTGGCCTTCCCGCCCGCCGCCCTGGGTCGCCTGGCCACCGAGCTCGAGGCCAGGCGGGACCAGCTCTGCGCCGGCCTGGCGTCATTGGGCTACGAGGTCTTCCGCCCCGCCGCCACCTACTTCGCCACCACCGACATTGCCGCGGTGGCGCCGGGTCTGAGCGCCCACGAGTTCTGTCTGGCACTGCCCCGACGGTGCGGGGTCGTCGCCATTCCGAGCTCGGTCTTCTACGACCCCGCCGATCCCGACGCCGGCCGCACCCTGGTGCGCTGGGCCTTCTGCAAGCGGCCCGACGTGCTCCACGACGCGTTGACCCGCTTAGCATCGTGGGCACCATGACGATCCCGATCACCTGGGTCGATGCCTTCAGCGACGTGGCCTTCCGCGGCAACCCGGCCGCCGTCTGTCTGCTGGACAGGCCGCTCGAAGCGAATCACATGCAGTCCATCGCCTTCGAGCTCGGCATCGCGGAGACGGCGTTCCTCACCCCGTCCGACGACCCGACCGCCTTCGGCCTGCGCTGGTTCTCGCCCGCCGTCGAGATCGACCTCTGCGGCCATGCCACCTTGGCCTCGGCGCATGCGCTGCGTCAGGGCGGCGTCGTCGACGGCACGGCGTCGCTGACGTTCCACACGCGGAGCGGGGCCCTGCGGGCCTCGTTCGCCGGCGACAGGATCGAGCTCGATTTCCCGGCTGATCCCGTCGTGCCGGGCCCCGTGCCCGACTCCCTGCGGGGGCAGTGGCCCGATGCCGTCGTCGTGGCCAGCGGGTCAACCAGCTTCTTCACGTTCGTGGTGCTGTCCTCGGCCGAGGCGGTCCGCTCCTACGGGCCCGACCTGGCCGCCATCGCGGCGACCGGGGCCAGGGCCCTCCTCCTGACCGCGGCCGGCGCTCCGGGCTCGGGTGCCGACTACGTCCTGCGCGTGTTCGGTCCCAACGTGGGCATCGACGAGGACCCCGCCACGGGATCGGCCCAATGCGCGGCCGGTCCCTATTGGGCCGCCGCTCTGGGCCGCGACAGTCTGGTCGCCCATCAGCTCTCGGGCCGCGGCGCCACGCTGTACGTGCGCCCCGGCGGCGACAGGGTCTTCATCGGCGGCCATGCCACCACGGTGCTGACCGGCGACCTGTGGTAGTGATGCGGATGATGACGACGGAGGACCTGGTCGTCTTGGTGGAGGGCCACACGCCGGCGTCCCCGCGCGAAGTGGCCGCCCGTGAGCGCTTCCTGTCCGAGCTCCGCCGACTGCCGGCACCGTATGACGAGCACGCCGGCCCGACCCACGTGACGGCGTCGGGCATTGTGGTGGGCCGCCGCGGCACGGTGCTGCACCGCCACAAGCGGCTCGGCATCTGGATGCAGCCCGGCGGTCACATCGATCCGGGCGAGAGCCCCGACGAGGCTGCCTGGCGCGAGGCCACCGAGGAACTCGGCCTGGCGGTCGCGCATCCGCCGGCCGGCCCCTTGCTGCTCCATGTCGATGTGCACGAGGCAGCCCACGGGCATACGCATCTCGACCTGCGGTACCTGTTGGTGGGGGCGGACGCGGACCCGCAGCCGCCGCCGGACGAGAGCCCCGATGCCCGCTGGTGCAGCTGGGACGAAGCCGAAGGGATGGCCGACCCCGGTCTGCTCGACGCGCTGCCCCTCGCCCGGGCGGCTTACGAGGCCATGACGTGACCGACGACCTGGAGCGCCTGCTCGCCGTGCAGGATCTCGATACTCTCATCACGCAGCTCGAGCACCGCCGCCATGCGCTCGCCGAGACCTCCGGCCTCGCCGCCGTCGAGGCCCAGCTGGCGTCACTCGAGACCGAGCTCGCCGATGCCGCGGCCCGGCGCGACGTGCTGACCGCCACGCAGAAGGAGCTCGAGGAGCAGATCGCCGGTCTCACCGAGCGGCGCGACGTGGTGGAGAAGCGGATGTATGCCGCCACCGGGTCCTCGGCCCGTGATCTGCAGGCCATGAACGACGAGGTCCGGCACCTGACCGAGCGCCGGGCCGAGATCGAAGAACTCGAATTGGTGGCCATGCTCGAGCAGGATCCCATCGACGCCGAACTGGCCGCGCTACGTGAAAGGGCCGCGCCGTTGGAGGCGCAGGCCGTCGTGCTCCGGCAGCAGGTGGCCGACAGCCAGGTGGAGATCGACGCCGCGCTGGCAGAGGCGATCCGATCCCGGGCCGCCGAGGCGGCGCTCCTGCCGACCGCTTTGTCGGACCGCTACGAGACCCTGCGGGCCCGTCTCAAGGGCACCGGTGCGGCGCGCCTGGTCAGGAATCACTGCGACGGGTGCCATCTCGAGCTGTCCTCGGGGGAGGTCGAGAAGATCCGCGCCCTTCCTCCGGGCGAGCTGGCCACCTGCGAACAGTGTGGCCGCATGCTCGTCCCGACCTGACCGTGCTGATCCTGGTGCGCCACGGTGAGTCGGTGGCCAACGCGCAGGGGCTGCTGCTCGGCCGCACCGATGCCGAGCTGACCGAGAACGGGCGGGTCCAGGCGGCGAATGCGCGTGCGCTGTTGGAGGGCCCGGTGGCCGAGGTCCGTTCCAGCCCGCTCCTCCGCGCCCGGGATACGGCCGCGCTGCTCGCACTCGGACCGCCCGTCAGCGTGGACGAGCGCTGGATCGAAGTCGACTACGGCGAGTTCGAGGGCGAGCGCCTCGGCGCCATCCCGGCCGGGGTCTGGCAGCGCTGGCAGCGTGACCGTGACTTCCGCCCCGAGGGCGGTGAGACCCTGGCCGAGGTGGACCGGCGGACTGCGGCGGCGTGCGAGGAGCTGTTCGCCACCGACGGTGCCGGCGCGCGACGGTCCGACGGCGATGTGGTCGTGGTGAGTCACGTGAGCCCGATTAAGGCGGCGGTGGCCTGGGCGCTGGGCACCGTCGATCTGTACTGGCGCCTGCACCTGCGCACAGCGTCGGTGACCCGCATCGGGTGGAACCGCGACGGGCCCATCCTGCACGGTTTCAACGAGGTCGCGGTGGCGCCCCGCCCACACGGGGCGGCACAATCAGCCAGTGCCTGACGACCCGCCCACCCTGGCCGAACTGCGCCCGCCCCCGGGCTCGGTGGAGGAACCGGTGCACCGCCGGACCATCACCATGGAGGTGTTCGGGCGAGACGAGTACTTCGCCGTGGTGGGCACCCTGCACGACGAGCGTCCCTGGGCCAGCGGGGAGTACTCGCCGCGCCAGCTCCACTTCATGGACCTCGGTTTCGTGGTCCGTCGGTCCGACATGACGATCGTCGACGCCGCCGCCGACATGCAGACCTTCCCCCACGCCGAGTGCACCGCGATTGAGCCGCACTTCCGCGACCTCATCGGCCTGTCGGTGGCGCGGGGGTATTCCAGCGCGGTCCAGGAGCGCTTCGGCCGCCAGCGGGGCTGCAGTCACCTGGAGTTCCTCGCCCGGGCCATGGGCCCCGTCGTCATACAGGGCCTCACCTCGTCGGCCGCATGGGAGGTCGAACAGGGGAGCGGCGCCCATCCGATGCGTGAGGGCGGGTTCTCGTTCCTGAGCAATACCTGCCACGTCTGGTCCGAGGACGGGCCCGGCGCGCAGAAGATCGCCCTCGGTTGGCGGCCGGGTCTGCTCGGCTACCCGGCCCCCACGGTCGCCGAGGTGCGTCGGCAGCTCCCCGCAGACTGACGACGACGGCGCCGTGCTGACGGCTGCGTCCACGTCCACCTGCACTTACGCGTCCACATCCGCCCGGGATTGACCATCATCTCGGGGGGCCATCGCTTTCACAACGGAGAGACAACGGCGCGGGGTAGCTAAAGCTGGGCCGGCACCTCGGGCACCTCGCGCACCTCGGGCACCTCGGGCAGCACGCGGCCGGCTTCGAGCGTCACCGTGGCATCGCACCGGGCCGCCTCGTGGGCCCGATGGGTGATGATCAGCACACTCCGCTCGCCGGAGGCAGCGAGCACGCCGGTGAGGACCTCGTCGGCCAGAGCGGGATCGAGCCCGCTCGTGGGCTCGTCGAGCACCAGGACCGGACCGGGCGCCAGCAGGGCACGAGCCACCGCCAGCCGCCGGCGTTCGCCGCCGGACAAGGTGACGCCGTCCTCGCCCACGGGTGTGTCGAGTCCGAGGGGGAGTGCGGCCACCCAGGCCTCCAGGCAGGCGGCCTGCAACGCGTCGGCGATGGCCTGATCGGTCGCATCGGGCCGGCCGAGGACGAGGTTGGAGCGCACGGTGCCGGCGAACAGCTGCGCCCGCTGGTCGGCGAGTGCGCAGGCAGCTCGGACATCTGCCTGGCGCAGGTGCTGGACGTCGGTGCTGCCGAGTGACAACGTGCCATCCTCGAGGGGCCAATAGCGCAAGAGTGCAGTGACGAGACTCGATTTGCCCGCGCCACTCGATCCGGTGACGGCGACGCGGGCGCCCGGCGGCAGGCGCACGTTCACCCCGTCGAGGGCGCGAGGGAGCCCGGGGCCGTAACGCAATGCGGCATCGGTGAACGTGACCTCGGGGACGCCGGCTGCCGCTGCCGACGGGTCGGCCGGGTCGTCGACCGGGATGGGCACGTCTTCGAGCGCGAACAGGCGCTCGGCGGCGGCCCGCACCTCCAGGGAGCGGGCAACGGCCAGCGGGACCCCCGGCACCGTCTCGAAGGTGGCCAATGCCGCCAGCGGCAGCACCGCCACCATGACCGGGTCGAGGTGGTGCCCGTGGACGGCGGCGACGCCGGCCGCCAGCACGGCCGTCACCGCTATGCCGAGACAGACCTGAATGAGCAGTGTCGTCCCCGTCCCGAGAAGTGCATGGCGACGCTGCAGCGCATCGCTCCGGGCACCGAGATCCTCCACTGCGAGCAGGAACGGCGCGTCGGCGCCGAACGCCAACAGTTCGGGCGTCCCGGCCAGGGCGTCGACGACCTGGGCCGACAGCGTGCCCGCCAGCGCAGCCACCTCCTGGTCCCCACCGCGGCGCCAGGTGAGGAGTGCGGGCACGGTGAGGGCGAACAGGAGCGGGAGGCCGAGGGCGACGGCAGCCCACGGGAGGATGAGCCCGACGGCGACGGTGCCGACCACGGCCGCCCCGGTGGCGATCGCCACCGGCAGCAGCGTGCGCAGGTAGAGGTCCTGCAGGGCGTCGACGTCGTCGATGGCGCGGGCCAGAAGATCGCCACTGCGCCACCCCGCCAGTGCGGCCGGCACCCGGGGGGTCAGGCAGTCGTAGAGCCACAGCCGCCAGCGCGTCAGCGCGCGTAACGCAGCGTCATGGCCGACGAGGCGTTCGGCGTAACGCAGAGGCCCCCGCGCGAAGGCCAGCACCTCCACCGCAGCCAGGATGCCGACGAGGGCGGACAGACCGGGCCGTAGTGCGGCGCGGCCGACCACGTACCCCGAACCGGCCAGCAAGCCGATGGTCGCGGCCGCAGCGGCCAAGCCGAGCAGTCCGGCCAGCGCCAATCGTGCGTAGGGCGTTCCCGGCTCGGCCAGAACGCGCCGGAGCGGTCCGTGACTCGTGCTCACGGTGACACCGCCAGGGGGAGGCCGGTTGTCGCCGGCAGCGCCACCATCAGGTCGAAGTGGGGGAGGAGGAGGGGCTCGTGCGCGGCGACGACGACGGTGCGTCCACTGAGCCACGGTTCAATCGCCGGAGCGAGGCGCGCCACCGTCGGTGGGTCGAGCGCCGCAGTGGGTTCGTCGAGCAACAAGACGGGAGCAGGACGGAGGAGGGCACGGGCCAGCGCCACGCGCTGGCGCTCCCCGGAGCTCAGGGTGAGACCCTGGTGTCCGATCGCCGTCGAGAGGCCGGCCGGCAGGTTCGCCACCAGGTCGGCGAGGCCAACGGCTTCGAGCACCCGGCGCAGCTCTTCCTCGGACGCGTCAGGCGCGCCCAGTCGGAGGTTCTCGGCCAACGTCGCATTGAAGAGGTGGGGGCGTTGGGGCAGCCATGAGAAATGGTCACGCCATGCGGCGACGGACGTCGCGCTGCTGGGCCGGCCGCCGAACGCCATGGTGCCGTCGCTCGGCTCGACGAAGCGCAGCAACGCCGCCAGCACGGTCGATTTGCCCGAGCCCGAGGGCCCGGTCAGCGCCACCCGTTGCCCGAGTGACGCCTGTAGGGACACCTGGGCGAGCGCGGCGCGCTCCCGGTGCTCGTACCGCACGCCGAGCCCGTCGATCGTCAGGCCGCCGCCACCGTCGTCCTGCCGTTCCGCCACGGCCGTCGTCGTCGACGACGGGCCGGGCGTGGCAAGCACTTCGACCACCCGCGCCGCCGCCGCTTGGCCTTCGGTGCTGGCGTGGAACTCGGCCCCGGCGCGGCGCAAGGGAATGAAGATCTCCGGCGCCACCAGGAGGACCGCCATGGCGGTCTGCAGGTCGAGCTCGCCCCAGAGAAGGCGCAGTCCGAGCACCATGGCGACGAACCCGACACCGAACCCGGCGATCATGTCCATGGAGAGGGCGGACAAGAACGCGACACGGAGCGTGCGCATGGTGGCGGACCGCACACCTTCGGTCGCCGCCTCGACCTCACGACGCCCCTGCGACTCCCGGCCGAAGGCGCGCAGGGTGGGAAGCCCTTCGACGAGTTGCAGGACACGGCCGGCGAGCGAGCCGAGCCGCCGCCACTGCCGCTCTGACCGCCTGTTCGCCTCCCGTCCGAAGGCGATCATCGTCACGGGCACGGCGAGCACCAGCGCGACGACCACGACGAAGGACAGCCAGTCCTGCGTGCCCACCCAGACCAACAGGATGAGTGGGATGACGGCAGCGGCCGCCGCCTGTGGGAGGTAGCGCGCGTAGTAGGTATGCAGAGAGCGCAAACCCCTGGTGGCGGTGAGCGACAGCTCGCCGGGGCGCTCCCCACTGAGCCAGCCCGGCCCGAGGGCCAGGGCGTGCTCCAGCAATTGCCTCCTGAGCGTGGCGACGACGCGGTCGGCGGCACCCAGCGCGGAAAGATCGTCAGCACCGTGGAGCGCGGCGCGAGCGAGAATGGCCACGGCCAGCACCACGATGGCGGGCAGCACCGAACTGAGCGAAGCATGATGCAGCAGGGAGCGCTCGACGACAGTGGCCAGCGCCACGGCCTGCACGACGATCGCCACCGCGCTGATGGCGGCGATCGCCACCGCAATGACTGCCACCCGCCGGAGTCCCGGTACCCGGGCGGCGAGATCCGGGTCGACCAGGCGAGGTCGGGTCCGCGGGGGTTGTGCGCTCACAGGCTGAATGTCGTGTCCTTCACCGAGACTGCTCGCCCGATGAGGCCGTCGGTCACGGCGAGGCGGGCGGTATCCGAATCTTCGCAGGTGGCGGCCGTGCGCACCCCATCGGGGAGGTCGGCCACGATGGCGGTACGAACCGGGTCGAACCCCTCGTCACCACCGTACGTCACCGTGAAGGAGGCCACGGTGGCCGTGGTGGCGTCACGGGGCGGGGAATCGACGACGGGCACGACCGAAGTGGCCGCAGTTGTCTCGGTGGCCATGTCGGCGAGGAGCGCCGCTCCACCCCTGCTGGGCGGTGTGGCCGACCAGATGGCGAGTCCGGGCTTGGAGAGCATGCCCGACACGGTGGTCAGCAGGCCCAGCGCCGACGGGTCACTCCGTAGGTGGCCCCCGAGGACCCGCAGGGACTGCAGGACGAAGTGGTTGAACGGCCCCCCGGAGAACGCCATACCGCCGGTCAGGGTGGGCGTGCCGGCGGGGTCGAGCCCGAGCTCGCGTTGCTGCACCCGCACCGCCGCGGGGAAGCAGGAGTAGACCTCGGCCAGGGGCAGCTCCTCCAGCGGACGCCCGACATGCAACGCGGCGGCTCGGCCGAGAACCCCCATGGCGGGCCACTCCTCCAGGTGGCGCCGAGCGGTGAGTGTGACTGCCGCCGACGAGTGCAGCGCCACGTGAGGGAAGAGCCAACGCTCGGCCGGGACGCCGGCTGCCTGCGCCCGCTCGGCCGAGCAAATGAGCAGAGCCGAAGCCTGGTTGACGGTCCACTGGCTGGCGTGCCACCGGTTGTAGGGGTAGGCGAGCGGCCGGTTATGGGGTCCCGCTGTGGCGATCTCGGCCGCGTCGCGCCGCTGCGGGAAGGCTGCCTCTGGGTTGTGTGCCGCAACCGCGTTGTAGCGCGCCCAGAGCCCGGCGATCTCGTCCCTCTGGCGGTCCGGCGGAAGCTGTGCGGCCGCGGCGAGAGCATTCTCAATGAGGGCGTACTGCTGTGCGACCGGCCAGGCCATCCCGGCCGCGATCTCTACCGCAGCGATGAAATCCGGTGGCCTGGTGAGCATGTCGTCCGGCGGCTCCGCTTCCTCGTCGACGTCGATGCCACCGTCGCGGGCCCACGCCCGAGCCTCGGCGCCGGCGACGACGAAGGTCTCGGCCCGCCCGGCGGCCACTGCGGCCAGCGCGTGGTTGATGACCTCCTGCTGGGAGACGCCGATCTCGCACAGGAGCGTGCGGGCGTCGGGTGACCCGACGCGTCGGGCCACGGTGCGCCCCGGGTCGGTCAGCGACCATGAGCCCTGCGGTACGGCGATGCAGTCGATGCGGTCGAGAAGCGCCGGCGCACCGGCATCGGCCGCGGCGGCGACCACCGCGTCCGTCATGAGGTCGACCACGGAAGCCGAGGCAGCAGCGGCGCCGAGCCCGATGAGAACGGGCAGGCGCGGGTCGAGGGAGCGCATCGGTCCGGCCACGACGGCCGATGCTACGGTCCCGCCATGGCCAACGACCAAGCGGGCAGGTGGGAGGCGGAACTGGGGGATTTCGCCAAGGAATCCTTCGAGGCCGACGGCAAACGGCGGGACGTCTTCCGGATCGGGAGCGGCCCGGCGGTCATCGTCATCAGCGAAATGCCGGGTCTCACCCCGCTGGTGGCACAGTTCGGCCGGCGGGTGGCCGCGGCGGGGTGCACCGCGGTCCTGCCGGTGTTGTTCGGCGACCCGGGCCGCCCGATGTCGGCCGGTTACGCGCTCCAGTCGATGGGCCCGGCCTGCGTGTCGCGGGAGTTCTCGGCCTTCGCACTGAAGCGGACCAGTCCGATTACGGGGTGGTTGCGCAAGCTCGCCGCAGCGGAGCACGAGCGCTGCGGCGGTCCCGGAGTCGGTGCGGTCGGGATGTGCTTCACCGGGGGCTTCGCCCTGGCCATGATGGTCGACGACATCATGCTGGCGCCCGTGCTCAGCCAGCCGTCGCTGCCGTTGCCGCTCTCCAAGAAGTTCAAGGCGGACATCGGGATCTCCGACGAGGACCTGGCCCGGGTGAAGGAGCGGACCGCCACGGGCACCTGTCTGCTCGGCCTGCGCTTCACCAATGATCCTTTCTGCTTCGAGGAGCGCTTCGAGACCCTGCGCCGCGAGCTTGGCGAAGCGTTCATCGCCGTGGAGATCGACTCGGCCCCCGGCAATCCGCACGGTCACCCCAAGAAGGCGCACTCTGTGCTCACCGAGCACCTCATCGACGAAGAGGGCACGCCCACGCGGGCGGCACTCGACCAGACCCTGGCGTTCTTCCGGGAGAAGCTCGGGGTGGGCGCTGGCCCCGGGCCACGGCCGGACGGCTTGCACCACCCGGACGGCTTGGACCACTAGGTCACCGCTCGTCGGCGCCGCCATTGAGCGGGAGCGACGCAGGTGGGACAATGGTGGCGGGCCGACGTCCGGTCAGCAGTGGGGGCCGCCCTCCACGCGAGTGCAGTCGAGGAGTGCCATGTCCGATTTCGTGATGACCATTGCGGGAGAAGCCGTCCCGACGGAGGAAACGTTCGGGGTGCGCAACCCGGCCACCGGTGAGGTCTTCGCCGAGGCACCCGAGTGCACGCGTCAGCAGCTCGACGCCGCCTTCGACGCCGCAGCCAAGGCGGCGCGTGACTGGAAGGCGGACGAGGCGGCTCGACGCGCCTCCCTGCTCCGGGCCGCGGACGTGCTGATGGCCTCCACGGCGGATCTGGCGCCGGTGCTGACCGCCGAGCAGGGCAAGCCTCTCAGTGATGCCGGCGTCGAGGTCTTCGCCTCGGCCATCTGGTGCCAGTACTTCGCCAATCTCGACATGCCGGTACAGATCATTCAGGACGACGACACGGCCCATGTGGAGCTGGCGCGCCGGCCCCTCGGCGTCGTGGCCGCCATTACGCCGTGGAACTTTCCGCTGACCCTGGCTTTCTGGAAGATCGCACCCGCCCTGCTGGCGGGCAACACGCTGGTGCTCAAGCCCTCGCCCTACACCCCGCTGACGACGTTGAAGGTTGGCGAGCTGTTGAAGGACGTCTTCCCTCCGGGGGTGGTCAACATCGTGAGCGGTGGCGACGACCTCGGCGCGTGGATGACGACGCACCCGGTCCCGCGCAAGATCAGCTTCACGGGCTCGGTCGAGACCGGCAAGAAGGTGGCCCTCTCAGCGGCACCGGATCTCAAGCGCGTCACGTTGGAGCTGGGTGGCAATGACCCCGCCATTGTGCTCGACGACGCTGATCCGGCGGCGGTGGCCACGGCGATCTTCGCCGGTGCGTTCAACAACAACGGACAGGTCTGCTCGGCGATCAAGCGTGTCTACGTTCCCGAGGCTCTCTACGATGACGTGGTCGAGGGCCTGGCGGCGCACGCCCGCGCCATCAAGGTCGGCGAGGGCACCGAGGAGGGCGTGAAGCTGGGCCCGATCAACAACGAGCCCCAGTACGAGCGGGTCAAGGAGCTGGTCGCCGACGCGTTGTCCCACGGCGCCACGGCGGTGACCGGCGGTCACGCCATGGACCGCCCCGGCTACTTCTTCGAGCCAACCATCCTGACCGGCCTGTCCGACGGGACCCGCATTGTGGATGAGGAGCAGTTCGGCCCGGCGCTACCGGTTGTGCCGTACCGCGACCTGGGTGACGCCATTGACCGCGCCAACGCCACCCACTTCGGGCTCTCAGGCTCGGTGTGGGGCGCCGACACCGACCGCGCCGCCGAGGTGGCCGCGCAGCTCGAGTGCGGCACGGCCTGGGTCAATACGCACCTGGCCCTGTCCCCGCAGCAGCCCTTCGGAGGCTTCAAGTGGAGCGGGATCGGCGTGGAGAACGGGCCGTGGGGACTGGCCGAGTTCTCCGAGTTCCAGGTCGTGCATCGCTCGAAGGCGGCCGACGGGCTGAATGTCAACACCGCCATGCTGCTTTCCTGACCTCAGCTCGTCGTTGCGGTCGTAGAGCCGGCGTGCGCGTGGAGGCCGGCGCCCGCTGCACTCTTGAGGTCCTGCGCTATCTGCTCGACGTCACCCCGGCCCTTGCCGAGGGCAACAGTGGCCGTCTGTTCCGACGACCTTGACGTGGCCAGTAGGGAGTTGTTGGCGTTCCACTGGGCCGGCGTGAAGGCCAGCACCGTGGCGGCCAGGCCGTTGGTCGCATTGGCTGCGGTGCTGATCTGGGTGTTGAGGTCGTTGATCAGCGGCTGCAGCGTGGCCTGGTTGGCGGGGGTCACCCGGGCCTGCGCCTTGGCCGCATCTGCACTGAGACTCGGGATGGCGCTCGCGGCGGCGTGGTCGGCCGTGGCGGTAATCCGGGAAGCGGGCAGCACCAGCGCGTAGACGCGGTAGTCACTGAAGATCGTCCCGAAGTCGTGCGCGGCCTGGTTCACCGTGCTGTCAGTTTGGATCGTCTCATTGAGCTGTTGGAGCGGCGAAATGTCGAGGCCGAGGTACGACACCAGGGCCCCCTGGCCGACGCCGAGGCCCTTGGCCGCGTTGACCCTGGCGATCGCCCCGTCGAGATCGTTCACCCGATCCGTGATGTCTGACGCTGCCTTGGCCTTGATGCCCGCCAGGGTGGCGGGCACAGCACTGTTGCCCGACGTTGTGGCAGCGCCGGCGAGGCTGGAGGCCGCGCCGAGGGTGGTCCCCGTGGCCAGGGCAACGGCGGCCAGCCGAATGGGGCGGTGGTGTGGGTGCGACATGAGTGCTCCTCTCGTCCGTCGGTCCCGACCATGGTCTGCGCCGTCGATGAACCCCGTGTTCGGCAATCGTCATGGTTCTGTAAGGAGATCCTGTATTCCGGCCATTCGGGGCGCGGGAGATGGAAGGCTGGGCATGTGAGCGCTGAGAACGGGACGGTGGTCGTCATCGAGGACGATCCACACATTGCCGACCTGGTGGACCTCTACCTCCGTCGCGACGGCTTCCGGGTCCTCCTGGCCGGCGACGGAGAGAAGGGGCTGGAAGTGTTCACACAGGGAGACCCCTGCATCGTCATCCTCGACGTCGGCCTCCCCGGCGCCCGCGACGGTTTCGCGGTGTGCCGCGAAATCCGCGCCCGCAGCAACGTGCCTGTCCTTTTTCTCACCGCCCGCGACGACGAGGTCGACCGCATTCTCGGGCTGGAGCTCGGGGCTGATGATTATCTGATCAAGCCGTTCTCGCCGCGGGAACTGGTGGCGCGGGTGCGGGCCATACTGCGGCGGACGCGGGAGGGTCCGGCGCCGCAGGAAGTGGTTTCTCTGGGTGAATTCGAGGTGGACCTGCGAAGGCGGGAGGCGCGTCATGCCGGCGCCGCCGTGGCGTTGACGACCCGCGAGTTCGATCTGCTGGCGTTCCTGGCCAACAACATCGGTCTCGCCCTTTCGCGCCAGCAACTCCTCGACGGCGTGTGGGGCGCGGATTGGTACGGCGACGAGCGGACGGTCGACGTGCACGTGGCCCAGCTGCGCAAGAAACTCGGATCCGACCTCCCCCTGGACACCGTCTGGGGCGTCGGCTACCGGTTCGGCTGAGCGATGCGCCGCCGCCTCATGCTGGCCATGGTCGGACTGGTTGCCGTGGTCCTGATCATCGCCGGAGCCGGCAGCCTCATCCTGACGCGCAACGCGGCACGCAACCAGGCGCAGCAGCAGCTGGTCTCCGAGGTGAACTCCCTCACCTCATCGAAAATAGGGTCGCAGTCGCTCAGGGTGCTGCAAGTGTTGCGCAAGACCCTCAAGCTCGAAGACGCCGATGTCATTGCGATCAATCGTCTCGGCAAGGTGGTCACCACGCTGCCCGAGGGCCTGACCGCACAGGACATCGACGTGGCCGCCGTGCAGTCGGGCCAGACGACGTCGGGGCGCAAGGGCAGGACCGTCTACGCGGTGGCGCCGGTCACGCTCTCCGAGCAGGAGCTCGAGCGTTTGCGGGCGCGGACAGACCGGCGCTTTGCCTTTGAGGGCACGTTCGCCGTCCTGTTGACTCGCGACGTCGGAGACTTGGGCCCGAGCTGGGGCTACTTCATCGTCGCCGGGGGAGCAGCGCTGCTGGTGGCGGCCCTCGTGGCCTGGCAGATGTCGCGTCGCATGGCACGTCCACTGGTCGAGGCCATGGAGGCGACCGGTCGCATCGCGTCGGGTGAGCTGACCAGCCGTGTTCCCGTCCGGCGCGGTGACTACCCCGAATTCGCCTCACTGGCCGGGTCGATCAACGACATGGCCCAGAGCCTGGATGACGCCCGCGCCCGCGAGCGTCATCTCCTCTTGGCTGTCTCTCACGACCTCCGCACGCCGCTCACCTCCATCCGCGGCTTCGCCGAGGCCATTCACGACGGGGCGATTGCGGACAGCGCCCAGGCGGCCGACGTCATCATCGCCGAGTCCCGCCGCCTGGAGCGCCTCGTTGGGGACCTGCTCGATCTGACCAAGCTCGAGGCGCGGCAGATGTCGATCGCACTGCGCCCGACGGACGTGACCGAGGTGGTCACCACCACCGCAGAGGGATTCCGCCCCGCCGCGGCGAAGGGCGGGCTCTCTCTCGTGCTGCTGGTCCCGGGTCACGACGGGCTGCCCGGCCTGCCTCCGGTACCGCCCATGGCAGCCGATCCCGACCGGTTGGCGCAGCTGCTCGCCAATCTCTTGGAGAACGCCATGACGTTCGCCCACACCACGGTCTCGGTCGGGCTGGCCGAGGACGGCGCCTCAGGTGGGTGTGCCATCACCGTCGTCGACGATGGACCCGGCATCGCCCAGGGCGATCTGCAGCGGGTGTTCGAGCGGTTCTATCGCGCCGATCGGGGTCCGAACCGCCGAATGGGTTCGGGGCTCGGGCTGGCGATCGTGGCCGAGTTGGCGGCAGCCATGGGCGGCAGCGTCCGGGCCGAGTCACCCGTCAACAATGACGGTGGCTCGCGCCTGGTGGTGACCCTGCAGCGGTGGCGGGATGCACCAGCACTGCCATCAGACGGCTGATCAGGACGGCGCTGGGACCGTGGTGGTCGCGGGGGAGGGGCTCGGCGCCGAGGCCGAGGGGGTGGAGGCGACCTCGAGAGCGCGATAGGTCGCCGTATACGACCCCATGCCGACCAACGCAGTGACGGCGAACGCGGCGACAAGCTTGGCGCGCCTCAGACGTTTCGTGGACGGCCCCTGGGATGCTTCGCTGTGAACCTCGCCGGGGAGTCCCAGGGCAAGAGAGTCCATTGGGATCATGTCGGAAGGATCACCTCGAGCCTTGAGGGACGCCGCCCCAAGGACTCTCTTTCGTGCCTGCACCGATATGGCAAGCTTCCGACCCGTTGGCATCGCGGATGGAGGACGGCAGACACGTGACGACAAAACTGAGGTCGAGCCACCGGCATGGGCTCGAGGCCGGGTGATGGGCGTGCTCACCCCCCAGGACCAGACACGATGGGAAGAGGACGGGTGGTGCGTGGTGCACGACGTGTTGCCGCCCGAGATGATCGCTGCTGCCCAAGGAGTGCTGCCCAGCCTGGTTCCGACGGCGGAGGAATTCGCCGACGATGTCGACCCTTCACGCAACGAGCCCTTCCGGATCGATTCACACCGTGTCATGCCACGGTTCCCTTTCGAGGACGCCGCGCTCAACGACATCGTCGTGCACGACCGGATCATCGACCTGGCCGAGCAGTTGCTCGGGATCCGCGACCTCCGCCTCTATCAGGCCATGTTGAGCGCGAAATACGGCGAGGGCGCCCTGAGCGACGAGCAGCTCTTGCACGTCGATTTCGGCAACCACACTCTGGTCGTGCCGCGGCACGAGCCCGGCTACCAGCAACTGGAGATGTTCGTCTACCTGAGCGACGTCACGCCGGAGAGTGGAGCGACCCGAGTGGTGTCGCGCCATCTGACCCCGGATATCCCGGTGGAGCGGACCTACCTGAGCCAGACGGAGTACGCCGACCTGTATGCCGCCGAAGTGCCCGCGGTCGGCCCGGCCGGTTCGATACTGGCTTACCGACCGGACGTCTACCACCGCGGCGTGCGCATGACGGCGCCCCGTTCCGCCCGGTTCATGCTGCACGTGTCCTACAAGCCGGCCGCGAGCGACTGGCTGGGTTCGCACGGATTGCCTGGCGCGGCCGAGGACATGTCGTGGTACCGCTTCGTCCAGCACGCCAGCGAGCGTCAGCTCACGGTGCTGGGCTTCCCAGCGCCAGGCCATGCATATTGGACGGCCGAGACGCTGGCGGGGGTGGCAGCCCGCTACCCGATGCTCGACCTGACCCCGTGGCGCAACGCGGCGCCGAGCCAAGTGGGCGCGGACGCATGACGGTGGGGGATGACCCGTGGTGGAAGGCGGGTGTGCTTTACCAGATCTATCCGCGGTCCTTTGCCGACAGCAACGCCGATGGCGTCGGGGACATCCCGGGGATCATTGCCCATCTCGACCATCTCGCATGGCTCGGGGTGGACGGCATCTGGCTTTCGCCGGTGACCGTGTCCCCCAACGCCGACTGGGGGTATGACGTTTCGGACTTCTGTGCCATCGCGCCCGAGTTCGGCACCATGGACGACTTCGACCGCCTCGTCGTCGAGGCTGGTCAGCGCGGCATCCGGGTCCTCATGGACATTGTGCCCAACCACACCAGCGAGCAGCATCCGTGGTTCGTGGAATCGCGCTCGTCGCTCGCCGCGGCCCGTCGGGACTGGTACGTGTGGGCGGATGGCAAAGAGGATGGGCAGCTGCCGAACAACTGGATCAGCAGCTTCGGTGGTCCCGGGTGGACGCTGGACGAGGGGACCGGTCAGTACTACTTCCACAACCACCTGCAGGAGCAGCCGGACCTCAACTGGTGGAACGAGGACGTGCGCGCCACGTTCGACGACATCTTCCGCTTCTGGTCCGACCGGGGAGTGGCCGGCTTCCGCATTGACGTGGCCAACGTCATCATTAAGGACGCCGAGCTCCGCGACAACCCGCCGGCCACCGAGGACGACGACTTCGAGACGCAGATGTTCGGGCAGCGCAGCGTCTACAACGCCAACCGACCCGAGGTCCACGAGGTGATCAGGCGCTGGCGACTGTTGGCCGACGGCTACGACGAGCCCCGGCTCCTGATCGGCGAGACGCCCGTGCCAGTGGACAAGCTGGCGGAGTTCTACGGCAACGGGTCCGACGAGCTGGGGCTGGCCTTCAATTTCAACTTCATCAGCGCCCCCTTCGAGGCGGCGGCCATGCGGAGCATTGTGGAGGAGACCGAAGCGGCACTGCCGCCCGGAGCCTGGCCGGCCTGGACCGGCTCCAACCACGACATGTTCCGCTTCCCCACTCGCTGGGGCCAGGATGACCCGGTCCAGGTCCGACTGGCGCTCCTGATGCTGCTCAGCCTGCGCGGCACCCCGGTCCTGTACCAGGGCGACGAGATTGGCATGGCCAACGTCGCCGTGGCCCACGAGGACATGCGCGACCCGCTCGGGGTGCGCTTCTACCCGTACTACGAGGGTCGTGACGCCGGCCGGACTCCGATGCAGTGGAGTGCGGCGGCGGGTGGAGGCTTCACCGAGGGCCAGCCCTGGCTTCCGCTGGGCGACCTGGCCGCTGCAAATGTGGCGGCACAGCGCGACGACCCCGGTTCGATCCTTGCGCTGTGCCGAGACCTCATCGCCTTCCGTCGTCGCCATCCCTCGTTCAGCACGGGAGACACGACGACGTTGGCGACACCGGAAATGGCCTGGGCGTGGACGCGGGGCGATCGCCACGTTGTCGCCCTCAACATGTCGACGGAGGAACTCGTCCTCCCGGGCCTGTCCGGCACCATTCAGCTCTGCACCGACCGCACCCGCGATCTCGAGGTCGTCGAAGCACCCCTCCGCCTGGCACCGTTCGAGGGGCTGATCCTCGAACGCCCCTAGGGTCACACCGCGTCGACAGCGCAACACCAGGGAAAGGGAACCGCATGGAACGTCTCATCGACAAAGTCGCGATCGTCACCGGGGGTGGCGGGGGCATTGGTGGCGCGACAGCGCGCGCGCTGGCGCGGGAGGGCGCGTCGGTCCTGGTGGTCGACATCAACCTGACGGCCGCCGAGCACGTCGCCGGCGGCATCAGGGCGGCCGGTGGCAACGCCTTGGCGCACCAAGCTGATCTATCCGACGAAGCGCAGGTCGTGGCCACGATTGCCGCCGCCACGTCCCACTTCGGCGGCCTGCACGTCTTGCACAACAATGCAGCCCTCACCGACTCGGACTTCCTGACGCGTGACACCGCGGTGACCGAACTGGCCCTCGACGTCTGGGAGCGCACCATGGAGGTGAACCTCCGGAGCCAGATGCTCACCTGTAAGCACGCCGTTCCCGAAATGGTGCGTGCCGGGGGCGGCTCCATCATCAACATGTCGTCGGGCGCGTCCCTCAAGGGCGACCGGACCCGGACCGCCTACGGCGTCTCCAAGGCCGGTGTCAATGCCCTGACCATGTATGTGGCGACGAGCCACGGGAAGAAGGGCATCCGGGTCAACACGATCCTGCCGGGCCTGATCATCACGGACGCGGTACGTGCCCACCTCGACGAGAAGATGGTGGCCGGACTGGGCAAGGCCGTATTGACCCCGTCCGTCGGCCAGCCCGAGGACATCGCCGACGTCGTGGTGTTCCTGGCTTCCGACGAGTCCCGCTACATCACGGGGCAGATGATCCCAGTCGACGGTGGGATGTCAGCCCACGTCGGGCTCGGAGGGGATGGCTGAGCCGGAGAAGTGAGGGATCTGCTACGACGACGGGCCGAGTACGTAGTCGCCGGTTTGCGCATGGTGATACCAGCCACTCGCGGCCTGCGTCCCTCCATCGACGTGGATGGTCTGGCCGGTGATGTAGCTGGACAGTTCGCTGGCCAAGAAGATGGCGGCGCCGGCCATCTCGTCGACGTGTCCGGCTCGGCCCATCGGCACGGTGAGACCGAAGCGGCCCCCGGTGTCTGGAGCGATGGCGGCGATGCCCTCGGTCATGGTGATGTCGGGCGCCAAGGCGTTGACGCGGATCCCGAGCGGCGCTAACTCGAGTGCGGCCGTCTTGGTGTAGTTGATCACCCCGGCCTTCGCGGCGGCGTAGGCCGCATAGCCTGGCGCGGCGCGGACCCCCTCAATGGAGGTCACGCTCATGATGCTGCCGCCGATTTTGTGCTCCACCATGACGCGTGCGACGCGCTGCGTGCACAGGATGACGTGCTTGAGATTGGCCCGGTAGAGGGCGTCCCAGCCGTTCTCGGTCGTCTCGAGGAGCGGTGACGAGAAGACGCCGCCGGCATTGTTGACCAGGATGCTCATGGGGCCGAGTTCCTTCACCGTTTGCTGCAGCGCGCGGTCGACCTCGGCGGAATCACGGACGTCGGTCGGAACCGAGAGGCCGCCGACTTCTTGGGCGGCGGCGGCGCACGTCTCGGGGTCTTTCTCCCAGATGGCCACCTTCGCGCCAAAGGCGGCGAAACCGTTGGCGATGCCACGGCCGATTCCTGAGCCGGCGCCTGTAACAACGGCCACACGGTCTGTCAAAAGAACTGCTGATGGGTCAAGAGGCACGGAGCGACGTTACAGTAGGCACGTCACCATACGAACGAGGTCTCCCGGGGACGGTCCGGGGAAGGAAGGGGTTTCCGTGCCGAGGATCGAACCGATTCCGCTGGAGGCGATGACGCCAGAGGTTCGCAGCATCATTGAGGAGGGGGTGGCCGCGGGGACTTACGCGACGCCGGTACCGCTGCAGATCTTCGCCTACAAGACCTCGCAGATCATGATGGTCAACATGGCAAGGCAGAGCTTTGGGAAGAACGCCCTCCTTGGAGGGCGTATCACTGAGCTGCTGCGAATCCGCAGCGCCCAGCTCGGGGAGTGCCAGCCCTGCAGCCAGTCGAGGAAGCACGACTCCATTTCGGACGAGGATGTGGCCTGTCTCATCGCTCCGGGTCACGGCGGCGATCTGACCGAGCAGGAGCGGCTTGCCGTGGAGTTCCTCGACCTCCTCTCGGCGGACCACCACGCCATCGACGACGAGACCTATCGCAAGCTCGGCGAGGTCTTCACCTCGGCGCAGATCGTGGAGCTGGGATTCGCTTGTGCCAACGCCATGGGCCTGCACCGTTTCCTGCACACGCTCGATCTGTACGGGACCGGCGCACCGGTCATCCCCTACAGCGCGGACCAGGTTGACACGGCCAAGCCGGACCAGCCGGCCGTGAAGGCGTCGGCATGAGCCAGACGGTCCTCGTGACCGGCGCCACCGGATTGGCCGGCGCCAACATCTGCAAGCTGTTGACTGAGCGGGGCGACCACGTCCGAGCGCTCGCCCGGGAGACGGCCGATACCGCACCGTTGGCGGCCCTCGGCGTCGAGGTGGTCACAGGCGACGTCACCGATGCTGACGCTGTCGTGCGGGCAGCCCGCGGGGCCGACTCGATCATCCACTGCGCCGCGCTGTTGGGTGGCGCCAGCCAGAATCTGGCTGACTTCGAGGCAGTCAACATCAACGGCACGAAGAACGTGCTCGATGCTGCCGAGGTCGTCGATCTGGGACGGGTCGTGGCCGTCAGCACGGGTACGTTCTTCGACACTGCGGGCGGACTCGACCGCGAGGACGCACCTGTCACCAAGGAGCCGAGTTCGGATCCGTACACCATCACCAAGATGGCAGCTTTTCTCGATGCCATGTCCCGGGCAGAGAAGGGCAGGGACGTTGTGAGCACCCACCCCGGGGCAATCTTCGGCCCCTCGCCGGTGGTCAGCAATGCGCTCGGGATGACGAGCTTCAACCGTGTCCTGCTGTCGGCTGCGAGGGGGCGAATTGAGCGCTACCTGAAGTTCCCGGTCAGTTGGGTGTATGGCGAGGACATCGCCCGGGGGTGCATCCTGGCACTGGACAAGGGCGTCTCCGGCGAGCGTTACATGCTCGACGGCCGGCCTGAGGACGTCGTGAGCATCGCCAACGCCTGCAACCGCATGGGCCAATTGGCTGGACTCGACCACGAGGTCGTCGACGTAGAGCCCTCGGACGACCCGGAGCTCGCCAAGGTGTTCGGTCCGACCCTCGTGGCGATCGCCGAGAAGGCGGCAAAAGCAAAGCCCAGCGAGCGGAAGCTCGAGGACTCGAAGACCTACAAGCGGCTGGGGTACAACCCGATCAGCCTCGACGAGGGGTTGACCACGACACTCGAGTGGTTCAAGGCGATCGGCAAGCTGGACAAGCGTTAGCTCGGTCGACGGTGGTTGACGTGGTCGCCTCCTCGAGAGGTCGACCGTGGCGGCTGCCGTTTCACCACGTACGTACGTTTGAACGCTTCGGCGGGCGTCGCTTCCAGCGCTCCGCGCCGGCGTTGCGATCGCCGGAGACGGGGGGTCTTCGCCTTCGGTGACGCACCGTTCTGGGGATCGGCCACCTGACGCAGGATCCCGCGTCCAAACGGTTCTGGTCGGGCCGGCGGGAGCAGAAGAGTTGACGGTGAGCCGGCCTGTAGGCGGGATTCTGTCCAGCTCCCGGAGGAGCTTGGGTGGCCATCCATCTGAGCGGCCTACCTGGGGAACGCTCCCTTTCAGGAGGCGGGCGAGCAGCCCTTTTCCCACGCTTGACCTTGCTCCGGGTGGGGTTTACCGAGCCGGCGGGGTCACCCCCGTCGCTGGTGCGCTCTTACCGCACCCTTTCACCCTTACCTGTGCGGACCCGGAGGCCCGCCATCGGCGGTTTCCTTTCTGTGGCACTGTCCTGCGGGTCACCCCGACTGGCCGTTAGCCAGCACCCTGCTCTGTGGAGTCCCGACCTTCCTCGACACGATCCCGCTGAGCGACCCGTGCCGCGGCCACCTGGCCGACTCACCGTCACCCGCAATAGTGCCACCACCTGGCAGGTGATGGTGACCAGACAGCACGTCGGTAGGGTGGCGTCGATGTCAGGCGGACCACGTCAGCTCTTCGATCCCGAGGCCCCGCCCGAGCCCGCCGGCTCAACGACCGGCCTCGGGACACCGGAACACGAGGCGGAGGACCGTCGTGGGGTCCATTCCATCGGTGGCGTCTACGAGCAGGTCGAGGGCGCGCTCAACATGGCCTTTCCCCGGAACCGGCACCTCTGGGTCCGGGGGGAGATCCAGCACGTGTCGGATCATCGTTCGGGCCATCTCTATCTGAGCTTGGTCGACCCCGAGGACGAGAGTCCCCGCCGGGACCGGTCTCGGGGTGGCGTGCCCACCCTCAACGTGAAGTGCTGGCGCAGTTCGTGGGCTCCCCTCCGGCACGGGCTGGCCAAACAGGGCATTGAGCTGGCGGAGGGGATGGTGGTGGTCCTGCGAGGATCGCTCGACCTCTATCGGGCCAAGGGCGAAATCAGCCTGATCCTGGCCGAGGTCGACGTCACGGCCTTGCTCGGTCGGCTGGCCGCGCAACGGGCCCAGCTTCTCGCCACGTTGGAGTCCGAGGGCTTGCTCCGGCGCAACGCAGGGGTTCCCCTGCCGGAGGTGCCGCTGCACGTCGGCCTGGTCGCCAGCCCGGGTACCGAGGGTTGTCGGGACTTCCTCGGTCAGCTCACGGGCTCGGGGTTCGGGTTCCGCATTTCGCACGTTCCGGTCACTGTGCAGGGCTCGGGTGCAGCGTCCTCCATCGCCCGGGCGGTGACCGCACTCAGCCGGAGCGACTGCGACGTGATCGCCGTGGTGCGTGGCGGGGGAGCGCGGGCAGACCTGGCTGCCTTCGAGAACGAAGCGGTTGTCCGTGCGATCGCCAGCGCTGCCAAACCCGTCTTCACGGGAATCGGGCACACCGGGGACGAGTCGCTGGCTGACATTGTCGCGGCGCGTGCCTGCATTACGCCGACCGAGTGCGGGCAGCAGATCGTCGAGTCCACGCGCCTTTGGTGGTCGGAGCATGTCGTCGAGCCGGCTGCGCTGTTGGCCCGTCGGGTCCCGACGTACCTCAGTGACGCGCAGTCCCGCGACGCCCAGGCCCGCGGTCGCCTCACGGCGGCGGCGCGGCAACAGCTCCGGGTGCACGGCGAACGCCTGGCCCAGAAGCGAGCCTCGCTCGGCCGGGCCGCACCAGACAGGCTGGCGTCGAGCGCGGCGCGGCTGAGCGCCCACGCGGCGCGTCTCGGACCGTTGAGCCTTGGCCACCTCGGACGCCAGGACGAGCGGCTGCAGTCGTGGCGCCGGCTTCTCGCGGCCTACGACGTCGAACGGCAGCTGGAACGGGGGTACAGCCTGACGCTGAGCACCGACGGCCGTCTGGTGCGAAATGCGGCCGGGCTGTCCGAAGGGCAAGAGATCGTGACCCGCTTCGCCGACGGTACGGTGCGGAGCACGGTGTTGGGGAAAGAAGCTGGAGGAAGCGAATGACGGTCCCGGACGAATCCGTCCCGGTGGAGCAGTTGAGCTTCACGGAGGCAAGTAGAGAGCTCGATGCCATTGTGAACTTCTTCGAGCAGCGCGAGGTCGACGTCGACGTGCTGGTCGGCCGGCTCGAGCGGGCGACCGCCCTGATCGACGAGCTGGATCAACGCCTCCGCCGGACCCAGGCCCAGGTCGAAGAGTTGGTGCCTCGGCTCGATGCGCTCGCCGGCAAGGGAGCCGGCAGTGACGGAGGAAGCGACGATGGTTGACAGCGAGGTCTCACCTCTCGGCAATGGATCGGATGACCGACTGTATTTCCGCCAGCTTCTCTCTGGCCGTGACTTCGCACAGGGCGACATGATGGCGCGCCAGATGGTCAATTTCGTCTACCTCATCGGCGACCGCGAGACCGGTGAGGCCGTGGCCGTCGACCCGGCCTACGCGGTGCAGGACCTCTTGGACATCCTCGCGGCGGACGGGATGGAGCTGACCGGCGTGCTGGGGACCCACTTCCATCCGGACCATCTCGGCGGGCAGATGGGTGGATGGTCACTCGAGGGGATCAGCACCCTGCTCGAGAAGGTGCAGGTGCCGATTCATGTCCAGGCCGACGAGGTCCCCTGGGTGGAGCGCACGACCGGCGTCGGCGCAGCTGACCTGGTGGCCCATCACAGTGGCGACGCGTTGCAGGTCGGGCAGGTCACGATCGAAATGATTCACACACCCGGGCACACCCCGGGGAGTCAGTGCTTCCTAGTCGATGGCCGGCTCGTCGCCGGTGACACGCTTTTCCTCGAGGGCTGTGGGCGAACGGACTTTCCCGGCTCCGACCCTTTGGCCATGTACGAGTCGATTCACACACGATTGGCTCGCGTGCCCGACGAGGCGATCTTGTTCCCCGGCCACCTCTATTCGCAGGACCCCTCGCAGAGCATGGGGGAAACGCGACGTTGGAACTACGTGTTCCGGCCACGCTCCGCCCAGGAGTGGATGGCGATGTTCGGCTCATGAGTCCGAGCGAGGAACTCACCGAGGACAGCACCGTCCTCGTCGTCGGCGCGTCGCTGGCCGGATGGCGAGCGGTCGAGACCCTGCGGTCCGAGGGCTTCGAGGGGAAGATTTCACTCATTGGCGACGAGCGCCACCTTCCCTACGACCGCCCACCGCTCTCCAAGCAGGTGTTGGCGGGAACCTGGCCACCGGAGAAGGCGGTGCTGGCGGACAAACGACGCTCGAGCGAGCACCGAGTCCATGAGGTCCTCGGCCGTCGTGCCGTCCACTTCGATGCCGAGGCGAGAAAGGTCGAGCTCGAGGATGGCTCCGTGCTCCAGGGCGACGCCGTCGTCATTGCGACAGGTGCCCGGCCCCGGCCGCTTCCGGGTACCGAAGCGTTGAGCCAACGCGACGGCTTGTTCACGCTGCGCACCCTGGACGACTCGCTGGCGCTCCGTGCCGCCGTGACGGCGGTGGAAGCAGCCAGGGTCGTCGTCATCGGGGCCGGTTTCATCGGGGCCGAAGTGGCGTCGACGTGCGCTGGGCTGGGCTGTCGTGTCACCGTGCTGGAGGCACTCGACGTCCCGCTCCGTAACGTCCTCGGCCCCACAATCGGATCGCACTTCGCCTGGTTGCACGAGTCGCACAATGTGGATCTGCGTACCGGTGTCGGCGTCAGTGGCATCAGTGCGGTTGACGCGGCTGCTCCCAGGACGGCAGGCCGGCTCGTGGTCGAGCTCGAGGGCGGTGAGACATTTCCGGCCGACGTGGTCGTGGTGGGCATCGGTGTGATCCCCGCCACGGATTGGCTGGCTGACTCCGGGCTGACCGTCGACAACGGTGTCGTCTGCGACGACCGGCTCTTCGCGGCGGACGGCATCGTGGCGGCCGGGGACATCGCGCGCTGGCAATGGCGGCGCGACGGCGGCGAGGAACAGATCCGGATCGAACACTGGCAAGTTGCGGCCGAGGCGGGTGTTGCGGCCGCGCGCAGTCTGCTGGCCGGTCGGGCCGACGCTCCGGCCTTCTCTCCGGTGCCGTACTTCTGGTCCGACCAGTACGGCATCCGGCTGCAGGTGCTGGGAAGCCCGAGGGGAAGCGACGAGATCCACATCGTCGAAGGGTCGCCCGAGGAAGGGAAATTCCTTGCTCTCTTTGGGAGGGATGACCGACTGCGTGCTGTCATGGCAATCGGCAAGCCCCGGCAGTTAATGGGATTCCGCCCGCTCCTCCACGAAGGCAGCAGCTGGGCCGACGCGCTCGCCCATTCGCTCTAGCTGCGCCGCCGCCGCTCCGACACGCCAAATGGACGGCAAATAGGGCCACTCGGCCCTAACGAATCTGGTGGCTCAGGCGTACTTTGCCAACGAGTACTTCGCAGGGAAGGGGGTCACTCGGGCGGCGAGATCTCCTTCTGGGGCGGGTGGAAACTCCCTCAGAAGGAGATGCCCGAGAGCTCTGGAATGGTGCCTTCGGACTTGAGGCGGGCCGCCAGCCACCGGTCCCGCGCCGCCACCCGATCGGACTCGGTCCCTGCGGGTTCCACCGTGTGGCGAGGTGAGAACGTCTGAGCCAGCTCGGTCGTGGAGCTGTAGTTGCCGACGGCCAATCCGGCGAGGAGGCCGGCCCCCAGCGTGGTCGCCTCCGGCACCGGCGAGATCTCGACGGGGCGCCCGATGGCCTCGGCCAAGGCCTGGACGAACACGGTGTTGTCCGTCATACCTCCGTCGATGCGGAGCGCGGCAATCGGAAAGCCGCTGTCCTGTTCGCTCGCCTCGACCAGGTCGGCTCCTCGGTGTGCCACGCCCTCGAGCACTGCCCGCACGATCTCGGGGCGACCGGAGCCCCGAGTGAGACCGACGAGCGTGCCACGCGCGCCGAAGTCCCACACCGGCGTACCGAGCCCGAGCAATGCAGGCACGAACCAGACGTCGCCCGCCGTGGCGCACTGGGCCGCCACCGGCTCGGACTCCTTGGCCGTCGCAATGATCCCGAGGTCGTCGCGTAGCCACTCAATACAGGTGCCCGCCGACAGCATCACCGCTTCGGTGCCCCAGGTGGTCTGTCCATCGACACGGAATGTGACGATGGGAAAGGTTCCCGCAGCACCCCGCCCGAGCGCTCCGGGCACCGTGCCGGGGCCCACACACTGGTCGAGCATGCCGCCGGTCCCGAACGTGGCCTTCGCCAGCCCGGGAAGGGTGCAGCCCTGCCCGACGAGCGAGGCCTGCTGGTCTCCCGCGATACCGCAGATGGGCGGAGACCCGGGAAGAGCGGTGGCGTGTCCCACCGTGCCCGAAGAGTCGACGATCAACGGCAGCATGGGTGACGGGATCCGCAGCGTCTGGAGCAACGGCTCGTCCCACCCGACGGCCGCGTCGACGAGGGCCGTCACGGCGGCGTTGGTGGCGTCGGTGACGTGGAGGACGTCGCTCCCCGCTGCCGCACCACCCGACAGGGTCCAGGCCACCCAGCTGTCGACTGTCCCGAAGCAGAGTTCCCCCTGATCGGCCCGTGCCCGTTCCGGATCGACCTCGTCGAGGATGGCCATCACCTTGGTGGCGGACGCATTGGGTGCCAGCCGGATCCCTTCGGCCTGCAGGACCAGGCAGGTCCCGACGGTGCGCAGGTCCTGCCAGCCGATGCCGGGCGCAACGGGCTTTCCCGTGGCGCGTTCCCACACAATGCTCGATGCGCGCTGGTTGGCGATTCCGACTCCGGCGACCGGACCACCGTCTGCGAGCGCGGCGTGGGCGACCTCCAAAATGGCACCTGCCATGCGTGCCGCGTCGAACTCGACCAGGCCAGGCGCCGGTGAGTCCGGCAGGAGGGGGACGCGGTACTCGTGTTCGACGGTGGCGTCCGGCCGCACGACAGCGGCGCGCACACCGGAGGTCCCGACGTCGACGACCAGAATGCTTCCCCCGCTCGCGCTCATGCCCAGGGTGCCGGCCCAAAGGGTGATGCGAGCCCGAACTTCCCGGGGTTGAGGATGCCGTTGGCATCGAAGGTGGCCTTGAGGCCTCCGAGAACATCGAAGCCGGTACCCAGTGCCCGGGGTAGGAAGCGTGAGCGGTTGAGTCCGATGCCGTGGTGGTGGCTGATAGCCGCCCCGTGCGCCATGGTGGCGTCAGTCACCGTGTCCCACGCCAGCCGGTAGTAGCGCTCCCGCCATTCGGCGTCGCCATCGGGACCGCGCCCACCGAAGGTGAAATAGAGGCAGGCGCCGTCCGGGTAGGCGTGGGACTGGTGGGCCGACGCGGCCAGCGTGCCGTCGATTTCCTTGAGCGCGCCGATCACCTCTTCGTAGAGACCGGGCAGCGCCGACCACGGACCCGAGATCTCGGCTGTGTCGACGACGATGCCGCCGCGCCACAGGGGCGCCAGCGCCGAGACGTCGTTCCGGTGGCCGAGCCACCGTTCGACCAGGCCGTCGTCGAGAGAGTGCGCGCCGGCTTCGGTGGAGCATTCCTCATCGACGATCTGGAGTGTGGCCGAAAGGATGGCCGTGTCAGCCTCGTCGAGCACAATGAGCACGTTGGTGTCGCCCTGCTCGAAGTTCCGCTCCGACTCCGTCTCGTCGTAGAGGCGGAGGACGGCCGGCGTCGCGCCGCGCCGCAGGATCATGCGGCACGCGTCGAGCCCGGCGGCAAAGGTGGTGAAACCGAAGGCCCGACGTCCTTGTGCCGGCGGCAGCGGGTGAACCCGGAGACGGGCCTCGGTGATGACACCAAGCGTCCCCTCGCTCCCGACGAAGAGTTGGGTGAGATTGGGTCCCGTGGCGGCTCGGGGGCCTTTGCCCTCGGTGCGCACGATGCGCCCGTCGGCCAGGACGACCTCGAGGCCGATGACCATGTCCTCGATCTTCCCGTAGCGGGTGGAGTACTGCCCCGCCCCCCGGCAGGCCAGCCAGCCCCCGACGGTCGAGAGGTCCATGGACTGGGGCCAATGGCCAAGGGTGTAGCCCGCGCCGACCCCGCCGAGAGCGGTCTCGAGATCCGGACCGAAGGTACCGGCCCGCACGTCGGCCGTCAGCGATGTCTCATCGACCCGAAGCAGCCCTTCGAGCCCCGTCAGGTCGAGGGCGACGCCACCGTGCACCGGAATGGATCCACCGCACACCCCGCTCCGGCCGGCGGCGGCCGTGACGGGCACCGTGGCCTCGTTGCAGGCGGCGAGCACCGCGGAGACCTGCGCGGTCGACGTGGGGCGCACCACCACGGCGGGCCGCTGCGGGACAGCGCCTTCGGTGGCCCAGCCGATGGCGATGGGCCACCAGTCGCGGCCGGCTTCCGCCCGGGAGTGGTCGTCGAGCAGGATTTCCGCGCCGGTGCCAGTGAGGCGGTCGAGGAGCGCAGGCGGGACCTCGACGACGCGCGCGCCGAGACGGTCGGCCACAGGGTTGCCGCTCGCCTCAATGGGCGTGACGGGAGTCGGCTTGGTCATGGGAGGTCGAGCCCGGCTGTGAGCAGTTCCTTCTGGCACGCCTGGGTGAACCGAGCCACCTGCTCCCGCACCTCGGCCTCGTCCCAGCCCATGTCAGGTGCGATGAGAGTGGCGACCGCGCCGGCGGCCGCCATGGTGGGCTGCGCGCGCTGAATGACCGCCCGCGTGCGACGTGACAGCACGTCGTCCAGCGTGCCTGCCATCTCCTCACGGGCGGCGTAGAGGACCTCGGCGCCCGTGTAGGGCAACCCGGTCACGATCGGCTCGAGCAGGTCGGGGCGCCCGTCGGCCAGGGCCAGGACCTCGCTGGAGGCCGTTCCGTAGCGACCGAGCAGTCGCGCCTGAGGCTGGGCAAGCGTCACGGGATCGCGGGTCCTGGTCGTGGCGCCCAAGAGGCGGAGGTCCTTGGTGACGCAGCGCCTTCGGTGGGGGGATTCGCCGAGACGGGTCACGACGACGTCGACGGTGTCCTGAGCCATTTTGCGGTACGTCGTCAGCTTTCCTCCGGTGACGGTCACCACCCCATGGGCCGACGTGCTGACCGTGTGGCGGCGCGAGAGGTCCGCTGTCCGCTCCGAGACGTGGCCGCCCTTGTCCGGTGGCGCCAGGAGGGGCCGGAGGCCGGCCCACACTGCGGTGACGTCAGCCCGGGTGAGGTTCGAGGTGGTGAGGGCGTTGGCGGCGTCCAGCAGGTAGTCGACATCCTCGGGCGTACAGGCGGGATCGTCGAGCGGTCCGGTGTAGTCCGTGTCGGTGGTGCCGAGATAGACGAGGTCCGTCTCGGGCCACGGCACGACGAAGATGGAACGCTTGTCCTTGGGAACGGGAATGACCGCAGCGATGTCGCAGGGCAGCCGCGATGCCGGGACGGTGACATGCACGCCTTTGGCGGGCCGGATGGCATGCGGATCCTGCCCCTCGTCGAGAGCGCGGACGGCGTCGGCCCAGACGCCTGAAGCATTCACCACGACCCGGGCGCGGATCGGGAACTCCGACGTCTCGTCGTCGGGCACCGGACGCACGACAGCACCGTTGGCGGTCCCGTCCCCGCCCGCCGTGAGACGGACGACCGGGGTGTAGTTCGCCACGACAGCCCCGAATTCGAAGGCAGCGGTCCGCGCGACGGCGAGAGTCAGCCGGGCATCGTCCGCCCGGGCGTCGAAGTAGAGGAACCCCGCCACGAGGTGGTTGGTACTGAGGGTGGGAAGGTGCGTCAGTGCCTGTTCCTTCGTGACGTCACGATGGCGCTCCCCGATGCGCAAACCACCCGTGAGGTCGTACATCCACAGCGCCGTCGCATAGGAGCGGGCGACCGTCTTGGAGACGACGCCGTCACGGCCGAAGAGTGGGATGAGGAACGGCAGCGGGCTGACCAGGTGTGGCGCGTTGTCGAGCAGGCGCTGCCGTTCCGCCAGGTTCTCGTAGACGAGGCGGAACTCACGCTGCTGCAAGTACCGGAGACCGCCATGGATCAACTTCGACGACTTCGAGGATGTTCCGGACGCGAAGTCGCCCTTCTCGACGAGGGCCGTTCTCAGGCCGCGGCTGGCGGCGTCGAGCGCCACACCAACGCCCGTGATGCCCCCACCGACGACCAGCACGTCGAACTCCTCGTCGGCGAGGCGTCGCAACGCGTCGGCGCGGCGAAAAGGGTGCACTGCTGCAGCCTGCCACATCCTTCACGTTGCCAAACCGGCCCGCCCGCACTGCCACGGGCCCGCCCGCACTGCCATCGGGGTAGCCGCCGGGGTGCGGCAGCATCGGGCGGTGCGGGTGCGCTTCGGGACCGCGCGTCTCCGGTCCCGTGACGGGGACGCACCCCTGACGCCATCAGCCGCGGCAGCGCCAGCGCCAGCGCCAGCAGCGCAGGCCGCACAAGACGACGGCGGGGGGAGGGGTGGCCGTCCGCACCGCCGCCGAAGCCCCGCTTGCGGCCCACGAGGCCAGGACGCCATTTCTGTCTGGACGCCCAAGGAGTACGCCGTCGAGGCCTGCGGCGACGGCCGGCGCCTCACGTCGGATGGTCGATTCCGCAGCCTGAGCCGGGATTTCCCTACAGCCCGGCGCCAGGCGAGCCGATTTGTTGCAGGGAGGCGGCGTCGCCGTAGGCACGAAACGCCCTGTGGGGGGAACCATGGAGAAGTTTGACGACACGTGGGATGACGGCGCACCGGAGTCAGACAGCGAGTTCAATTCCGATCCCGAGGAGCTCTGGCGAAGCCTCATCGCGGACGAGGAGTATCCCCGCTACTGGTCCGAGAGCGTCTGGTCCCACCATGCCGACGACGCATCCGAGACCGGGGCTTTGTTGTTCACGGACGGGGAGGCAGAGGTCGAGCTCACCCGTGAGCTCCGTCTCTCCGAGTTGTGGGGCCGCTGCGACAGTGGATGCTTGGAGATGGACGAGTTCTTCGAGCTCTCGGCCCTGATCACACGGGTCCAGGGTCTTCCGGGGTCACTCTGCCTCGACTGCGACATGTTGGGCCGTCCCAACGCCAACGCCAACTGGGCGTTGGCCACGACGACCCTCTGCCGGGCCCACCTCCGTTTCCGGCTGGGTCACGCCCGGATCGACGGCGGGACGGGCCGTTAGTAAAAACCCGCGCGGCGGGCTGTGCCGGTGCACAATGGCGCCGTGACGTTGGCCGCTCGCGTCTTCGCCGCATCCCACCTCACCGGGACGTTCGTCCTGCGCTCCGGGCGCACGGCCGACCACTATTTCGACAAGTACCGCTTCGAATCGGACCCGGCCCTTTTACGTGAGATCGTGGAGGCCCTGGTGCCGCTGCTGCCGGCCGGGACCGAGGGTCTCGCCGGATTGGAGCTCGGGGGCGTTCCCCTAGCCACCATGCTGTCGTCGGTGACCGGCCTTCCGGCGTACTTCGTGCGCAAGGAGCCAAAGAAATACGGGACCGAGCAGGTCTGCGAAGGCGGTGAAGTGGCCGGACGCCGTCTCGTCATCGTCGAGGACGTCGTCACGACAGCCGGCCAGATCGTGTTGTCCGCGCAAGACCTCCGTTCCGAAGGCGCGGTGGTCGAGCACGCCGTCTGCGTCATCGACAGAGAGGGTGGGGGAGCCGATGTCACGTCGTCCGAGGGGATCGACCTGCACGCACTCTTCACCATGCGCCAGTTGGAGGCTCTCGCCGGCTGACGGGCGGTCGGCTTCCGGGTCGCCCTGGTGGCGGCCCCGTCTTGACAACGATTGTCAAAATCGTCCCCGAGGCCGTAGGGTGGCCACGCCATGCAGTCGCCCGACGCCTTGATCGATCTGTTCCGTGCCCACGGACGCAAGATCACCGCCCAGCGCCAGTGCATCTTCGAGGCCCTCGAGGGAGATGTCACCCATCCCTCGGCAGAGCGTGTGCACGAGCGGGTACGCCAGGAGATGCCCAACGTGTCGCTCAAGACCGTGTACCAGACGCTCAATGACCTGGCCGACCTGGGGGCCATCGCCGTGCTCGATGTCGGGACAGGCTCAGCTCGTTTCGACCCGAACGTGGAGACGACGCATCATCACCTGGTGTGCCGCTCCTGTGGCAAGGTGCGCGATGTGGCGGCGGAGTTCCCCACACTCCGGGTGTCCCGCAGGGCCACCCAGGGCTTCGAAGTGGACAGCGCGGAGGTCGTCTTCCGCGGCCTGTGCGATGCATGCAAAGGATCTCAGCAGGAGCAGTAGCAGTAGCAGTAGTAGCAGCAGCAGCAGCAGCAGTAGCAAGCACAAACCGATCACGACAAGAAAGGGCGCGCAACAGCCATGCCAGCATTGAAGGGCTCGAAGACCGAAGCCAACCTGAAGGAAGCATTCGCCGGCGAGAGCCAGGCCAACCGCCGCTACCTCTACTTCGCCCAGAAGGCCGACGTCGAGGGCTACCCCGATGTGGCTGCGCTCTTCCGTTCCGTGGCCGAGGGCGAGACGGGCCACGCTTTCGGGCACTTCGACTTCCTCAAGGAAGTCGGCGACCCGGTCACGGGCGTCCCCGTCGGTGCCACCGAGGACAATCTCAAGTCGGCCATTGAGGGCGAGACCTACGAGTACACCGAGATGTACCCCGGCTTCGCCAAGACGGCGCGCGACGAGGGATTCGAGGAGATCGCCGAATGGCTCGAGACCTTGGCCAAGGCCGAGAAGTCACACGCCGGCCGCTTCACGCAAGGGCTCGAGTCGGTCTCCTAGGACCGGCGGCACCATGACCGCCACGTACGACCCGACAGACCCGAAGTACTTCGACCCGGCGGCACTCCGCGAGGAGTTGGACCGCGTCTTCGATCTCTGCCACGGGTGCCGACTCTGTTTCAACCTGTGCCCGTCGTTCCCGACCCTCTTCGATTTCATCGACGCCAGGGACGGGGACGTGTCGGCTCTGACCGACGCCGAACATCATCAGGTCGTCGACGAGTGCTACCAGTGCAAGCTCTGCTACGTGAAGTGTCCCTACGTGCCTCCGCACGAATGGGAACTCGACTTCCCGCGTCTGATGAGCCGGGTGCACGCGGTGCGGCAGCAGCAGCCGGTGCCGATCAGGGAACGCCTGACCGACCAGTTCCTGGGCCGTACCGATGCACTGGGCCGGGTCTCGGTGGCGGCTGCGCCGCTGGTCAATTGGGCGACCGGCACGCCGGGCTCGTTGGCGCGCCGGGCCATGGAGAAGACGGCGGGCCTGGCGGCCCAGCGTCTTCTCCCTCCGTATGCCAAGGAGCGCTTCACCACGTGGTGGAAGAAGCGGAGGAGCCCGGCCGCCGCGCCGGTGGGTGGGCGCACCGTCTCGGTGTTCCCCACCTGCTTCGTGGAGTACATGGAGCCCGACATCGGACGGGCCATCGTGGAGGTCTACGAGCACAACGGCGTGGCCTGCGAGCTGCCCGAGGGGACCAAGTGCTGCGGCGCGCCGTGGCTGCACTCGGGCCGGGTCGACGAGTTCACCAAGGCGGCCCGTCGCAACGTGGCGGCGCTGGCTGCCGAGGTGCGGGCCGGGCGCGACATCATCGTGGCCCAGCCCACCTGTGCCTATGTGGTGAAGCGGGACTACCCGATCTACGCCAAGGGGCCCGAAGCCGACCTCGTGGCGGCGCACACCTTCGATCCGGCCGAGTACCTGATGCGCCGGCAGCGCGACGCCGACGACCCGTTCACTTTGCGCAACGAGTTCCCGGGCCGCCGGGACGGCTCGGTGCCCGACACGGTGACCTACCACGTGGCCTGCCATCTCCAGGCGCAGAACGCCGGGCTGCGCAGCCGGGACCTGCTCAAGACCGCCGGCGTGAAGTGCTCCCTCGTGCAGCGCTGCTCGGGCATCGACGGGACGTGGGGCTACCGGGCCGAGAACTACGAACTGGCCCGCAAGGTGGCAGGACCGCTCGGCCGCGAGATCGAGGCCGCCGGCAACGAGACCGTCTGCGGCGACTGCCATCTGGCCAACGGATCGATCCTGCAGGAGACGGGCACCAGGCCGGAGCACCCCATGCAGGTGATGGCCCGTGCCTACGGGGTGGCCGGCCACAGGGACGGCGATCCAGGGTGAGCAAGCAGGCAGCCGGCGGGGCGGCAACCGGATTGACCCTGGCCGGTGTGCTGGACCTGCGGGCCTACGAGCGGGTGCGCGAGGACTACCGGGCCAAGATCATCGCCCGCAAACGTGACCGCCGGGTGGCGCTGGGCCCGGTCATCACCCTCGTCTTCGAGTGCTTCGACACGGTCCGCTTCCAAGTCCAGGAGATGGCCCGCGCCGAGAAGATCATCAGCGACGAGGCGGTCCAGGTCGAGCTCGACACCTATAACCGGCTCCTGCCGGCGCCCGGGGAGCTCTCGGCCACCGTGTTCATTGAGCTGACCTCGGACGGGGAACTCCGGGAGTGGCTGCCCCGCCTGGTCGGGATTGAGCGCGGTCTCGGCCTGTCGATCGACGGTGACATCGTGGCGAGCACTCCCGAGGCCGAGCACGAGGCGGCCCTCACCCGGGAGACCATCACGCCCGCCGTCCACTACGTCCGCTTCGCCTTCACCGAGGCCCAGGTGACCGCCTTCGGGGGGTCCGAGGACGTCGCCCTGGTGGCGACCCACCCCGCCTATGAGGCCAGGACCGAACTGCCCGCGGGGGTGCGCCGTGAACTGCTCGGCGACCTTCTCGGCACAACAAAGGCCCTCCCAATCGGCTGACCAGGGACAATTCCGTGCGCAAGTCTTTACAGACGCACAGGACTTGCGCCATACTCGTCGTTCGCCGAATTCGGAGTTGCCGCCACAGGTCTCTCGACCAAAAGGGCCTCCGACCAGGGCGAATCAAGTATCCGCCTTTTCATCCGTTATTGAGGAAGTGTTTCCAATGATCGCCACCACGTGGCGCAAGCAAGCCGCCTGCCGGGGCCTCGACGTCGAGGCGTTCTATCCCGTGACCGAGGACGAGGCCGATGCGGCCGAGGCCAAGGCTGTCTGCGCCGTCTGCCCGGTCCGCCAAGCGTGCCTGGAGCACGCCCTGGCCCACCGCGAGCGTGAGGGGATCTGGGGCGGCACGACCGAGCGGGAACGTCGGCGGATTGTGCGCCAGCGCCGCAAGTCAGCCTGAGCGGGCTCGCCCGACCTACTTCTTCTTGACGGCCTTGTGGGCCGCCGTCGTCGTCGTCGTCGGCTGGCCGAGAGTGCAGGGCGAGGGATTCCAGGGCTCCGACTGAAGGTTGGCATAGACGTCGGGCGGGATCGTCGTGGTGGTGGTCGTGGTCGGCCCGGACGGCGCCGTCGTGGTCGTGGTCGTCGTCCCGCCCGGTGATGTCCCGGTCCCGGTCACGGTCAGCGACGAGCCGGCGATCAGCAGCTCGACCGTCGAGCCACTGAGGCCGGCGTCGGGCACCAGGGTGACCGCTCCGCTCAAGGCAGACGCCAACGTGTGGGCGGCTTCGGTGCCCGACGGCCCGTAGAGGACTTCCGAGGGGCCGCCGCTGCTCAGCTGGGTGGAGGCATCGCCGATCTCGTTGACCCTGAAGCCCTGCGCCGTGAGCGCCGCCGCGGTGGTGTGGGCGATGCCACTCACGGTCGATGCGTTCAGCACGTCGACGCTGACCAGGTTGTGGGCCTCCGTGGGCACCGTCGTCGTCGTGGTGGTGGTCTTACTGCCCTTGCCCTTGCCCTTGCCCTTGCCTGCGCCCTCGGCCGTCGTCGTCGTCGTCGGGGGTGGTGTCGAACCGATGGCGTTGAACGCGTTGATCACGTTCTGGGCGTAGGGCTGGGCCTCCTTCAGCGCGCTGGCCCCTCCCGGGGAGGTGTAGGCCACCGTCGGCAGCGTCTCGGTGACGAGGTGCGACGCCGGCAGGCCGCGGAAGACCTCGGCGATGTGCAACAGGTCACCCTGGGTCAGCGTGTCGTCGATGGTCAGGTTGCCGACGGCGGCGCCGATGAACGAGTTGATGGCGAGCGGGTTGGTGATCGACGAGTTCACCTTGGCCAGCACGGCGCGGAAGAAGGCGTCCTGGCGTTGAATGCGGCTGAAGTCCGAGAGGCCGTCGTACTCCCAGTAGCCGTTGGCGTTCTTGTAATAGAGGTGCCGGCTGCGCACCAGCTCCAACGCCGTGGTCCCGTTCACGACCTGGCAGCCGACCGTGCTGACGTTGAGCCCGGTGTACTGGTCCTTGACCGGGGTCGGGAAGTCCATGGTGACGCCACCCAGGGCGTTGACCATGCCCGAGAACCCTGGAAAGTCCACGGACATGTAGTGGTTGATGGGGATTCCGAGGTCCTGCTCGATCGTCTGGACCAACAGGTCGGGCCCGCTGTCAAAGGCCGCGTTGATCCGGTTCAGGCCCGAGACCGCGCTGTCGCCCGGGATGTCGACCCACAGATCGCGCGGGATCGACAGCACCGTCACGGTCTTGGCGGCGGGGTCGAAACGCGCCACCATCGTCACGTCGCTGCGCTGCCCGCCGGCGTTGGCCTCGTTGCCGAAGGCGTTCTCCTGCGTCGAGTTCGAGACGAACGCACGCGAGTCCGATCCCACCAGGAGGAGGTTGAACGGCTTCCCCGGGGCGGCGGGGGCGGCGACGAGATGCTTGGCGTGGACCTTCTTGATCTGGTTGAAGCGGTAGTTGGCGTAGAAGTAGATGCCGCCGACCCCGAGGGCGGCCACCACGACAATGAAGGAGAGCGTGTAGACGACCCGGCGCCGCCAACGGTGCTGGCGTTTCCGTTGCTTCTTGCGGGTCGTGCGGAGTTCGGCTTGCAGGTCGGCCCGCGACTTGGCGGAGTCCTCGGGGGCGTCTGGTGCGCCGGGCGAATCGGGTCCGTCGGGAGTCAAGGATCAGAAAGTACCTGGCCGGGAGGTCCGGTACCCTTCACCGGTGCTTTTTGATCTGCCCGACGAACTCTTGGCGCTCCGCGATTCGGTCCGGCGTCTGGCCCAGGACAAGGTCAAGCCACGGGCCCGGGCCATCGACAAGGAGGGCGCCTACCCCCAGGACATCTTCGAGGCGTTCCGAGACGCCGGCCTCCTCGGGCTGTGCATCCCGGTCGAGTTCGGGGGCTCGGGGGCGGGCATTCTGGGCCTGGCCCTGGCCATTGAGGAAGTGGCCAAGTACTCCAACGCCGCCGCTCTGATGCTCCTGTTGACCCGCCTGCCCACCGGGCCCCTCATGATCGCCGGCACCGAGGAGCAGAAGCAGCGCTATCTGCCCGGGATCTGCGACGGGACCGTGCGCGCCGCCTTCGGGCTGTCCGAGCCCCAGGCCGGCAGCGACGTCATGGGGATGCGGACCCGGGGCGTCCCCGACACCGGCACCGACGGCGCCTGGGTGCTCAACGGCACCAAGTGCTGGATGTCAGGCGTGCGCGAGGCCGACTGGTACATGGTCTTCGCCAAGACCGCCGACCCCACCAGCCGGGCCCACGACTCAATCACGGCGTTCATCGTCGAGCGGTCCTGGGACGGGGTCGAGGTCGGCCGCACCGACCACAAAATGGGCGTCAAGGGCGTTGACACCGGTGAGCTCGTGCTCAGCGACGTGCACGTCCCGGCCGCCAACGTCATCGGCGAGGTGGGCGGGTTCCGCCTGGCCATGCTGGGCCTCAATGCCATGCGTCCCATCGTCGCCGCCCGCGGCATCGGGCTGGCCGAGGGCGCGCTCATGTACGCCACCGAGTACGTGCAGCAGCGGGCCGCCTTCGGCAAGACCATCGCCGACTTCCAGGGGATCCAGTGGGAGATCGCCAAGTGCGCCGTCGATATTGAGGCGGCGCGCCTGTTGACCTACCGGGCGGCCGTGCTGGCCGACGAGGGCAAGTTCACCAAGGAGTACGTGCCCTATCTGTCCATGGCCAAGTACCACGCCACCGAATTGGCCGTGCGGGCCTCGTCGCTGGCGGTCCAACTCCTCGGCGCCGCCGGCTACATGGAGGACCACCCCACCGAGCAGTGGTACCGCGACGCCAAGCAGCTGACCATCGTGGAGGGCACGTCGCAGGTGCAGCTCGGCCTCATCGCCCGTGGCGTGTTGGACAAGGACCTGTGGTGGGACTGACCTGGCCCGAGGTCCTGGCCCGCCTGAGCCGGCGGGAGTCGCTCAGCGCCGCCGAGGCCGAGGACACGCTGCGGAGCGTGGTCACCGGCGAGGCCACACCGGCTCAGGTCGGCGCATTCCTGGCCCTGTTGCACGCCAAGGGCGAGACGGCCGAGGAGGTCACCGGCCTGGCGCGGGCCATGGTCGAGGCGGCGGTGCCCTGCCCGCTGGCGGACCAGGATGCCGAGGCTGCGGTCGATCTCGTCGGGACGGGCGGCGACAGGCTGTCCAGTATCAACGTGACCACATTGGCCGCGTTCATCACGGCCGGCTGTGGCGTGCCCGTCTGCAAGCACGGCAACCGTGCCGCCTCGTCGTCGGTGGGCACGGCGGATGTGCTCGAGTCGCTCGGCGTGGCCATTGAGCTCGGTCCCGAGGGCGTCGCCCGTTGCGTCAGGGAGGCCGGCATGGGCTTCTGCTTCGCCCAGCGCTTCCACCCGGCCATGCGCTTCGTCGGCCCGGTCCGCAAGGATCTGGGCGTGCCGACCGTGTTCAACTTTCTCGGACCGCTCATCAACCCGGCGCGTACCCGCCGCCAGCTGGTCGGCGTCAGTGACCCGGCCATGGCGCCCATCATGGCGGGGGTGTTCGGGGCCACCGGGAGCCGGCACGCGCTGATCGTGCACGCCGATGACGGCCTCGACGAGCTGAGCGTGACCTCCCCCTCGCAGGTCCTCGAGGTCCGCGGTGACGGCACCGGCGACTTCGAGGTCACCGGGTGGCGGGTGGATCCCCGGGAATTCGGCCTCGCCCCGGCCACCATGGCGGACCTGCGCGGCGGCGACGCCGCCTTCAACGCCGCCGTGATCCGCTCCGTGCTCGAGGGGGAGCGGGGCGCCCGCCGCGACATCGGCGTCCTCAATGCGGCGGCCGCGCTGGTGGCGGCGGGACGGGTCGACGACGTGCAGAGCGGGCTGGCGCTGGCGACGGAGTCGATCGACGGTGGCAAAGCCGTCGGCGTCCTCGACGCGCTGATCGCTACGTCTCGAGAAGAGCTGCGCCGGCAACCGGGCTGACCCGCCAGCTCCGGCGCGGGGCGTGGGCCTGCGGGTCCAGCGCAGGCGAGTCGGGCTGGCAGAGTGCGATGACGCACCCGCCGAAGCCTCCGCCGCTCATGCGGGCTCCGAGGACACCGGGCTCACCGAGCAGGTGCTCGACCAGTTGGTCGACCGCCGGCACCGAGACCCTGTAGTCCTCGGCCAGGCTGCGGTGCCCCTCGGTCATGACGGCACCAAGCCCGACGAGGTTGCCCCGGCCCAGCAGCCGCTCGGCCTCGCGTACCCGGGCGCACTCGGTGATGACATGCCGGGCCCGCCGGCGCAGGACCGGGTCGGGCAGGGCACTGAGGTCGCCGAGGGAGCACAAGCCGAGGGGCCGGCCCAACATGTGCGCGGCCCGCTCGCATTCGGCCCGCCGGTCGGCGTAGGGAGTGCGGGTGAGCAGGCGCGGTGCCTCGCTGTGGACGATGACGAAGACCGCCTCCTCGGGCACCGCCACCTGCCGTGTCTCGAGGGTGTCGAAATCGATGAGGAGTGCGTGCCCCGCGGTGGCCCCGGCGATGGCCAGCGGATCGAGCAGGCCGACGTGGGCCCCGGCGCTGCGCTCGGCCTCCTGGCAGTCCCGGGCCAGTGCGAGCGGGTCCGGGTCGTGCCCGAGGGCGAGCAGCAACGCCACCGAGAAGGCGGCGCTCGACGACAGGCCGGCGCCGACGGGAATGGTGCTCGTCACGCGTGCCGCCCCACCGCTCGCCGGAGGCTGCAGCCGGAGGAGCCCGGCCGCCAGGGCGGCGTCGGCACGGACCGGGGCGGTGTCGCCCAGCATGATCTCGACCGGCTGCCCGGGGAACTGGTCCGAGTCGATCCCGAACAAGAAGCTGCCGGGCTTGGCCGTGAAGGCGACCTCGGTGGCCAGCTCGATGGCCATGGGCAGCGAGAGGCCTGCGTTGTAGTCGGTGTGGTCGCCCATGATGGTGACTCGTCCAGGGGCGCGGGCGGCGGGCACGGCCCCCAGCTTGGCGCAGGGCGGGGGCGGGCTTGACCATCGTGGGCGGCGCGGGTCACCATCCTGCGATGGCCGACCGCAGTGGACCCCTGAGCGGAATCAAGATCATTGAGCTGGCGGGCATCGGGCCGGCGCCCTACACCTGCATGATGCTGGCCGATGCCGGAGCACAGGTCCTGCGCCTCGAGCGGGCCGCCCCGGGCGCTGTGGAGCGGGCGGAGGACCTGCAGGCCTCCGGCTCGGGGCCCTATTGGGATCTGCTCAACCGCTCCCGCCCCTCGGTGGGCATCGACCTGAAGAACCCCGACGCGGTCGAGCTCGTGCTCGGGCTCGTGGCCGAGGCCGACGGGTTGATCGAGGGCTTCCGGCCCGGCGTGGCCGAGCGCCTGGGCATCGGGCCCGATGCCTGCTTCGAGCGCAACCGGCGGCTGGTCTACGGCCGCATGACGGGGTGGGGTCAGGAGGGGCCGATGGCGCCCCGTGCCGGCCACGACATCGACTACATCGCCATCGGTGGCGCACTGTGGTCCATGGGCCGGGCCGACTCGGCCCCGGTGCCGCCGCTCAACCTCGTGGGCGACTTCGGCGGCGGCGGCATGCTGCTGGCCTTCGGCATGGTGGCCGCCCTGCTCGAGTCGGCCCGTTCCGGCGAGGGTCAGGTGGTCGACGCCGCCATGGTGGACGGCGCGGCGTCACTCATGACGATGATCCACTCGTTCCGTCTCGGTGGCATGTGGAACGAACGGCGCGGGTCCAACATGCTCGACACGGGCGCGCCCTTCTACGAGGTCTACGAGACGGCGGACGGCCAGTGGATGGCCGCCGGTGGCATTGAGAAACAGTTCTACGCCGCCCTGCTCGAGGGCCTGGGGCTGGCCGGTGACGAATCGCTGCCGCAGCAGAACTCGCGGGAGGACTGGCCCGCCATGAAGGAACGGTTCGCCGCCATCTTCAAGACGAAGACCCGTGACGAGTGGTGCGCCGTCTTCGACGGGACGGACGCCTGCGTGGCGCCGGTGCTCTCGGCCTGGGAGGCGCACGAGCACCCGCACAACGTGGCGCGCTCGACCTACATTGAGGTCGACGGGGCCATACAGCCGGCTCCGGCTCCGCGCTTCTCGCGGACACCGTCGGTGGTGTCGAAGCCGCCGTCGTCGCCGGGGGCGGACACCGTCTCGGGACTGGTCGAGTGGGGCGTGGACGAGAGCGTCGTGGCCAAGCTCCGCCAGTCGGGGGCCCTCAGCTGACCCGCACAACGTGCGTTGCGCTCAGATGGTGACGACGGGGCAGGTGATGGTGCGCGTGATGCCCTCTATCTGCTGCATGTCCCGCACCACCATGCGACCGAGATCGTCCATGGAGGCGGCCTCGGCCCGGGCGATCACGTCGTAGGGTCCCGTGACGCCGTCCGCCACCACCACACCGGCCAGGCTGCTGAGCTTCTGAGCGACCTGGGCCGCCTTGCCCACGTCGGTCTGAATCAACACGTACGCATGGACGGTCACGGCACACCGTACATTGGCCTGGTGGCGAGGTCCCCCAAGATCGAGCAGTTCAAGGACATGGCCCGGCAGGCCCGCCGGGACCTGTTCGACCAGTCACATCCCATCGGCCGATTGTCACTGTTGCAGTGCGCCATGCTCGGGGGCGCCACTGTCGTCACCATCTCGCTGGCGGGATCGCTCTTCTTCTCCATCTCGCCGAACGCCGCGGATCACAAGATCCTCCTGTACCTCCTCTTCACTCTGGCCCCGTTCGCCATTGTGTCGCCGCTGCTCGGACCCCTCATCGACCGCAACCGCGGCGCGCGCCGCCTCATGGTCGTGGTGTCCGCCATCGGGCAGGTGGTGTTGTGCCCGCTCATGGCGACCCATCTGCACAGCCTGCTGCTCTTTCCGCTCGCCTTCCTGGTTCTGGTGTGTCAAAAGCTCTATGTCGTGACCAAGGGCGCCCTCGTGCCCGAGATGGCCGCGCTCGACAGCTCGGACTCGGAGGCCGAGCAGGCCGGTTACGCCACGCTCAACGCGCGTTTGACGCTCCTCGGGACGCTGGCGGGCTTCGTGGCATCCGTTCCCGCCGTCATCCTCTATAAGGTCGCAGGCTCCCCGGGTGTGCTCGTCTTCGCCACCGTCGTGTTCGTCGGCGCCGCGGTGGCCGGCGCCCGGCTGCCGGTGCTGACGAGCCGCCGAGCGCAGGAGATGTGGGCGGACCAGCCGACGAAAGTGCGGGAGTACGGCCAGGAGGGTGAGACCGTCACTCGCGAGCAGGATCTGCTGCGGCTGCAGCCCTTCGCCAATCCCGAGGTGATGCTCGGACTCAGCGCAATGTGCATCGTGCGCGGCCTGACCGGCTTCATGACGTTCATGCTCGCCTTCGGGCTGCGGCGGATGCACGGGGTGGGCCTGTACTGGTACGGGCTGGTCCTGGCGGGCAGCGGCGCCGGGGCCATCGTCGGCCTGGTGCTGGTGGGACGCCTGCGGAAGCGCCTGACAGAGCAGCAGCTGCTGCTCTCGTCCCTGTGGCTCATCGCCATCACGGCGGCCGGTTGCGCCGTCTGGGGCACGCTCCTGGCGCAGGTGGTCCTCGCCTTCATGGTCGGCCTGTGCGGCGCGGTCGCCCAGCCGTCCTTCGACGCCATGACCCAGCGCTACATCCCCCTGTCCGCCCAGGGTCGCGCCTTCGCCCGCTTCGGCATGCGGCAGCAACTGGTGTGGGTGATCGGCTCGCTCATCCCTTTGATCATCGTGTTCACCCTGCCCCAGGGCGACGCCACCATGGCCGTGCTGGCCGCGCTCGGCGGGTTGTCGTATGTGACAGGGCGCCGCGCCGCGCACGCGTCGCGCACGGTGCGCCGGGACTACCGGGAGATCGGTGACGTGGGGGAGGCGGGGGGCTGAGGCCCCTCGGCCCAGGCCTCAGCCCAGGCGCCGCCCCAGTGTCTCGACCTGATCGGCCAGAGCCTCGGGGAGCCGGTCGCCGAACTGGGCGTAGTACTCCTCGATGAGAGGCACTTCGGCCCGCCAGCCCTCGGTGTCGACCCGCAGGAGCTCGGCCATCTGCTCGGGGGTCACGTCGAGTCCCGTGGTGTCGATGGCCTCGGGCGTGGGCACGGCGCCGATGGGCGTGTCGACGGCCGGGGCCTTGTCCGTGATGCGGTTGAAGATCCACTCGAGCACGCGCGAGTTCTCGCCGTAGCCGGGCCACAGGAACTTGCCGTCGGCGTCCTTGCGGAACCAGTTGACGTAGAAGATCTTGGGCAGCGCGTCGCGGTCGGGTGCTTCCGCGCCGATGCGCAGCCAGTGCGCGAAGTAGTCGGCCATGTTGTAGCCGCAGAAGGGCAGCATGGCGAAGGGGTCGCGGCGCAGGTTGCCGACCGCGCCGGCCTGGGCGGCCGTCGTCTCCGAGGCCATGATGGAGCCGAGGAAGACGCCGTGCTCCCAGTCGTGGGACTGGAAGACGAGCGGGACGACCGAGGCGCGGCGACCGCCGAAGAGGATGGCGCTGATCGGGACGCCCCGGGGGTCCTCCCACTCGGGGGCGATGGCCGGGTCCTGGCTGGCCGGCGCCGTGAAGCGGGCGTTGGGGTGGGCAGCGGGCGTGTCGGACCCGGGGGTCCAGTCGTTGCCCTTCCAGTCGGTCAGGTGCGCCGGGGGCTCCTCGGTCATGCCCTCCCACCAGATGTCCCCGTCGTCGGTCAACGCCGTGTTGGTGAAGATGCAGTTGCCGTCCAGGGTCAGGATGGCGTTGGGGTTGGTGTGGGTGTTGGTCCCCGGGGCCACGCCGAAAAAGCCGGCCTCGGGGTTGATGGCGTAGAGCTGACCGTCGGGGCCGAATTTCATCCAGCAGATGTCGTCGCCGACGGTCTCGACCTTCCATCCCTCGATGGAGGGGATGAGCATGGCGAGGTTCGTCTTGCCGCAGGCCGACGGGAAGGCGCCCGTGACGTAGCGGGTCTCGCCCTCGGGCGAGGTGAGCTTGAGGATGAGCATGTGCTCGGCCATCCAGCCGGCGTCGCGGGCCATGACCGAGGCGATGCGCAGCGCGAAGCACTTCTTCCCCAGCAGCGCGTTGCCGCCGTAGCCCGAGCCGAACGAGGTGATCTCGCGGGTCTCGGGGAAGTGCACGATGTACTTGTTCTCGGCGTTGCACGGCCAGGCCACGTCCTGCTCGCCGTCCTCGAGGGGGGCGCCGACCGAGTGGAGGCAGGGGACGAACTCGCCGTCACCGAGCACCTCCAGGGCGCCCGTGCCCATGCGGGTCATGATGCGCATGGAGACCGCCACGTAGGCCGAGTCGGTGAGCTGCACCCCGATGTGGGCGATGTCCGAGCCCAGCGGGCCCATGGAGAAGGGGACCACGTACATGGTGCGCCCCTTCATGCAGCCCGCGAAGAGGCCCTTGAGGTGCTGGCGCATGTCGTCAGGGTCACGCCAGTTGTTGGTGGGACCGGCGTCAATCTCCTTGTCCGAGCAGATGAAGGTCCGGTCCTCGACACGCGCCACGTCGCCCGGGTCCGAGTGGGACCAGTAACTGTTGGGCCGCTTGGCGTCCGCCAGCTTGGTGAAGGTGCCGGCGTCGACGAGCGCTTGACAGAGCCGGTCGTACTCGTCGGCCGAGCCGTCGCACCATTCGATTCGGTCCGGTGTCGTCAGGGCCGCGACTTCGTCGACCCAGGCGAGGAGTTTCGCGTTCTTTGTTGGCGGCATGTCGGGGGGATCTGCTCCTTCGTCCGGCCTGTTTCGGTGGGGTCCAATGCTAGGCATGTGACGTGGGATCCCCCAAACCTCGGCACATGACACATCCCGTCGAGGAAGACGAGGTCTTAGAGCGTATCCGAGGCATGGTCGGAAACGGAATCGAGGCCTACGGGCTGCGCGACGACGCCGCCGTGCTGGATCTCCCAGCCGGGGGGCCGCTGGTCGCCTCGGTCGACAGCGTGGTGGAGGGCGTCCACGTGGACCTGTCGCTCTGCAGCCCGGGTGACGTGGGCTGGAAGGCGTTGATGGGCGCGCTGAGCGACCTGGCCGCCATGGGCGCCGCACCCCTGGGCGCGTTGGTAGCCCTCTGCGTGCCGGGGGGTTCGGGCGAGGGTGCGCTGGCGCTCGGGGTCATGGAAGGCGTGGCCGAGGCCTCGGATGTGGCCGGGTGCCCGGTGGTCGGGGGCGACGTCTCCGAATCGGCCGTCCTGTTCGTGGCGGTGACGGTGCTGGGGACGATCGAGCCGGGCGGGGGCCCTCCGGTCGGACGTTCGGGGGCGTTGCCTGGTGACGCCGTGCTCCTCACGGGTCCCTGCGGCGGGTCTTCCGCCGGCTTGCGGGCCCTGCGGGCCGGCAGCGGCCCCGGTACGGCCTACCGGCGCCCGCTGGCCCGGCTTCGAGATGGTCAGGTCGCCAGGCGGGGCGGGGCGCACGCCATGATCGACGTCTCTGACGGCCTGGCCCTCGACCTGCACCGGCTGGCCGACGTCTCGGGCGTCGGGTTCAGCCTGGACGAGGTGCCGGTGGCCGCCGGCGCCACGCTCGGGGACGCGCTCGGTGGTGGGGAGGATTATGAGTTGCTCATGGCGGTGAGCACAGAGGACGCTGACGATCTGATGGACGCGTTCGAGCGGGACGGTCTGCGCCGGCCGGCCCGCATCGGCACCGTGCTGGCGGATCCGGCACTGCGGCTCTTCGGCGACGCCCGGCTCGAGCGCCTGGGCTGGCAGCACCGATTGGGATAGCCGGCCTCGTTTTCGGCCGTACGGCCGGTCAGCGGTGCGTCAGCTGGTCGTGCTGGTTTGGTGCGTCCGGCGCAGTGGCTTGGTCACCTTGCCGGCCCGGATGCACGAGGTGCAGACGTGCAGCCGCTTGGGCGCACCGTCGACGACGGCCCGCACCCGCTGAATGTTCGGGTTCCAACGCCGCTTGGTGCGACGGTGGGAGTGGCTCACGTTCATGCCGAACGAGGGCTTCTTGCCACAGATATCGCACACTGCTGCCATTGGAGAACCTTCCTGGGTAAGGCCGCGGTCATCGGACCACGCAGGCCTTCACGAACGGGTGAAAGGTTAGCATCCCCTGCCATGACCTCCCCGGCGACACTCGGCGCCGACGATCTCCGCGCCGTGATGGGGGGCTACCGGGACGCCCTGCGCCTGCATCAGGCCGACATCAACCGCCTCAACGTCTACCCGGTGCCCGACGGGGACACCGGCACCAACATGGCCCTCACCCTCGAATCCGTGGTCAGCGAGCTGGCCGAGGTGGAGGACGGGGCCGGCCTGCCCGAGGTGTGCCGGGCCATCGGCCACGGCTCCCTGATGGGTGCCCGGGGGAATTCGGGGGTCATCCTCTCCCAGCTCCTGCGCGGCATGAGCGAGCGCATGGCCGTGGCCGGGGAGGCCGGCGTCGGTCCCGAGGTCCTGGTCGACGCCATCGGCCACTCTTCGGAGCTGGCCCGGCGGGCCGTGGTGCGCCCGGTCGAAGGCACCATCTTGACGGTGGCCTCGGCGGCGGCCATCGGCGCGGCAAAGGGATCAGATCTGGTGGGCGTCGTCGAGTCCGCCCGGAGCGAAGCGGCCGACGCGCTGGCCCGCACGCCCGAGATGCTGCCCGTCCTGGCCCAGGCCGGAGTGGTCGATGCCGGCGGGAGCGGCTACCTCCTCCTGCTCGACGCCTTCCTCCTGGTGCTCGACGGCCGGCCCCTGCCCGAGCCGTCAGGCGTGGACGCGCCGGACCTGACCGCCCTCGACGGGGCGCTGTCGTCGGGGTCGGGCCACGACGGGGCGGAGGGCGAGCATGCGGTCGGGGACCTCCGCTACGAGGTCATGTACTTCCTGCACGCGCCCGATGACTCCATTGAGGCGTTCAAAGAGGTGTGGGCGGGCATCGGCGACTCCATCGTCGTGGTCGGGGGGGACGGCCTGTGGAACTGCCACATCCACACCGATGACATCGGCGCCGCCGTCGAGGCCGGTGTCGACGCGGGGCGTCCCCACCGCATCAGGGTGACCGACCTCGACGAGCAGGTCGAAGAGGAGCGCTGGGTGCGCGAGAGCGTGGGTGCCCCCGGTGCCGGCCCGAGCGACGAAGGCACGGGGCCACCGCCCACCACGAGCGTGGTGGCGGTCGTCTCCGGCGACGGCATCGGGCGCATCTTCCGCTCCCTCGGCGTCCACCACCTGGTGGTCGGCGGCCAGACCATGAACCCGGCCACGGCCGACATGGTCAAGGCCGTCGAGTCGGTGGGCTCGGACCAGGTGGTGATCCTGCCCAACAACAAGAACATCCGGCCCGTGGCCGAACAGGTCGACGCCTTGAGCGGCAAGACGGTCCGGGTCGTGGCGACCGGCTCCATCGTCGAGGGCTTCGCCGCCCTGCTGGCCTACGACCCGGCGTCGGGGGCCGATGCCAACGTGGTCACCATGTCCGAGTCGGCTGCGCGCGTCGTGCCGGCCGAGGTCACGCGAGCGGTGCGCGACACCGTGACCGACGCCGGCGAGGTGCACGAGGGCGACTTCATCGGGATCTCGCGTGACGGCGTGGTGGCCGTCTCCGACAACATCGTCGTCTGCACCCGCCTGCTGTTGAGCCGCCTGCTCAACTCGACGCACGAGCTCGTGACGCTCATTGAGGGCGAGGGGGCCCGCGTGGCCGACACCCGGCGCATTGAGGAGTGGCTCTCGGAGGAGCACCCCGAGGTGGCAGTGGAGGTGCACCAGGGCGGCCAGCCTCTCTACCCGTACCTGTTGGGGATTGAGTAACGGCCGCACACTCAGCGACCTGAGCCTGCGGGAGGTGTCCGTGCTCGAGTCGGTGTCCGAGCGCAAGGCCGGGCGGCTGGCCGAGCTCGGTGTCGAGACGGTCCTCGATCTCCTCACGACGTATCCGCGCCGCTACATCGACCGCACCCGCCAGGCCGATGTCTCGGGACTGCAGATCGGCGACGAGGCGGCCGTGCTGGCCACGGTGCAGTCGGCCAGCTCCCGGCGCGCCCGGACGGGCCGGGCCGTCGTCGATGTCGTGGTGCGCGACGACACCGGCCGGCTCAAGCTCGTTTTCTTCAACCAGCCCTGGCGGGCCAAGCAGCTCGAGGCCGGCACCGAGGCCATCTTCTTCGGCAAGGTGGGGGACTACCGGGGGGCCCGCCAAATGGTCAACCCGGTGGTCGACGTGGTGGCCGGCGTGACGCCCGGCCGCAAGACGCTGCGGATCCTGCCGGTCTATCCGGCGTCGGCCAAGGCCGGCCTCACCTCGTGGGAGATCGGCGAGTTCGTCACCGAGGCCCTCGAGCGGGCCGGCGAGTTCGCCGACCCGCTCCCGGTCGAGTGGCGCGACCGCATCGACCTGTGGGACCGCACGGACGCCTTCCGGGCCATTCACGCGCCGGAGTCACTCGCGGTGGTCGAGCCGGCGCGCCGGCGCCTCGTGTTCGACGAGCTCTTCCGTCTGCAACTGGCCCTGGTGCTGCGCCGGCGCGCCTTCGAGGTCAATGCCCGCGCCCTGCACCACACCGTGTCGCCCCGCGAGGTCACCGGGGGGGTGGGCGACACGCTGGTGGCCCGCTTCCTGGCCGGCCTGCCCTACGAGCTCACCAAGGCCCAGCGCCGGGCCCTGGCCGTGATCGTCGCCGACATGGCCGGGCCGTTCCCCATGCACCGCCTGCTGCAGGGCGACGTCGGCTCGGGCAAGACGGTAGTGGCCCTGGCCGCCCTGCTGGCCGCCGCGCAGAGCGGCCACCAGGGTGCCTTCATGGTGCCCACCGAGGTGCTGGCCGAACAGCACTTCGCGGCTGTGCGCGCCCTGCTGGGCGACCTGGAGGGACCCGGTGGCATGGCCGGCGGAGCGGTCCGCGTCGAGCTCCTCACCAGCCGGGTCAAGGGCAAGGCGCGCGCGGCCGTGCTCGAGGGACTGGCCTCGGGCGCGGTGAGCATCGTGGTCGGCACGCACGCCTTGTTGACCGAGGAGGTGGGGTTCGGATCGCTCGGCGCCGTGGTGATCGACGAGCAGCACCGCTTCGGCGTGGAGCAGCGGGCCACGCTGCGGGCCAAGGGCACCGACGGCGACCCCGACCTGCTGGTGATGACGGCAACGCCGATTCCGCGCACCGCCGCCATGGTGATCTTCGGTGACCTCGATCTCACCACGCTCGACGAGCTGCCCCCGGGCCGCCGGCCCGTCACGACAGAGTGGCTCCCCGGCGACGCCCCCGGTGCCGACCGGCCCGCCTGGGAACGGGTGCGCGACGAGGTGGCGGCCGGCCACCGGGCCTTCGTCGTGTGCCCGCTGGTGAGTGACTCCCCGCGGGTGGAAGCCAAGTCGGCCAGCGAGGAGTTCGAGCGGCTGACGGGCGGCGAGCTGGCGGGGTTGCGGGTCGGGCTCCTGCACGGCCAGATGGCGGCCGCCAACCGTGAGGAGGTGATGGACCACTTCCGCAGCGGGGAGCTCCAGGTGCTGGTGGCCACCACGGTCATTGAGGTCGGCGTCGATGTCCCAGAGGCCACCGTCATGGTCGTCGAGAGCGCCGACCGCTTCGGGATCGCCCAGTTGCACCAGTTGCGGGGCCGGGTCGGTCGCGGTGGCACCGCCAGCTGGTGCTACCTGCTGGGCGGCGAGGAGGGCAACGAGCGCCTGACGGCCGTGGCCGGCTCGACCGACGGCTTCGCCCTGGCCGAGGCGGACCTGCGGGTCCGGGGGGAGGGGACCCTGCTCGGGGCCCGCCAGAAGGGACAGAGTGACCTGCGACTGGCTTCGCTCAGCGACCCCGGCGACATGGCGTTGCTCGACGAGGCGCGCCGGGTGGCCGAGGCGATGGTGGCCGAGGACCCGCAACTGCAGGCGCACACCGACCTGGCTGACGAGGTGAGGCTCTTGTTGAGCGAGGACGAGGGGGAGTACCTCTTCAAGAGCTGACGGCGCACGGCGCACGGCGCACGGCGCCGAGGTGGCGCCGCCGTAGGGTGGGGGCGATGCGGGTCATCGGAGGCCGGAGCCGTGGGCGCCGGTTGCCGGCCAAGCTGCCGACGTCGGTCCGGCCGACGTCGGACCGGGTGCGCGAGGCCATGTTCGACATCCTCGGCTCCCGGGGTGGCGTCGAAGGCCTGACAGTGGTCGACCTGTTCTGTGGCAGTGGTGCGCTCGGGGTCGAGGCACTTTCGAGAGGGGCGGCGTCGTCCACCTTTGTCGACCTCAATCCGGACGCGCTGGCCGCCGTCCGCCAGAACCTCACCGCCGTCGGGCTCGACGAGGAGCCGGCGACAATGGTGCGGGCCGCGCTGCCGGGCTGGCTGGAGTCGGCCGCCGCCGGGTCGTTCGACCTCGCCCTGGTCGATCCGCCCTACGACTTCGAAGAGTGGCCGGCGCTTCTCGGCGCGCTGCGGGCGGACACCGCCGTGATGGAATCGGCGGCCCCAATTGTCGTTCCCGAGGCCTGGGTGGTCGCTAGAGAGCGCCGGTACGGCGGTACGCTCGTCACCGTGGCTCATCACAGCGGTGACGGTTCGTGAAGGTCGGCCTCTTCCCCGGGTCCTTCGATCCTTTCCACAACGGGCACCTCGAAATCGTGGAGCGGGCAAGCCATCTCTTCGACGAGGTCGTCGTCGCCGCGTTGCGCAATCCCCAGAAGAGCACGGCGCTCTTCGACCTGGAGGAGCGCCAGACGATGCTCGAGGAGGTGGTGTCGCACCTCCCGACCGTGCGGATCATCTCCATGTCGACGCTGCTGGTCGACGTCGCCCGCGACGTGGGGGCCTCGGCGATTGTGCGGGGCCTGCGGGCCGTCTCCGACTTCGAGGCCGAAATGCAGATGGCCCAGATGAACAACCACCTGTCGGGCGTCGAGACGATCTTCATCCCCACCAGTCCCGAGTGGTCGTTCGTGGCCTCCAAACTCGTCCGCGAAGTCGCTCGCTTCGGCGGCGATGTCTCCGCCTTCGTGCCCAAGGTCGTGGCGCAGCACATTGAAGCCAAGTACGAGAACGGGAGCACGGGGGGTGACGACGAGTGAGCGACCAATTCCTCGACGTGGACGACGAGCTGCCGGTGGAGGAAGAGGTCGGGATCGAGTCCATCCTCAACCAGCTGCTGGACCTCATGGCCGTGGCCAAGTCGATGCCGTTGTCCTCCTCGGTCATGGTCTCGCGGGAAGAAGTGACCTCGCTGGTCCACGCCGCCATCGAGTGTCTGCCCGACGAGCTCCGCCAGGCGCGTTGGCTCCTGCGTGAGAAGGCGGAGTTCATGGCGGAACGCAATCGGGAGGCCGAGGCGCTCATGGACGACGTGCGGGCCCAGGCGGAGCACATGGTGCAGCGCACCGAGATCGTGCGTCAGGCCAACTCGGTGGCGCAGCGCATCCTCGACGACGCCAACGAAGAGGCCCGGACCCTGCGGCACCAGGCCGAGGACTTCGTGGACACCAAGTTGGCCGGCATGGAGATCGTGCTGGACCGACTCACCCGGACGGTCCAGGCCGGCCGGGCCCGACTGGCCGCACCGTCCCTGGACACGACGCCTGTCGTCGACACAGCGGGGACGGAGGAGGACGGCTTCTTCGACCAGGACCAGTCCTAGTGGGCGCCCTGTGATGGCCACCATCCGATGAGCGCCGACCCCTTCGTGGTCCACGTGGCGCGGCTGCGCCGCTCAGCCGGACAGGCCGTGCACGAGGTCCGCCGGGGCGAGGTGCCCCAGGCCGGTCCCATCGACGAGGCCGGGATCGACCCCGGGCGCAGTGTGGTGCCGGCCGGAGTCGACATAGAGGTCGACGTCACGCTGACGCCGTTCGAGGGCGGGATCGACGTGGTCGGGACCGTCACGGCGCCGTGGTCGGGGATCTGCCGACGCTGCGCCGAGCCCGTGTCGGGCGAGCTGCGCATCCCCGTCCATGAGCGCTTCGCCGACGCCCCACTGGCCGGAGCGTCCGACGAGGAGCTCTATCCGATCGTCGACGAGACCATCGACCTCGGGCCGCTGGCCCGCGACGCCGTGGTGCTCGAGCTGCCCATGGCGCCGCTGTGCCGGGAGGACTGCGCCGGCCTGTGCGTCCATTGCGGAGCCAACCGCAACGAGGGCGACTGCGGCTGCGTTGCCCCACGCGACCCCCGGTGGGCTAATCTCGACGTGCTCCGGTAGCCGGTCCTTCCCGGTCCGGCACCGTCCGAGAGCGCTCGTGCGCCCGAATCGATCGTTGGAGTTCCGCCATGGCCGTCCCCAAGAAGAAGAAGTCCAAGGCCAAGGGCCGCAGTCACCTGGCTGGAGCGTGGCGTCTGGAACGGCCGCCCCGCAGTGTGTGCCCGCACTGCCAGGCCTCCAAGACACCCCACGTGGTCTGCCCCAGCTGCGGCTGGTACAAGGGTCGCCAAGCGGTCGAGGTCGACTGACTTGAGCCGTCGGGGCGAGCGTCCCAGCCCCGAGACGCTGGCCACGCTCCCGGTTGCCGTCGACGCCATGGGCGGCGACCTGGCCCCGGGCGAAATCGTCGAAGGTGCCCGCCGGGCGTCCGAGGAGCACGGGGTCGGCATTGTGCTCGTGGGCCCTCCCGAGCTGGTCGGCGACACCCAGGGCCTGGAGCTGCTGGCCTGCACCGAGGTCATCGGCATGGACGAGGACCCGGCCGGGGGTGTGCGCCGCAAGAAGGACTCCTCCCTGGTGCGGGCCGCCGAGCTGGTGCGCGACGGGAAGGCCGCCGCCATGGTGTCGGCCGGCAACACGGGTGCCACCATGGCTTCGGCGCTGCTGCGCATGGGCCGGCTGCCCGGCGTGGTGCGGCCCTGCATCGCCACACCGCTCCCTCGGCTGGGGCGCACGCCGGCCGTGCTGGTCGACGCCGGCGCCAACGCCGAGTGCACGCCCGCCATGCTGGTGCAGTTCGCCCAGATGGGCGCCGCCTACGTGTCCGCCCGCTTCGGCACCCATGCCCCGACGGTGGGGCTCCTCTCCATCGGCGAGGAGCCGACGAAGGGCACGCCGTTGGTCAAGGAGACCCACGGCCTGCTGGTCAAGGCGGCCACCATGGGGAGCGGCACCGAGGGGAGTGGTGGGTTCGAGTTCATCGGGAACCTCGAAGGCCGCGATCTCCTGCCTTCACCGGCCGACGTGATCGTGACGGACGGCTTCACGGGGAACGTGGCCCTCAAGGCCCTGGAGGGCTCGCTGCGCTTCCTTTTCGACACCTTGCTCGGGGTCTTCTCCACCGACGAGGCGACGACGGAGGCGGCGGGCGTCCTGCTCCCGCACCTGCTGCCCGTGGCCGCCCAATTCGAGCCCGAGAACACCGGCGGGGCCATGCTGCTCGGGACCGACGGCGTGTGTGTCATCAGCCACGGATCCTCCAATGCAACCGCCATGATGAATGCGGTCCTGGTGGCGCACGAATGTGCGACCCGGGGGCTGGCGGACCACGTGGCGGCGGCCGTCCGAACGGTCGAATAGCCTTAAAAGGCCAGTTCAAGGGGCATAAACAGGCAGTTGCAGCCCCGCGGGACGTACACTGTCGCCGTGCCAGCCGAAACCCACACCAATCAGGGCCCTCTCGACCGCAACGGGGTCTTCGAGCTGATCCGGGACCAGCTGGCCGACATCCTCGAGACGGACCCGTCGTCGATCACCGAGGGCGCTTCCTTCGTGGAGGACCTCGACGCCGACTCGCTGGCCCTGATTGAGCTGGTCGAAGGCCTGGAAGAGGAGCTGGGAGAACGAACCGTGGGGTTCCGCATCAATGACGAGGACCTCGAGGACCTGCGCACGGTCCGGGACGCTGTTGACTACGTCTACGCCAAGCTCGAGGCGGGTTGACGCCGGCGCTGAGGGGGCGGCCGCACTGGCCGAGCGACTTGGCCATTCCTTCGCCGACTTGAGCCTCCTTCAGCACGCCCTCGCCCACCGGAGCTGGTGCGGCGAGCAGGAAGGCGGCGCGCCCTCCAACGAGCGCCTCGAATTCCTCGGTGACGCCGTCCTGGGCCTGGTGGTGGCCGGCTACACCTACGAACGCTTCCCCGACTTCGCCGAGGGCAAGCTGGCCAAGGTCCGCTCGGCCGTGGTGAACGCCCGCGTCCTGGCGCAGGTGGCTGCCGGGCTCGGAGTCGGTGAAGTCCTCCTGTTGGGCCGGGGAGAAGAAGGATCAGGCGGCCGGGCCAAGGCCTCCATCCTGGCCGACGCCTTCGAAGCCATTCTCGGATCGATCTACCTCGACGCCGGCTGGGAGGCCTCCCGGGAGCTCGTGCTGCGCGAGCTCGGCCAGGCCATCGAGCGCGCCGGCGAGGAGCCCGACGACTTCGACCACAAGAGCCGACTGCAGGAGAAGGCCGTGCGTGACGGCGAAGGGACACCGCGTTACGTGGTGGTGGGCTCGGGTCCCGACCACGACCGGGTCTATTCGGCCGAGGTCTTCTTGGGGGGGACACGTTGGGGGGCGGGCGAAGGACGCTCGAAGAAGGACGCCGAACAGGAGGCCGCACGAGCGGCCTGGGAGGGCCTCACCAGTGCCTGAGCTGCCCGAAGTCGAAACGCTGCGCCAGGATCTTTCCCGCGAGGTGGTGGGCAAGAAGATCAAGGCCGTGGCCGTGTCCAACGGCCGCTCCGTGCGCCGCCACGCCTCGGCGAAACACTTCCGGGCCCTGTTGGAGGGTCACACCATCAAGTCCGTGGGCCGTCTGGGCAAATACCTGCTGCTGACGCTCGACACCGGGGACACGCTGGTCGTGCACTTGGGCATGAGCGGCCAGCTGCTGCGAGTCAAGTCGGCCAAGGACCCCAAGCCGAAGCACACCCACGTGATCATCACGTTCACCCAGGGCGGCGAGCTGCGCTACGTGGACCCCCGCACCTTCGGGGAGATGTTCGTCTCCACACCGCCCTTGAAGGCGGACGGGACGCCGCTCAGCCCGGTCTCGGGGACGGCGGGCGGCGACGGCACCGCCATCCGCAAGGCGATCCCCGAGCTGGCCCATCTGGGCTTCGATCCCATCGAAGACCTGATGAGCTGGGACCGCTTCGGCGCCCTGCTGCACCAGCACCACGGCGGCATCAAGGCACTCCTGATGGACCAGAGCTTCACGGCGGGGATCGGCAACCTGTATTCCGACGAGATGCTCTACCAGGCCGGCCTGCGCTACGACCGGGCGGCCGACTCGTTGACCGCGACCGAGGTGCGGCGGCTCTACCGCGCAATTGTGGAGACGTTGGCCGACGCCATTAAGCACCGGGGATCCTCCCTGGCGGACGAGCAGTACCGCGATCTCTTCGGCGAGCTGGGGGACTTCCAGGGCTCGCACCAGGTCTACGACCGCGAAGGCGAGCCCTGCCGGCGCTGTCGCAACACCATTGTGCGGGTGAAGGCGGGCGGACGCTCGACCTTCTTCTGCGAGCACTGCCAGGTGTGAGCCCCGCACCGCGCGTAGGCCTCCGGTAGGGTCGCCCCGATGTTCCTGAAGTCGCTCAGCATGAAGGGTTTCAAGTCCTTCGCCGACCCCACCGTGCTCGAATTCGAGCCCGGCGTGACCGTGGTGGTCGGGCCCAACGGGAGCGGCAAGTCCAACGTGGTCGACGCCGTGACCTGGGTGCTGGGCGCCCAGGGGCCGCGCTCGCTGCGTTCGGCGAAAATGGAGGACGTCATTTTCGCCGGGACCTCCTCGCGGCCCCAGCTGGGCCGGGCCGAGGTGTCGCTGACCATCGACAACTCCCTGGGCAAGCTCCCCATCGACCTGGCCGAGGTGACCATCACCCGCACGCTCTTCCGCTCGGGGGACAGCGAGTACGCCATCAACGGGGCGCCCTGCCGCCTGCTCGACATCCAAGAGCTGCTCAGTGACTCGGGCGTCGGCCGCCAGCAGCACATGATCATCGGCCAGGGCCAGCTCGACACGGTCCTCAACGCCCGGCCCGAAGACCGGCGTGCCATCATTGAAGAGGCGGCCGGCGTGCTGAAGCACCGTCGTCGGCGCGAGCGGGCGGAGCGCCGGCTGGCCGGGACGGCCGAGAACCTCGAACGCCTGGGCGACCTGGTGCGCGAGGTGCGGCGCCAGATCAGGCCGCTGGAGCGTCAGGCGGCGGCGGCCCGTTCGCACGACAGCGTGGCGACCGAGCTGCTGGCCCTGCGCCGGTATCTCGCGGGGGCCGAGCAGGCCGACCTGAGCGCCCGTCGCCAGGCGGCGGCCCAACACCTGGCCGTCTGCCGCGACGAGGAGGCCGAGCTGCACACCGCGCTCGAGGTGCTCGACGCCGAGGCCACCTCGACCACGGCGGAGCTCTCGTCCCGGCGCGAAGAGGACCTGGCCAACGCGCTGGGTCGCGTGCAGGGACTGGTGGAGCGCGCCCGTGGGCTCACCGGCGTGCTGCGGGAGCGGAGCCGGGGCGTGGTGGCCGCGCTCGACGCCGCCGCCGATGTCGACGTGGTCTCGACCCTCGAGGCCGAGGCGGCCCGCCTGGCCAGCGAACTGGTGGCAGCCGAGGCCGAGGAGGAGGCGGGCGGCGCACCGGAGCGAGCCGAGCTCGAGTCGGCGCTGGCCACGCTGGACCACGAGGCGGACGCCCTGCGGGCCCGCTGGGCCACGGTGCTCGGTGAGGACGCGCCGGATCAGGCCCTGGCCCGGGTCAGGTCGCGCATCGAGTCGGTCAGCCGGGCGGCGGCGCGCGAGCAGGAGGACATGGACGCGCTGGGGGCGCGCGTCGCCGGCCTGGAGGAGCGGACCACGGGTGCCGCGGTGCGGGCCGATCTCCTGGCCCGCCAGGCCGACGAGCTGGAGCAGGCGACGGCGGCGCTGGCCGCCGAGCTGGCGGCGCGCAGCGCGGAGCTCGAAGTCGCCGTGCAGACGGCGGAGACGGCCCAGCTGTCGGCCGACCAGGCCGAGGAGGCGCGCTACCGCACGGCGGCCCGGGCCGAGGCCCTCGAGCGGGCGCTGGCCGACCTGCAGGGCGCCGGCGGGCGCGAGCTGCTGCGTGATGTCGACGGCGTCGTCGGTTCCCTGGTCGACCTGGTCGAGATCGACGAGGGTTGGGAGGCCGCCTTCGAGGCCGCCATCGGTGCCGGTGTCGCCGCCGTCGTGGTCGACGGGCGGCGCTCGGCGCAGGCCGCGCTGGCCACCTTGCGCGAGGGCGGGGTCACCGGGGCCATCCTGACGCCCCGGGCCACGTCGGCCGGGGTCGGGGAGCTTCCTGCCGGCAGCAGTGCCGAGCCGGTCCGGCGCCATGTGCGGGTGCGGCAAGGGGGATCGGTCGCCGAGTCGGTGCTCGACACCCTGGTGGGCCGGGCCGTCCGGGTCGACGGGTGGGAGGAGGCCATCGACCTCTCGCTGGCCCGCGACGATCTCGTGGTGGTCACCCCCGAGGGCGACCGCTTCGCCGCCACCGGTTGGCGCGTCCGCTCGGCGACGAGCGTGGTGACGGCCGCCGCGGTCGAAGAGGCGCGCCGCCGGGCCGAGGATGCCGCCGCCGCCGCCGAACTGGCCCGGGCCCACCTGGCCGAGAGCCGCATTGTGCTCAGCCGCTGCCGCGACGCCCGTACGGCGGCGGAGCGGGCCAACGACCGCCACGCCTCGGCCTGCGAGACGGGTCGGGCCGACCGGGACCGCTCCGTCGAGGAGCAACGCCGCGTGGCCGCCGAGCTCGAAGAGGCCCGCGGCGCGCTCAGCGCGGCGCACCAGCGGTTGGCCGACGTCACGGCCGAGCAGGCGCACCTGGCCGGATCGCTGCCCGAGTTGCAGGAGGCCCTCGAGGCCTGGGAGGCCCTCGAAGAGCGCCGCGTCGCATTGCGGGGGCGGCGCCAGGAGCTCGAGGTGCGCGTCGCCGGCGTGGTGGAACGCCGGCGTGTCCTGGCCGAGCGCCAGGCCGAAGTGGAGCGGCGCCTGCAGGGCCACGCCGAAGAGCGGGCGACGGCGGCGTCGCGCCGGCGCCGGTTGGAGGCCGAGGGCGCCGCGCTGGCCCGTCTGGAGGTCGTGGTCCAACGCGAGCACGAACGACTCGACGGCGTCTTCGAGTCGTTGCGCCACGACTACCAGGACCAGGTCGACGCGGTGCGCGCCGGGGGCGAGAAGCTCGAGCAGCTGCGCCAGGACCGGCACACGACTGAGCAGCGCCTCGAAGCCGTACGCAACCGCACCCGCACGCTCGACCTCGAATCCAACGAGGTCGACCTCCGCATGGAGGCACTGCACGAGCACATCGCGCGCGACCTGGGTGCCACACCCGAGGAGTTGACGGGCCTGCCGCAGCCCGAGGCGCCCGAGGGCACGACGCTGGTGCAGCACGCCGAGGACCTGGACCGCAAGCTGGCGGCGCTGGGACCGGTGAACCCGTTGGCCCTCGAAGAGCTCTCGACGCTGGAGGAGCGCCACAAGGAGTTGGAGGCGCAGGTCGACGACGTCCGGGGTGCCCGCCGGGAGCTGCACGAAGTGGTGCGCACGCTCGACCACGAGATCATGACGTCCTTCGCCGCCGCCGCGGCCGATGTGAACGAGCACTTCTCGACCCTGATCGCCATGCTGTTCCCCGGTGGGACAGGGCGCCTCATGCTGGTGGAGCCCGACGACCTCCTCAATACGGGGGTCGAGATCGAAGTGCGACCGGCCGGCCGCAACGTCCGCCGGGTCTCGCTGCTGTCGGGCGGTGAGCGCTCCATGGCGGCGTTGGCCTTCCTGTTCGCGGTCTTCCGCAGCCGGCCTTCGCCCTTCTACATGATGGACGAGGTCGAGGCGGCGCTCGACGACGTGAACCTCAGTCGCTTCCTGGCCCTGGTGCACGAGTTCCGTGACGAGGCGCAGTTGCTCATCGTGAGCCACCAGAAACGCACCATGGAGACCGGTGACGCGTTGTACGGCGTCACGATGGCGCCGGGGGGCTCGTCCCAGGTGGTCAGCCAGAAGGTCGAGAAGGAGAAAGAGCCGGCGTGACCGGCACCCTCGGTCTCGTCTTCGTCGCCCTGGCCGTGATCTGCATCATCGCCGGGGTCACCGCGGTGGCCCGCACCCGCCGGGCCACACGGGAGGACGCGTCGGAGTACGGCGACGGTGAGGGCGAAGCGACGTACGCCGAGGAGGCCGCTGCCGTGGCGGCGGCCGAAGAAGCAGCCGCGGCCGCCGCCGCACGCGACAGCGACGCCGAGGTCGAGGTCGAGGATCCGCTCACGTGATCGGCACCCTGATCATCATCATTGTGGCGGTGGCCGTCCTGGCTCTCGCCCTCGGTGGGATTGCCCTGGCGCGCTCCCGCCGCCGTTCGGGCGGCGGGACCACAGCGCCGCCGACCACGCCGCCGACCGCGCCGCCGAAGCCGCCGCCACGGGCCGCGCGGGCCGAGCCGGCGGCAGCACCGCTCGCCACTCCGACTGCCGCGCCCGAAGCCGAAGCCGAAGCCGAAGCCGAGCCTGAGCCCCTCGGCGCCCCGCCCTCGTACCGCAGCCGCCTCGGTGGCGTCCGGGGTCTCTTCAGCGGAGCTGTGGCCGCCCTGCGGTCGGGCCGCATTGACGAGTCGACCTGGGAGTCGCTGGAAGAAGCGCTCATCAGGGCCGATGTCGGCGTCAGCACCACGGGCGTCCTGCTCGACGAGTTACGGGCCAAGGTGCAGTCCAGGGAGATCAGTGGGGGGGACGACCTGCTCGAGGCCCTCGGCACCTCCATCCGCCATCTCCTCGACTCCGTCGGGTCGCGGGAGCTGCGCTTCGACGGCAGAGCGGACCACCCTGACGTCTGGCTCTTCGTCGGCGTCAACGGCGTGGGGAAGACGACGACCATCGGGAAGCTGGCCCGTCGCCAGTCCGCGGCCGGTCAGTCCGTGCTGCTGGCGGCGGGGGATACCTTCCGTGCCGCGGCGGCCGACCAGTTGGCCATGTGGGCCGAGCGCACCGGCACCGAGATCGTGCGGGGGGCGGAGGGAGCGGACCCCAGCGCCATCGTGTTCGATGCGGTGCAGCGCGCCGCGGCGAGGAAGAACGACCTCGTGCTGGCCGACACGGCAGGCCGCCTGCACACCAAGGTGAACCTCGTGGAGGAGCTGAAGAAGATCCGGCGGATCGCCGACCGCGACCCGGGCAACGTGACGGAGGTCCTGCTCGTCCTGGACGCCACCACGGGCCAGAACGGGCTGACCCAGGCCCGCCAATTCGCCGACGCGGTGGACGTGACGGGCGTCGTCCTCACCAAGCTCGACGGCACGGCCAAGGGCGGCATCGTGATCGCCGTCGAGCGCGAGCTGTTCGTGCCGGTCAAGCTCGTCGGCCTCGGTGAGGGGCCCGACGACCTCGTCGACTTCGATTCCGAGGCGTTCGTCGATGCCCTGCTGGCGGCGGATTGACCGTGCAGTGAGCCAGCAGTGACCGACGGGACGGGCGGGCTCGGCGGCATGTCCAACGGCGCCGCTCCACGCCAGCCCTCGCTTCCGGCCGCCGCCCCTGAGGGAGGCCGGGGGCCATTCGACCTGAACGACCAGCAGAAGCGGGTCCTGCTCGTCGTCCTCGTCGTGCACGTGATCCTCGCCCGGTTCACGCTGCGTGACCTCCGTCGCCGCCCCGAGTCGGCGGTACGCGGTCCGAAGCGGTTGTGGCGCGTCTGGGCGACCGTGAACACGACGGGTTCGGTCGCCTACTGGACCTTCGGGCGCCGCCGGGGTCCCTCGGCTCCGACGGCGTAACCGGTCGGCGTCGGCCCGCCCCGGCGGGTTCTACGTCTAGGCGATGCTCTGGAGGTCGATCACGAAGACCAGGGTGTCGTTGGCCGCAATGCCCTGTGCCCCCGACGGTGGGGTGGCGCCGTAGCCGAGGCTCGGCGGAATGATCAGCTCACGCCGGCCACCGACGTGCATGCCCACGACACCGTTGTCCCAACCCGGAATGACCTGCCCCTCACCCAGGGTGAAGGTGAAGGGCTGGCTCGTCCACGACGACTGGATCACCTTCTTGGCCGAATACGTCGCCAGCACGTACTGCACGGTGACCTGGTCGCCGGGGGCCGCTTCCCGCCCGGTGCCCACAATGAGGTCCGCACTCTCCAGGCCCGTGGGCGGGGTGCCGGTGGGCACAATGACGGTCGGGGCCTGGCCCGCCGTGCCGGCGGGCGAGAGATCGGCCGTCGGGATGGGGCTGATGGCGACGGACGTCCCGCTGGCGTTCGTGGTGGTGGTGGTGGCGTTGGGGCCACTGCCGGTGTTGTAGGAGGTGCTGGCCACGCTGGCGGAGTTGGAGGATGGCGAGGAGCTGCAGGCGGCGAGACCCAGCGCGCCGGCGGCGCTCAGGGCGACCAGGGCGAGCGCCCGGCGACGTGGGGTGAGGAGAGGCATGGGCCGAGACGGTAGCCGTTGATCGCCGACCCGGAGGGGCAGCGCCGGAGGGGCAGCGCCGGAGGGGCAGCGGCAGCGCGGGCCGGCGCCGCAGGGTGTCAGCGCCACGCAGCCGCCCATGCAGACGACGCCACTAACCTGAGTGACCATGTTCGACGCCCTGTCCGACCGCCTGGAGCGGATCTCCACCCGCTTGCGCGGCAAGGGGCGCATCAGTGACGAAGACCTCGACGAGGCCCTCAAGGAGATCCGGACCGCGCTCTTGGAGGCGGACGTGGAGCTCGGCGTCGCCCGCCGCTTCTGCGACGGCATCCGGCTCCGGGTCAGCACCGAGGCACTCGCCAAGAGCCTGACTCCCGGCCAGCAGGTCGTCCGGGCCGTCCACGAGGAGCTGATCGGCGTCCTCGGTGGCGACACGCTCAAGCTGACCTACGCCTCGAGGCCACCCACCGTCGTGCTCATGGCCGGCCTGCAGGGCTCGGGCAAGACCACCAACTCGGCCAAGCTCGCCCTCTGGTGGAAGCAGCAGGGCCGCAACCCGCTCCTGGTCGGCGCCGACCTGCAGCGCCCGGCCGCGGTCGAGCAGCTGCGCGTCCTGGGCCAACAGGCCGGCGTGACGGTCTTCAGCGAGCCCACCGACCCCGTGTCGTGCGCCAAGGCCGGCCTGGAGGAGGCCCGTCGCCTCGGCCGAGACATCTGCATCATCGACACTGCGGGCCGGCTGACCATTGACGCCGAGCTCATGGGGCAGATCCGTGAGATCTCGGACGCCACCCAGCCCCACTACACGTTCCTCGTCATTGACGCCATGATCGGGCAGGACGCAGTCGCCACGGCGAAGGCGTTCGACGACACGCTCGAGCTGAGTGGCGTCATCTTGACCAAGCTCGACGGCGACGCCCGCGGTGGTGCCGCCCTGTCGGTCAAGGGCGTTGTCGGCAAGCCGATCGCCTTCGCCAGCACCGGGGAGCGGCTGGCCGACTTCGACCTGTTCCATCCGGACCGCATGGCCGACCGCATCCTCGGTATGGGCGATGTGCTCAGCCTGATTGAGCAGGCCGAGCGCACCATGGACACCGACGAGGTGGCCAAGAGCGCCAACCGGCTCATGCAGGGCCAGTTCACCCTGGACGATTTCCTTTCCCAGCTGCGCCAGGTCAAGAAGATGGGATCGCTCGGCGGTCTCATGCGCCTGATGCCGGGCATGTCCAAGGAGATGCGACAGGCTGCCGGGCAGATCGACGACGGGGAAGTGGCCAAGGTGGAGGCGATCGTCTGCTCCATGACGCCGGCCGAGCGCAACGACACCGCCGTGTTGGACGGTTCCCGCCGCAGCCGGGTGGCTCGGGGTTCGGGCACGTCCATTCAGGACGTCAACACGCTCCTCAAGCAGTTCAAGGAGATGCAGAAGATGATGAAGGGGATGGCCTCGGGCAACATGCCCAACCTCCCCGGCATGCCGAACATGGCCGGAATGAGCGGCCGCGCCGCCCGCAAGCTGGCCCAGCAGGGAGCTGCGGGCCTGCCGGCGGCGCCCCCCGGCGCCGATTTCGACATGCTCTCCCAGCTCATGGATGAGGGCGGTGACCTGCCCTCGGGCTTCCCCGGCCTGCCCGCGCCGGCTCCCGCTCGACCCGTGGTCAGCGGCAACAAGGGCACCAAGAAGAAGAAGAAGGGTGGGCGGGTTACCCCTCCGAAAGGCCGGTAGCCCCGCCATCTGCCAGAATGGACGGCCAAGACGTCCAGATCAGTGGAGGATTTAGTCCGTGGCAGTGAAGCTCCGCCTCGTGCGGATGGGTAAGAAGAAGCAGCCGACCTACCGGGTCGTGGCCGCTGACAGTCGATCGCCGCGTGACGGCCGGTTCCTCGAGATCGTGGGCACCTACGCGCCCCGGGGCTCGTCGACCGCCGAGCCGGACGCCGTGATCAACATCGACAATGCCAAGGCGGTCAAGTGGCTGGTCAACGGGGCCCAGCCGACCGAGCGGGTCGAGCGCATCCTCAAGACCTCCGGGGCCTGGGACGAGTTCGCTGCGGCGAGGGCGAAGTGACCGACCTGTACGAAGCAGGCGACATCAACCAGTCCGAGGACGACGACATCGACGACGAGGTCGACGATGACATCGACGCCGGGGTCGACGACGACATCGACGACGAGGTGGGCGCAGGCAACGAGTTGGGCGACGAGGACGGCGGAACGGCGTTGGCCGTCCTGACCTATCTGGCCCGGTCGCTCTCGAACGACCCGGACTCGGTCGTCATCGAGACCGAGGAGCGCCGCGGTGGGTTGCGACTCAACCTCCACGTTGCGCCCGACGACATGGGCCGGGTCATCGGCCGCCGGGGTCGCACGGCCCAGGCCATCCGGACACTGGTCAATGTGGCTGGCGCCAAGGACGGCGTCCAGGCCAGCGTGGACATCGTCGACGACTGATCTGCTCAAGGTCGGCCGGGTCGCCAAGGCCCACGGTCTGCGCGGTGAGGTCGTCGTCCAGCTCTGGACCGACCAGACCCAGCGCGTCGACCCCGGATCGGAACTGACCACCGAACGGGGCACTCTCACGGTCGTCTGGTCGACGCCTTTCGGGCCCGATCGCTACATAGTGCAGTTCGAGGGTGTGTTCGACCGCGACGCCGCCGACAGCCTGCGGGGCGTGGAGCTCTCGGCCGAACCCCTCGAGGACGTGGCCGACGTGCTGTGGGTGCACGAGCTGGTCGGTGCCACCGTGCGGGACGCTCGGGGCACGGCACTCGGCGTCATCGCGTCGGTGGAGGCCAATCCGGCCAGCGACCTCATGGTCCTCGAATCCGGCGGTCTCATTCCGGTTCGCTTCGTCACCGCGCACGACCCGGCGGCGCACACCGTCGAGGTCGACATCCCCGATGGGCTGCTCGACTTGTGATGGGTGCCTCGTGAGGATCGACGTCTTCACGATCTTCCCCGACATGGTGGGCACCTACTGCGGCATGTCCATTCTCGGCCGCGCCGTCGCGGCCGGCGTGCTCGACGTGCGCGTGCACGACGTGCGGGACGGCGCCAGCGACGTGCACCGCTCGGTCGACGACAGCCCCTTCGGCGGGGGCGCCGGCATGGTGCTGCGCCCCGACCCGGTCTTTCGCTGCGTGGAGTCGGTGCCCGACGCGCCGCGGCCGCTCTTCCTCCTCGCTCCCGGCGGACGGCCCTTCGACCAGCGCGTGGCCGAGGAGCTGGCGGGACTCGGCGGAGGCGGCTTCTCGCTGCTGTGCGGCCGCTATGAGGGGGTGGACCAACGGGTGGCCGACCACCTGGTGGACGGCGAGCTCTCCGTGGGCGATTTCGTGCTGGCCGGGGGGGAGCTGGCCGCCCTGGTCGTGGTCGAGACGGTGGCCCGCCTGCTGCCCGATGTGCTGGGGAACGAGGAGTCCCCCCGGGAGGAGAGCTTCTCCGACGGACTCCTGGAGTACCCCCAGTACACCCGGCCGGCGGAGTTCAGGGGGTGGTCGGTCCCCGACGTGCTCCGGTCCGGGGATCACGGGGCCGTGGCCGCCTGGCGTCGCCTGCAGGCCCTCCTGCGGACGGCCGAGCGCCGTCCGGACCTGATTGCGCACCTGGTCAGGGCATCTGCACTCAGCGCCAGCGACGTGCAGGCCCTGGCTGCGCACGGCTACGATGTTTCGTCCGGCACTGAGCCGGTGTGACCGAAGGACTCCTTTCATGCACCCCACCGAACTGATCGATCGCGACAGCCTGCGCGACGACATCCCCGACTTCCGCCCCGGCGACACGGTCAAGGTCCACGTCCGGGTCGTGGAGGGCAACCGTGAGCGGGTGCAGGTCTTCCAGGGTGCGGTCATGCGTCGCCAGGGTGGTGGCGTGCAGGAGACGTTCACCGTCCGCAAGGTGAGCTTCGGCGTCGGTGTCGAGCGGACCTTCCCGGTGCACTCGCCCACCATCGCCAAAATCGAGGTCGTCACCCTGGGCGACGTCCGCCGGGCCAAGCTGTACTACCTGCGTGACCGCCACGGGAAGGCCGCCAAAATCAAGGAGCGCCGCATTCCCCGGGACAAGGTCGTGGTGGCCGAACCGGTGGTCGAGGACAGCGCCGAGAGCACGGACGTCGAGGAACTCGAAGAGGTCGACGCTGTCGATGCCGTTGAGGACGTCGATGTCGTCGACGAGGTCGAGGGCGACGACGCCGATGTCGCGGAGGACGCGGACGCGTAGGGCAGTCGCAGCGTGAGCGAGGAAGACCTCGAGCGCTACGAATCCGAGATCGAGCTCGGGCTTGTCCAGGAGTACCGGGCCGTCCTTCCCGTCTTCACCTATGTGATTGAGACGGAGCGCCGCTTCTACCTGGCCAACGAGGTCGCCCTGACGGTGCGGTCCGATACGACGCCGGCCTGCATTGAACTGGAGATCCGCGACGCCTGGGTGTGGGACATGTACCGTCCGGCCCGCTTCGTTCCCGAGGTCCGCGTCGTCACCTTCCGGGACGTGAACATCGAACGGTTGCCAGAACAGGAACTCTGACGCAGGGGGCGTCGGAGCGACCTTTCCACCTTCGGTGGGAAGCGGCGACCGGCGACAGGCTGCACTCGGAGCATTCGGCGAGAAGCTGGCCGCCGCGCACTACCGGGCGCAGGGGTACGCGGTCCTGGAGCGGAACTGGCGCTGCACCGCGGGGGAGATCGACCTGATCTGTGCCTGGGGCACCACCCTGGTCATCTGCGAGGTCAAGGCCCGGACCGGGTCCGCGCACGGTCATCCGCTCGAGGCCGTGACCGCGCCGAAGCAGCGCCGCCTGCGCCGCCTGGCCACCGCGTATCTGGCGCAGCAGGGGACACGCTGGGCCGACATCCGCTTCGATGTGGCCGGCGTCCTGGACGGGACCCTCGAGGTCGTCGAAGGTGCGTTTTGAGGCAGCGCGGCCTAGGGTCCGTGCCCATGGAGACACTGATCGTCGATCGCAAGGACGGCGTCGTGACCGTCACGATGAACCGCCCCGAGCGCAAGAACGCCGCCAACGGGAAGATGCTGACCGAGCTGCGCACCATCTTCGAGGAGGTGGAGGACAGCGCCGACGACAGGGCGATGGTCCTGACGGGCGCCGGGGGCGCGTTCTGCTCCGGAGCCGATCTCTCGGACCCCAACGGCCCGGCCACCGATCCCACCCGCTCCGGCCTGGCGCGCATGCGGCGCCTCGGGGATGTCGCCCTCGCCCTGCACCACGTCTCCAAGCCGACGATCGCCAAGGTGGACGGGTTCGCCGTCGGCGCCGGTCTGTCGCTGGCACTGGGCTGCGACCTCGTCGTCTGCAGCGATCGGGCGAAGCTCTCCATGATCTTCGCCAAGCGGGGTCTGGCCCTCGACAACGGCGCATCCTGGCTCCTCCCACGGCTCGTCGGCCTCGCCCGCGCCAAGGAGATCGCGCTTTTCGGAGGCATGTGGACCGGCGAAGAGGCCGCCGCCATCGGCTTGGTCAACCGGGCACTGCCCGTCGACGAACTCGATGCGTTCGTGGACAACTGGGCCACCACGCTCGCCGCCGGCCCGCCGCTCGCCCTGTCGATGACCAAGACCCTGCTCACCGCCTCGTCCATGGCCTCAATGGAGCAGGCGGTGGAGGACGAGGCCCGGTGCCAGGCGCTCAATTTCTCGACCCAGGACACCCAGGAGGCGATGGCTGCCTTCGCTGAGAAGCGGGAGCCCGTCTTCATCGGTCGCTAATAGACTGCGTTCCGTGCTCAATGGCGTCCAAGGCATGGTTGGTGACACCGCATTGGTGACCAAGGCAATCGAGGGCGCACACCACCCCGGAAAGATCAGGGCCAGAGGTGAAGAGTGGTTGGCAATCCCACTCGACCCCGAAGCCAGTATCCCTATCGGGACCGATGTCGTCGTCGCCGACGTCGAGCGAGGTCTGCTCGTCGTCTACGCCATCGACAGTTAGAAGAGAGGTGCCGCATGTTCGCATCGGCCGGAGAAGTGCTCGGGATCGTCATCGTCGCCGTTCTGGCGGGAATCGGGATTGGCGCCCTCTTCCTCTCGCGATTCGTCAAGATCGTGCAGCAGGGGAGCGTCGGCGTGGTGAAGCGCCTGGGCGAGTTCAAGTCGGTCGACCAGCCCGGCATGCGCATCCTGGTGCCCTTCGTCGACAAAATGGAGAAGGTCGACGTGCGCGAGTTCCCGATGACGGGGGACCAGCAAGCGGTGATCACCAAGGACAACGTGTCGCTCCAGGTGAGTGCCACCATTTTCTGCCAGGTGATCGACGTGAAGTCGGCGCTGTTCGAGATCAACGACTACCAGCTCGCCGTCGACCAACTCTCTCGCACGGCCCTGCGGGCGGTGTTCGGGGAGCTTTCGCTGGACCAGGCGCTCTCCGAGCGCGAGACGATCAACAGCCGCATGCAGGACCACATGGCCGACGCCACCGCCAAGTGGGGGGTGCGGCTGAACCGCATTGAGATCCTGGACATCACCCCGCCCCTGAATGTCGTGCAGGCCATGTCCGAGCAGAAGGAAGCCGAACAGCACAAGCGCGCCGCCATCCTGAAGTCGGAGGGCGAACAGCAGGCCGCCGTCAACTCCGCCGGAGGGCGCAAGCAGGCGGCCGTCCTCGAGGCCGAGGGGGCCAAGCAGTCGGCCATCCTGCGCGCCGAAGCGCAGATGAAAGTGCTGGAGCTGCAGGCCGAGGGAGAGAAGAAGGCTCTCGAGCTCCGGGGTCAGGGCGAGGCGTCCCGCCTGACCTCTCTCGACACGGCCACCATCAACCCACACACCCTGGCGGTCCTCCAACTGAAGGCGCTCCAGGACATTGCCGCATCCGAGAACGCCAAGATCGTGGTGCCCTACGAGGCGACCAGCTTGATGGGCGCCGCTGAGGTCCTGCTCTCGACGCTGCGCAACGAGAACCTCGTTGATGCCAAGACGAACGGTTCGTCGCCCCCGGCGGCCACGCCGGCCCGACCGCCCAACAAAGAACTGCCTCCGCAATAGCGCGCCGGCGGGTCGTCAGGCCCAGCCGAGTTCTCGTAGCCGCGCCTCGCCGAGACCGAAGTGGTGGCCGACCTCATGGAGCAACGTCACGCGCACCCGACGCGCCAATTCGTCCGGCGTGCGCGAGGACTGACAGATCGTGGCCAGGAACAGGGTGATCTGGTCGGGTCGCACCCCGGCATACGTGCCGCGCTGGGTCAGCGGGATTCCTTCGTACAGGCCGTAGAGCCGACCGGGTGGGCTCTCGTCGTCGATGATGATGGCCACGTTCTCCATCTCGGCGCGCAGCTCATCGGGGATCGCCTCGAGGGCATCGGCGACGAGGGCTTCGAACGCGTCGACGTCGATCGGATCCATTGGGCCAACCTTGCCAGCAATCGCCGTCCCCATGCTGGCGGCTGGCCCTTTCGCGCCTCCCGCCACTCGAGTGACAACTGGTGGCGACCGGGAGCCTGCCGATAGGGTCCCGGACCACTGATGACGGACCTCCTCGACGACAATTTCAATATTCCCGCCCGTCTGGGTGTGGTCGCCGAGATTCGGGACGGCGAGTTCCGTCTGGGTTTGCATCCCCGACCGGAATTGCTCCGCCATGGCGCGCTGCGGGCCAGCATCATCGCCTTCCTGGTCGACGTGGCGGCCGGCGTGTTGCTCGACGACGACCCCGATGCCTGGACGTTGACCTCGGACATGTCGGTGCGGATGCGCCCGCTGCCGGCTCCGGCCTTCCTCTCCACACGGACCACCATTTTGCGTCGGGGCCGTCGATCCGCCGTGGCGACGGTGGATGTGGTGACGGAAGAAGAACAGCCTGTGGCGACGGGTGCCATCGGGTTCACCCGGGTGCAACGTCGGGACACCGATCCCGTGAAGCCGCCGGCCTCGCCGAGCCGCATGGCCACCATGTTCGACGGATCGAGGACCTTGGATCGACCCCTCCGCGAGGAAGCGGGCATTGTGGTGCTCGACGCTTCTGCCGGCGCACTCGAAATGCAGGTGACGCCCGAACTACGGAATCCGGCCGGCACGCTGCAGGGCGCCATGGTGGCGCTGTTCGCCGAAGCCGCCGCCGAAGAGATGGCGTCAGCCCGTTTCGACACGGCGGCCGTCGTGACCGAGCTCGATCTGCGCTACCTGGCCCAGACGGGGGAAGGGCCGGTCCAGTCGTCGTGCACCCTGCTCGGAGACGGTCCCGACGCGCCCATGCAGGTCGAGCTCTCGGACCGGTCGAGCGGTCGCCTCACGACTCTCGTCTACGCCCGCACGACCACTCTTCCCGTGTGAGCCACCCGAGGCGGCCCTGACCGGGGGTGCCTCCCCGCTGGCGCAGGGGCTTGTCAGTCTCCTACAGGCTGGTCGATCGGCACGGCCCGCACGTGGAAGCCGCCGGTGCGTGGCTGTGGATCGTAGGTGTCCGGTGCCTGGGACGGTTGCTTCTCGGGTTCCGGCGCCGGAACCGCCGGCTCGTCGCCGATGACCCTGACGTGCGCGGCGGACGCCCGGGGGGTTCCGTCCCGGGCGGTCGAGGCGGCCAGATGCTCGAGCTGCCGCTTCTCCTTGCGACGACGGAGGGGACCGCCTCGTGATGTCGGCACATCGCCCTGCCCCATGCTCCGAGCCTAGGGGGTGGGGCTGCCGCGACCGTGGTATTTCCGCAGGACCGGTGATTGAGGAGTCTCGCGGGGTGGATGAGGTGATCTCGGACGATTTCGTCGAGCACGAGGAGGTGCCGGGCGTGGAGCCGAATGTTCGCACTCGTGCGGATGACGGGAATTCACCGAGGCGAATTCATGGGAGTTCCGCCCTCCGGTCGTGCGAGCGATGTCGGAGTGGCCGACTCCTTCCGATTTGCCGAGGGACAGGCGGTCGAGCATTGGGGCGTCATGGACGCCGGGGCAATGGTGCAGCAGTTGGCCGGCTGACAGACCCCTGCCGTCGAGGGACGAACTGCGGCGACGGCAGCTACACCCGAACGGCGGCGCTAGGGACGATATTCGGGGTTGGCGAAGTCGAAGCGGGCGCCGGCATCCCATTGCGCGCGTTGATTGCCGTGGCTGGGAAACCCTCCCGCATTCTTGAGGAGCCGGGCCAGGTGGAGCAGGTTCCAGGTCATGAACGTGGTGTTGCGTTGGGTGAACTCGTTCTCGAGGCCGACGCGAGTGCCGTCAGGGAGGAGGTCGCCGTAGCTGGGGCCGGGGCCGGCCTCACCGATCCACCCCGCATCGGCCTGCGGGGGAATCGCGTAGCCGATGTGCTGCAGGCTGTAGAGGACGTTGGAAGCGCAGTGTTTGATGCCGTCCTCGTTGCCGGTGATCAAACAGCCTCCGACCTTGCCGTAGTACAGCCACTGGCCCCGGTCGTTCAGCTCACCAGAGTGGGCGTACAGCCTCTCGATGATCTTTTTCGTCTCGCTGCTGTTGTCGCCGAGCCAGATGGGGCCGGCGATGACCAGGATGTCCGCACGGAGCACCCGCTCGAACAGCTCGGGCCATGCATCGGTCTCCCAGCCGTGGGCCCGCATGTCCGGAAAGACCCCCGTGGCGATCGGATGGTCGACCGCTCGGAACTGGTCGACCCGGACACCGTGTGTGGTCATGATGGCCGTGCTGGCGTCCACCAGGAGCTGGGTGTGGCTCACGTCAGGCGACCGCGTCAACGTCGTATTGATGAACAGGGCGGACAAATCGGAAAAATCCAGCTCATCGTCGGGCACCCGTTCACCGTAGCCGTCACGTCACGCTCCGACGGCTTGTGTCAGCGCGGTCCACATCGGTCATTCCGGAGCTGCACATGTCGGGCGCGGGCATCCATTGAAGCGACCGTTCCCCCGCATGCTCGCTGCGGTCGCCTCTGCCACGCTGAATGGTGCCGTCGGGCGCCCCGTCTCGGTCGAGGTCCATGTCTCGAACGGTCTTCCCGGGTTCACCATCGTGGGCCTGCCCGACGCCGCGGTGCGCGAAGCGCGCGATCGGGTACGTGCCGCCATCCTGTCGAGTGGCCTGCCCTGGCCACTGCGGCGCCTGACCGTCAACCTGGCGCCGTCGGGAGTCCGGAAGGGTGGCGCCGGCCTCGACCTTCCCATCGCCGTGGGCCTGCTCGTGGCCGCGGGCGAGCTGAGCCCCGCATCCACCGAAGGCCTCTCCTTCTGCGGGGAGCTCGGTCTCAACGGCTCGTTGCGCCATGTGCCCGGCATGATCGCCCTCGCTGACGCCGCCGGCCCCCTCGGCACGGTCGTCCCACTCTGTGACGTCCGTGAGGCCGCGCTGGTCCGTGGCACTGCCGTGCGGGGTGCGGCGACGTTGCGCGAGCTGGTGGATGTCCTGCGCGGCGCACGGGAATGGCCGGCCATCCCTCCCGGGACGGGGGCGGTCCATGCTCCAGCCCCTCCCGACCTGGCCGACGTGCGGGGCCAGGCGTTGGGCCGCCGGGCCGTCGAGGTCGCCGCCGCCGGGCGTCACCACCTCCTGATGGTCGGGCCGCCCGGGTCAGGCAAGACAATGCTGGCCGAGCGCCTGGTCGGGTTGCTCCCACCGCTCTCCCCTGCAGAGTCGCTGGCGGTGGCCCGCATCCACTCGGCCGCCGGATGTGCCGTGCCCGACGGCGAGCTGCTCGAGCGTCCGCCCTTTCGTGCCCCCCACCACCAGGCCTCCGTCGTCTCCCTCACCGGTGGGGGCAGCTGGTCGCTCCGGCCGGGTGAGGTGAGCCTGGCTACCAACGGGGTCCTGTTCCTCGACGAACTCGGCGAGTTCCCGGTGGCCGTCCTGGAGGCGCTCCGACAGCCGCTCGAAGAGGGGGTGATCCGAGTGAGCCGCGCCGGTGGGACCGTGACGTTCCCGGCGGCGTTTCTCCTGGTGGCCGCCATGAACCCCTGCCCCTGCGGGGAGGGCGTCTACGAGGGCGCGTGCAGTTGCTCCGTCGCTGCCCGGGCGCGGTACCGACGACGTCTCTCGGCTCCGTTGCTCGACCGCTTCGACCTCGTCGTGCCGCTGAGCCGTCCGGATCCCGACGAGTTGCTCTCCGCCACGCCGGGCGAGTCCTCCGCGGTCGTCGCCCGTCGCGTGGCCGCCGCCCGAGCGGGGGTGACGGGACATGCCGGCGGGCAGGAGTTGGCCCCGGAGGCGGCAGACCTGTTCGCCTCCAAGCTGCGCGCCGGCGGCTTGAGTGCCCGCGGGCTGCACAAGGTCACGCGGGTCGCCCGCACGGTGGCCGCGCTGGCGGGGGCCGACGTGGTGTCGTTCGCCCACGCGTCCGAGGCCCTGTCGTTGCGGGCCGGACGCGCTGTGGTCGCGGCATGAGGACCGGTGCAGCAGCGGACCTGCCGCCGGAGGCCTATGCCGTGGCGCTGGCCTCCATGCCGTCGATGGGCCCCGCCCGTCTGCGCACGCTGTTGGCGGCGGACCCGCCCGCACGGGCCTGGGCGCGGGCCAACGAAGGCACTGACGCGTCGGAGCGTGACGTTGGCCGCGCCTGGCAACGGCAGACGTCGCTCGGGATCCGGGTGCTCCTGGCCGGACAGCCGTTGTACCCGGTCCGCCTGGCGGACGACCCGCAGGCACCGCCACTGCTCTTCTGCCTCGGCGACCCGGCTGCGCTCGCCGACGCGCCGACGGTGGCGTTGGTGGGCACCCGCGCGCCGACGCGCTACGGCATCGGTGTGGCGGCACAGTTCGGCGCCGACCTGGCGGCGGCGGGTGTCAGCGTGGTGTCCGGTCTGGCCCTGGGCATCGACGGCGCCGCCCACGAGGGCGCCTGCGGCGCCGGCGCGCCTCCGATCGCCGTGGTGGCGGGCGGGCTCGACCATGTCTATCCACGCCGGCACGAGCGCCTGTGGGGGCGAGTGGCGTCGTCGGGCGTCATCGTGTCCGAGTCTCCGGCCGGGGTGCCCACGGAGAAGTGGCGCTTTCCGGTCCGCAACCGCCTGCTGGCCGCCCTGAGCGACATCGTGGTCGTGGTGGAGAGCCGCCACCATGGAGGATCGCGCCACACCGTCGATGCGGCACTGGCGAGGGGGGTTCCGGTGGGCGCCGTGCCGGGATCCATCCGCAGCGCCACATCGGAGGGGACGAACGCGCTCATTGCCGACGGTGCGTTTCCGGCGTGCTGCTCCGGTGACATTCTGCTCGCCCTCGCCCTCGAGGGCGCCGCCGTGGTTGCGCAGCCCGAGGCGCGCCCGGGGCGGTCGCCGTCCACCGGCCCGGTCCCGACCGGCGGCGCCGACCGGCTGGTCTACGACACCTTGAGCGGGGATCCAATCCCCCTGGACCAACTGGTCCGGTTGACCGGGCTGGACCTGGCTGCGGTGTGTGGCGGTCTGGAGCGGCTGGCCCAGGCGGGACTCGCCCACGACGCTGGGGGATGGTGGGAGCGGGCCTGAGCCCGCACGTGACACCGTTGAGAACCCGCCGGCGCCCTAACCTGCCTCGCCGTGGAAGGACGGTTCCTACAGGCGGCCGACATGGCCGGGCTGCGTCGACAGGCGACCGACGCTGCACGAAAGGGTGCCGCCGCTGTGTTCCTGAGTGGGGGGCCCCTGGGTGACCCGATCGTCCTGGCCGCCGGACTCGGTCCCGTGGTCCCGGGCCTCCTGCTCGGTGCCCGGATCCGGCTGGGTCCCGAGGAGCGTCATCCCGCCGTGCTGGCCCGGGACTTTACGAGCTTCGATCTCGTCTGCGGGGGCCGGAGCGTGCTCTGCCTCGCCCCGCCGTTCACCGAGGCTTTGGCCGAGGCGATGTCCCTCTGCCGGGCCTTGTGGCAAGAGGAGGGTGCGGTGGTCGGAAGCGGACCCCACTTCCCCGTGCAGGCAGCGGCCGGCCGGTCGCGGCCGGCCGGGTCGAGGAGCCCGCTCATCGCCTTCGACCTCACGGCCGGCCAGGAGTTGCCGACGTTCGTCGCCGGCGGGGCCGATCTCGTGGTGCTCCCCGTGCCCGCCACCCCCGAGGTGTGCCGCCTGGAGTGGGTGTGACGGACACCACCGTGGCACGCGAGGAGGCGGCCACCCCGTCGGCCACCACCGCGGTCACGGGCCGGCATCTCCCCGCCCTCAACGGGTTGCGGGGTCTCGCCGTCATCGGCGTGTTCGCCTACCACCTGCAGATCGGTTGGGCCAAGGGCGGGTACCTCGGCGTCGACCTCTTCTTCGTGCTGTCCGGCTTCCTGATCACCACGCTCCTCCTGGAGGAGTGGGTGAGGTCCGAACGCATCGACCTGGCCGCTTTCTGGGGGCGCCGGGCGCGCCGACTCCTGCCGGCGCTCTTCTTGGTGGTGGCGGCACTCGCCCTTTATCTGGTCTGCAACGCGCTCTTCGGTGGCCCCGGCGCCAACGGCCTCATCGACCTCTCCGGAATGCGCGGCGACGCCATCGCCACGCTGTTGTACGTGAACAACTGGCACCTGATTTTCGCCCATCAGTCGTACTTCGCGCAGTTTTCTACGCCGTCGCCGCTGCAGCACACGTGGTCGCTGGCGATTGAGGAGCAGTTCTATCTCGTCTGGCCCCTCGTGCTCCTGGTGCTCCTGCGCTACGGGCGCCGGGGCTGGCGTCGCCTCGGCCTCACGGTCACCGTCGTTCTCGGGGTCGGGTCCTCGGTGCTCATGGCGGTGTTGTTCCATCCCGGCGTGGACCCCTCACGCGTCTACTACGGCACCGATACGCGGTTGTTCGATCTGATGGCGGGAGCCACCCTGGCTTTCCTGGCCGCCGGGCGGGGGCAGCCGAGTGCGCGGGCGCGCCAGACCCTCCATTGGGTGGGCCCGGTGGCCGCCGTCGTGCTGGCCATGTTCTGGGTGCGCGCCGGCACACCGGGGGGCCTGCCCACCAACTTCATGTTCGAGGGCGGGTTCCTGCTCTGTGCCGCCCTGGCCGGGCTGGTCGTGGCGGACGCGCGCCTGATCCAACCCGGGTGGTTCGCCCGGGGCCTGGCGTGGCGGCCACTGCACTTCGTCGGCACCATCTCCTACGGGATCTACCTGTGGCACTGGCCCGTCATCGTCTACCTCAACGGCACCCGAACGGGGTTGTCGACGTGGCCCCTGAACCTCCTGCGGATAGCCGTGACGCTCTTGGTCTCTGCGGCCAGTTACTACCTGGTCGAACGACCGATCCGTTTGGCCAAGTGGCGCGGTGGGTTCCGGGTGTGGGTGGCCCCGCTGGCGGGCGTGCTCACTGCAGTGGCCATTGTCATTGCCACCCTGCCGGCCGTCGCCGACCCGTCGGCGGTGGCCGGCACCACCCGCATCCCCTCCTCGGGCTCGCTGCAGGCCGTGCCCGGCGCGGGGGGGTACGCGGCACAGCAGCCCATCCGGCTGGCGCAGGCCCCGTCACCGGCGGACCCCCTCAGGGTGATGGTCATCGGTGACTCCGTCATGCATGACGCCTCGTACGGGATTACGGCGTCGCTCCAGGCCACCGGCGAGGCGACGGTGTCCACCCGTACCATCGACGGATTCGGGCTCACGACGGCGACCAGCTGGCCCACGTCCCTCCCCAGCCTCATCCGACAGACCCGGGCCCAACTGATCGTGGCCTCGTGGAGCTGGGACCAGTACGGGCCAACCACGCCCAACGCACTGCACCAGCCGGTGCAGTACACGGCTCTGCTGCGTCGCGCCGTCGCCACCATGCTGACGCCGGGCAACGGCGTCGAAGGCGTGATCTTCACCCAGTTCCCGCAGTCGGGGAACCTCGCCGCCGCCAACCCCGCCGACACGGCGGCCTACAACAGGGAGCGCCGGGCCGGCGTTGTCGCCTGGAACACCATCGCCGAGAAGATGGCCGCAGAGTTCCCGGGCCGCGTCATGTACTTCCCTCTGGCCGATGCCGTCCTGCTGCACGGCGAGTACTCGGCCTGGCTCCCTCCTGAGGGCGACCCGGGCGCGCCGAGCAGGGCGTGGCTGCGCGTGCGCAAGCTCGACAGCGTGCACCTCTGCCCTGAGGGCAGCGTCCGCTACGCTGCCGCGCTCCTGGCGGACATGACGTCCGTGTTCGGGCTGGCGCCGGTCAGCGGGAACTGGTCGCAGGGAGCTTGGACGTCGGATCCCGACTTCAACGACCCGCCGGGCGCCTGCCCCGACGATCATCCGCCGGGCTAGCAACGAGGCCTCTACGCGCAGGTCGTGCTGCTGATGGTGCGCTGCGCGGTTGCCGCCGACTTCACGCTGGCCCAGTTGGTGCCGATGTTGGCCACCACCTCGTACCAGTAGTTGCCCGCCGCCAGCGTGCCGCTGGTCCACGTCGCCACGGTGACGGTCTGCTGCAGGGTGTAGGTCCCCGTTGCCGTGGTGGTCGACTGGTAGACCCCGTAGTTCGTGGCGTGGGTGATGGCGGCCCAGGTCACGGTGACCTTCTTCCCGCTGGCGGGGACAGCGCAGGCGGACGTCGCCACGGGGGCCGCCGGGATGGCCTGGGACTGGGCCTCCCCGGAACTGGACGCTGCCAAGTGGACGGTCCAGTTCGCCGCCCCCCATGCCGCCCCCGAAGAGGCCAGGAGGCTGAAGACGGCCAGAATTCCGACAGCGACGAGAAGGGCGCTACGGCACATACGCAGGCTCTCCTCGTCGCTGTCGGTCGTTCCCCTTCTAGTGAAGGGGGATGATTAGCTGGTCCAGGCGTCCGTGGCCGGGCTCGTCGTGGACGTGGCGGCGCCACCGGTCGCGGTGATGCCCGTCATCGCCGGCAGTGAGAAGTACGTGTTGGCACACGCTGCCGGTGTGGTCGACGCCATCGTGGCGTCGTTGGACAATGTCACCACGAGGGGGTTGTTGGCCGCTCCGCTCGCCCCGACCGTCAACGGTGTGGTCAAGGTGTGTGAGCTGCCGCTGACCGCCGTGGAGAAGTTCCAGGCGACACCGCTCGGGGTCGTGGCGATGCAGCCGGTCTGTGTCGTGGTCAGGGCGCTGGTCGTGTACCCGTTGGCATAGGTGGTATTGGTGGGGAGGTTCACCGCTGTGATGGTCACCGGATACGCATTGGTATTGGCGATGGTCACGACCACGTCACCGGTACCGCCCGGGTACAGCAGGCTTCCCGCTGCCGGCGAGGCCACGGCGGTGATGCTCAGATTGGCGATGGTGGCCGACTGGCCCTCACCGGACGAGCCGCCGTTGAGGCCTACGACCCAGTTGGTGGCCGCATAGGCGCCGGCCGCCACCAGTAAGCACCCGCACACGGCCGAGACGACCTTCATCCTGGCTGACCAGCCGCCTACTTTGCGACCGAGCTTGCCTTTCATTCCCTCCACGATCTCCGTCCTCTCTCCGTCTCCAGGACGGTTCGCTTATTTGGTGATCTATTGGGAGTTCGGAGGTCCCCAACAGCGTCTTGAGGAACGTTGAGGCATTTGGACACTCGTCTCGCGCGCCGCATCCCGCATGCGCGACCGCCACCACTCACACCGTGTTGTCCACAGGTACAGACCCCGGTTTTGTCGCACTGCTGGTCCACTGGAGTTCTTTGGCGGCGAAAGGCCCTCAGCCCCGGGCGAATTTGCGCCGATACCGTGAGGGATGCCGCCTCCGGATCTGCGCGACCGCCTGACCAGCTATTTCCCTTTCGTCGTCGTGGCCGTGGTGGGTCAGCTCAGTGTGGCCTGGCCCCCGGGACCCACTGATCGTGGGGACTTCCTCGTCAGCTCCCTGCTCCTGATGGTGATCCTGGCCCTGCTCGTGGTCCCCGTGCCGTGCCGCCCCGCACGTTCCTGGTCGGGTCTGCTCTGTACATGTCCTCGGTGGCCTTTCTCATGTTGGCCGCAGGCGGCATCGGAGGCGGGCTCGGAGTCCTGCTCTTCATGCCGATGGTGGGGGTTGCCCTCTACGGCAAGCGGTGGGAATCGATCGTCAGTGTCGTCTTCATCTTGTGCGCCATGCTCTCCGTGGCCATCGCCTCCTCGGTGGGCGGACTCGATGCGACGGGCCT
>Ga0302202_10000160_pt1 | contig 79640 bp, 52 predicted proteins | sample II_Bog_N3_3_FD_194579 | JGI IMG/M metagenome (GOLD analysis project Ga0302202, IMG submission 194579) | Peat permafrost microbial communities from Stordalen Mire near Abisko, Sweden - II_Bog_N3_3 | ecosystem: Environmental > Terrestrial > Soil > Wetlands > Peat | place: Sweden: Abisko... | reverse complement strand
ATCACATCCTATAATCATCATGCTCGGCTCCTTTCCTCCCGAGCTCGTGGTCGTTTCGCAGCAACCAGTCTACTCAGGTCGAGGGAGCCGACGCTGTCATGTAATCAGCCTCCAGGCCGGCTGTCGTGCGGGCGTCCACCCCCGCATTGGTCCGGGATCCATTACCAAATCACACAGACTGGGTACTAGATCCCAATCTCATTCCGGATCGCGCCGGCAATTCCGTCGGCCAGCCTCTGCATCGCCTCTTCGCTTTCCGCTTCGATCATCACCCGCGCCAGCGCTTCCGTGCCGCTGTAGCGGATCACCACGCGTCCTGAATCCTTCAACTCCTCTTCGGCAGCGCGGATGGCCGCGGCCACCGCGGGGATGGACTCCAGCGGCTTCTTTTCGCGCACCTTGATGTTTACAATCACCTGCGGAAAGACCTTCAGATCCTCGGTCAGATGGTCGATGCTCTTGCCGGTGCGGGCAATCAGATCGAGCACGACCAGCGCGGTGAGCAGGCCGTCGCCGGTGGTGGCCAGGTGAGGCAGCAGAATGTGCCCGGACTGTTCACCGCCCAGCGCCCCGTTGTGCGCCTGCATCTGTTCCAGTACATAGCGGTCGCCCACCGGCGCGCGCAGCATGCGGATGCCGCTGCGTTTGAGCGCCGCCTCCAGGCCCATGTTGGACATGGTGGTGGCTACAACCAGGTCGCCGGTCAAGAGACCCCGCGCCTTCAGGTCGCGCGCGGCCATCAGCAAAATGGCGTCGCCGTTGATGACGTTGCGGTGGGTGCCGGCCAACATGCAGCGGTCGGCGTCGCCGTCAAAGGTCAGGCCGATCTGGGCGTTGCGGGCGACTACTTCTTCCGCCACGTGGGCGGGATGCAGCGCGCCGCAGCCGTCGTTGATGTTGCGGCCGTCGGGCGCGATGTGGAGCAGCGTTACGTCTCCACCGAGACGGCGGAAGAGCTCGGGGGCCACGGCCGCCGCGGCTCCGTTGGCGCAGTCGGCCACGATGCGCAAACCGGCCAGCGAGAGTCCCGGCACGCAATCGATGAGGAACTGGATGTAGTCCGCCTGGAAGGCCGGGTTGTCCTCGACCGCGGGCAGGGAAGCGGGATCGGGCGCTTCGATCTGCGCGGCGTGATGCAGGATCTCGTCTTCCATGGCGAGTTCCACCGCATCCGCCAGTTTGAAGCCGTCCGCGCCGAAGAGCTTGATGCCGTTGTCGCGCCAGGGATTGTGAGAGGCGGAGATGACCACGCCCGCCTGGAATCCATGGGTGCGGGCCAGGAAGGCGACGGCCGGCGTGGTGATGACGCCCGCGCTCTCCACGCGCACACCGGTCTCACGCAGTCCGGCGGCCAGCGTGGCCGCGATCCAGGGGCCGGATTCGCGCGTGTCCCGGCCGAAAATTACCTTGGGCTCGGCAACTGTCTTGCGCAAAGAGCGGCCCAGGGCCAGTCCCACGGCAAAGATGGTGGTTGGGTCCAGCGGAGTTTCACCGGCCACGGCGCGAATGCCGTCGGTGCCGAAGAGTTTGCGTGCAGTGTCAGCGGTCATAATCTCAATTCTTCGATCTCTTGTGGGAGGCGGGTTTGTTGGCTGTTGCGGCTTCCACGCGGCTGGTGAAGCCGCCATCGGCCAGGCGCGTGGTGAGCAGGTCGCCGGGGCCGAGTTGCGCCGCGGAGCGCACCAGACCGCCCTGCGCATCCAGCACCAGCGCATAGCCGCGGTCGAGCACAGCCAGCGGGGAGAGCGAGTGCAGGCGCGCGTCCAGGGCGCTGAGGGTGGCCGCCGAGGCCTGGATCATGCGTTCCAGAGAGCGGTCAAGGCGAGTGCGGCAGGCGGCCAGCCGCTCCCGCGCCTGGGCCAGGCCTTGGCGGGGATCGTGGCGCAGGACAGCCGCGGCTAATTCGGCAACCTGGCGCTGCCGCTGGCGCAAGGGGCCGCTCACGGCCGCTTCCATGCGGAAGGCGAGGTCGTCCAGCAGTTGCTCCAGCCGGCGTAGCAGCGCGGCCATGCGCGCCTCGGCGCGGCTCACCGGCAGGCGCGCCATGCGCTGATGCGCTTGCAGCAGTTGGAAGCGCGCGGCGCGCTCCAGGCGACGGCTCAGGCTGGCCAGGTATTCGGCGATGTTGTGCTGGGCCTCGGTAATCAGCTCGGCGGCGGCGGAGGGCGTGGGCGCGCGCAGGTCGGCCACAAAGTCGGCGATGGTGAAGTCGGTTTCGTGGCCGATGGCGGAAACCACCGGCAGCCGCGAATCCACAATCGCGCGGGCCACCCGTTCGCTGTTGAAGGCGGCCAGATCCTCGAGCGATCCGCCGCCGCGGGCCAGCACAATGGCGTCCACCAGACCGCAGGCGTTCAGCTCGGCCAGCGCGGCTTCTATCTCCGCCGGGGCCTGGTCGCCCTGAACCGAGACGGGGTAGAGCAGCACGCTCAGGCCAGAGTGGCGGCGGTTCACAATGTTGAGAAAGTCGCGGATCACCGCGCCGGTGGGCGAGGTGATAATGCCCACGGTGCGCGGAAAGGCAGGCAGCGCCCGCTTGCGCTCCGCATCGAAAAGGCCTTCGGCCTTCAGCTTCTGCTTGAGCTGCTCGAAAGCCAGTTGCAGCGAGCCCGCGCCCACCGGCTCCATGGTTTCGGCCACCAGTTGCATCTGGCCGCGCTGCTCATACACGCTGACCCGCCCGCGCACCAGCACGTGCAGGCCGTCCTCGGGGCGAAAGCGCAGCAGCATGGCCTGGCGGCGGAACAGCACCACCGGCAGTTGCGCGTCGGCGTCCTTCAGCGTGAAGTAGACGTGGCCGGAGGGCGCCGGGCGGAAGTTGGAGATTTCCCCCTCCACCCACACGTCGCTGTACTCCAGCTCGACCAGCTCCCGGACCTGCCCCACCAGTTCGCGCACCGGCCAGATGCGGCGGGCGTGGCGCGGCTCCTCAAAGCTGAGGTCCAGTTGGGGCGCAAATGGGTCTCTCTGAAGCATTACCTAAGAAGTGTAATTGTTGGGGGCGCCCTTCCCCCTCGCTCCCATGCATCCCAGCCTGGCCGCACATCCAGCCCGGCCCCATGATTCGTTTGTCCACCGTGGCCCAATCTGTGTAGAGTTCTAGGCACGGCTTTTCCGGCTTCTCCGCAGCGCCGCAGAAACATCGAAAAGCGATTTTCTTCGAGATTCTGTCGGCTTTGGTGCCGGGATTTCCGTCACTGAGAACAGGGCGACCAGGAACAAGCGGGGTAGGGTGAGATGCGCAGGCTGATTCTGCTGGCTTTGCTGGCAGCGATGGTTCTTCCCGCGGGTGCAGCGCGACGGGTTACCGTGGCGCAACTGGAGCAGTCGCTGGCCGAAGACAGCTCGAGTCACCGGGCGGATGCCGAGATTGCGCGCCAGATTGGCGACCTGGAATTGACCGAGCGGTTGACCGGGTCTACCCTGGACCGCCTGGCGGCCAAGCTGCCGATGGGACCCAGGACGGCGCTGGCCTTGCAACTCCTTTCTGATCAGTCCGCCTTGCTTGACCCTCCGGCCAGCGAGCTACCGGCTACCGCCCTTCCCGACACGGCCACGCAGCAGAGATTGATGGACGCGGCGCGCGGCTATGTGATTCAGACCGTTCCGCGCCTGCCCGACTTTTTTGCCACCCGCACTACCCACCGCTTCGATGACGGTCCGCAAATCGTGGCCAAAGGCGACTGGCCGGTGCGCGCCGGACTGCACTTGGTGGGTTCCTCCACCCGGCAAATTACCTTCCGCGACGGCCACGAGGTCCAGGACACCGCGCCGCAGGTGGCCTCCAAGGACGGCAAACAGGCGCAGTTGGAACTGGGTCTGCACACCTGGGGCGAATTCGGCCCGGCGCTGTTGGTGGTTCTGAGCGACGCAGCCAAGGGGCAGCTGACCTTCAGCCACTGGGAGCAGACCCCGGCGGGCCTGGCCGCGATCTTCCACTATGCCGTGCCCAGGACCGCGTCGCACTACGCGGTCAATTACTGCTGCGTTCGCGATTTGCTGACAGCCGGAAGCCCTGGCTGGGGCTACTCGGGCCGGGGCCGGGGACAAGGCGGATCTTCCTATCAGGCCACTGCCGTGGATCTGCGCCCCTTCAGCGAGACGCCCGCCTACCACGGGTCGCTGTCGATCGATCCCGCCACCGGAGCCATTCTGCGCATCACGCTGGAAGCCGAGTTGAGCGGCGGCGATCCCTTGCTGCGGGCCGCGGCGGTGGTCGAGTATGGCCCGGTAACCATCGGCGACCGGAACTACATTTGCCCGGTGCGCAGCCTGGCCTTCTCCATGGCGGAGCCCGATGCCAGCGGCGGGGTGGGAGACTCTTCGTCGCGCTCAGGCCCGGCGTGGGCCAGTCCCAACAACATCCACGGTGCTCCCGCTCCGGTCCTGCTGGTGAACGAGACCAGCTTTACCCAATACCACCGCCTGGGATCGACAGCGCGCATCCTCGCCGAAGCCCCAGGATCACCCAACCAGAATTCTGCCTCCGCCAGTGCCGTTGTTCCGGAGTTGAAGGTCGAGGCGGCAGCCAACCCAGCTCCGGCCCCGGCCACGCCTGCGACCACGCCCGCAACCCAAGAAACACCCGCTGCCGCACCGGCCCCGCCAGCGCCACCGCCGGCCCCAGCCCAACCAGTGATCCCGGAGATCAGCCTGACGGCGGCCAACGGCGTGCCCGATGAGCCTGCCAACACGGCGCAAACACCGGAGGAGAGCGTGACACTCAAGCTCACTTCGCGCCTGGTGGACGTGGGCATTGTGGCCTACGACAAGAAGGGCCATCCGGTGAAGGATCTCAAGCCGGAAGACTTTGAGGTCTACGACAACGGACGCAAGCAGGAGATCCGCTTCTTCAGCCAGTTTGCCGGCCAGGCCCCGGCAGCGCCCAGCGCTCCCGCTCCCGCCGCCGGGCATACTTTCTCGAACCGCGGTGCAGACGCCGCATCCGGGCCGTTGGCAACGCCCGCGCCCGAAGCCGGCGCCACCATCCTGCTCATCGATGAGAGCCACATTGCCTGGAACGACCTGAACCACGCCCGCCAGGAGATGCTCAGGTTTTTGGGCACTCTGGCCCCCGCTGAGCGCGTCGGCCTGTACACCATGACCGGCCTCAACTTTCATGTGCTGGAAGAAGTCAACACCGACCACGCGGCTCTGATCGCTCTTCTGCGGAAGTGGATGCCCAGCGCCCAGTCCGCGGCCCTGGCGCAGGAAGAAGAAACGCGCAATCGCCAGCATTTCGACGAGGTGCAGAACGCCGCCGATCTGAACTCGGTCAACGGCAACCACACCGACGTTCCCGATTCAAACACCCCGGTCGACCCCCAGTTGCTCACCATGGGCAGCAACCCGGCACGCGCCTCGCTCATCATTCTGGGCGGCGTGGCGCGCCATCTTTCCGCGGTCTCCGGCCACAAGAACCTGGTGTGGGTCTCCAGCGACAACGTCTTTGCCGACTGGCGCGACCAGGCGGTGGGCATCGACAAGAGCCCCAAATTCATCGACAGCTACGCTCTGCGCGCACAGGAGGCCATGAACGACGCCCATGCGGCGGTGTATCCCTTCGATGTGTCGCAGCTTGAAACCGCGGGCGTCTCTGCCGATCTGCAACACGAGCAAGTGCAATTGACTCCGGCGGCGGCGGAAGCCTCCAGCCTGGGCGGCGGCAATACCGCGTCGCGCAGCCTGGGCCCTGGCCGCATCACTGCCGAGATGAGCCAGGATCTGCACCCAGTCCAGGGACCCATCCGGCAGGTGGCTGAAGCTACCGGGGGACGCGTCATCCGGCGGGCCGCCGACCTGGCCTCCGCACTGGACCAGATCGTGGAAGACGGACACGCCACTTACCTGGTGAGCTTCTCCCCGCAGGGATCGCCCGACGGCCAGTACCACACCATCACCGTGAAGCTGACCGGCAAGCAGCACGGCCTCACGCTACGCTACCGCAACGGCTATCTGTTCGCCAGGGAAGCGGCCACGCTCCGGGAGCGCTTTCAGCAGGCGGTGTGGCGGCCCAGGGACGTGAGCGAGATTTCAGTCACCGCCGATGTGGCGCCCCAGAATCCCGGCGCCAAGGTGAAGATCGGCATCCTGGCTGGCGACCTGGGAATGCAGGAGCAGGCGGGACGCTGGATGGACAGACTGGACATCTTCTTCATCCAGCGCGATGACGCCGGCCTCCACGCCCAGGTCGAGGGGCAGACGCTGGGGCTGCGGCTCAAGTCGTCAACCTACCAGAGCCTGATGGCCGCGGGGGTTCCCTTCGAGCGTTTTGTGCAGTTGCGGCCAGGCATGGCGTCGCTGCGCATCCTGGTGGTAGATGAGAACTCCGGCCGCATGGGCTCGGTCACCATTCCCGGCCCGGCTCTGGAGGCTGGACATTGAGTGTGAATCGGCAATCGGCAACCTGCCGCTGGCCGCGGCTGCGAGCAAAATGTACAATCGCTGCCGTCCGGCAAGGACAGGAAAGTACATAACCGGCAAGGTGTTTTCCCTGTCTAATCAGCGCAACGCGCTATTCCAAAGGAGTGAGCGGATGAAACGGTTTGGATGGATTCTCGTGCTTCTGACACTGGCTGTGCCCGCGTGGGCCGCCAAGACGGTAACCGTACAACAACTGAAGGACATGCTGGTTTCTCTGCAGCAGGACAAGAAGTCCGACGCCGAAGTGGCCGCGGAGCTCAAGCAGATTGAACTCAGCGAAGAACTGACCCGTGCCACCATGAACAGCCTGGTAAGTTACGTTCCCGGCCCGATGTCAACCGAACAGATCTACGTTCTTGAAGCGCGCAGCGCCGTGCTGGCGCCCCCGGCCGCGGACGTTCCCACCACTCCGGCGCCCGATGCCGCCGCGCAGAAGGCCCTTCTGGACAAGGCGGAGAATTACGTCAACAAGACATACGCCCAACTGCCGCGGCTGACCGCGACCAAAATGACCCTGCGCTTCCAGGACAACCTGCATGCCGCGGCGTCCAGCTCGGGCATGCACTCCAGCGCAGAGGATGTCTCCACCGGTTCCAGCTTTGTGAACGCCAACGATTACATCCGCTACATCAACGCGACCCAGGCGCAGGTGGAGAGCGCCAATGGGGCCGAGCAGCTTTCCAAGGCCAAGGACAAGACCCCCTGGGGCGCGAACGCCATGATTGCACTGCAGGAACAGGGCCCGGTCCTGAGCACCATCTTCGACGAGGCGCAAGCCGCGGGCAAAATCAACTGGCTGCGCTGGGAGTCAGTCAACGGCAAGGCGGCCGCCGTCTTCTCTTTTGAAGTCGACAAAAAGAAGTCCCGCTACGCGGTGAACTATTGCTGCTTCCCGGATGTGGACCAGACCGGAATGCTGAGTTACAAGTCCGGCAGCGGCCCCGGTTCCATGACGCCCTCGGCCCATGGCAACCTGCAAACCTCAACCAATTGGAACAACTTCAAGGCCACGGTGCCCTATCGCGGCGAGATCTTCATCGATCCGGATACCGGTATTGTCGTGCGTTTGGTGGTTCAGGCCGAGTTCAAGCCCTCGGAAGTCGTCCACCAGGAAGACCAGCGCATCGACTACGGCCCGGTCGTGGTCGGCGGCAAGACATTGGTGCTGCCCATGAAGACCATCATCGATACCGAGGTGGTTCCCAACGGCGACTCCGGCGCGGCAGGCAGGTACTCCACGCGCCACACCCTGTTTACCGAAGAGTACAAGGACTATCAACTGGCCCACTGAGTTATCAGAGGCACAGAAAGGATGCGGCGGTTGCCTTGAGCAATCGCCGCGCCTTTGACCACCGATATTGGCTTCTTCGGCTTGTCTCGAAAATGGGTCAGCGGATGTTGGCCCCCATCCCTCAGGCGGTACAGGCATGGGTTGAAACCCATCCCTACCACCGCCGTCGATTTGAATGCATTTTCGGTACCACTCAAGTCATGCCCTGGCACCAAGCGGGTTCTTGTAGCAATTCCTAACCAATCAGGTTGTTTCTCTGTCAAATGAACGCATAGCAGACATCTCCAAAGGAAAGATCAAAATGAAGCGGTTCGCATGGATTCTCCTGTTTTTTGTTGCGGCGTCGCCCGTGTGGGCAGCCAAGAAGATCACGATTCAGGAGCTGAAGCAGACGCTGATTGACCTGCAGCAGGCCCGCAAAGGCGATGAGGAAGTGGCCACCCGGCTGAAAGATGTGGAGCTGAGCGAGGAACTGACGCTGAGCGCGAAGAAAGACCTCGTGCAATATGTCCCCGGCCTGCTCTCCATCGAACAGCTCGACGTTCTCGAGGGGCGCAGCGCCATTCTGCCGCCGCCGGCCAGCGATCTGCCCACTACCCCGACCCCCGACGTGGCCACGCAACGGGCCATCCTGGCCAAGACCGTGAATTACGTCACCAATATCTACATGCAGAACCCCCATCTGACGGCCTACAAGACCACTTCCCGCTTCCAGGACGGGGTGGAAAGCATCCGCACCAACTCCGGCGTTGCCTCCAGCATGCCCAACATTGGGCGTGCCTGGGAGCTGCCCAACATGTTCATGCGCATGCTGGGCACGCACACCGAGGTGGTGGAGAGCGACAAGGGAATCGAAAGGCCCCCCGTGGTGAAGAACAAGGTTCCCTGGGGCATTAACGGCCAGGTCTCCGAAGGCGGGACAGGCCCCATTCTCAGCATCATCCTGCAGGAAGCCGCGGCCGGCGGCAAGCTCCACTGGCTGCGCTGGGAGATGGTAGGCAGCAAGCCCGCGGCGGTCTTTGCCTTCCAGGTGGACAAGAAGAAGTCACACTACGAGGTCAATTACTGCTGCTTCCCGGTCACTCAAGACACCGGCCGCATGGGCTACGAGGGCACCGATGCCAACTTCCAGACCGGAACGGACTGGAAGGCCTTCAAGACCATCGTGGGCTACCGCGGCGAATTCTTCATCGACCCGGACACCGGCATCATCCGCCGCGTTGTCACCCAGGCCGAACTCAAGCCCACCGACTTCGTTCACCAGGAAGACATGCGCATCGACTACGGCCCGGCGGAGGTGGCCGGCAAGGTGTACATCCTCCCCCAGGATTCGTTCACCATTACCGAAGTCGTTCCCAACGGCGACAACTACGCCGCGCGCTACTCCGTGCGCCACACGCTGTTCAACGTCACTTACCGGAACTATCAACTGGCCGGCGCGTCATAAAAAAGAGCGGGCGCTCTCAGCGCCCGCTCAAGATTTGAAAGAAGCTCCACCACCGCGGCGGCTCCGCACTTGATAGGGAGTGGAAGATGAAGCGTTTCGGATGGATTCTCCTGTTGTTGGCGGCGTCAGCGCCTGCGTGGGCTGCTGCCAAAGTCACTGTCGCGGAGTTGAAGGACAAGCTTGTGGCGCTGCAGCAGGCCAACAAGGACGACGAGGCGGTGGCTACCCAACTGAAAGAGTTGGATCTCAGCGAGCAGATGACGCCAGGCGTCAAGAGCGACCTGCTGCAGTATGCGCGCGGACCGCTGGCCACCGAACAGTTGGACATCATGGAAGGGCGCAGCGCCTTCCTGGCGCCGCCGGCCTCCAGTTTGCCTGCCACCGCCGCGCCCGACTCGGCCGCGCAAAAAGCCATCCTGGCCAAAGTCGCGGACTCTATTGCCAGCACCTTCCTGCAGAATCCACCGATGCTGGTGGCCAAGGTCACTTCCCGCTACCAGGACAACGCAGGGAACACCAGCAGCTCCGTCGGGCTCAAAATCGACTCGCCCAATACCTATGCAATGCTGTGGGAAGCGCGCAGCGAACCGGTCGAGAGCGAAAAGGGCATCGAGAAGGCCGCTGCCTCCAGGGCCAAAACCAAGTGGGGAGCGAACGGACAGATATCCGAAGGTGAACCGGGCCCCTGTCCGGCCGCCATCCTGCATGAAGCCACTTCCGCCGGCAAGGTCGCCTGGCTGCGCTGGGAGACGATCGAGGCCAAGCCTGCCGCTGTCTTTTCCTTTGCGGTGGATAAGAAGAAGTCCCACTACGACGTGAGTTATTGCTGCTTCCCGGACACCGATACCCAAAGCGGCATCGCCGCCGCCGGAACCTTTGCGCCCATTCCCGGTGAGATCCAGTCGGTAACCACCTGGAAGCCTTTCAAGAAAGTGGTGGGCTATCACGGCGAGCTGTTCATCGACCCGGAGAAGGGGACCCTCGTTCGCATGAACATCTACGCAGAGTTGAAGCCCTCCGACTTCATTCACCAGGAAGCCAGGCGCATTGACTACGGCCCCGTTGTTGTCGACGGCAAGGAATACCAGGTGCCCGTGGATAGCTACATCGTCAACGAAGCCGTTCCCGGCGGCGACAGCAGCACCTCCGCCTATACCGCGCGCCACACCTTGTTCATGGTCACTTACCAGAACTATCAAATGGCCGGAGCAGCGCAGAAGTAGCAGCGTCGTGCTCCGTGCCCCATCCTTGCGGCTTTTTCTGCCGCAAGGGTGGGATAACCATCACTGCATTTGGGCCGGATCAATCGTCCCTGTTCCCTATTCCCTGCTTTATCCTCGTTCCATGCCCCACTCGCTTATCTTCGACCACATGTTTCAGCTTCCCCTTCCCATCGTGGAGAAGCTGTTGCGCCCAGTCGTCGTCTACCTGGTTCTGGTGTTGCTTCTGCGCCTGTTCGGAAAGCGGGAACTGGCGCAGTTGAACCCCTTCGACCTGGTGGTTCTGCTCTCGCTCTCCAACACAGTGCAGAACGCCATCATCGGCGACGACAACTCGGTGACCGGCGGCGTCATCGGCGCCTTCAGCCTGCTGGCCATCAACTGGCTGGTGGTGCGCGTGCTCTTCCGCTCCAAGCGGCTCACCAGGGTGATGGAGGGCCGGGCCGCGGTGCTGGTTCACAGCGGCCAGGTCGACCAGCGCGCCCTGGACCGCGAGTCGCTCACCCGCGAAGAACTGCTGGCCGTCATTCGCCGCCAGGGATTTGAGGGTTTCCACCAGGTGCACCGCTGCGAACTGGAGCCCAACGGCACCTTCTATGTGGAGGCCTTCGACCCCTCCGCCGCCGACAAGCGCCATGCCGAACTGCTGGCCCGGCTGGATGTACTCAGCCGCGAAGTGGCCACGTTGCGCGCGCAGCCCTGAAACCACAGAGCAGATCGGCGAAATCGGAAGCCCGATCCAATGCCTGTATTTTTCTGTTGCAATATATATCCGCTACGGATATATATTGCAACATGGCTGCTGAGACCGCACCCGCCGCTCCCTTGACTCCGGCTGTTTTCGCCATCCTGCTCTCCCTGGCCGAGGGCGAAAAGCACGGCTACCTCATCATGAAAGATGCCCGCACCCTCCGGGGGGGCGGCGTTCGCCTGGGCCCAGGAACCCTCTATGGCTCGCTGGACCGGATGATGCGCGACGGCCTGGTCGAGGAGTCCGGCCTCTCCGACGACGAGCGTCGCCGCTACTACCGGCTCACCGCTCCGGGCCGCACCGTGCTGGGCGCGGAGTTGGAGCGGCTGGACGCCGCTGTCGCCTCCGCCCGCACCCTGGGCCTGCTTCCCCATGGAGGCCGCTCATGACGCCAACCCCGCTCCGTCCCGGACGACTCGAACGCCTTTACGCGCTGGCCCTTTGCCTCTACCCCAAGTGCTTTCGCGAGGCATACGGCACGTCCATGCGCCAGGCTTTCCGCGATGCACTCGGCGACCGCTCGCTCTCCCGCCGCACCTTCCTTTTCCTGACCCTGCAGGACCTGGTCACTTCCCTGGCAAAGGAGCATTTCTGCATGTTGCGCGATACCTACTCCCGACCCGCTCTCGTGTTCAACGCCCTGGTTCTGGCCGGACTCTCCACCGGCCTGGCCCTCGCGCTCTACGCCATTCCGCAGCAGGTGCTTCGCCAGGGCGCCAATGACCCGCAAATCGCCCTGGCCACCGACCTGGTCGCCGAGCTCGAACAGGGCGCCCTGCCCGCCCTGGCCGGCGGGTCGGGACGGGTGGATATGGCCCGCAGCCTGTCTCCCTTTGTGATCGTCTTCGATGATCGGGGCCAGCCCGTGGCCTCCCAGGCGCAACTCGACGGCCAGACGCCAACCCTGCCCCGAGGTGTCTTCAATTACGTCCGGCAACACGGCGAAGAGCGCGTCAGTTGGCAGCCGCGCCCCGGCGTCCGCATCGCTGCGGTGGTGCAGCGCGTGAACGGCGCGCACTCCGGCTTCGTCCTCGCCGGCCGCAACATGCGCGAGGTGGAAGCCCGCGAAGAGCAGGTCAGGCAAATGGCCGGCGTTACTTGGATCGGAATGCTGGGGGTGATCCTGGTGGGCACCGCGATTTTCGGCTGGTACACCCGGTCGAAAGTGGCGTAAGAGATGCCACGTTGGGTGCCCCACCCTCGCCGCGCCTCTGTTTTTGCGGCTAGGGTGGGATGGCGCGAGGTTCGTTTGGCAGCAGCACAAAACCGCGCCGAAGGCGCAGTTGGCCCCACCGCAGGTGGCTATTCCCACTCGATGGTGCCGGGCGGCTTCGACGTAATGTCATACACCACCCTGTTGATCCCCCGCACCTCGTTCACAATCCGGCTGGAGATGCGTTTCAGCACCTCGTAGGGCAGCGGCGTCCAGTCGGCGGTCATGCCGTCTTCCGAGTGCACGGCCCGCACCGCGCAGGTGTAGGCATAGGTGCGCTGGTCACCCATCACCCCCACGCTCATCACCGGCAGCAGCACGGCAAAGCTCTGCCAGATCTTGGAATAGAGCCCGGCAGCCTTGATTTCCGCCACCACAATCTCGTCGGCCTCTTGCAGCAAGGCCACGCGTTCCGGCGTCACTTCGCCCAGAATGCGCACCGCCAGGCCCGGCCCCGGAAACGGCTGCCGGCCCAGGATGTCTTCCGGCATCCCCAGGTCGCGGCCAATGCGCCGAACTTCATCCTTGAAGAGATCGCGCAGCGGCTCAATCAGCTTGAGCTTCATATGATCCGGCAGCCCGCCCACGTTGTGGTGGCTCTTGATGGTCTGGCTGGGGCCCTTCACGCTGCTGGATTCGATCACGTCCGGGTAAAGCGTGCCCTGCACCAGCCAGTCCACGCCGCCGGTCTGTTTGGCAATGCGGCTGGCCTCGTCGTCGAATACGGCGATGAACTCCCCACCGATGCGCTTGCGTTTGGTCTCCGGGTCGGTGACCCCGGCCAGCTGCGCCAGGAACCGCTCGCTGGCGTCCACCGCCACCACGTTCAGGCCCAGGTTGTCGCGCATGTTCTTCTGCACGCTGGCAAACTCGTTCTTGCGCAGGACACCATTATTGACAAAGATGCAGGTGAGCTGGCTGCCGATGGCCCTGTGCACCAGCACCGCGGCCACCGACGAATCGACGCCGCCAGAGAGACCACAGATCACGTGCCCCTTGCCGACTTGCGCGCGAATGCCCGCCACCGTGCTCTCGATGAAGTGCGCCGGGGTCCAGTCGCCGCGCGCGCCGCAGATGGCAAAGACGAAATTCTTGATCAGTTGCGGCCCCAGCGGCGTGTGGTGCACCTCGGGGTGGAACTGCACCGCCCAGATGCGCCGCTCCTCGCTGGCAATGCCGGCCAGGGCGTTCGAGGTGACCGCGGTGCGGTGGAAGCCGGCGGGCAGCTCCAGCGCCTCGTCCCCGTGGCTCATCCACACCGCCAGCGTCGGCGGCAGCCCGGCAAACAGCGGCGTCGAGTCGTCCTCGATGGTCACTTCGGCGTGGCCGTACTCGCGCTTGCCCGCCGAGCGCACTTTGCCGCCCAGGTGGTGGACGATAAAGTGCAGTCCATAGCAGATGCCCAGCACCGGCACGCCCAGTTCCAGCACCTTGGGGTCGGCCACCGGCGCGTCCGCGTCGTACACCGACGACGGCCCGCCCGAGAGGATGATCCCCAGCGGCTGCAAGGCCTGAATCTGGCTGAGAGGCGCGGTGCAGGGCAGCACCACAGAGAAAACGTTCTGCTCGCGAATGCGCCGCGCAATCAGCTGCGTATACTGCGAACCAAAATCGAGAATAACGATCGTTTGAGTGGCCACACTACAGTGTTTCAGTAGGCATCACCCGTTTGCAAGTTCACTTCTTTCCGAAACGGCATGGGCGGTAGGTCAGGGCTTTAGCCCTGATATTCAACTAGGCAAAATTAACGCGGGCTTTAGCCCCTGAGGCAAGCTCCTCGGAAGAACTTGTTTCCTATCCCGCTTCTCCGTAGCCTGTGAGGCCGTGCCCTCTCAAAGCGCTTCCCGCCCAGGTTGCAACTCAATGCCACTGAATCTGCCCGAAGTGGGCGTAGGATTCCAATCAGGAGCGGCGATCTCCATGCGCGAAGTTGAAGAAATCCGTCGGGTTTACGAAGAGAAAATCTCACCCATGCTGCGTGCGGTCCACAGTGCAACGTCTTCCATCGATGGAAATCTTGATTCGCGGGAGCGGAGTTTTGGCCTGAGGGGAATGCCTGCGGGCTTCGTCGAAATTACCAGCCAAGCCCTCTACGAGAACATCGTCCTGCGCCTGGAATGCCTCCAGCAATCCTTCGCCTTCGACAAGCGCATCTCCGACCTCGAAGCCGACAAACAGCGCTCCGCCTGGCCCTGAATCCGTTCCTACTCGCAGTGATACGGTGCCTGCGGAAAGTCGATCCGCGTATCGGTGACGCGGTAAACCAGCCGGTGCTCCGGGGCGATGCGGCATCGCCCGTGGGGAAGCCCTCAAATCGGAACGTGCAGCTTTCCTGTCCTTCGCCGCAAGGCGCTCTGATTTTCAACCCCGCAGAAAGAGGTCAATATCGGGGCTTCTCACGCCTTCGCCCGCTTCTCTCTGCAGAAGCGGGCGAAGGCGTGAAGCACGGTCTTTCTGTTTTGCGGCCGGATCGTCAACAAGAGCGATCTTCAGTTGAGATCACGCGAGGTCGAAGCGGTCAAGGTTCATCACTTTGCTCCAGGCCGCCACAAAGTCACGCACGAACGCCTGCTGCGAGTCGCTGCACGCATAGAACTCCGCGAGGGCCCGGAGCTGAGAGTTCGAACCGAAGACAAGATCGACTACGGTGCCCGTCCACTTCAGGTCGCCGGTTGCCCGATCCCGCCCTTCCAGCACGCCTTCCGAGGTAGCGGACTTCTGCCACTTCGTGTTCATGTCGAGGAGATTCACGAAGAAGTCATTGGTCAATGTTCCAGACCGCTTGGTGAAAACGCCATGTTCGGACTGCCCGAAGTTTGCATTCAGGGCGCGCATGCCACCGATCAGAACCGTCATCTCGGGAGCGGTGAGCGTGAGCAGGTTCGCCTTGTCCACCAGCAACTCAGCCGCCGATCCCGCAAGTCCCTTGTGAAGGTAATTGCGGAACCCGTCTGCCGCAGGCTCCAGTACGGCGAAGGAGTGCACATCCGTCTGCTCCTGCGTTGCGTCCGTGCGCCCCGGCGAGAAGGGAACCTTTACGTCGTGGCCGGCCTTCTTCGCAGCTTCCTCGACGGCCGCGCAGCCGCCCAGAACGATCAGGTCAGCCAGCGAGACTTTCTTCCCACCGGAATGCGCTCCGTTGAAATCCTTCTGGATCGCCTCCAATGTCTGAAGAATCTTCGCCAGCTCGGCTGGCTGGTTGACTTCCCAGTCCTTTTGCGGCGCCAGGCGGATGCGCGCTCCGTTGGCCCCGCCGCGCTTGTCGCTGCCGCGGAAGGTGGCGCCCGAGGCCCAGGCTGTGGTGACCAGTTGGGAGATGGAAAGCCCGGATGCGAGGATCTTGGCCTTCAGGGCAGCAACATCCTGCTCGTCAATCAATTTGTGATCCACTGCGGGAACCGGATCCTGCCAGATCAGGTGCTCCTTGGGAACCAGTGGACCAAGATACCGCGAGATTGGCCCCATGTCGCGGTGCGTCAGCTTGAACCAGGCCTTGGCAAAGGCATCGGCCAACTCCTGCGGATGCTCGAGGAAACGCCTGGAAATCTTCTCGTAGATCGGGTCTATCCTCAGCGACAGGTCCGTCGTGAACATCATGGGGGCGTGCTTCTTCTTGGGGTCGTGAGCATCCGGCACGGTCCCCGCCGCGGAGGCATCCTTGGGCGTCCACTGGTAAGCACCGGCGGGGCTCTTCGTCAGTTCCCATTCATAGCCGAACAGGTTTTCGAGATAATTGTTGTCCCACTTCACCGGGTTGGTGGTCCATGCGCCCTCCAGCCCGCTGCCGATCGTATCGGCGCCTTTGCCGCTGCCAAAGCTGTTTTTCCAGCCCAGGCCCTGCTCTTCGATGTCGGCAGCCTCGGGTACTGGACCGACATACTTGTTCGGATCGGCAGCGCCATGCGCCTTGCCGAAGGTGTGTCCGCCGGCGATGAGGGCAACTGTCTCCTCGTCATTCATCGCCATGCGCGCGAACGTTTCCCGAATATCGATTGCCGCTGCCACTGGATCCGGCTTGCCATTCGGCCCTTCCGGATTCACGTAGATCAGGCCCATTTGCACGGCAGCCAGAGGATTTTCGAGCTGACGGTCGCCGCTATAGCGTTCGTCTGCCAGCCACTTGCCCTCAGGCCCCCAGTAAATGTCCTCTTCCGGCTCCCAGATGTCCACGCGCCCGCCGCCAAAACCGGCGGTCTTCAATCCCATCGACTCCAGCGCCACGTTCCCGGCAAGAACAATCAGGTCGGCCCAGGAGAGCTTGCGGCCGTACTTCTGCTTGATCGGCCAGATCAGCCGGCGCGCCTTGTCCAGGCTCACGTTGTCCGGCCAACTGTTGAGGGGAGCAAATCGCTGCGCTCCGTGGCCTGCGCCGCCGCGGCCATCTGCAATACGATAAGTGCCTGCGCTATGCCACGCCATGCGGATGAAGAACGGCCCATAGTGGCCGTAGTCGGCAGGCCACCAGTCCTGCGAGGTTGTCATCAGGTCCTGGAGGTCTTTGATCACGGCATCCAGGTCCAGGCTCTTGAACTCCTCGGCGTAATTGAATCGCTCGCCCATGGGATTGGACAGTTGCGAGTGCTGGTGCAGGATCTTCAGATTCAGTTGATTGGGCCACCAATCTGCATTCGTTGGGGCTCCAGCCACTGTGGCATTCGGAGCGCCGCCCGAGAACGGGCACTTTGATTCATCTGCCATGGTTTCCTCCTTCGGAGCGCCGCCAGTCGCAGTCAGTCGTTCAGACATGCGTGCATCTCCTTGTTATTCCTTGCTTCGGATCCGTCCTCTTGGATGGTTTGCGGTGGGCAGAGGTTGGCTCACTTCCCCAAGCTAGGCCCGGCAAGCCGATATGTACAATCAATTGTTTTTACAATTACGATTGTTCTTGTCTATGATCGAGAGCGACAGGGCAACCCATGAATCTACAGGAACTTCGCTACTTGGTGGCGGTGGCCGAGCAGCGGCATTTTGGCCGGGCGGCCGAGGCCTGCAACGTCAGCCAGCCTACCCTGAGCAGCCAGATCCGCAAGCTGGAAGAGGAGCTGGGCGTCACCCTGATCGAGCGTACCAACAAGCGCGTGGTCATGACTCCGGTGGGCAGCCAGATCCTGGCCCATGCCCAGCGGGCTTTGGCTGAGGCCGCGCAAATGGAGGCGGTGGCGCGCGCCGCCCGCGACCCGCTGGTGGGGCCGCTCAAGCTGGGCGTGATTCCCACCCTGGCTCCTTACCTCATGCCCATGATTCTCAAACCCTTGCGCCAGGCCTATCCGGGGCTGGCGATCGAGCTTTGGGAAGACCAGACCCGCCTGCTGATCGAGGGCCTGCGCAACCACCGGCTCGATGCGGCGCTGCTGGCCACCCCGCCGGAGGCGCCGGAGATTACCGAGATCGCGCTCTTCAACGAACCCCTGCTGGCCGCCCTGCCCCCCGATCACCGCCTGGCTGGGGAAGAAACCGTCACTGAGGAGGCGCTGGCAGACGAACTGCTGGTGCTGGCCGACGGCCACTGCCTGGCCAACCATGCCCTGGCCGCCTGCGGAACCAGGCGCGGACCGGCGCGCAGCGGATTGCAGGGGGGGATGCAGGCCGCGACCCTGGAAACGCTGGTGAACCTGGTGGCTGCCGGCTACGGGAGCACGCTGATTCCCGCCCTGGCCGCGGGCTCGCTGGGTCTGCGCGGCATCGTCCTTCGCCCTCTCGCAGGCAATTCCTCCCGGACCATCCGCCTGGCCAGCCGCCCCGGATTCCCGCGCCCCCAAGCCCTGCGTGCGCTCGAAAGAGTGATCCGCCAGGCCATCCTGCTGCAAGAGCACAAAGCGCAGCCTTCCGCGGCGGCCTCCTGGTGCGCATTCGGCCGCTAGCACGATAGCTGTAAACCGGGGATACTAGGCCGCAAAGAAGCTCATCCCCGTGAACGAATGCGAATTCGCTGCGCCTTCAGGCCCGGGCTTTTGCTGTTTCCCAGGACCTGAAGGAGACACAGCTGTAGTCTTAGGCTCCGGCCCTGCTGCGGAAGAACTCGAGCGATTTGGCCAGCCCTTCCTTGAGATTGATGCGCGGCTCCCATCCCAGCAGGGTGCGCGCCTTGGTGATGTCGGGGCAGCGGCGGGTGGGGTCGTCCTCGGGAAGCGGCGCAAAGCAGAGCTCGCTGTTTGAGCCGGTCGCCTCGATCACTGCCTGGGCGCATTCCAGGATGGTGAACTCATCCGGGTTGCCGAGATTCACCGGCAGGTGCTCCTCGCAGCGCGCCAGGCGCAGGATTCCCTCAATCAGGTCGTCCACGTAGCAAAAGCTGCGGGTCTGATTGCCGTCTCCATAGACCGTGAGCGGCTCGCCGCGCAGGGCCTGCATCATGAAGTTGGAGATGACCCGCCCATCGCTGGGGTGCAGGCGGGGGCCGTAGGTGTTGAAGATCCGGACCAGATGGGTGTCGACGCCGCGCGAACGGTGATAGGCCATCACCAGCGCCTCGGCAAAGCGCTTGGCCTCGTCGTAGCACGAGCGCGGCCCGACGGGGTTCACGTTGCCCCAGTAGCTCTCCGTCTGCGGATGCTCAAGCGGGTCGCCGTAGCACTCCGAGGTGGAGGCATGCAAGTAGCCTGCGCCGTACCGGGCGGCAATCTCCAGGGTGTTTTCGACGCCCGCGGAGCCCACGCGCAGGGTTTCAACGGCCAGGCGCAGATACTCCGGCGGACTGGCCGGGGAGGCCATGTTGAACACATAATCGACCGGGCCCGGATCGAAGTCAGGTCCGAAAGGCTGGCATATGTCCCATTTCTCGAAGCGGAAGCGCGGTTCACCGGCCAGGTGGGCCAGGTTTTCGAGGTCGCCGGTGGAGAGGTTGTCGACGCCAAAGACGGTGTGGCCCTCGCCCAGCAGGCGGTCTGTCAGATGAGAGCCAAGAAACCCGGCGGCGCCGGTGACGAGAACATGCATGGTCAAAAGATCACTTCTCCAAAGCCCTGAAATGGAGGCCGGGTATCGATAACTCAAGTTCGGCGGTGCAGAAACAAAAAGCTCAGCCGGTTACGGAATCATCTTGAGCGGCTTGCCTTGCTGCGCCTGGTAGCTTGCCGGCCGGCCCATGCTCACATAGGTAAAGCCATGGTCCAGCATAACCTGGGGCTTATAGAGATTACGCCCGTCGATCACAATGGGGAAGCGGGCAGCCTGGTTGAGCCGCGTCAGGTCGATGGTGGCAAACTCCTGCCAATCGGTCAGTATCAGCACGGCGTCGGCGTCCTGGGCCGCCTGATATAAGTCGGAGGCATAGCTGAGTTTGTCTGAGGGCAGCAGCACGGCTTTGGCGCGTTCCATGGCCGCCGGATCGTAGGCCGACACGGTGGCGCCCGCTTCCAGCAGCTTTTTGATCACTTCGATGGCGGGAGAATCGCGTATGTCGTCCGTATCGCTCTTGAAGGCCAGCCCCAGCGCCGCCAGCCGTTTGCCGCGCAGGGTCCACAGAGCTGTCAGCACCTTGTTGAAGAAGATGTCCTTCTGGGTGTCGTTGATCTTGCGGATCTCCTGGAGCAACTGGAAGTCCACGCCGCGCTGCTGCGCCACCCAGTGGAAGGCGGCCACATCCTTCGGAAAGCAGGACCCGCCATAGCCCAGCCCGGCCTTGAGGAACTTGGGCCCGATGCGGCTGTCCATGCCGATGCCGGCGGCGATGTCCTCAATGTCCGCGTCCACCGCCTCGGCCAGGTTGGCCACGGCATTGATGAAGGAGATCTTCAACGCCAGAAAGGCGTTGGAGGCGTGTTTGATGATCTCGGAACTCTGCGTGGAGGTGACCAGCAGGCGCGCCGGGTGCTGCGCGCTGCAGGCTCCTTGCAGCGCATCGGGCCGGGCATAGTAGCTGCCCCCGGTGAGCGGCTCGTAGATGCGTCGCAGCAGATTGGCGCTGCGCTCGGTGCCGGCCCCCACCACGATGCGGTCGGGGTGCAGAAAGTCCTGGATGGCCGAGCCCTCGCGCAGGAATTCGGGGTTTGAAACCACATCGAAACAGTTGGGGTCCACGCCGTGGCGATGCAGCACGCGGCGAATCCACTCGTTGGTGTAGACCGGCACCGTGCTCTTTTCCACGATCACCTTGTAGCCGTCGATGGAGCGGGCAATCTCAGAAACCACCGCTTCCACATAAGAGAGATCGGCGGCGCCGGTGTCGCCTTGCGGTGTGCCCACGGCGATGAAGATGGCTTCGCTGCGCTCCACCGCTCCGCCCAGATCGGTGGTGAACTCCACTCCCCGACCGCGGTGCCTGGCCAGCAGTTCGGGCAGATGCTCCTCGAAGATAGGCACGCCGCCTTCACGCAAAGTCTTTACCCTGGCTTCGTCATTGTCCACGCAGGTAACTTGATGACCCATTTCGGCAAAACATACCGCCGCAACAAGGCCAACATATCCGGACCCGATCACACAGCTGGAAACTGGTTTTGACATGAGTAGGTGCTGTCTCCTTCGCTACTTTCCGTGGGAGTTGGCGGCACAGGAATTCGGGCCGGTGAGGCAGTCGAGCGGAACTCGAAATCAACAGGAAACCCGTCAGGGACCATCCGCAGCGCCTGCGGTCCAGCTTCGTCCCAGGGGCATTGCCGAAGCGCCGGAAGGCCGAAGGTGAGCCGCCTCTAGGCTATCCGGTGATGCCGGGATTGGGCAAATACCAGGCAGGCTTCGGGAAGCAAACCGCGAGACAGAATGCCGGTCTTGGTTGCACCGAGACTGACTTCCGCTTTGCGCGGGGCCGGTCCGCCTGTCTGGTAAAGTTGCATTGCGCCCGCATGCAGGGCGGCGCGCAGGGTTTGGCCGGCCAGTAGAATGGGGCTCATCTCTTCGGCTTTTTAAAAATCTGTTTAAAAGACGGTTTTGAAGCCAGCGTGCTGGCTCAGGCATTGCCAAGAGTGCAAAGGGAGAAACTCATGAATGTCGCGGGGCAACTTACTCACCCGGAAATGGCACCGTTTCGGATCGCGCCCCGGTTTGTGAATCGGGTGTGGGGTTACAAGGATCTGCGTCCATGGTATGACCGGGTAGCTGAGGGCTTACCGGGGTCCCCGGCAACAGGTCCTGGTTGCCGGGGTGGTGGTGAACCCATCGGCGAGGTCTGGCTCACCGGGGACCAGTGCCTGGTGGCCACCGGCCCCCATGCCGGAAAGACCCTGGCAGGACTCTTCCTTGAGGCTCCCGAGGCCCTTCTTGGCCTGGCCGCTCCCTCGCCGCAGTCGCCGCTGCTGGTAAAGATGATCTTTGCCAGGGAAAAGCTCAGTGTGCAGGTGCATCCCGACGACAGAATGGCGCAGAAGTACGGCCAGCCTCGCGGCAAGACGGAGTGCTGGCTGGCGCTGGCGGCCGAGCCGGGAGCCCAGGTGGCCTGCGGGCTCAAGCCGGGCGTCACGCTGGACCGGGTCAAGGAAGGGATTCAAGAGGGCGCCCTGGAAGAGAGCCTGAATGTGCTCCCGGTGGACGCGGGCGACGTGGTTTTTGTGGACGCCGGGACGGTTCACGCCATCTGGCCGGGATCGATTCTGCTCGAGACCCAGCAGAATTGCGACCTGACCTACCGGCTCTACGACTACGGTCGTCCCCGCGAGCTGCATATCGAAAAATCTCTTGAGGCCACCCGGCTCGTAACCCGCGCCAGCAAGGTTCTGCCCGTCCAGCGCGCGGATCGCACCACCCTGGTGGATGTGGAGTACTTTGCCGTGGAGCGGATTCCCGTCGCCGGGAGCCGTTCGAGCGCGAGCTTGGCAGGCGAAGGCAAACCTGCGAAGGGACTGGCCTACCTGTTTGCCGCCTCCGGAGCGGCCAGGATTGCGGGACCCGGCTTTGAGGCGGTCGAACTGCCAGCGCGTGGGGTTGTGGCCGTGCCCGCGGCCTCGCCGGAGTTTGAAGTCGAGGACATGGGTGGCCTGGACCTGATCCGCATCACCCCCAACTGGCCGGGGAAGACCAAATGACGGCGGCTGGCTGGCGGGAGGCGGTTGTGGCCTGCATCCGTGCCGAGGCGCTGCCGGTAGACAAGTTCGGCCACCAGCCGCGCCTTTACGCACTGGCGGTTCGCCTGGGGCAGGGAATCGAGTTCGACGACGACATTCTCTTTGCCGCCGCCTGGATGCACGACCTGGGGGTCTTTCTCGGCCACCGGCCCGAGGATCCGGCGCAACTGGCGCGTTGGGATCACGTCCCTTACACCATTGCGCGGACACGCGAACTGCTGGCCGGATGGGGATTCCCTCCCCAGAAGCTGGAGGCCGTGGCCGAGGCCATTCGCACCCACCAGCCCAACGATAAGCCCTTGCAGATCGAGGCGGTTCTTCTGCGGGATGCCGACATTTTGGAACAATTGGGCGCCATTGGCGCGTTGCGCGCCCTGGTCAAGGTGGGCCGGGATACCCGCTATGCCACGTTTTCCTCGGTGCTTCCCGTGTTGCGGAACGCCGTCGAGCATTTGCCGGCCAGGCTGCGCCTTGACAGCGCGAAAACGCTGGCTGTGCCGCGGGTTGAGTTCCTTCGCCTGATGATCGCGGCCATCGAAAACGAGGCGGGTGAACTCCTTTACTGAATTAGGTTCGCCGGCGGCTCGAACCTGGAAACTGCGGCGGAAAGCGGAACAGATGCTTCCCTGGTTCTTCAGCCATTCACCGCTGAACGTTCTGCCGTGACGGCGGCCCGTTACAGAATTCGACGTTTTAGGGCAAAATTGATAACGACATGAGCTATCGATTCGTACTACCTCAAGAACTTCGCGGCGCCGTTGAGCAGGCTGCCGCCGCCTGGGAAGCCAATAACAACGTGAATCGCTTCTGGCAGAAGGATGCCAGCCTGTGGACCCAGGACGGCGAGGAAAAGTGGCTGGGCTGGATCAACATCGTCGAGCGCCAGCAGAACGATCTGGCGGCTTTTGCCGCGCTGGCCGCGGACGTGAAGGCTGCCGGATTCAAATCCGTACTGCTGCTGGGCATGGGCGGCTCCAGCTTGTGCCCCGAGGTGCTGTCTGTCACTTTCGGCCAGCAGGTGGGTTTTCCCGAGCTGCACATTGTGGATTCCACCAACCCGGCGCAGGTCAAGGCGGCCCGCGACAAGGTCAACCTGGCGGAAACCCTGGTGATCGTCGCCAGCAAGTCTGGTTCGACGCTCGAACCCAATGTCCTCAAGCAGTATTTCTTTGAGGAAATGCAGAAGGCCGTGGGCGCGGATAAGGCCGGCAGCCACTTTCTGGCCATCACCGACCCCGGCTCCAGGATGGAGCAGGTGGCCAAGGCCGACGGCTTCCGAGCCATCTTCTATGGCGACCCCACCATCGGCGGCCGCTTCTCGGCGCTGTCGAACTTTGGCGTAGTGGTTGCCACCGTGGCCGGTCTGGATTTCACCAAACTCCTGGCCGAAGCGGCCAAGGCTGTAGCTTCGGCCAAGCTGGCGCCCAAGGACAACCCGGCGGTGCAACTGGGCCTGCTGATGGGCACGGCCGCCAACGCCGGCCGCGACAAGATCACCATCTTCACTTCGCCCGAAATCTACGACCTGGGCGCCTGGATGGAGCAGTTGATCGCCGAATCCACCGGCAAGCTGGGCAAGGGCATCACCCCTGTGGACCGCGAAGCGATTGCCGCGCCCGGGGTGTACGGCTCGGACCGCATCTTTGCCTATGTCCGCCTGAAGGGCACCGCCGACAGCAGTCAGGACGCCCAAGTGGCGGCCATCGAAGCAGCCGGCCACCCGGTCATCCACATCGAGATCGAGGACCTTTACGAGATCTTCGGGCAGCTCTTTGCCTGGGAAGTGGCCACCGCAGCGGCAGGCGCGGTGATGGGCATCAACCCCTTCAACCAGCCGGACGTGGAATCGGCCAAGATCGAAACCCGCGCCCTGACCGCGGCCTACGAGCAGACCGGCAGGCTGCCGGAGCGTCAGCCGGTGATGGTGGATGCGGGTATCGCTGTCTTCGCCACCGAGGCCTACGCGGCCAAGCTGAAGGCGGCCGCGCCTGCGCAGACACTGGCCGGGCTGCTCAAGGCCCATCTCAACCAGATTCACGCCGGCGACTACTTTGCGGCGCTGGCCTACCTGCCCATGTTCCCCGAGCATGAGGCGGCCATCCAGGCATTCCGCCACAAGGTGCGCGATGCCAAGCGGGTGGCCACCTGCCTGGGCTTCGGTCCGCGCTTCCTGCACTCCACCGGGCAGGACTACAAGGGCGGCCCCAACACCGGCGTGTTTTTGCAGATCACCTCGGATCACGCTGTCGATGTTGCCATTCCGGGACAGAAGTACAGCTTTGGCGTGGTCATCGACGCCCAGGCCGCCGGGGATTTTGCGGTGCTGGAAGCGCGCGGCCGCCGCGCCCTGCGGGTTCACCTGGGGGCCGATGTGTCTGCCGGGTTGAAGGCGTTGGCCGCGGCGATGGACCAGGCGCTGGCGTAGTTAGAGCGTCTTCGATGCCAGTGCGAACAATAATTTGGTGCCCCATCCTTGAATCGTTCTTTGATTCAAGGGTGGGAGAGCATGAATTCAAATCTCCACTGGTTACACTTAAGGAAGCTCTGAATAAGTCCCGTTTTGAAAGGGCACGGCTTCAGCCGTGCCGCTAAAGTCCGCATAATCAACGCGGGCTTTAGCCCCTGAGGGATGGTTTTCTTGAATCTGGCACTTGTTCAGAGGCTCCTTAAACAGAAAGCGCTATAGAGCAGGGAACAGGGAGTAGGAAACAGGCTGCGGAAGAACACCGCTTGGTGTCAGTCGTCCACCGGCATAGTCGACCCGGGGGGAATGAATCCAGCCTTCGATCCTTCTCCCGGAGGGAGAACGCGAGAATAGCCCAGGGCAAGCGAAGCGCAGCCCTGGGGCAGCGTCGCCTGCAAGTCGTTCCGTCCCGTAGGGCCGGATCGAAATCCTCCCCAATAGAGTTCTCTTTTGAGATCAACAGCGTGCATCGCACCAAGAAAGTTATTTCTTTTTTGTCTCCCACTGGCGTTGCCGACCCACGGGTCGACTATGCCGCTTTGACCATACTTGTGCATCCTGAGGCCCGTACACTCCAAGCAGTTCCAGAGCAGGGACAAACGGGCAGGGGCGCACGGGCGTTCATTGCAGCCAGGGAAGGCGGGAGAACAGCGCAGAGATAGGGATGTTTATCTCCGCCAATCTCTTCCCTGTGTGCCGCGGAACTTTTTCCCCGCGGCCGGGTTCTCACCCATGACGGCTCCCGCCTGGCACCGTCTAATTGCAGTGGAAGCGGGAGCAGCTTCAGGCAGAGGAGATAGATAACCATGAAACGGCCATTTCTTAAGAGAGTTTTTCCCCAGGTCCTGGCTTGGGCCGCGGTGGTTGCGTTGAGCGGCGTGATTGCGCTGGCCCAGGATGCGCCTCCGGCCGCCGGTCAGCGCAGCGACGGACAGATCGAGATGGATGTGGTGCACGCCCTCGATGCCTCCAATGCGTTGAAGAGCGATCTGATCACCGCCGCCACCATTCAGAGTCAGGTGACTCTGTCCGGGACCGTGTCCAGCGAGGCTTCCCGCGAACTGGCGGAAGAGATCGCCGGCCACGTGGCGGGCGTGACCAAGGTGAACAACAATCTGACGGTTGGCAATCCCCAGGATGCTCAGGGTCAGCAGCCCGCGAATGCCGGCGATCCCGGCGCCCAGCAGATGGCCGACAGCCAGGCGGACGATGCCTCCGCACCCGCGGCCCAGCCTGCGCCCCCTCCGGATTACCCACAGCAGCAGGCTCAGGCGCCTCCTCAAGCGGATTACCCTCAGCAGCAGGCCCAGGCGCCTCCTCAAGCTTATCCGGCAGCGCGGCCCCAGTATGCGCCGGGGCGGCCTCCGGTTCTGACCTATGAAGTGCCCAAGGGCCCGGTGACCATCCCCCAGGGAACCCTGCTGCAACTGCGGACCAATGAACCTGTGGCCAGCAAGAGAGCCCACGATGGCACCCCGGTTGAGTTCACGGTGATTCGCGACGTGGCTTTTGGCGGCGTACTGGCCATTCCGCGCGGCGCCACCGTCCATGGTGTGGTGACCGAGACCAAAAAGGCCGGCGACCTGGGTGGCAGTGCGGAACTGGCGCTCAGGCTCACCTCCCTGGATCTGGGTGGGCAGAGCTATCCGCTGGATACCGACCAGTTCAAGGTGAAGGGCCCGAACAAGACCGAGCACACCGTGGGCAACGCTTTTGGCGGCGCCCTGCTGGGCGCGATCATTGGCGGAGCGATAGGTCGCGGTGAAGGTGCGGCTATCGGCGCAGGCGCAGGAGCAGTGGCCGGTACAGCGGCTTCCGCAGCGACGCCCGGCCCGGGCGTCTGGATTCCCGCCGAGGCGCTGGTGGACTTCCATCTGAAGACCCCGCTTACCGTGAACCCGGTGGGCGCGCAAGAGGCGGCCCGGTTGGCCCAGGGACTCTATCCCGGCGGCCCGAGCCTCTACAGGCGCAGCTATTATCGCCCCGGCTATGGGTATGGCCCGGCGTACTACGCTTACCCGCCGGTTTACTTCCGTCCGTACTACGCCGTGGGCGGGTTCTACTACTGGCGTTAAGCCTCGCCAATTGGCGTTGCAGCGCAGCGGGCATCCCGGCAGCGGGATGCCCGCTGTGTTTTGTGGGGAGTTGGGCAATTGGCAGGCCGGGACCGCCAAGCCGGACCGCCAGGCCGGGACTGGTAGGCCGGGACTGGTAGGCCGGGACTGGTAGGCCGGGACTTCAGTCCCGGCACAAGAGACGACGCAAAAAGCTTCGGCCTTCAAGCCCTGAGGCATGCTCCTTGAATAGCCTGGATCGGGAGGAATGCGGATTTCGCGAAAAGCACACCTCAGGGGCCAGCCTGGCTGCGGAAAAGCTCATCCGAGCGCGTCATCTCGAAGGGCGCAGGCGGCCGCGGCCAAACCGGCATTTTCCCCCTTGAATGGCCGCTCACGCTACGGCCCTGAAATCCCCTCGATCCATGACTGGTTCCGGCTCGTCTATAATGGCAGAGAATCGCGTCGAGCGAGAATTGCGCATCCGTGGGAGATGCCCGCCTCCAGCCGCCAGCCTGCTGCCCCTGGAGAGGTCCACCATCCACGCGCATAGAGAGTTGAAGGCTCAAGTCCATCCATGATCCGTTTCCTGCAAAGAGACAATCGCCTGACCAAGGCACTTTTCGTCGTCATCATCGCCGCCGCTTCGGTGTCCATGGTGATCTACCTGATTCCCGGACTCTCCGGCCAGGGCGCTTCATCCGCTGACACGTACGCCGTGATCTACCCTCACTGGTACAGCCGCTTCCTCTCTTCGGGGGAGCAGGTGAGCCAGCAGAAGGTCAGCCAGATGGCGCGCCAGCAGTTGCAGCAGAATCACTACCCCGACAATCCCATGATCGAGGGCTTGCTGGAGCAGCGCGTCGGCCAGCAACTGGTGCAGCAGCAGGTTCTGCTGGCCGAGGCTGACAAGCTGGGCATCCGCGCCACCGACGACGACGTGAGCCAGTACCTGCGCACCGGCGCCGCCGGCCAGGTGCTCTTCCCCAACGGGCAGTTCATCGGCACCGAGAGTTACGCCCGCTTGATCGCCGACCGTTTCAATATGTCGGTCAAGGACTTTGAGGACGACGTCAAGCACGACATCGTCGTCAGGCGCCTCCAGGCTCTCATCACCTCCGGGGTCACGGTCGGCGACAAGGATGTGCGCGAGGCCTACCGCAAAGAGAACATCAAGATCAAGTTCGACTATGCGGTGATCTCCGCGGATGACCTGCGCAAGACCATCAACCCCTCCGACGCCGACCTGCAGAACTTCTTCAAGAAGAACGCCGCGCGCTATGCCGCGGCCCTGCCGGAACAGCGCAAGATCGCCTACTTTGCCTTCACTGCCAATGAGCTGCCCGGCGGCGCGCCCCAGCCCACCCCGCAGGAGATTCAGCAGTACTACCAGGCGCACCAGTCCGAGTACTCGATCCCCGAGCAGTCTCGTGCCCGCCATATTCTCATCAAGCTGGCTCCCGGCGCCGACGCCAAGACGGATGCCGCGGCCAAGGCCAAGGCCGAAGCGCTGCTCAAGCAGATTCAGGGCGGCGCCAACTTTGCCGAACTGTCCAAGAAGAACTCCGACGATCCCGGCAGCAAGGATGCGGGCGGCGAACTGGGCTTTGCTCAGCGCGGCCACATGGTGCCCGAGTTCGACAACGCCATCTTCACCCAGAAGGTGGGTGACACCAAAATCGTGAAGACCCAGTTCGGCTACCACATTGTTCAGGTTGAAGAGCGCCAGACGGCGCACACCCAGCAACTGAGCGAGGTACAGCCCGCCATTGTGGCCACCCTGGTTCGCCAGAAGGCCGCTCAGGCCGAAGAGAACTACGCGCAGGCTTTGACCTCCGAGGCCATCAAGAACGGCCTGGCCAAGACTGCCGCGGCCCACCATCTGGAGCTGGTGACCACACCGTTCATCGGCAGCCAGGGCGTCATCGCCGCGCTTCCCGATGGATCGCAGGTGATCGCCAAGGCTTTTGAATCCAAGCAGGGTGACCCGGCGCAAACGGCATCTACGGGTGAGGGCTACGCCATCTTCCAGGTGGCCGCCATTGCCCCGGCCCACGCGCCCGACTTTGCCGATTTCAAGACCCACATCCTCGACGACTACCGCGACGAGCAACTGCCCGCCCTGCTGGCGCAGAAGACCACTGAACTGGCGGACAAGGCGCGCTCGATGAACGATCTGGCCAAGGCCGCCAAGGCCATGGGCGCCAACATGATGACCAGCGACCTGGTGGGCCTCACCGGCCAGGTGCCCGACTTCGGGCAGGTGGGCCAGGTGGCACCGCAGCTCTTCGACATGGTTCCCGGCAACATCAGCGGACCCATCAACGCCCAGCGTACCGGCGTAGTGGCCAAGCTGCTGGACAAGCAGGAGCCCACCGCGGACGAGATCGCCAAGAACTTTGACCAGACCCGCGACCAGATTCTTGACCAGCGCCGTTCCGAGGCCTTCAGCGTCTTCATGAGCGGCGTCCTCAACGACTACAAGAAGCACAACCGCATCCAGCTCAACGCCAAGGCCAAGGGGCCGCAAATCCCCGGCATGTAAGCCGCAAACCCCTGGCAGAAACGCAAAAAGGCCCGCATCCCATCAGATGCGGGCCTTTTTGCATTCTGTGGCCGGCAAAACGTGACCCCGGCCGCCGCCCGGCCCCGCTTGCGGAGATAATGGAGCCATGGAGTTTCAACGTTCGTCCGGAGTTCTGCTGCATGTGAGTTCGCTGCCCTCCTATGGAGGCATCGGCGATCTGGGACCGGCCGCCTACCAGTTCGTGGGCTTTCTGGCCGAGGCTAAACAGCACGTCTGGCAGGTGTTGCCGCTGTGCCCAACGGGTTACGGCAATTCGCCCTATGCGGGATCGTCGGCCTTTGCCGGCAATCCCTACCTCATCAGCCTGGAGTTCCTTTGCAACTGGGGCTGGATTGAGGGGGAGCGCATCGCTCGGCTGGCCGGACGAAGCGGCAACGTGGATTTCCAGGATGTGGAAGAGCGCAAGCTCCCGCTGCTCTACGAGGCGGCGGGCAACTTCCTCGACCGCGGCCCGCACGACGCCAAGCTGGCCGAGCAGTGGGAGCGGTTTCAGCAGTTCTGCCAGTTGGAGGCAGGCTGGCTGGGCGACTATGCCTTCTACGCCGTGCTGCGCCGGGAATTGAATACCGGCGCGTGGACGGCCTGGCCGGAGCCGCTGCGCCGCCGCCAGCCGCAGGCGCTGGCCGAAGTGGCCGCAAAGCACAGCCGCGCCCTGGCCCAGGAGCGGGTGCTGCAGTTTGCCTTCGCACAGCAGTGGAGCGACCTGCGCAAGGCCGCGGCGCAAAGCGGCATCCGGGTCCTGGGGGACGTGGCCATCTTCGTCAATATGGATTCGGCCGATGTGTGGGTGCATCCCGAACTCTTCGAGCTGGATAAGGAGCTGAAGCCCATCCGCATTGCCGGCGTGCCGCCGGACTACTTTTCGCCCACCGGTCAGCGCTGGGGCAATCCGCTCTATCGCTGGCAGGTGCTGGAGAAGAGCGGCTTCGCCTGGTGGGTTGACCGCATCCGCCGCGCCTGCGAGCTGTACGACATCGTCCGTCTGGACCACTTCCGCGGCTTCGAGGCCTATTGGGCCATTCCCGCGGAGGAGGAGACGGCGGTCCACGGCAAGTGGATCAAGGCGCCGGGCCTGAAGCTGTTCCGCGCGCTGGAGGCGGCGCTGGGGCCGCTGCCGCTGGTGGCCGAGGACCTGGGGCTCATCACCCCCGCGGTCGATGCGCTGCGCCATGAGCTGGCCATGCCGGGCATGAAGGTGATCCAGTTCGGGTTCAGTGACAACAACGCGCACCTGCACCTGCCCCATCACTACACGCCCGATACCGTGGCCTATACCGGCACCCACGACAACGACACCACCCAGGGCTGGTGGGAAACGGCCAGCGAACTGGAGCGCAGCGCCGTCGAGACCTATGTGGGGCCGGTCGGCTACCATCCCGTCTGGCCGCTCTTGCGCGCCACGTCCGGCAGCGTGGCCCAACTGGCTCTGGTCCCGGCCCAGGATTTGCTCGAGCTTGATTCCAAGGCGCGCATGAACACGCCCTCCGTGGCCGCCGGCAATTGGAGCTGGCGCGCCCCGGAGGCAAGCTGGAAGTCGCAACTGGCCGCGGGGCTGGCGGCGCTGGCCGAGGTCACCGACCGCGACAACGACCCATTGGGCGAGCCGGAAGAAGCGACAGAGGACGAAGCAAGCTAGCTGGAAGCTGATGTGGAAGCGGCGCGCCGGGAAGTTCAACGCGCCGCTTCGATCATACGAACCGAACCCTCGCCCATGTAACCCTGCAAGCCTCGATTCCCGTCCATTCTAACGGGCGAATCGTGAAATATAATTTTTGTCGCGCTTGCCGCGGATGCGGCAGGCCGAGGGAGAGTTACGTCCTGTCGCAGGGCCGTGCCCGCAGGCATCGGTATTCCGTTGCAGAAGCGTGCTTAACTGCTACCGGCGCCTTCTTGCTGCCGGTTCTGGTGTGTCTTGTGGCTCTGGCGGCGTTCGCGTCCACGATCAGCCTTCATGCGCAGAGCAGCGCCAGCATCTTCCGCAATGTCGACGCCTCGGTGGCCTATGTAGGGTCAAAGAGTTGCGGCGCGTCGGGCTGCCATGAAGACATCAACCGCAACTATGATCCGACGCCGCACGGGCAATCGATGGCCCCGGCCAACTCGCCCGCCGAACTTGCGCGCGTCCCCCATCCGTTTACCGTCTTCAGTCCCAAGGGCAACCGCTACTACGTGGTGTACCAGCAGGGCGGAAGCCTCTTTCAGGGCGCCTATGAGCTGGACAAGAGCGGGCACAAAATCTATAGCATTGCCCACAAGATCGACTATGTAAGCGGCGGGGAAAGTGTTGGTTATACCTACATGTTCCGCGTCGGCAAATGGATCTTCCAGGCCCCTCTTTCCTACTATGTGCATTCCCAAAGCTGGGAGCTGTCGCCGGGCTACGCGGCCGACGATCCCGGCTTCAACCGCGTAATCACCACCGGGTGTCTGCTCTGCCACAATGGCCAGCCCGATCCGGTACCGGGGCGCGACGGCATGTACAAGGAGCCGCCTTTCCGCTTCGGCGAACTGGGCATCAGTTGCGAAACCTGTCATGGCCCCGGCGCGCTGCATGAACAGGAGATGCGGGCAAAAATGGGACGTGTCCTGGGACCCAATGAAGTGGACACCACCATCGTGAATCCGGCCAAGCTTTCGCCGCGGCTGGCCGACGATCTGTGCCAGGAGTGCCACCAGGCGGGCGACGCGGTGGTGCTTTACCCAGGCAAGACGGTGATGGACTACCGGCCGGGGACGCCGCTGGCCGAGACCATGGCCATCGTCAAGCGCCCCATCAAGCCGGAGCAGCGCGCCGAGGCCGATCGCCTGGAGCGCAATCCGCCCATCCGCGGCAGTTTGGAAGAGCCCCTGTGGTGGAAGAATTCCACCCTGGAACTGAGCAAGTGTTACCAGGCGAGTCACGGCCGGCTGACGTGCAGCACCTGCCACTCGGTCCATCACCGGCCTGCGCCGGGAGGGGAAAAGGCCGCTTATCGGGCCGCCTGTCTCAGTTGTCACACGCAGACCAGTTGCACGCTCAAGCCCGGCGATCCCAAGCGGGTTGCGGTGGGAGATTACTGCGTCGAATGCCACATGGAGAAGCGCCCGGTGGCAGGCATTGCGCACTCCAACGACACCAAGCATCGCATCGTGCGCTATCCCGGCCAGCCGTTGCCCGAAGTTGCGTTCGAGCAGCCCAAGCCCGACCTGCCCGGCCTGCTGTGGCTCAACCGCCCGGCGGGCGAGGCCGGCGAGAAGATGCCCGACCTGTCGCAGTTGCAGGCCTATTGGACGGCGGCCCGCAGGGACCCGACGCTGTGGCCCTTCTGGTTCAGAAAGCTGGATGAGTTGAGCAAAACAGCGCCCGACGATCCGCAGGTGCTGAACTCCGAGGGCGCGGTCGAACTCGCTCAGAAAAAGGACAACGTCAAGGCGGCGGAAGACTTTGCGCGCGCGCTCAAGCAGGGGTCAGAGGAGCCTACCACGTTTCTGAATCTGGCCACGGCCTTGCAGAACGAGGGCCGCGCACAGGAGGCCGAGGCCGTTCTGGAGCGCGGGGTGGCCGCCTATCCCTACTCGGGAGCGCTGGTTGCCCGGCTGGCGCAGCAATATCTCACCGGCGGCCAGACCTGGCGGGCGCGCAACCTCGTACGGCAGTATCGCGCAATCTTTCCGGAAGATCCTCTGGCGCGCGGGGCGCAAGGAGTGATCGATCGTCTCGTCAGCGAGGAACCGGCCTCGCCCGGCAGGGGAGCGACGGTCAGCCCTCCCAAGTAGACCGCCTACTCCACCCGCAACGCGATCACCGGGTTGATGGCTGCCGCCCGCCGCGCCGGAACAATGCTCGCGATCAGGGCGCAGATGGCCAGGGCTGCGACCGATCCGCTCAGAACCACCGGGTCCCAGCCCTTCACCTGGTACAACTGCGATGCGATCAGGCGGGAGCAGCCGATGGAAGCCGGAATGCCAATCAGCAGCCCAATGAGAATTTGCACAAAAGCGCCGCGCAGCACCATGCGAATCACGCTGACTCGATTGGCGCCCAGGGCAATGCGGACGCCAATCTCATTGGTGCGCCGCTCCACGCTGTAGGCCGTCACTCCGTAGAGACCCACGGCCGCCAGGATCAGCGCCAGGATGCCGAACATGCCCGTCAATTGCGCCACGCTGCGCTGCTGATCGAGCCGGTCCGCCACCTGTTCCTGCATCGTCCTTATGCGGATCAGGGTGAGGTTCGGATCGACCTCGGCGAATGCCTGGCGCACCTGCGGCTCCAGCCCTTCCGTGCTGCCGCGCATTTGCAATACGACGCTTTCGATCAGGTGAGTGCGGTCTTCAATCATCTGCGCCATGGCGTCGTCGTAGTGCACATGCTGCGCCAGCGGTACAAAGAACAGGGGCGGCCTCCAGTGGCCGCTCGGATCGGTATAGTTGGCCGTGCGCACCACGCCCACAATCTCGTAAGTCCCACTGTTCTTCACGTCGGTGATGCCGAAGCGTGTGCCGATAGGATCTTCGCCCTTGCTGAAGAACTTGTGGACAAACGATTCGTCCACCACGGCAACCTTGCGTGTATCCGCCGTGTCCTGGTCGGTGATGCCGCGGCCGCGCAAAATGGTCTGCCCCATCGCCTGCAGGTAGCCGGGTCCTACGTGATCCCATGAGGCGTTATTGCTGTCGTCGGTTACATTCGGTTGTCCATGCCCCTGGCGGACGACAAGCTCGCCCCAGTTATCCGTGAAGGGCGTGTATTGGGCGAGCGTCGCGCTCTGCACTCCGGGGATGCGGGAGAGGCGCTGCTGCAAGGCGCGATAAGTCGCGTCCAGCTTCTCCGGCGAATAGGTGGAAAAGGGAGCGTTGACGCTGAGATTGATGCGATGGTCGGTCTCAAAGCCGAAGTCCTGGTGCTCCATCTTCTGCATGCTGCGGGTCAGCAGGCCGGCCCCTGAAAGCAAGACGACAGACAAGGTGGCCTGCACCACGACCAGAGATTTCTGCGACGGGGAGGAACTGTCGCGTGTGGTGCGATTGGCGCCGCGCAGGGCCTCGGCGGGTTGAGCGTGCGAGGCGAACCAGGCGGGCGCGGAGCCGAACAGCAGCCCGGTGAGCAGTGACACGCCGAAAGCAAAGGCCAGCACCGGCAGCGAAGGAGAGGCATCGATGGGCACAAAGCGCGCGGAGTGGAAGGCCAGCGCAACCACCAGCTTCACTCCCAGACAGGCAACCGCTATGCCGGCCGCGCCGCCCAGAACGGCGAGCACCAGGCTTTCAGTGAGCGACTGGCGGATGAGGCGCTTTCTTGAAGCGCCCAGCGCCAGCCGCACCGCGGTTTGAGAGCGGCGCGCCGACCCCCGCGCCAGCAGCAGGTTGGCGATATTCGCGCAGGCAATCAGCAGCACCAGGCAGCAAACCGCGAAGAGGATGCGCAGGCTGCTCTTGTATCCATCTTTCATCTCGGCCACGCCGGCCCCGGCCGGAATCACGCCGATGTTCTGCTTGGGCAGCATGGTCTTGATCTGCGACAGGAACTGCGGGAACTCCGCACCCAGATCCGTCACCAGCCAGTTCCGCATGATGGTGGTGAAGCGGGCGGCAAGGCCATCCGGCTTGGCGCCCGGCCGCAAGCGGCCAATAATCCGCAGCCAGGAATTCGACTGCTTGAGAATGGAGTTCTTTCCCGTGAGCAGCGGTTCCTGCTGCAAGGGCACGAAGATCTCCGGCGGATCGCTGCGCAACGTTTCGCCGTAGAATCCCGGAGGCGTGATGCCCACGATGGTGAACGGATGCCCGTCCAGCATGAAGGTCGAGCCGATGATTCTGGGGTCCGACGCATACTCCTGCTGCCACACTCGGTGGCTGAGCATGGCCGCGGGCGCGGCGGACGGCTGGTCGTCGGCGGGCGTCAGGGTGCGCCCCGCATAGGCCTGAAGGCCAAAGGTGGCAAAGTAATTGCCAGAGACGAACTCGCCGTGCAGCGGTTTCGCCGGCTGGCTGGTTTCGCCCCGGCGCACGCTGAATTGCGTTCCTCCGGCCTGGAAGGCCGCCATCTGTTCGAACTCCGGCGCGTCCGCTTGGAAGCGCAAATAGAGCTGGTAGGGGAACATGCCCCAGTTGTCCTGCGGGCCGCCCTCGACGCAGCAGTCGTTGCCCGAGCCCACTCGATAGAGGCTGGCGGGGTCGGCCACCGGCAGAGACTTGAGCATGACACTGTCAATCAGCGAGAAGATTGCCGTGGTTGCGCCAATCCCCAGCGCCAGCGTGAGCATGGCCGTCAAAGTAAAGATGGGCGACAAGCGCATCTGCCGCAAAGCGTAAAGAACATCCTGGCGCAACGTTCGCATGGTGGGCCTCTTTTTATTGCATACGGCGGATGAGGGCATGCGGTTCCAGAGCTTGCCTGGGCAGCAGCCCCAGTGGCGTTTTGCGAGCGCCGCCCGCGGTGATATATTTCTCCGGCCGGCTTGTGCCCGGAACGCGCGCGCTCAACCGGGATCAAAGCAAATCGCTCCCGTCTGCCCGGCGGCGGAGAGGCACGGCACCGTTCTTGGAAGGAGTCACAGATGCGTCATCTACTGAGTTTTGCGTGCTTGATCGGTCTGCTTGCCGGCGCAGCTCCGGCAAGGTCCCAGGCACGCCCGGCCTGGCCCACTCGCGATCCCTACACGCCGGGTTACGTTGCGGCCAGGGAGTTGCCCGACGGCGTCAATGCACCGGCGAATGAGGACGGAAACTTCATTCTCGGCCCCACGCACATCCCCGCGCCGGAGATGGCGGCGCAAGGCGGCGCACTGCAAGGAACGGTCTACGAGTTCAACCTGGATTCGCGCGACAGCAAGTTCTATCCCGGCATCGCGCGGGACCCCAACACGTTTGGCGCGCCCGACCCCGGCGACCCCGCGAAACTGCTGGTGACCACCAGCCACCCCGCCCCCTACACGCGCCGCGTGGCGGTTTACGTTCCCAAACAATACGTTCCCGGCACCGCCGCGCCCTTCATTGTCGGCGCGGACGGACCCGACCGGGATTTGTTCACGGCATTGGATCGCCTGATCGCCGAGCGCCGTGTGCCCGTGATGATTGCCATCTCCATCGGCAATGGAGGCGGCGACGCGCAAGGCAGCGAGCGCGGCCTGGAATACGACACCATGTCCGGCCGCTATGCGGAGTGGGTGGAAAGGGAATTGCTGCCTCTGGTCGAGCAGCAATATCACGTGAAACTGACCCGCGACCCCGACGGGCGGGCCACCATGGGCGGCAGCTCCGGCGGGTCCTGCGCGCTGATCATGGCGTGGTATCACCCCGAGCTTTACCACCGCGTGCTCACTTACTCGGGGACTTATGTGAATCAGCAGTGGCCCTCCAACTCACTCACTCCTCACGGGGCCTGGGAGTTTCATGAGCGCCTCATTCCCGGCAGCCCGGCCAGGCCGTTGCGCATCTGGATGGAAGTGGGCGACCGGGATCTTTTCAATCCGAATGTCATGAAGGACGGCATGCACGATTGGGTCCTGGCCAATGAGGAGATGGCCAAAGCGCTGGCGGCCAGGGGCTATCGTTACCAGTTCGTTTTTGCCCGCAACGCCGGCCACGTGGACCACGCCGTGAAGCTGCAAACCCTGCCCGAGGCCCTGGAATATCTGTGGCAGGGCTATCCCCTAGCCGCGGCGAAGAACTGATTGAGTCTCGGGCACATCCCGGGCTAAAGCCCGCGTTGGCTCAGTTAGCTTCATGCGGGGGTTGAAACCCCCGCCTCCCTCCGGATAGAGTTCTTCCGCAAGTTGTTTAGCTCCCGAGGGATGGAAGCCATCCCTGGGCGCTCTGCCTGCGCAGCGCTTCAGGAGTCATCCCGCTCCTGCTCCCACTGATCCAGGGGATCGCGGTCGATCCGGTCCTCGCGACTCTCCCGTTCTTCCAGTTCGCGGCGCTTCTCGCGGTCTTCGCGCTCTTCGCGGCCATCGCTCATGGCTCCCTCCTCTCTTCAGTGTAGAAGAACCGGTCCGCCGCCAGAATTCTGCCGGAAGCGCATGGCATGCCAGTCTCCGGCACTCCGCGTCTCATTCCGGATGATTGGCCCTGTCGAATCAACAACAATCTTCCTGGCGAAATGCCCCCGCCGCAGGCCGTGACCCGCACACTTGATTTGACTTGGTGGGGGTGGTAGCCTGCATGATTCATCGCGGGACAATGAGCCAGCCTGGAGACCAAGTTTGAGTTGGACTCAGCCCATGCGCTTGAATCGCCGGGCCCCAGGGGCGCGGCTGCCAGGGAGATCATCCACCGATGACCGAGAACGATTCGACGTCACTGCCAGAGAACGCCTACCGGCCGCTTGAACCCGGCGAAACCTACCAGCCCATCGTCCCCGCGGAAGCCAAGGTCCCCGAATTTACGCTGCGATCGGTCTTTTGGGGTGTGGTGTTTTGCGTCATCTTCTCTGTGGCCTCTGCCTACTCGGGATTGAAAGTCGGCCAGGGGATGGAAGCCGCCATCCCCATTTCCATCCTGGCCATCGGACTGGCGCGCATCTTCAAGCGCCGCACCAGCCTGCTTGAAAACGTGATTATCACCGGCATCGGCGCCGCCTCGGGCAGCGTGGTGGCGGGCGCCATCTTCACCCTCCCCGCGCTCTACATCCTGCACCTCGATCCGCACCCGGTGCAGACCATCTTCATCTGCGTGGCGGGCGGCTGCATGGGCGTTCTCTTCCTGATTCCGCTGCGCCGCTACTTCGTGCGCGAGATGCACGGCCAGTTGCCCTTTCCCGAGGCCACGGCCATCACCGAGGTGCTGGTCACCGGCGAAAAGGGCGGCTCGCAGGCCAAGTTGCTGCTGCAGGCAACCGCCGTCGCCGGCGTGTACGACTTCTTCGTCACCACCTTTCACGTGTGGAAGGAGTATCTCGACTTTCAGTTCATTCCCGTCATTCGCGGCCTCGCGGACAAGGGCCGCATGGTCTTCAGCTTCGATGCCATCGGCTTCATCATGGGCCTGGGCTTTGTGATGGGCATCCGCAGTTCCCTGGTCTTTTGCGCCGGCAGCGTGCTCACCAGCTTCGTGCTGGTGCCGTTGATCTGGTTCATCGGCAGCCACACCAACATCACGTTATATCCAGCCACGATTCCCATCTCCAAGATGACCGCGGTGGAGATCTATCGCAACTACGTGCGCTTCATCGGCGTGGGCGCCATTGCCGCGGCGGGCATCATCGGCATCCTCAAATCGCTGCGCGTGGTGGCCGGCTCGTTTGGCATCGCGCTGCACGCCTTCCGCCACGGCGAGGCTGCGCACACCGAGCGCACCGACCGCGATATTCCGGTGCTGTCGCTGCTGCTGGGCGTGGTCGCCAGCTCCATCGGCGTGGCCATCTTCTTCGGGCGCCTTCAGGTCTCCTGGACGGTGCTGGCCCTGGGCCTGATGCTGACGCTGCTTTTCGCGTTCTTCTTCACCTCGGTGGCCGCCAACGCCATTGCCACCACCGCCAACAATCCCGCCTCAGGCATGACCATGCTCACCATCATCATCTCCGCGGTGGTGTTGCTGAACTTCGGCCTCACCGGAACCACCGGCATGTTCTTCGTCATGGCCATTGCGGGCATGGTGTGCACCGCCCTGTGCGTCTCCGGCCAGTTCATCACCGACCTCAAGAGCGGCCACTGGCTCGGTTCCACGCCGGCGGCCCAGGAAAAGGTCAAGTTCATCGGCGTCATCGCCGCCGCCATCACCGCCGGATTGACCATCATCCTGCTGGCCCACGTCTATCAGTTCGGCGAGGCCGCTCCGGGAGACACGCGCCAGATTCTGGCCGCGCCGCAGGCTTCCATCATGAAGGCCCTGGTGGTGGGATTCATGAACAACCAGCCGGTCGCCTACATGCTCTTCGGCATCGGCGCCATGATCACCCTGGTGCTGGAAATGCTGGGCAAGTCGTCCATGGTCTTCGCCCTCGGCCTTTACCTCCCACTGGGGCTCACCGCGCCCGTGCTGGCCGGCGGATTCATGTCGCACCTGATCAACAAGCGTTCCGACAAGGTGGGCGGCGAAGATGGCGGCAAGATTCGTGAGCGCGGCGTTATCCTGGCTTCGGGCCTGATGGCCGGCGGCGCGCTGGGCGGCGTTCTGGGCGCGTCTCTCAAGCTCTTTCACTGGTATCGCGAGGATCTGATCACCACCCCGTTCTACGCCAACGATGCCGTCTCACAATCCGTTTCCGCGCTGATGTTTATCGGTCTTTGTCTGTACGTCTGGTTCCGTTCCGTGAAGAAGGAGAAGGTGTAAATGATGGATCAAGCCGGAAAGTATATTGCTGACGCCGTTTTAGGAATCGACACCCTGTGGGGCGGCGACGTGCTGTGCGCCTCCGGCACGGGCCGCTTCATTGCCGACTCCTGGTTTTCCGATGAGCCGCTGCCCGCCGCCTATACGCATCCGGCGGCGGCGCGGGTGCGCGAGTCCGGCGGAGTTGCCAGCAAGAGCGTCGATCGCGAGGCTGTCGACGAATACCTGCTCGCTGTCGACCTGCCCCAGGCCATCACCGGAGTTCGCCAGGAAGCTGAGAAGATGCCCCCGCTGCGCCAGTCCTACCTGACCGGCATGGCGGATTGTCTTGAGACCATGGGTGACCTGGCCATGGAGACGCTGGGCAAGGGCGATCCGGTGCCCTATACGCGCGCGGTCGAGGCATCCACGGCCCGGCCGCCGGAGCCCTCGCAGCCGCAGAAGAAGCGGGAGCGGGCTGCCGAATTGCTGGGCCGCGCCGGCTACGCCACGGCCAACACCGGCGGGTTGCTGGAGGCCGTCGACGCCTGGCGCCGCGAGCGCGTCAGTCCCATGGCCTCAGTGCGCGCGCTGGGCGCGGCAGTCATTGCGCATTTCGACAACTTGAGCGCCAAAAATCTGCTGCCCCACCTTCCCCCGGAGCTGTCGCGGGTCCCGCGCGCCAACATCGATTTTCTTCCCATCAAGGACGCCTGGTTTTCCGGTTCCATGAACTACATCGGCCGCGCGCGCAACGCCGACGACTCTCCGCAATACGAAGCCTCCTACGAGATCAACGCGTCGTTGCAGATTTCGTTTCCGGAGTTTGAGCAACTGATCAGCCACGAGGTGGTTCCAGGGCACGTCACCACCTTTGCTTATCTGCAGGACCTCTACGTCCGCGGCCTGGCGGGCTTCGAGGCTACCATTCTCACCATGAACACGCGCGCCGCCACCCTCTTTGAGGGACTCGCCAACAACGCGATTCTGATTGCTCATGGCGTGACGGAAGTGGATCAGTTGCCGGACGAAGACCTGCAGATCGGCGTGCTGCTGGCGCTGCTTCAGGATGACGCCAAGAACCAGTCGTCCTATATGACATGGGGCGAACAACGGCCTCAGGAGGAAGTGGCGGCCACCCTGCGGCGCGATTTTTTGGTCACGGAAGAGCGCGCCGACAAGCTCTCTGGCGCCTGGGGACGCCATCCCCTGCTGGGCCGCATGTATCTGCCCGCCTACCGCTGCGGCACAGAGAAGGTGGCCGAGCTGCGGCGAGCCTTCCCCGCGGACCGCGTGCTTCCCGCCATCTACGGATGCAACGGCCTGGTGGACATTCACACCATCGACCAGGTGCTGAAAGCGTAAGGCTGTTTGGAAGCGTTCATCCTCGGTCGTCCCCGTTGCGGGGACGACCGAAGCCTTGTTGATCGCCGCTCTCTAACCCCTAACCCCTAACCCCTGCTCTTAGTCGAAGACCACCGTCTTGTTCCCGTAGCAGAGGATGCGCCGGTCCAGGTGCCAGCGAACGGCGCGGGAGAGGACCATACGTTCCAAATCCCGCCCGCGGGCCACCAGGTCTTCCACCTGGTCGCGGTGGGAGATGCGCGCCACGTCCTGCTCGATAATCGGCCCGTCGTCCAGCAGATCGGTGACATAGTGGCTGGTGGCCCCGATCAGCTTCACTCCCCGCGCATGCGCGGCGTGGTAGGGCTTGGCCCCGGTGAACGCGGGCAAAAACGAGTGGTGGACGTTGATGATGGCCGCCGGGTACTGAGCCACAAAATTCGGCGAGAGAATTTGCATGTAGCGCGCCAGAACCACCAGCTCGATGCCCTTGGACGCGAGCAGCTCCAGGTGGCGCGCCTCGGCCGCGGCGCGGGTGGCCGCCGTCACCGGAACGTGCTCGAAAGGAATCCCGTAGAACGCCGCCAGATTCTCCACCGCGCGATGATTGGAAACGATGACCGGTATCTCGCACAGCAGCTCCCCAGTGCGCCAGCGGTGCAGCAGGTCGGCCATGCAGTGCAGGTATTGCGAGCAGAACAGCGCCACCCTGGGCTGCCGCGCGCTGGTGCTCAGCTTCCAGCGCATCCCCAGCTCCGCGGCTAGCGGCGCAAAGGCGGCCCTGAAGCCCTCCAGATCGAAGCCTTCCTGGCCCTCCTCCGCGCCGTTCAGCGCCCACTCCACGCGCATGAAGAAGAGGCCCAGGTCGTGGTCCTGGTGCTGGTCGGCGTGCAGAATATTGGCGCCCCGTTCGTAGAGCAGGCTGGCAACGCGGGCCACCAGGCCCTTGCGGTCCGGGCAGTCGATGAGCAATACGGCCGAATCTTTCATGTCCTGTTCAGGTTAAATCAACTGGTTCTGCCTATCTGGACTCCCCGCCCGTGCGAGGCGCCGCCGGCCAGGTTTACAGCGCCAGAATGCGCGTCTCGCGGTAGAGTTCGGGGCTGACGGCTACGGTAATGTTTCTGACGGTTCGCATTTTTGCAGGTTCCAAGGGCCGGGGGGAGTTTCGCCACTATTTCCAGAGTGCGCCGGATGGGGGAAATGATCTGCAAATCAGGGAACAGGGAACAGGACCGCCGCAGGCCGGCGGGGGTGGTCGGAGGCGGCTTGCGTCCGCTTCGCCAGGTGCGGGTTTTGAGGCTCTGGTTGGCCTGCGGCAAACTGAGCGGGGCGGAGAAGGGGCTCTGATCGATGAACCCTTCGCTTACCAGTACAAATCTCGGCGATAGGCATCTGCGCTCCTGCGATCGAAAAGGCCATAAGCAACGACCCGGTAGCGAAAGGGCGCACCCTAACGCATGAATCTGCAAGACCGCAGCGACAGACAGCGGAATCAAGCGAGGTTTGTGAACATTCCTTTGGCAAAAGGCCCCGCAGCCAGTGCGCAGATCGCATTCCGGTGAGATGTGATATGCATCACAGATTGCAGCTATCGCCGGTTCGATACTTGGTTACCGTACTCAGGAGGTCTGTCCGTGAATCGTTTCTGTGCGCGCATGTTCGGTCTCACCCTGTTCGTCTTTTTCGTTTTGGCTATTGCCGTCCAACCTGCCATGGCTCAGCAGGATCAAGCCAAGCATATTGTCCATCGGCTGATTCCAGCCGGGGATACCTGTGCCAGCTGCCACAAGGTGGTGTATGACCAATGGAAAGCCAGCCCGCATGCCGCCAACGATGTCGAATGCACCGTGTGCCATGGGGAGACAACAGCAAAGGACTTCGCGGGCACGCCGGCGTTAAGCGCATGCGACACATGTCACGGCGATCAGGTGGCACAACTGAAGTCTGATCCATTCATGAAAGGCAAGACGTGTGTGAGCTGTCATCAAGCACACACCTTCGTGGAGCACAAGAAGGCGGCCCCGGCAGGCAAGTGATCACAATTTCCAGGTCTGGCATTCTCGGAATGCTGGCCGGTGCATCCGCGCTCACCGCCCTGGAAACGTGTCATCGCATGCCAAGGGAATGTACGACCGGTTGCCCTGAAAACCAGCGATCATGCGCCCGAAGATTCCGACAAGCACGCGGATGCGCCGCAAGCGCGTTTGCCGCGACTGTGAATCGGAATCTTCCGAGGCTCCACTTCAATTTGTCTGTTCTGTTTGGGCAAACGCCGAACGATGAAGTCGCGCAATTCACTCATTGGTGTGAATATCACCATTAGTCCCGATTTGCACGATCGCTGTTGGATCGACAATCCGGATGTGCCCCCGATTGCACGCTGCTCCTCGGATAGGTCCCCTGAAGCGCTTTGTGCTGCTGCTGGAGTAAGTGATTCCCCCACTGCCGTCGTCCGGATAGCAACAACGCCCCGTCGATGGGTTGGGGCCATCGAGCCTCAACCCAGGCCGCATCCCATCTACCGCTTGAACCAGCGATCCCAAAAACCTCTTTTGCCAGTCGGCGAGGGTTTGAGGGCGTCCGCGGGTTTTCTCGCATCGAACTTCAGCGGCATATGCTCCCAGAGGCCCACCGGTTCGGGTTGCGCCGGCCACGCGGTCCCCTGGACAGCCGCCAGAGGATTGGTGACGCATAGCCGCTGCGCGGTCTCCTCGCCGGCACGCGCGGCCACATAGTCATAACCCCTTTTCAGGTGCGGCGGCCGCCACTGGATGTGGTGCGCATCGGTGGCCAGAAAATTGATCCAGTTGCGCTCCAGAAGCGCGTTGGCAAAAGCCTCCGCCGTCTTGCCGCAGTGTCCATACAAGGCGTTGGCGGTGACCTGCACCAGGCACCCCCTGCGCATCCATTCGGCCAGCAGTTCCGGTTGGCGCTGCACGGCGGGATAGCGCTCAGGATGAGTGATGATCAGGGTATAGCCTGCCGACTGCAATTTGAACAGGACATCGGTCAACTGCGGAGGGATTACCATGTTGGGGAACTCGACCAGCAGGTACCCTTTCCCGTTGATCGAGTAACGGAAGGGGTTGGCCAGGGCATCGAAGATGTTGTCTGCGGTAAGGTGGAAGTCGCATCCCCGGCTCAGCTCGACGACCCCTTTCAGCAACCCGCGCAACTCGGCCAGACGCTCTTCGTTCACCGCAGTTTGATAGGGATAGCGGGCGCTCGCGTGCGGGGTGTAAACGATGTGGGTTACACCATCCGCAGCAGCTTGATGCGCCATGGCCAGAGACGTTTCCAGGTCGGTCGCCCCGTCGTCCACCCCGTAGATCAGGTGAGTATGAATGTCAATAAATTGTGCCCCATCCTCCGTTGCTGTAACGAGAAGCTCAATGAGTTGCCAAAGCTTCGATCATGGACGCATGAACCTTCCCGCCGTCTGCCGATACGAGCAGTTGCTCGCCTGATCTGTCGGCATAGGGCATCATGCCTGAACATTTTCTTGTTCGTTCAGAATGCCGGCGATGTTGCTCAGCGAGCCGTTGGGATTCGCTTCGGGGGAATGTCGCCGCGGTCCGTGGCATACCGGAGCGCGATCCGATCCTAGGCCTCCAGCCGGTGCAGTTCATCCGGCGTGCAGAAGTAATCTTCATCCATGTGCCCGCTGCGCATCTGCAGCACTTCACCCTCCCTTAGCTGGTTGGTGAAGGGGCTGTCCGTGGTTTCGGTTCTCCGGTGAACCTGCTAGTAGATGTATTCTAGCCCGGCGTTGCGCATCCGCGCGCCCAGCGGCAACGCTCCTGGAGACGAGGCCGATTGTCTGCGGTAGAGCCAACTGGGAAGCGCTGGCGGCAACGGGCCTGGGACACGAGGCATCGGCGGAGAGGCTGGCCTGACGGTTCGTACGCTTGCCAATTTATACTTCTGGAGTGATTTCGTCGCTCAAGAACCTCAACTGGCACAACTTTCTGGCGCGTCCCCGCTTGCCGGCGCCGTCAGCGGAAGCCCTCGACGCTCTGGGCCGGCAGACCACCCTCATCACCGGCGCGGGCGGCTCCATCGGCTCCGCCCTGGCTTTGCGCCTGGCCGCGCTGAGGCCGCCCCGGCTGCTGCTGCTGGAGGGCTCGGAGAGCCAGCTCTACCATCTTGAGCGGGAATGGGCAGAAGCCGGCGCGGCCGGCCCCATGACCGCCATCCTGGGCGACATGGCCGACCGTGCGATGCTGGATGAGGTTTTCGCCGCCCATGCGCCGCAACTGGTCTTCCACGCCGCCGCCTTCAAGCATGTGCCGCTGATGGAAGAGCATCCGCTGGCGGCCATGGCCAACAACATCCTGGGCGCCGAGAACCTGGTGAGGGCGGCGGATGAACATGGGGCGCGGGTGGTGCTGCTGTCGACCGACAAGGCCGTGGAGCCGTCTTCGGTGATGGGCGCCACCAAGCGGGTGGCGGAGCAGATTGTTCTCAGCGCCGGCGGCACGGTGCTGCGCCTGGGCAACGTGCTGGCCTCGCGGGACAGCGTGGCCGAGGTGTTTGCCGAGCAAATCGAGCGGGGACGCCCCCTCACGGTGACCGATGCGGAGGCGCGGCGCTACTTTCTGACCGTGGACGAAGCGGTGGACCTGCTGCTGACGGCGGCGGCGCTGCCCGAGGCCTGCTGTCTGCTGGCCTCGGCCCTGCCGGCCGCGCACCGCATCACGGAACTGGCGCGCTTTATGGCGGGCGAACTGGCGCCGGGCCGCGAAATTTCCATTGCCTTCACCGGTCTGCGTCCCGGCGACAAGGAGGCGGAGCTGCTGTGGCCCGAGGGCGAGTCAACCTGGCCGGTGCAAGCCGGCGCGCTGGTCTCGGTCCATTCCCCCTCCCTGCCCGAAGACCGGCTCGAGCGCGCGCTGGCCGGCTTGCGCGCGGCGCTCGCGGCTCGCGACCTGGCCTCCGCGCTGGCCCAACTGTGCACCCTGGTTCCCGAATACAGGCCCGGCCCGGCGGTACGGGTGCGGGCGCAGCAAGGCGCAGCCGAGGCCAGGCTGTGACCGAGCAGAGCGGCGGCCGGCGGCGCATCGGGGTGGTGACCACGTCGCGCGCGGACTATAGCCACCTCTATTGGCCGCTGCGCGAACTGGCGGCGCACCCCGAGGTCGAACTGGGCGTGTTTGCGCTGGGCGCGCACCTTTCGCCGGAGTTCGGCAACACGCTGCAGGAGATCGAGCGCGACGGCTTTCCGATCCAGGCGCGCATCGAGTGCCTGCTCAGCTCCGATACGGATACGGGCATGGCCAAGACCATCGGGCTGGCGATGCTGGGCCTGGCCGACGCGCTGACCGCCTGGCGGCCGGACCTGCTGCTGCTGATTGCCGACCGCTATGAGATGCTGGCGCCCGCCTCGGTAGCGCTGGCCCTGCGCATTCCCGTGGCCCACATCGAGGGCGGCGAAATCAGCCAGGGGGCCATTGACGACCAGGTGCGCAACGCCCTCACCAAGCTGGCCCACATCCACTTCACCTCGACGCCGGCGGCGCGGCGGCGGGTGATTGCGATGGGCGAAGAGCCCTGGCGCGTGCATCATGCCGGAGCGCCCTCGCTGGACCATCTGAGCCGCTCGAAGCTGCTGGACCGCGCGGCTCTCGAAGCCCGCCTGGGCATCAGCCTCACGCCGCCCACGGTGCTGGCCGCCTATCACCCGGTCACCATCCTCAAGGACACCACGGCGGAGGCCGACGCCCTGTTTGCCGCGCTGGCCGAGGCGCCCGGCCAACTGCTGTTTGTCTATCCCAACAGCGACGCCGGCAGCTACGCGCTGATCGAACGGACCAGGGCGCTGGCGGAGACGCGCAAGGACACGCATATCTTCGTCAACCTCGACGCGGTCACTTACTGGAGCCTGCTGGGCCAGGTGGATGCAATGATTGGCAACTCGTCCAGCGGGATCATGGAAGCGGCTTCCTTTGCCCTGCCCGCGGTGAACGTCGGCATGCGGCAGCAAGGCCGCGAGCGGGCCCGCAACATCATCGACGTGGCGCCGGAAGCCGCCGCGATCCTTGCCGCCATGGAGCAGGCGCTGCGGCCGGAGTTTCGCGCGTCCCTGCGCGGCATGGCGAACCCCTACGGCAACGGAACCGCGGCCGTCACCATCGCCCGCGTCCTCACCACCGTGGCGCTGGACGGCCTGCTGATCAAGCAGCCCGCGCCGCTGGCAGTTGAAACTGAGCCGCCCCATGAGCTTTGACCCGCAGGGTCCGCCAGCCGCACCGCAGGTGCCCCTTTCCGCGCCGGACATTACCGAAGCCGAGATCGATGCGGTTACCGCCGTTCTGCGCACGCCGAACCTGAGCCTGGGCCCTGAATTGGCGGGTTTTGAGACGGATTTGGCCCATTACCACGCCGTACCCCACGCCGTGGCGGTCAGTTCCGGCACGGCCGGCCTGCATCTGGCGCTGCTCACGCTGGGCGTGGGCGAGGGCGACGAAGTGATTGTGCCCTCCTTCACGTTTGTCGCCGTGGCCAATGCGGTGCTCCAGGTGAGGGCCACGCCGGTGTTTGCGGAGATTGACCCCTTGACGCTCAACCTGGACCCGGCCAGCGTGGAGCGGGCCGTGACCCCGCGCACCCGCGCCCTGCTGGTGGTGCACACCTTCGGGGTGATGGCAGAGATGGATGCGTTCGCGCAGATTGCCCGCCGCCATGGCCTGGCGCTGATTGAAGACGCCTGCGAGGCCATCGGCGCCGAGTTCGGAGAACCGCCCGCGATGGGCCGCGCGGGCAGCTTCGGCGATCTGGCCGTCTTCGGCTTCTATCCCAACAAGCAGCTCACCACCGGCGAAGGCGGTGCCGTGCTGGCCCGCGACCCGGCGCACGCCGCCCGTTTGCGCAGCCTGCGCAACCAGGGCCGGCAACCCGGCGCCGGATGGCTGGACCACGCCGAAGTGGGTTACAACTACCGCCTCTCCGACCTGGCCTGCGCGCTGGGCCGGGCGCAGTTGCGCCGCCTGGGCCAGATTCTGGCGCTGCGCCGGGCAGTCGCGGAGCGCTACGACGGGCTGCTCAGAGGGATTGCCGGCCTCGAACTCCCCCGGCTCACGCTTCCCCGCCGCACCATCAGCTGGTTTGTCTATGTGGTGCGCCTGCCGGAGCACGCCGATCGCGACCGCGTGCAGGCGGGCCTGGCCCGCCGCGGCATCGCCAGCGGACGCTACTTTGCCCCCATCCACCTGCAACCGGCCTGGCGCGGCCATCCCAGCGCCGGCGCGCACCCGCTGCCCCTTACCGAGCGCATGGCCCGGCGCACGCTGGCCCTGCCCTTCTTCAACCGCATCACCGCCAGCCAGCAGCAGCAAGTAGCCGCCGCGCTTCAGCAAATCATTGAGTCCGAAGCGCAACCCGGCCGCTAACGTTTGCCTCGTGGTCCTCCAGACCTTGCGCTGACAGCGGGAAAAGGATGGGCCGCGGTGTTGCGATCTTCCCGCTCCGGATCAGCCTGGCCGCTCACCCAGGTCTCTGACGGCGCGATTTCGAGCCGTGCATTGGATTGCTGTGGTATCCAACCCCAGGTTTCTGACCGCGTGATCTCGCACCGGGCGTTGGATCGCTGTGGTATCCCACCCCAGGTTTCTGACCGCGTGATCTCGTACCGGGCATTGGATTGCTGTGGTATCCCACCCCAGGTTTCTGACCGCGTGATCTCGCACCGGGCGTTGGATCGCTGTGGTATCCCACCCCAGGTTTCTGACCGCGTGATCTCGCACCGGGCGTTGGATCGCTGTGGCGGGTGGCCCCGGTCCCTCGCAGTTGGGGACCGGGGAGCGATGGATGCTTCAGCCAGAAAAAGATTACTCCTCGAAAACCCCGCAGGGTCCAGTCAGCATCCTACCCAAAAGCCCGGTCGAAATCAGTGTTTTTCAGGCAAAGGCCCCTCAAGGAACGGCCGTCCCACGCGGGACGTGGAAACCGGGCGCGGGTCCGGGCTGCTCATTGCAGGACCGTCTCCGTTCCAACCCCCGCGTCAGGGCCGTGGCGGGCTCCCGGCGATGCGCCGCCTCCGGCCCTTCGCATACACTAGAGGGTTCAGCGGCGTTTTGCCCGGAAGATCCGGCCGCCTTGGGGAAGAAAACTGATGAAAATGACCGGGCCGTTGGCCCTTGCTCTTTTGGCGGCAGCCGCAACCGTTGCCGGTGCGCAGGTGCGTTTCGATCCCGACGCGATTCGCTTGAACAATCGCGGCGTGGCGCTGATGGGCCAGCAGATGACCGACCGCGCGGCGGATACCTTTGCCCAGGCCTTCAAGAAAGACCCCACCCTGGCGCAGGCGGCCGTCAACGAGGGCATCGCCCTGATGGCCCTGCAAAAGCTGGACGAGGCCAAGAAGGTGCTCCAGCAGGCCATCGCCCTGGACCCCGGCAGCGCCCAGGCCTGGTACAACCTGGGCCTGGCCCAGCACGCGGAAAACGAACTCGAGCCCGCCCTGGCCAGCTTTCAGATGGCGGTCAAGATCGACCCCATGGATGTGGACTCCATTTACTTCCAGGGGGTCTGCTACGGGGAGATGAAGCAGTTCGACAAGGCCATCGAAATCCTTCAGCAGGCGCTGAAGATCAACCATCTGCACGCCTCGTCGGAGTTTCAACTGGCGCGCGCCTTGCAGCGCTCCGGCGACACCGCCGGCGCCCGGCAGCACTTCCGCACCTTCCAGCACATGACCAGCACCAAAATCGGCGCGCCCATCGGGCTGGCCTACGGCGAACAGGGCCACTATTCGACGGTAACTCCGGTCGAAGAGCAGGAAATGTACCCGAAATCCATGATTCAGGTGCATCTGGTTGCGCACCCTTTGCTTTCCCAGGTCTCAAAGGCGAGACCTGGGGCACCCGGTTTCCCAGCCACCGGCGGCGCCTGCATGTTGGACACCACCGGCTCCGGGCGCATGGACCTGGTGCTGATGCAGAGCGGCCCCCAGGCCCTGCGCGTCTTGCTCAACCAGGGCGACGGCAACTTTGAGGATGGGGATGCGGCGGCCGCCGGGCTGAAGGCCCAGGGGCACGGCGTGGCCTGCGCCGTGGGCGATTTCGACGGCGATGGCCTCAACGATCTGGCCGTCGCCACGGACGACGCCCTGCTGCTCTTCCGCAACCTGGGCAAGGGAAAGTTTCAGGATGTGACGGCCGCGGCCGGCCTGGCATCGCGCAACCGGCCTACCGGGATTACGTTTGTGGACTACGACCACGACGGCGATCTGGATTTGTTCCTGACCGGCGCAGGGCTGAAGGCCGGCGATGCGCCCAACGTGCTGTGGCGCAACAACGGCAACAAGACCTTCACCGAGTGGACCGGCCCCACCGGGCTGGGCGGCAGCGGCAAGACAGAAGCGGCGATTCTGACCGACTTCAACAACGACCGCGCGGTGGACCTGGCGGTGACCGGCGACAGCGCTTCTCCGACGCTTTATGTGAATCCCCGCGAGGGCAAATATCCCACCCAGCCGCTCTATGAGGGCGAGAAGCTGCCGCCCACCGTGGGCATCGCGGTGCTGGACTTCAACAAGGACGGCTGGATGGACATTGCCGTCACCCACGCCGGCGCGCCGGGGCTGACCCTGTGGCGCAACGTCGAGGGACCCAATCACGTGGGCCGGCGCTTTGAAAGGGTGCCGCTGCCCCTGCACGGCGCTTTGCGCGCCTGGGGCGTCACCCCCATCGACATCGACAACGACGGCTGGATCGATCTGGCCGCGGTGGTCGAGACCAAAGCCGGCACCGAGGTGCACATCTTCCGCAACCTGGGAAACGGAAAATTCGAAGACGCCACCCACGCCCTCGGCCTTGACAAGGTGGCGCTGCATGGGGCGCGCGGGCTGATTGCCGCCGAAGTGGTGGGCGACGGCGCGCCCGACCTGATTGTGACCCGGTTGAACGCGCCGCCGGTGCTGCTGCGCAATGTGGGCGCCAACAAGAACAACTTTGTGCGTCTCGACCTGGGCGGCCTTGCGGACAACAAGACGGCGCTGGGCGTGAAGGTGGAAATCTTCTCCAACGGCCACTGGCAGAAGTGGGAACTGGCCGGCGCCTCGGGCTACCAGACGCAGGCTCCGCCGCAAGTGCTGATCGGCCTGGGCGATGCCAAGGGCATCGACCTGCTGCGCATCCTGTGGCCGACCGGCATTCTCCAGGACGAAATCGACCTGCCTCATACCCAGGTGATCCCCATGAAGGAAGCGGATCGCCGCGGCAGCTCCTGCCCGGTGCTGTTTGCCTGGGATGGCCACAAATACAAGCTGGTCACCGACGTGATCGGCGCGGCGGTGGTGGGACACTGGTTTACGCCCACCCGCCACAACACGCCCAACCCCGGCGAGTGGATCAAGGTGGATGGCGATCGGATTGTGCCCGTGAACGGCAAGCTGAGCCTGCGCTTCATCGAGCCCATGGAGGAGGTCAATTACATTGACCAGTTGCGGCTGGTGGCGGTGGACCATCCGGAAAATGTCGAGGTCAATCCCGACGAGCGCTTCCTCGACGATCCGCCTTTTGCCTCGGGCCGCGTGGTGGCCTCGACCGGTGCGCACCTGCCCGTGGGCGCTTGGGACGGCCAGGGCCGCGACGTGCTGGCGCAGGTGAGCCGGCGCGATCACCAGTTCGCCAGCGGCTTCACTCCGCTGCCCTACGACGGCTTTGCCAACCTGCACCCGTTCACCATGGACCTGGGTAACGTGAAGCCGGGCGCACCGCTGCGGCTGCTCATGACCGGCTATGTGAACTACTTCAGCGCCACCTCGCTCTATGGCGCGTGGCAGGCGGGCGTGAAGCCCATCTCGCCCTACGCCGAGGCGCAATTGCCCGACGGCACCTGGCAGCGCATTCCCGGCGAAGTGGGCTTCCCGGCAGGCCTGGAGCGCACCATCGTGGTGGACCTGACCGGCAAGCTGCCCGCGGGCGCGCGCCGCATCCGCCTGATGACCAACCTGGAAATCTACTGGGACCAGGTGCTCATCGATCAAAGCACCGATGCGGAAGCCAGAACGGCGGAAGTCCCGCTCACCCTGGCCACGCTCCATTTCCGCGGATACCCCAAGCAGATCGACGGCGTCAGCCCTGGAGATTTGGAGTACGACTACAACCGCGTGAGCCTCACCGGGCCGTTCCAGCATCAGCGCGGCGACTACACGCGCATGGGCGACGTCACCCCGCTGGTGAAGGGCATCGACGACCGCTATGCCATCTTCGGCAGCGGCGAAGAGATTGCCACCGAGTTCGACGCGACCCAACTGCCCGCGCTGCCCGCGCACTGGAAGCGCGACTACTTCTTCTATGCCAACGGATATGTGAAGGACATGGACTGGTGGGACGCCTCGCCGTTTACCGTGGCGCAACTGCCCTTCCACAAGATGAGCGCCTATCCCTATCCGGCGGCCGAGAAGTTCCCCGACGATGCCGCCGCGCTGGACTACCAGTTGAACTGGAACGACCGCTTCGACTCCGGCGAGCCGGTGCGCTCCTATCGCTTCGACTACCAGCAGTTGCCGTCTTCTCCGGCGGAAGACAAGGCGGCCGTCCCCGGCGCGGAGGTTCATCCATGACCCAGGTCGTGCTGGAGCCGGCCGCGCGGCAACTCGAACTGCTGCGCTCGGGCGAAATCTCCGTGGTGGAACTGGCCGAGGCGCACCTTGATCAGATCGAGCGGCTCAACCCGCAGCTCAACGTCTTTGCCGACTTTGACGCGGAACGCGTGCGTGCGCAGGCGCGGCGCTTGGACGAGCAGCCGGAGCCGCGCGGCCCCTTGCACGGCCTGCCGGTCACGGTAAAGTCTTCCATCGCCACGGCGGGCTACCTGTGCGAGATGGGCAGCCTGCTGCACGAGGGCGAGATTCCCGCGCAGGACGCGGTGGTGGTGGCGCGGCTGCGCGCCGCCGGAGCGCTGATCCTGGGCACCACCAACTGCCCGGAGTTTCTGATGGCCTATGAGACCGCCAACCGGCTGCATGGGCGCACCCGCAATCCGTGGGATTTGGATCGCACGCCGGGCGGCTCCAGCGGCGGCGAGGCGGCGGCCATCGCGGCCGGCCTCTCCGGCTGCGGTTTGGGCAGCGACAGCGGCGGCTCGGTGCGCGTCCCCGCCCATTTCACCGGCATCTGCTCGCTCAAGCCCACGCCGGGGCGCATTCCCGGCCACGGCCATCTGCCTCCCTGCGTGGGTCCGTTTTCCACGCTGGGCGCCATCGGCCCCCTGGCGCGCACCATGGAAGACGTAAACCTGCTCTTCCGCACGCTCAGCGGCCAGGACCCGCACGACCCGGTCAGCCCACCGGTGGCGCTGCGCCAGCCCTCACTGGATGAGCTGCGCGCCCACACCATTGGCTACTTTGAGGACGACGGCCTGGTTCCGGTCACCCCGGAGACGCGCGCCGCCGTCAACGCCGCCGCCGACGAGCTGCGCAGCGCGGGCTTTCGCGTGGAGCGCTTCCGTCCGCGCACGCTTGAGGCGTTGCGCCAGTTGTGGTGGAAGTTCTTTGTGCAGTGCGGAGCCATGTTCTATGAGCCCGACATTCGCGGCCGCGAAGGCCAGTTGAGCACCATCTTCAACGAGTTTCTGGGCTTTGCCGAGTCGGTTCCGGCGCTCACGGCCGACGACCTGCTGGGCGCCTGGGCGGAACTGGACCTGCTGCGCGCCAAAACCCTGACAGAGATGAGCGCCTATCCCGTGCTGCTGTGCCCGGTGGCCAGCATCCCCGCCTTCCGTCACGGGGACCGCAGTTGGATCATCGAGGGCCAACGGGTGGAGTATCTCGACGCCGTGCGCTATACGCAGTGGTTCAACGCCCTGGGCGCGCCGGCGGCCGTCGTTCCGGTGGGCGCCTCGCCCGGCGGCTTGCCCATCGGCGTGCAGATCGCGGCCCTGCCCTTCCAGGACGAGACCGCTCTGGGCATTGCGTCCGTGGTGGATCAGGCTTTCGGCTACCATCCGCCGGATTTTGCCCGCTGGTAAAACCCTGCTTGCTTTCCTGGCTTCAAAACCCAGGCTCTGGGGCGTCTGCGCCCTGCGCTGGAAAGCGATTCGATCACAGCTAGATACGCGCGTGAATTGCCGTCGGTGGACCCGCCGGCTCAAGGAAAAATCTGTGCCTCCATCTTTGGGTTGAGGCGCGCCGCGGAAGCTTGCAGTAGCCTGAGGTTTCCCCAGATCGGAGCAGGCAAGGTGTGTGAGAGCTGGAATGAACGATTTGCTGAAACACCTGATGTTCTGAAGAATCCGAGGCGCCAGCAGACAGCGGTGCAGGTGCTGGATTTTGAAGTTGGCGGTGACGACTTCATCACCATGGCCGGTCCCTGCTCGGTTGAAACCGAGTTTCAGTTGATGGCGACCGCCGACCGGGTTCGCCGCGCGGGAGCGCGCATCCTCCGCGGTGGCGCCTTCAAACCCCGCAGTTCCCCCTATGCATTTCAAGGACTCGGCCTGGAAGGGCTGAAGATGCTGGCGCGCGCGCGCGAAGAGAGCGGCCTGGCCGTCGTCACTGAGGTGATGTCCGAGGACGACGTTTCCATGGTCGCCGAGTACGCCGACATTTTGCAGATCGGCACGCGCAACATGGAGAACTTCTCGCTGCTTGAAGCCGCGGCAAGCTCCGGCCGGCCCATCCTGCTGAAGCGCGGCATGGTGGCCACGGTGGCCGAACTGTTTCGCTCGGCGCAGTGCATTCTCGACGCCGGCAATCCCAACGTGATTCTTTGCGAGCGCGGCATCCGCACCTTTGAAACCGCGACGCGCAACACCTTTGACGTGGCGGCCATCGCGCTGCTCAAGCAGATTTCCCACCTGCCGGTCATCGCCGATCCCAGCCACGCGGCCGGGCATCGCGACCTGGTTCCGGCGCTGGCGCGCATCGCCGTTGCGGCCGGCGCGGATGGCCTGCTGGTCGAGGTCCATCCCAATCCGGCCAAGGCCTGGAGCGATGGCGACCAGTCTCTGGATTTCAACGAATTCGACGACATGATGGCGGCGCTCGATCCCTATCTGGCGCTGCGCGAACTGGGGTTGGTGCAGCGCGAATCCGCTGGCCTGCGGCCCATGGAGGCCGTTGGATGAGATCTCGGGCCAGTGTTTTGGCGATCGCGGCGTCGGTTGCAATGTTCCTTCCGGTTTGCGGATTTTCTCCCGATGCGGCGCAGGCTCCGGACGCCGATATTATCGTCACTTCCGCGCCTGTCTACGAGCCGCTGGCCGCGCTGCGCGGTGGCGAGCGCTTTCCCAGGGGCGCGCAACTGCTGCTGATTCATGCGGGCAAGGCGGAGCCGCTGGCGCCCGGTTTTGCGGCTACCGCGGACGCCAACGTTTCCTTCGACGGCGAGCGCGTGCTCTTCGCGGGCAAGCAGGCCGCGGGCGATCCCTGGCAGATTTGGGAACTGACCCTCAAGGATCACGCGCTGCGCAAGCTCATCGCCGGGCCGGACGACGCAATTCGCCCGTTCTACCTGCCCGGCGGGCAACTTGTCTATGCGCGCCGCACGCCCAGGGGCTTCCAGTTGCAGGCCGCAGGCAAGCTTGCCATTTCGATGCTTGCGCCGATCGATGCCCATGCGGGTGCAACGGGGTTTCCCCTTTCCTACATCCCCGCCAGCGCCATCCCCACGGATGTGATGCTCGACGGGCGCATCCTGTTTGAGTCCGGCTTTCCCTTGGGCTCCGGATCGACTCCGGAAATCTACGAGATGTACTCCGACGGTTCGGGCGTCGAGTCCTATCGCTGCGATCACGGCCTGGCGCGCTGGGGCGCTACGCAGTTGGCCTCGGGCGACGTGGTCTTCACCCACGGCAACCGGCTGGCGCGCTTCACTTCGCCGCTGGCTCATGAGGCCCCGGTGGTTGCGCCGCACGCCGAGTATGCGGGCAGCATTGCCGAGACCGCCGCGGGCGATTGGCTGCTGAGCGCGCGCTCCGGAGCGGGTGCGCATTACGCTCTGAAGCTGTGGAAGCCCGGCGCGGCCGCGCTGCAAACCCTGTTTTCAAAATCCGGCGAGGATCTGGTTGAGCCCGTGCTGCTGGCCCCGCGCACCCGGCCCAACCATCACCCCTCCGGGCTGCACCCCTGGAGCTACGCCAACCTGCTGGCCCTGGATGCGCGCCTCTCGCGCGAAGGCGATTTGAAAGTCGCGCCCACGGCGGTGCGGCTGGAGACGATGGACGCCAACGGCCACACGGTGGTGACGGGCACGGCCCCGGTCGAGGCGGATGGCTCGTTCTTCGTGAAGGTGCCGGCCGACCAGCCGATTCGCTTTGCCTTGCTGGGCGAAAAGGGCGCTGTGCTGCGCCAGGAGCATGGATGGTTCTGGATTCGCCGCGGAGAGCAGCGCATCTGCGTAGGCTGCCACACCGGGCCGGAGCGCGCGGCCGAGAATCGCGTGCCGGCTGTGCTGCTGCGTACCACCACGGCATTCGATCTCACCGGCGCGAAGACGAAAGATGGCGCAGCACCAGCAACTACCGGAGGCAAGTAGGATGAATTATCGCTATCTTCTATTATTCGGCGTAGTCTCCATGGCCGCGGCTCCACCACCTGCGGTGGGGCAGGCGTCCCCTGTTGCGCCACAAGCCATCGCCGCGCCGCAGGCGCAGTTGGCCGCGCCGCAGCCACCTGCGGAGGGGCAGGCGTCTCCGGCTGGAGCGGAGCCCGTGATTCGCTTTGAAGACGCCAGCGACAAGGCGGACATCGATTTCGTTCACAGCTTCGGGTCGGCCAAGTTGGGTTCGCTGCTCGAGGGCACGGGCGCAGGCTGCGTCTGGTTTGACTACAACAACTCCGGGCTGGAGTCGCTGTACGTGGTCAACGGACGCCCGCTGGACGACTCCATGCACCCCTATCCGCTGAAGGTGAAGCCGGACCCGCTGCCGCACAATCATCTCTACCGCAACAATGGCAATGGCACTTTCACCGATGTGACGGAGAAGGCCGGTCTCAACCCGGATATGTACGCCGTGGCCGTGACGGCGGCGGACTACGACAATGACGGCCATGAAGATCTGCTGGTCACCGGCTACGGCAAAGCCATTCTCTATCACAACGACGGCAACGGCCACTTTACCGACGTGACCAAGAAGGCCGGCATCAACGTGGACGGCTGGTCCATCAGCTCCACCTGGCTGGATTACGACAAGGACGGCTGCGTCGATCTGTTCGTGGGCCGCTACGTCAAATTCGATCCCAAGTATCGCGCCTATTACGCCGCCGACAACTATCCGGGGCCGCTGGATTACGAGGGCGAGACCAACAAGCTCTACCACAACAACTGCGACGGCACCTTCACCGATGTCTCGGACAAGTCCGGCATCGGCGCCCTTGTGGGACGCACCATGGGCGTCACGGCGGCGGACTTCGACGGCGACGGCTGGGACGACATCTACGTCGCCAACGACCGCACCGAAAACTTCCTCTTCCATAACAAGCACGATGGGACATTTGAGGAAGTCGCCAACGACACGGGCACGGCCTTCGGGCAGAATGGCGAGTCCACCTCGTCCATGGGTCCTGTGTTTGCCGACTTCGAGGGGCGCGGCAAGCTCGACCTGTGGGTGACCGACGGCCACTATAACCGCCTGCTGCGCAACGTGGGCAAGCCCGGTTTTGAAGACATGGGCGCGTCCAACGGCGTCTCGCAGACCAACGCGCAATACGTCAGTTGGGGCACCGGCGTCTACGATTTCGACAACGACGGCCTGCTCGACATCCTCATCTTCCACGGCGGTCTCATTCACCTCATTCCCCAGGAGCACACGCTCTTCCGGGGTGTCGGCAACGGCCATTTCACCGACGTTTCCGAAGCGGCCGGCCCGGTGCTGAGCGTGCGCACCACGGCGCGCGGCGCCTGCTTTGCCGACTACGACAACGACGGCAAGGTGGATGCTTTTGTGGTGAACCTGGGCGCCAAGGGAACGCTGGTGCACAACATCTCCACCAATACCGGCCACTGGCTCGCCATCAAGCTCAGGGGCACCAAGAGCAATCGCGACGGCATTGGCGCGCGGGTTGAGGTTTTTGCGGCGGGCAAGCGCCTGACCCAGGAACGCGTGGCCGGCTCCGGTTACCTCTCGCAGAACGACGACCGTCTGCACTTCGGGCTGGGCGCAGCCACCACCGTGGACAAGCTGCTGGTTCACTGGCCCAGCGGGCGTGAACAGACGCTGGAGAATCTCGCCGTGGATCGCGTTCTCACCGTGGAAGAGCCGAAATGAAGGGGACTGAAGTGAGCTGGCGCAATCCAAGCGTAATCCGGACCGTTGCCGTTGCTGGCCTGGCGCTGCTGGCGGCCGCGTTCTTCGCGGTGGCATTGTGGACCGGCCGTCCGGTTCATGCCGACCAGGGCAACGCCGCCGCCGAGCAGTTGGACTACGCTTCGCCGCTTGAGGTCCTGCTTTCTCCCGATGGCGCACGGCTCTACGTGCTCTGCCAGCAAAGCGGCGACATTCGCGTGCTGGATGCCTCCACCTATGCGGTCATCAAGACCATTGCGGTGGGCCGCCTGCCGCGCGGCTTCTCGCTCTCGGCGGACGGCAAGCGGCTGTTCGTCACCAACTCCTGGGACGACACGCTCTCGGTAATCGATACCGGCACGCTGGCCGTGGTGGACACCTGGCCGGTGGGCGCGGAGCCCTCCAGCGTGGTCGAGGATCGAGCGGGCAAGCGGCTGTTTGTCGCCAATCGCATCTCCGGCGACATCGCCGTCCTCGATGCGGCAACCGGCGCGGAAGAGAAGCGCCTCCTAGGCGGGCGCGGATCGAGCTACCTCACGCTTTCGCCCGATGGCGCCCGCATCTACGGCACGCACATCTACCCCAATCCTTCTCCCTTCCGCACGCCGCCGCAGTCGGAGATTACGGTCATCGATACGGCCCGCGCCGTGGTCATCGACCGCATCCCGCTGCACTTCGTTGCCGGCGTCTTTCATCTTGCGATCTCAGCCGACGGACGCCTGGGCGCGGTGGCGGAATATCATCCCAAGAACCTGGTGCCGCTGGCCCACCTGGAGCACGGCGGAGCCTTTGCGGACACGCTCACGCTCTTTGGCGCGGACGTAGGCAAGCCGGTCGAAATTCCGCTGGACGAACTGGAGCGCTATGCCGCCCAGCCCTTCGGCGTGGCCATTGCGGCGGACAAGTCCCGCCTCTACGTCACCTGCGGCGGCTCGGAGATGGTCACCGTCATCGACCTGCCCCGCCTGCTGCGTTATGTGCACGCTCACCCCAAGCCTTTTGCGGAAGATCTCTCCGCCAGCAGCAACTATGTGATTGCGCGCATTGCGGTGGGGCACAACCCGCGCGGCCTGGTGATTTCCCCCGATGGCCGCAGGCTATTCGTCGCCAACCGCCTTGAAGACACCATCAGCGCGATCGACACCCGCACCAATCGCGTGGCTTCCACCATCGCCCTTGCCGGGCCCAAAACCGTCTCCCTGCTGCGCCACGGCGAGCAGACTTTCTACACCGCGCGCCAATCCTTCCAGGGGCAGATCGGCTGCGCAAGTTGCCACATCGATTCCACCCTGGACGGGCTCAACTGGGACCTGGAGCCGGACGGCTTCGGCCGCGACATTGTGGATAACCGCCTGCTCGAAGATCTCCGCGGCACCGAGCCCTTCAAGTGGAACGGCGGCAACCCCGACCTGCCCACCGAGTGCGGCCCGAGAACTGAAAAATACTTCTGGCGCGCGGAGAATTACCCCCCGCTCACCCTTGCCGACCTGGTTGTCTATGTGCGCAGCATCCCCGCGCGACCCAACCGCTGGCGCCTGCCCGGCCGCGAACTCACGCCCGCCCAGGAGCGCGGCAGGGCGCTGTTTGTGCGTTCCGTGGACAAGTTCGGCAATCCCATTCCCGAGGGCAATCGCTGCGCCTACTGCCACAGCGGCCCCAAGGGCACCAGCCAGAAGTCCTTCGACGTGGGCACGCGCAAAGCGACTGACGGCTCGGCCATGTTGGACACGCCGCAGTTGACCAACATTGCCTTGACCGCGCCTTACCTGCACGACGGCTCGGCGGCCACGCTGGAAGAGATTTGGACCCTCTTTAACCCGGACGACAAGCACGGCCGCACCAACGACCTGACCAAGGATGAACTGAACGACCTGATCGAGTACCTGAGGACGCGATGAAAAAGCCCGCATTCCATAGCTTCTTGATGATCGCAATGCTTCTGGCGGTTGCGCCCCAGGCGCTTCTGGCGGCTCCAGCGTCTGCAACTGCCTCGCCAGCGCATCATGCGGCGAAAGCCGCGTCTGCCGCACCGCAGGTGCCCGCGTCTGCCGCACCGCAGGCGCCGCGCTTTCGCTTTGAAAACTTCACCACTGCCAACGGCCTGCCCGACAATCACGTTTACTCCGTGCTGGTGGATGGAGACCGCATCTGGGCGGGGACCGACAACGGGCTCGCGCTCTACGAAAACGGCAAGTGGAAGGTCTACACCACCAAGGACGGCCTGGCTCACCGGGCGGTGCTCTCGCTGGCCCTGGACAAGCGCACCGGCGATGTCTGGGCCGGCACCATGGGCGGCCTGAGCCGCATTTCCGGCGGCCACATCGACACCTTCACGCAGTTGAGCTCCGGCCTGAGCAACGATGTCGTCTACGGCGTGTCGGTGGATGGCGAAGACGTGTGGATAGCCACGGCCGCCGGCGCCTGCCGTCTCAATCTGCACACCAACCAGTGGTCGCTCTACAACGAACGCAATACCCCCATGAACGAGATCTGGGTCTACGCCGTGAACGCCACGCCCAGCAAGGTTTACTACGCGGTGTGGGGCAGCGGAGTTCTCGAGTACGATCAGAAGACCGGCCGCTGGGACAAGTACGACGATCCCGACGGCGAAAACGAGATGGTGCTCTTCAAGGATCAGGGCCTGATCCACGAGATTGTCACCTCGGTCAGCTATGTGGACAATATTCTTTGGGTGGCCACCTACTTTGGAGACAGCCGGTACGATGGCCGCTACTGGCATAATTTTCTCACCAAGGACAGCGGGCTTCCCTCAAACTTCACCAACACCGTCAAAGGGATTGACGGCAAGCGGGCGTGGTTCGGCACCGATAAGGGGCTGGCCTACTACGACGGCGCGAACTGGGCTGTGTACCGGCCCTCGCTGACAACCGGCAAGCCGGAGATGACGGTGCGCGATGCACAAGGCAAGGTGACGCCGGTTGCCGTAACCACCGCACCGGCCCACAACTATGTTCTCGGCATCGACTTCCAGGGCAGCGACATTTGGGTCGCCACAGCCAAGGGGTTGAGCCACGGAATTCGTCAACCATAAGAAAGAACCATAAGGAGACACACCACCATGAACTCATTTGCAGATCTTCTGGAGACCATCGGGCACGCACCCATCAAGAAGCGCGCCATGACTAATCTGGGCGTGCTCAACGAGGCCTATGCCTACGCCAAGCCCAGCTCGTTCTCGCGCGGCATGAGAATCGACCTCAACGGCGTGACCATCCTGCTCATCTCCGGAACCGCTTCGATCGACGAGAGCGGCGTGAGCGTGCACATCGGCGACTTCAAGGCCCAACTGCGGCGCACATTTGACAACATCACCGGCCTGCTCGAGGCCGAGGGCTGCACCTGGCACGACATTGTGCGCACCAGTTGCTACCTGCGCGACATCGATCGCGACTACGACGTGTTCAACGCCGAGCGCACCGCCTTCTTCAAAGAGCAGGGGCTCGATCCGCTGCCTGCCTCGACCGGCATCCAGGCCCATCTCTGCCGGCCTGAGCTGCTGATCGAGATCGAAGCCATCGCCATGTTCCGCACAGAAAAGGCTGGTTGCTGCAAGGAGTAACGATGCGCAAGGGATGGTTGTTGGTTGCGATGTGTCTGGCGCTCGCCGCATCAAATGGCGCGGGTGCGGCTCAGGATAAGGACACGCATAAGTGCGAGTGCGGGGCGCATCCTCCCGGACCGCCACGGGATCGCGTGGTTGCGCCCTATGCGGGCGAGCCTGCCGACTTGAGTCCGTTCTCCAAGTTCGCGGCGCCCTACGATCTGAACTACACCCATCCCAATATTTACTCCGGCGCGGGCCGCGACCTGCCCGAGCCCAAGAACCTGACCGAGGTGCGCATCGGCTTTTTTGGGCCGATTGAGCACAGTCCGCAGCAGATTTTCGGCTTGCGCATGATGCATGGCGCGCAGTTTGCCGTGGAAGAGGCCAATGCCCGCGGCGGCTACGGCGGCAAGCCCTTCAAGCTGATGCCGCACAACGACTACGACAACTGGCAGGCAAAGACCGTTTACGGAGACGACCGTCCCACCGACCCTACGATTTGGGGCTCGGCCTCCAATGAAGTGGTGAAGATGGTCTACGACGACAAGGACTGGGCAATCTTCGGTTCCATCAGTTCCGAGTCGACGCACATTGCGCTGCGTGTGGCGTTGCGCGCCGAGATTCCCATCGTCAACTCCGCCTCCACCGACCCCACCATCCCTGAAACCTACATTCCCTGGTACTTTACCGACCTGCAGGATGATCGCGTGCAGAGCCTCACCCTGGCGCGGCGCATCTTCACCGAGCTTGGCCTGAAGCGCGTGGCGCTGCTGCGCGTGAATGAGCGCTACGGGCGCTTCGGCGTTCCCAAGTTTCGCGATGCGGCCCGGCGGCTGGGCCATCCGGTGGTGATTGAGCAGAAGTACTTGCCCGGCGACAAGGACTATACGCAGCAGTTGAAGGTGATCCGCTCCTCGCGTGCGGACGCCATTGTCCTCTGGACCGACGAGACGCAGGCGGCCGGAATCCTCAAGCAGATGCGGGCGCTGGGCATGAAGCAGCGCGTCTTTGGCTCCTATCGCACCCTGGGCCCCGAGCTGCTGGCCAAGGCCGGCCCGGATGCCGAGGGCTTCGAGGCGGTCTTCCCCTACGACCCCACCCGCAAGGATCCCAAATGGCTGGCCTTCAACCAGCGCTTTGAAGCCCGCTTCCATGAGCCGCCGGAGCAGTTTGCCTCGCTCGCCTATGACGCCATGAACGCCCTGCTCGACTCCATCTGCAAGGCCGGCCTCAACCGCGCCCGTATTCACGACGCCCTGGCCGACATCACCGACTACGACGGCGTAACCGGGCACATGGTCTTCGACCCCAACCAGAAGAATGTCGCCCCCATGTATCTGGGCACGGTCCACAACGGCGTCATTACCTATCGCGTGCAGACCATGGAGAAAACGCCTCCAGCTCCGGCGCCGCAAGCCTCTGCCGCACCGCAGGTGCCTGGGACTGAACCCTACGCGCGCGTGGGCGAGGATGGGGTGAACTACGCCGGCCCCAGGCGTCCGAACCTGCCTGCGGGACCCATGCGGCTGGTTCTCTTTGGGCCCAGGGCGCCTCAGGTTGCGCAGTCGCCCGAACTGAAGGCGGCGCTCGATGCCGCATCGGCCAACGGGCAGTCGTGGATCATCCTGCCCGTGGCCAGCGATCAAAATTGGGGTGCTGCCTCCACCCAACTGGTTCACGCGCTCATGGACCAGCCCGCCCTGGCAATTGTGGCGCTGGACCGCGACTCCAGCCATCTGGCCGAGCAACTGGCCCTGAAGGCCTTTGTGCCCGTGGTGGCCTTGAGCAGCGACCATGAGCTGACTTCCACCAACATCCCCTGGATCTTCCGCCTGCCTGCGCAGACCAGGCCGGAGGCGGCGTTGCGCCTGCTTGAGGCGGCTGTGGTGCGCAGCGGTCCCAATCCCGAGCGGCTGCGGGATGTGCTGGCCTCAGGGAAAGAGATCGCCGGAGTCGCCTTCCTCTCCACCGGGGAACCGCGCGCGCAATAGCGCCGGCAAGCTGGTTCCTCTTCCGGCCCAACTCCCGATGCATCCGGCGAGCATCGCCACGGCGCACAAGCGTGCATGAACCTGGTTCATTCGAGGCGTCGCGCGGTCACCGTCGAGCCTGACCGCGCCGCGTGGCAACTGGCCGGCCCGTTTCCTGCCCCGGCATTACGGCTTGAACTGCAAAGTGGCTCTGGCATGGCGGTAGGGCTCAGAAGTTGCGCCTTCGCTTCCCGCAAACGTCAGCCCAATAGTTCCATCGGCAATCGGTTCCACCGTGACGCCCTCAGCCTTGGCGATTCCCCAATCCGTTTGAAGTTCAAGATGGGAGGCGCGGTCCGACGGCACATCTGCCGCAATGGTCAGAGTTTTGCCTTCCAGACTGATCCCGATAATGTGTATGCCGCGGTTTGCCGCTCCCAGCAGCGGCGCCGGCGAGTCCGCAATCACCGAGACGCCTCCCTGCCAGTCGATGGATAGCTCGCTCTTTCCGTGCGCGGCGTCCAGCAGCACCCGGGCATCGCTCTCCTGCGGATAGCTCTCCACGGCAACCGCGATGGGATGATGATCCAACTGGGCAGAGGCGATGTGGCTGCCGAGAGGAATCTCCGGCGTGAATTCGAACGTGCAGGGCGCGCCGGAGTTGTCGATCTCCAGTGTCAGCCGGTGCACAGTTCGCCGCAGCACCAGGGCAACCAGGGCATTGGACAGTTTGATGTGCTCAATGGAGACACGGTCCCATGCCACCGGCAGGCGCGGAGCAAAGGCAATGCGATGGGCAACGGAGTCGACGCTGAGTCCCAGCAAGCCATGAATCGTCGCATCCAGAAAGCCAGCCGAAGACCAGGTTTGCTCCGGCACTGACTCGGTCTGCGAACGGTAGACGTTGCCGGCCAATACCTCGTCCATGTGCCCTGGAGAATCAAGCCAGACCCAGGGAAGAAGTGCGCTCCACATGCCCAGCGCCGGAGCCGGACGATGCTCTGACCAGAAGGCCGTGGCCAGCGACGCTGTGCCCACGGCCCACACGCTGCCCTTGGCGTAGGAGCCGGGATCGTAGCCCGCCGATCCCGCGCCGATTCCGCGTGTGCCCCAATCTGTTTGAAAGGAAGACGACGCCAACTGATCGAGCAGGCTCGCGTTCTGCTGCGGGCTGAAGAGATGCATGGTGAGCGCTGCGGCCGGAGAACTGCGCCTCTCCGGCGCATCCTGCCCGGAAGGAGTGTGCCCACTGACCCAGAACCCCTGCGGCGCATTCCAGTAGCGGCTGGGGATCGACGCGGCCGCGCGCTGACTGGCGTGCGCCGCCTCCTCTGCCAGGGCCGTATGGCCGGTCAGCAGGGCCAGATGAGAAAACGCCTGGGCAGCTTCAACCCAGCTTGCAGACAGACCCAGGTCGTCGGAGATGCGGTCCTGCTCATCGCCTCCCTCTTTGCCGGCGGGAATGCGCGGCAATCCGCTGGCGGCATCGATCACCGAGCCGCAGTAGCGGTAGGCGGACTCGATCGACGCCCAGCGGTCGCGGGCAAATGCGCTGTCTCCACTCGCGGTGACGTAGCGCTCCACCGTGGCGAGGAATTGAAACGTGATGTCCACATGGACAAACATGTATGGAAACTTGCCGGCCCAGTCGATTAACCCGGCGCTCTGGGAAAGCTCATGCCAGATCATGCCCGTCTTCGGGTCTTGATAGCGAAAGATGAATTCAAGCTCCTGACGCGCGCGCGCATCATCGCTGGCGCTGATGGAGGCGTCGGCGGCGACCAGCCCATCCCCGGCAAAAAACCAGTCGTACTGCGGCCGCCGCGCACCGCGCGAAGGCCCATACCCGGCCACGAAGCCGCAACCCAGATCGGGATTGCAGACCCAGGCCTGATCGAGCGCAATCTCCGCCCACGCAATCGCCTGGTTCACGCGCGCATCCGGCGTTTCCACGCGCAACGCGGTGTTCAGGATCTCATCGACGTGCGCCGCGCCCTTTGCTTCGTCTGCCTGGCGGTTGCGGACAAGTTCCCGCAGCAGTGCGCCCCCATCGGCGGCGTGCGGTGGATTCAACGCAACGTAGACTCTGGCGACACCGGCGCTATCTGGGCGGAGAGTGAATCCCAGGCCATTGGAACTCCCTTCATCCTGGGTGCGGTTCACGATGTCATCGTGAGCCACGATGTCCGGGGAACCCACCGCCGCGCTGTAACCATCCGCCGGCTCTGACAGCACGAAGGCAGAGAGCGCAGAGTTCCATTCAGCGCTTTGACCGCCCAACGCTCCCGGCCACATCAGGTCGAGTACCGGGGTGGCATGGACCTCGATCTCCACCGGGTGGCTGCTCTCCACTTGGTAAGTCAGAATCGCGCCGGGTCGATCCGGCGGAACGAAGAGCCTTTCGCGCACCATGAAGCCGGGCCCGAGATAGAGGCGCGTGACCGAATCCGGTTCATACGTGATGCGGCTGAGGATGTCCTGTCCACGGATGGGGGTCGTTGTCCCGGTGGGGCGGAATGCAACCCGATAGCCGCTCAGAATCTGAAACGGGTAGGCCCAGATCTCCAGGCCGCCTGTGGCATACCCATCGATCAGCGCCCGGCGCCCATGAGCAGCGATAAAGCGGAACGGCGCTACCGCATTGGTCTGCAGCGCAAGCCGCGCATCGCGCTGCGCAACCGATACGCTCTCTTGCCCGTAGCCGCACGGAACGGGCAAAACCAGGCAGCAGGAGAACCCTGCAAGGAGCAGAAGTTTGCCTGTGCGCTGCAGCCCGGAAATCATCAACATCGGCATCTCCTCTGCGGGTTGCCAGTCATCTGGCCCCGCGCGGTGGATGGCGTCAATCGGATTGCTGCCATCGGTCGCGCGAAGGCGCGCCCTGTCACCATGGGAAGCCTACCACTCCAGTCGCCACGGCTCGACATCACTGCAGATGCTTCTTGAGTGGAACCCGGAGGATGCGTGAGTGAAATGCCTGTCCTGTGGTAATCGGATCGCGGCGGCTTTAGAACCTCTCGATTGAGATTCTGCGCAGATCGGGCAGAAAATCGGCTTTTGAATCTCATCGAGATGCGGAGCCAATCCAATATGCGGTCGGCATGGGGCGCAACCTGCGGATGAATAGCCCGCAAACCGGCATCGCCATCGGTAAGAACTGTGAGCGAAGTGGCTTCGCTGACTCCGCAATCACGCCACCGTCAGCACCAGCTTGCCGAAGTGGCTGGCTTCTTCCATGCGCCCCAGCGCCTCGCGCGCCTGGTCCCAGGCGAAGTTCTCGCCCACCGGCCGCAGCACGGCCAGCGAGACCGCCTTGTTCATCTCCACAAAATCCTTGCGCGAGCCCACATAGATGCCCTGGATGCGGGCCTGCTTGTGCAGGATGGAGGCGATGGGCAGTGGATCGGCCGCGCTGGAGAGCACGCCCACCTGGGCGATGGTGCCGCCGATGCGGATGGCCCGCAGCGAGCGCGGCATGGTGGCCACGCCGCCCACTTCCACTACCAGGTCCACGCCCTCGCCCCCGGTTTCTTCCACCGCCCAGCGGTCCCATTCCGGGTTTTCGCGGTAGTTCAGGCCGCCGTCCAGGCCCAGCGCAAAGGCCCGTTGCAGCTTGTGGGGGCTGCCGGAGATGCCCAGCACCCGCGCTCCCCGCAGCCGCGCAAACTGCAGGGCAAAGATCGCCACGCCGCCGGTTCCCTGGATCAGCACGGTGGCGCCCGGCTTCAGGTCGCCGGCGTTCAGGGCGTTCCAGGCGGTGACGGCGGCGCAAGGCAGGGTGGCGGCTTCTTCGTAGCTGAGGTGCTCGGGAACGGCCACCAGCCCGCTTTCCTTCAGAACCACGTACTCGGCCATCATGCCGTCGATGTCGCCGCCCAGAGCGCCCCTGGCCTTGGCCGCGGTGAGCGCGCCGTCCAGCCAATTCTGCATGAAAATGCCGGCCACGCGGTCTCCGGGCTTCCATGCGGTCACGCCTTCGCCCACCCCCGCCACCTTGCCGGCGCCGTCGGAGCAGGGGATGCGCGGCAGCTTGAGTTTGGGGTTGTAGAGGCCCTTCACCATCAGCAAATCGCGGTAGTTGAAAGAAATAGCATGGACTTTGACCAGCACTTCGCCGGCACCCGGTTCGGGGGTTGGCCGCTCCGCAAACTCCAAAGAATCAATGCCAAACGACGAAATCTGCCAGACGCGCATGAGACAAACCTCCACCCTGGCGAGGCTGTGATCTTCAATCCGCGGGACACACGGGTACGAAAGCCTCGTAGAATGAAGATATGGCTCGTGGTTGGGAAAGTAAATCCGTGGAGGAGCAAATGGCAAGTAGCCTGCAACAACCGGCGGTAGATCGCGGCAGCGGCTTTGTGAGCGAGGAGGTCAAACGCCTCGCAGAACAGCACCGCACCGAACGGGCAAGACAAAAACAGGCGCTCAACCTGCAAAGAGAGAATATCCTCTCGCAACGGACGTCGCACCCCGCGCGTCGCGCCGCTTTAGAGGCCGCCCTGGCCCAGATCGAAGCGCAAATCCAGGCGATGGGCTAGCCCCTCGTCTTTCCCTATGGCTCCCGGTGAAAAAGCAGGGAATTTGCCTGCTGCACCGGGGTCAGTAGCACCCGCGCGATGTTCACATGCGCCGGCCGGCTCACGGCCCACAAGATTGCATCCGCCACGTCCTCAGGGGTGAGCGGGGTCACGCCTTCGTAGACCTTGGCCGCCCGCTTGGCATCCCCGTGGAAGCGCACCAGGCTGAAATCGGTCTCCACCATCCCCGGATCGATGCTGGTTACCCGCACCGGTGTGCCCAGCAGGTCCTGGCGCAGGCCGTCGTTGATGGCCCGCTCGGCCGCCTTGCTGGCGCAGTAGACGGCGGCATTGGGATAGGTCAGTTCGCCGGCCGTCGAGCCCAGGTTCACCACATGGCCCGCGCGGCGCACCACCATACCCGGCACCACCGCGCGCGACACATACAGCAGCCCCTTCACGTTGGTGTCGATCATCTCGTCCCAGTCTTCCGCATTGCCCATGTAGAGCTTGTCCAGGCCGCGGCTCAGGCCGGCGTTGTTCACCAGCACCTCGATTTCGGCCCACTCCGGCGGCAGCTCGTCGATGGCCTTTTGCACCGCGCGGCGGTCGCGCACGTCCAGGCTGATGGAATGGACAGCGGCGGCGCCGCGCTCCAGTGCCAGTGAGGCCACCGCAGCCAGTTTGCCCGCGCGCCGCGCCGCCAGCAGCAGCCGCGCTCCCTCGGCCGCAAAGGCCAGCGCCGTAGCCGCGCCAATGCCCGAGCTGGCGCCGGTAATGAATACGATTTTTTCCTTCAGATTCATGTTCACTATCTTAACCACCTCTCCTCAGTCCATTGCATTGCGCCGCTGCGCCATGCGGTATTGGCCCACGGCCCAATCCTCGCCCTCCAGGCCGTCCTGCCGCGCCTGGGCAAAGATCTCCGCCAGGTTGTCGGCCAGGCTCAAGTGGGTGTGGCGATCGGCGGCGGCTTCGCGCAGCAGGCGCAGGTCCTTTTCGCCCAGCGCCATGGTAGCGCCCGGCTGCGGCGGCGGGTGCAGCATCACCTGGCCGTAGGCCGCGTAAAACGGCGACTGGAAGAGCGCGCTGTTGACGGTTTCAAGAAACGTCTCCGGTTCAATGTCCTGGGCCGCGGCATACACAAAGGCTTCGCCCAGCGAGTGGATCATGGCGCTGATGAGAAAGTTGCCGCCCAGCTTCACGGCATGGGCCTGGCGCGGCTCGCGGCCCACCACGCTGATGCCGCGGGAGAGCGGCTCCAGCAGCGGGCGCGCGCTGGCCACGGCGTCGTCCGAACCGGCGGCCACAATCCACAGCCGGCCCGCCTCGGCCACGTTGGGCCGGCCAAACACCGGCGCCGCAACAAAGCGCTGCTGGCGCAGGGCGTGCTCCGAGGTCAGCCGCTCGCTGAGCCGCACGCTGATGGTGCTGAGGGAAATGTGCAGCCCGCCGGGCTTCAGCGCATCCAGAATGCCTTCCGCCCCAAACACCGCATCCTCGTGCGCCGCATCGTCAAACAGCGAGGTCAGCACCGCCTCGCCGGCCAGCGCGGCCTCCGCCGGAGTGCCCGCCACCTGGGCTCCCTCGGCGGCCAGCGCCTCGGCGCGCGCGCGCGTCCGGTTCCACACCGTCACCTCATGCCCGGCAGCCAGCAGACGCCGCGCCATGGGCGTGCCCATCTTGCCCAATCCCACAAAACCAATCTTCATGGTCAAAAACCCTCTGGAGTATCCTATCCGCTCTTTGGATGCCCGATGGTGAGGCTTGGGAACCAGGATTTTCGCAGGTTTCCGGCAGCCTTGCCGGCGCTGCGGCCGCGGCTATGCCCGGCCCTTGCGCAGCGCCTCTTCCAACTGCTTCTGTGCGTCGATGTCCTGCACGCTGCCGTACCAGTGAAGAACCTCACCCGACGGCTCATAGCGCGGCGACCCGCGCGCCCGCACCCATCGCCATTCGCGGTCGGTGTTTCTCACCCTGTACTCCACATCGATCGGGTTTCCGGAGTGCATCCCCTCCCGCAGCGCTTTCATGGTGGGTTCCACATCGTCCGGATGCAGCGCCGCCAGCCATCCCAGATTGCGGGTCTGTTCCTTGCTCAACCCGGTGATCTTCGTCCATCGGGAACTGACATCCAGGTTGTTGCCCTCTGCATCCATGACCCACGGAATCTCAGGATTGAGCTCGACCATATTCCGAAGATGCTCTTCACTCTCCCGAAGAGCCTCTTCGGTTCGTTTGCGCTCTGTGACGTCCACCACCACAACCGAGATCCCCATGACCTCTCCCGCTTCGTCCAAAGCTGGCTGATACGACACCAGGTTGGTTGCGGCCGGCTCCCAGGGAACGATTGCGGGCCGGCGAAACTCCAGATCCTGGATCGCCTCGCCCTCCAAGGCGCGGCGCAGAAACGGCTCGATCGCTGGAAGCACTTCGGGAATCATTTCCGCGACCGATTTTCCCAGGTATGCTGCCAACGGAGCGCCATTCATATCGGCAAGCCGCTTGTTGATGCTGACATAGCAGAGATTGCGATCCAGAAAACACAAACCCACCGGAGCGCCGTCATAGATGGCCTGCAACTGCGCCAGCCGTTGGGTGGGCAGCGCTTCCAGGCTTGAAACAACCCAGCCATCCCCATGCATGGACAATGAAGACGATAACCTCCGCGGCTCTGCCCCGGCCATTGCGGGTATCCGATCCGCCGTGCTGGGCCTTCCAAAGAGCAACCCCTGGCCCATCGTGCAACCGAGCCATAGCAGCATCTCCGCCTGCTCCTCCGTTTCGATTCCCTCCGCCACAGTGACCATGCCGAGGCTGTGTCCCAGGCCGACGATCGCAGCCACGATCTTCCGGCTTTCGCGCGTGTTGGTCATGACGCTCACGAAGCTGCGGTCGATCTTCAGCACGTCGAACGGCAGTGTCTGAAGGTGCCTCATGCTTGAATATCCGGTTCCAAAATCGTCCAGCGCCAGTTTGCAGCCGCTTGCCTTCAACTCGCGGGTAATGGTCAGCGCCCGTTCAAAGTTGTCTACCAGGGCGCTTTCAGTGATTTCAATGATCAGCCGCTCCAGCGGAAACGCGGCTCTCTCTGCCGCCTCGCGAATCTGGCCGGGCAGGCCGAGATCGCGCAACTGGGTGGGCGAAACGTTCACCGCCAGCGCCAGAGAGCCCGGCAAGAGCGGCGCCGAAAGGAAGGCCTTGCGCATGATCTGCTGCATCAGCAAGCCCACCAGCCCGTTCTCTTCTGCCAGGGAAATGAAGTTTTCCGGCAGGACCAGCCCGAGTTCCGGGTGTTGCCACCGCGCCAGGACTTCAAAGCCGCTCAGCCGGCCGGTGTTCAATTCAACCACCGGCTGAAAGCACGGCTCGAGTTCATCGTTTTCCAGCGCTCGGCGCACGTCGGTCAGGTCCACACGCACGGACATGCGCACTACTGTATCAGTTGATCTGGACAATCTCTGCCTGTTTCTATACGCAAGCGGAAGGTGGCGGGCAACGCGGCCGCCTGCAGCCATGTGCCTGGAGCCCCGTGTTTGACCGCATGATCTTAAACGTTGCATGTGAGAACCGCGCTTTCCCAGGTCCCAGGAACAGCGCCAGGGTCACTCGAAGGCAGCGGCGCGATCTCCGTAATCCACAGCCATGCCGCCGGTCCGTGTGCCATATTGGTTCGACCCTTCTTTTTTTGCGGCCTGTTGCAGAACAGAGCAAACCGCGTTTCCGCTCACAAAGTTACAGTCGGCAAAAGACGCAAGGGTATAGACTTTCACCGGGATCGAAGGTGCGTGCCTTGCGCAGCAGCAAGACAAGCCGGGCCGCATGGGAGCGGGAAGCCGGCTGCCCGGCTGCCAACCATGCGCGCGCCATGTGGGGTGTATGAATACCTGTCCGGAAAGACCTGACGCGATGAATCGGATCTTCAGAACGCTGGTGCTTTGCGCCACGGCGTTTCTGCTGCTGCAGTTGATCAGCCTTTATCTCGATTGGCAAAGCCAGATGATTCTGGGCGGCGCGATGGTGCTGCTGGCCCTGGTGGCCAACCGCATCTCCTCCTCGCGGGTCGTCACCCTGGCCCTGATGCTGCTGTCCATCACCGCCACGCTTCGCTACGGGTGGTGGCGCATCCACACCCTGGTGGACTTCCTGTCAGACGAATCCAACAGCCACCTGCACCTGGATGCGGTCCTCATGCTCATCCTCATCGGGGCCGAAGTCTACACCATCCTGATCATGTTTCTGGGCTACATGCAGACCGTGTGGCCGCTGCAGCGGAAGCCCATCCTGCTGCCGCCGGACGTGGCGCAGTGGCCGCATGTCGATGTGCTGATTCCCACCTACAACGAGGCGTTGTCGCTGGTTCGCTATACCGCTCTGGCGGCCATCAATATCGATTACCCGCCCGACAGGCTGCACGTCTACATCCTGGATGATGGCACCCGCCAGGATTTCAAGGAGTTCGCGCGCGAGGCCGGGGTGGGCTACATCGTCCGCCAGGAACATGCCCACGCCAAGGCCGGCAACATCAACCACGCGCTGACCACCATGAACTCGCCCTACGTGGCCATCTTCGATTGCGACCACGTGCCCACGCGCAGCTTTTTGCAGATGACGCTGGGCTGGATGCTGGCCGACCCGCGCCTGGCCATGCTGCAAACGCCGCATCACTTCTACTCGCCCGATCCGTTCGAGCGCAATCTGCAGCAGTACAAGACCATTCCCAATGAAGCGGAGCTGTTCTACGGCATTGTGCAGGACGGCAACGACTTCTGGAATGCGACGTTTTTCTGCGGCTCCTGCGCCCTGATTCGCCGCTCGGCGCTGGACGAAGTCGGCGGCATCGCCACCGAGACCGTCACCGAAGACGCGCACACCTCGCTGCGCATGCAGAAGCGCGGCTACAACACCGCCTACATCAACATTCCGCAGGCCGCCGGGCTGGCCACCGAGACCCTGTCGGCGCATGTGGGCCAGCGCATCCGCTGGGCGCGCGGCATGATCCAGATTCTGCGCACTGAGAATCCTCTCTTTGCCTGGCGCATGAAGTTCAGCCAGCGCCTCTGCTACTTCAACGCCATGCTGCATTTTCTCTATGCGGCGCCGCGGCTGATCTTCCTCTGCGCGCCCCTGGTCTACCTGCTGGTGGGCCGATCCATCATTCCCGGCTACTGGGTGGCCATCATGGTCTACGCGCTCCCCCACCTGATCATGTCCAACCTCACCAATTCGCGCGTGCAGGGGCGCTACCGCCATTCCTTCTGGAACGAGATCTACGAGTCCGTGCTGGCGCCCTACATCCTTTTTCCCACGCTGCTGGCCATGATCAACCCCAAACTGGGCAAGTTCAACGTCACCGACAAGGGCGGAACCCTGGCCCAGACCCAGTTCGACAGCAAGATCGCCTCGCCCACCAAGCGGCTGCTTTTCCTCAACCTTCTGGGGCTCATTGCGGCCCCCTACCGGTACTTCGTCACCGATCCGCAACACCCCGGCGCGGTCATCATGAACGTGCTTTGGGTGCTGTTCAACATGATCATCCTGGGGGTGGCGGCGGCGGTAGCCTACGAGCAGAAGCAGAGGCGCGAATCGGTGCGCATCGAGGCCCGCATTCCGGTTCGCATCGATCTCCACAACGGCCGCTGGATCCACGCCACCACCATCGATATGTCGGTCGGCGGCGCTTCCATCAAAGTGCCGCTGGAGGCGAGCTTCAACCTGGGAGAAACCTTCAAGCTCTCCTTTCCCGAACAGACCGGCGATGCGGTGCTGGGCGCCAGGGTGGTGGGCATGAAAGCCGGGGAAGTGCGCCTCTCCTTTGCGCTGCCCACCATCGCCGAACAGGAGACCCTGACCAGGGTGCTCTACTCGCGGGCGGATGCCTGGATCAGCTCCATCGAGACCAAGGAAGTCGATCGTCCCATGGTCAGCCTGGGCCGCGTCATGCGGCTCTCCTGCTTTGGCATCTACCAGATCCTGAGAAGCTACCTTCCCTCCAGGCGCGCTTCCTGGAAAGGGGTGTCTTCAGCCGCCAACGGCGCCGTGATTCTGCTGGCTCTGGCGCTGGCCACATGCAGTCAGACCTTGGGAGCCAGCCAGGCAGGCGGCGCCCCCAGCGCGGCCATCGAGCCTCAGAACCCACTGCAAGACACGAGCATGGCGCCCCAGGCCCTGAGCCTGAAAGATATGGGCCTGGCGAATCCCATCGAGATGCGGGGACCCCACTCCTACTACTCGCTGCGCTTCACGCTCTCCTATGCCATGATGCCCAGGAGCGCAGTGCTGCAGGTGAACTACAAGGTCGATCCCAGCCTCGACCCGCACGCCACTTCGCTCAACGTCATTGTCAACGGCATCGCCGTCACCTCGCTCTCTCCTGCCTCTGCCGCCGAAGAGAAAGGCGGCTACACCACGGTCGCCGTTGCCATTCCCGGCGCGGTGCTGGTCCGCAGCAATGTTCTGACCTTCGAGTTCATCGGCAGCGGCGTCATGCAGCAGGAAGCCCAGGCCCAGGCCCACGTCCTGCTGCGCATCGATCCCTCTTCGCTGCTGGACGTGAATGGCGACCGGCTCCCCTGGCAGAGCGATCTCCGCCAGCTTCCCCTGCCCATCTTCGACCGCGACCTGCAGACCACCACCACCGTGCCCATCGCCTTTCTGGCGCCGCCCACGCCCAAAATGCTGCAGGCCGCCGGCGTGGTGGCCTCCTGGCTGGGACTTCTGGCCAACGCCCGGCCGGTCCGCTTTGCTGTTTCTGTCGGGTCCATTCCGGCGGGCAACGCCATCGTCTTCTCCGCCGATTCCTCGCTGCTGCCTGCCTCGTTGAACATCCCGGTGGGCGGCGGTCCGCTGCTGGCGCTCAGGAGCAACCCCGCGGATGCGAATGGAAACATTCTGGTGCTGGCCGGCGACAACGAGGACCAGATCCTGACCGTGGCCCGGACGCTCTCCTTGACCCGGCGAGCCACCGCCACAACCCCGGCGGAAGGGATTCCGCTGAGTGGCGATACGGCGCACATCCCGGCTCTGCAAATGCCCCCGCCTCGGATTCAAAACGACGCTCCGCGCTGGCTGGCAACCGGCCGGGCGGTCCCCCTGGCGAGCTGCCAGACGCAGGAGAGCCTGCAAAGCGACGGCTCCAGCCCCGTCCCGCTCTACTTCCACGTTCCGCCCGATCTCAACTACGGCGAAGAGCAGAACATCGCCCTGCATCTTCACTACCGCTACAACGCCCAGCCGCTGGCGCCGGGCTCGGCGCTGCGCATGTTTGTCAACGGCCTGCTGGTAAGTGAAATTGCCCTGCCGCCGGGCGCCGGGTTCCTGCAAGCCGAGCGGACCGTCCAGGTGCCGGTGCAGGATTTGCGCCCGTTCGGCAACACCATCCTGTTCAACTTCGACTTCATCCCCGCCCACCGGCAGGCGGCGCAGAACACCGCCGCGGCCGCCCTGAGCGGCGAAATCCTCTGCACCTCCACCCTCGACCTGCAAGGGCTGGGGCTGTGGACGCCCATGCCCAACCTGGAATTGTTTGCCAATGCGGGCTTCCCTTTCACCCAGCTGGCGGACTTGTCCGAGACCACGGTCGTCCTGCCCACCGTTCCCAGCGCGGCCGAAATCGGCCTCTATTTGAACCTCATGGGCCACTTCGGCGCACAAACCGGCTACCCCGCGCTGCGCGTCACCGTCAGCGGGCCCAATACGGTGATCAGCAATCAGAGCAATTACCTGATCCTGGGCGTCACCGCCAACCAGCCCGCCTTCAACTCCCTGGCCGGTTCGCTGCCGGTCACGGCCGACGCCAACGGACTTCACCTGAAGCCGGCGCAAGGCTACGCGGCCCTGGTGGAAGAGGTCGACGATGCGGCCGCCGAATGGCTGCCCGCCCAGCTTGCCAATCTCCTCGCTCCCAGCCGGCCCTCCGCCGTTGCCGGAGTTCCCGATGCCCTGATCGAGGAAATCGCCTCGCCCGCCTCCCCTGAACGCTCCATCGTCCTGGTCGAACTCAAGCAGGACTCTTCCGCCGAGACCTTTGCCGATGTGTTTCTCGATCGCTCGCAGACCGGCGACATGGCGGGCGCGGTGAGCCTGCTGCACAATGCGCAATTCGAGTCCTACGCCATGGGCGGCGCGACCTATCACATCGGCTATATCTCCTGGTACGCCCTGATGCGCCTCTGGCTTACGCGCCATTTTCTTCTTTTGCTGCTGGTGGTCACCCTGCTCGCCTTCCTGGCCTCCTGGTGGACCTACGGCTGCCTGGCCCGGCGCGCCCGCGAACGCCTCAAGCTGGCAGAAATCGAGGAAGAGGAATCTTGAAGTTGCTTGCGTCGCGGCTCCCGGAGGGAGGCGGCGAGAATAGCCCAGGGCGAAGCCCTGGGAATGCATTTCAGGGGTAGGAATCCGCCCCGGAGGGGTGGATCGAATCCTGATGAAGAACAGGATCGCTGTTCATATCGGGTGCCCCGCCCTCGCGACGTTTTTGTTTTTGTCGCCAGGGTGGGCTGGCACAAAAGCCCCGTGCCCCAGATCTCGATTTTGAGACCTGGCAACCGCAGCCCCCACCCATCCGCTCACATCCAGCGCATGGGTACGTCGTTCAACTATGATTTTCGTTGTGAAGAGACCCCGCATTCTCTCGTCCTGCACCGTGGCCTTCGGCCTGGTCCTGTTGTGCGCTGCCTTGCCTGCACTGGGCGACAAGAAGACGCAACTGGTAAAGCCCATGGCCGGCCCGCGCGCCACGCCCCTGCGCATCACCTTTCTCTATATCTCGCCCGACCGCAGCTCGCAAAAAGTGGACCGCGTGCAGATTGGCCGGGAGATGGTGATTGCGGAAAAGAGCGGCCCCTGGCTGCGCGTCTATGCCAACACCGACATCCAGGAGGCGCGCCAGAGGGACGCCCCGGAGTTTGGCTCTGACGACGTGCCCCCGCCCATCTCCGGCTGGATGGAGGCCAAAGGCATCGTTACCGAGAACACGGCGGGCGGCGACCTGGTCCTGATGGGCGAAGCCGCCAACCAGGAAGCGCTGGCCAACGACCCGCGCGGCCCGGCCAACGCCGCGCAGAGCGCACGGCTGCTCTACCGCCGCCTGGTGGAGATGTTCCCCAACTCGCCGCTGGCGCCTGAAGCTGCCTGGCGAGCGGCGGATATCCTGTGGCAAATCCAGAAGGCAGATGCCGCCACGCGCTCCTCCGCCAAGGAGAGAGACCCCTACCTGCGCGATCAGATGGACGAAGACGAGTTGAAGAAAGTCACAAAGCTCTGGCCGCACACCCGCGAGGCCGATCTGGCGGCCTTTGACCTGATCGACAACAAGCTTTGCGGCGACTGGCAGGGCTCGCCCAAATGCCCCGAGAGGGAATCGGAAGATTACGAGAAGTACGCCGCCGAGCATCCCGACGGACCGCGCACCGCCCAGGCGCTCTACCTGGCCGTTTATCGCCAGGCCGTGCTCGCCGATATGTACTCCGCCGACGGAAGCGATAATAAGAGCAACAACGCCCGCAACCACGCCCGCGAACTGGCCGCCCGGCTGAAGGAACACTTTGCGTCAACGGACTACGCCGCACGGGCTGCGGCGCTAGTGTACAAATTGGATGAAGGCATCCCTGTATACGGCATTGACCGGGAGTGAGCGGAAGCAAATTGGCCGCGCTCTTTGAACGGCGTACGACAACCGCGCTCCGGAGGATTCTTGAACCCGTTTATTCAATCGGTTCTGTTAGGCATTGTGGAAGGCTTGACCGAGTTTTTGCCGGTCAGCTCGACGGCGCATCTGCGCATTACCGAAGCTCTGATGAAGATTCCGCTGGATGACGCCTACTGGAAGATGTACACCATCGTCATTCAGCTGGGCGCCATCCTGGCGCTTTGCCTGCTCTTCCTGAGCCGGATTGTGGGCTTCATGCGCACCTTTCCCCATGGAGAAAACCGGGACCGCACCTGGCTGAACCACCCCATCTCACTCACGCTCATCGCCTTTGCCTTCACTTCCGCTCCGGCCCTGCTGCTGCACAAGTGGAGCGAGAAGAACCTGGGCAGTGTGCAGACCATGGCGCTGGCGCTGCTGATCGGCGGCATCGTCATGTGGATCATCGACTCCTGGTCGTCTCGCCACGAAGCCACCACCCGCGAAGTGGAGCGCATGTCTCTGCCCCAGGCCATCTGGATCGGGCTCTGCCAGACGCTTTCGGCGGTCTTCCCCGGAACCTCCCGCTCCATGTCCACCATCGCCGCCGGCCAGTTGGTGGGTCTTGACCGTCCCGCGGCCCTGGAGTTCAGCTTCCTGCTCTCCATCCCCACCATGATCGCCGCCACCTGCTGGGATCTGGCCAAGGAGATTCACCCCAGAAATGGCGCCGCCGCGCATGTGGTGATGAACGCCAACGATTGGATCGTGCTCATCATCGGCTTTGTGGTCTCGTTCATCGTGGCCCTGGGCGTGGTCGAGTGGTTCCTGTTCTGGGTGCGCAAGCACGGCTTCACCATGTTCGCCATCTACCGCATCCTGCTGGGCGCCGCCCTGCTGGTGTGGGGAAGCAGAATCCTGGGCAGCTAGAGTTCTGACCGCTTGAAGTTGTACCAACTTGGGTGCCCCAGGTCTCGCTTCTGAGACCTGGGACAGCATGAACTCAAGGCACGAAATCATCCGCTCAGAAACATCGAGCGCAGAGGCAGCAGGTGCTTTGCAAGAGCGCCGCTTTCGGTTTCGCAAAAGCTCATTGGGCGACAGCCGGGACTGCTAGGCCGGGACCGCTAGGCCGAGACTGGTAGGCCGGGACCGCTAGGCCGGGACCGCTAGGCCGAGACTGGTAGGCCGAGACTGGTAGGCCGAGACTGGTAGGCCGGGACTGGTAGGCCGGGACTGGTAGGCCGGGACTGGTAGGCCGGGACTGGTAGGCCGGGACTTTAGTCCCGGCAACCTGAGGACCTGGTGAGTTCGGGCTTTAGCCCCTGAGGTATGCTTTTTTCCACACCAGCCCAATGAATCAGAAGCCGTCCAACTCCTTCGGCATCGGATCAAGCCGGTCAAGAAAAAGCGTGTGGACGAAGGCATAATCCCGAAGGCCTCTTCGCACCGGATTGGCTGCGATCCGCTAGGCCGCGATCCGCTAGGCCGGGACATGTAGGCCGGGACATGTAGGCCGAGACTGGTAGGCCGGGACATGTAGGCCGAGACTGGTAGGCCGAGACTGGTAGGCCGAGACTGGTAGGCCGGGACTGGTAGGCCGGGACTGGTAGGCCGGGACTGGTAGGCCGGGACTTTAGTCCCGGCAACCTGAGGACCTGGTGAGTTCGGGCTTTAGCCCCTGAGGTATGCTTTTTTCCACA